>Ga0308169_10002880_pt1 | contig 17330 bp, 19 predicted proteins | sample PhyBR1_2_FD_202139 | JGI IMG/M metagenome (GOLD analysis project Ga0308169, IMG submission 202139) | Phyllosphere microbial communities from UC Gill Tract Community Farm, Albany, California, United States - DLSLSB.R1 | ecosystem: Host-associated > Plants > Phyllosphere > Unclassified | place... | reverse complement strand
CGGCGACAACAACGCCGCGCTCGACCTATGGCGCTCGCTCGACGCCCGCCAGTTCCAGCCCGACGGCCACCTTCTCGACGCCGTCGTGCGCCTCTTGTGCGGCCTCGGCCGGGACGAGAGCGCGCTTCGAGCGCTCGAGTTCTTCGGCGTCGTCAAGGGCCGCGACGACGTCGTCGTCATCCCGCAGCTGACGCCGTCGCGCGCGCCGCGGCAGCGCACGCTCCGCGAGGGCACCGTCGCGCTCGACGTCGTCCCGTTCAACGCCCTCCTCGCGCACCACAACCGCTCGGGCGCGCACGCGCGCGTGCACGCCCTGTGGACGGCGCTCGAGCGCAGGTATGGCGTGCGGCCCGACGCGGCGACGCTCAGCATCGTGCTCGACGCGGCGAGGTACGCCGGCGTCGCGGCGGGGCGCGCGACAGGCTGGGCCGCGAGCGGCCTCGACGACGTCGCGCTCGGCGGTGGGATCGGCGGCGGGCGGGCGGCGGCGGCGGGCGCGGCGGTCGACGACCGGTGGGACGGGCGGCCGGCGCACAAGGTCGCTGAGGAGTTCCTGTGGCGCGAGGTGCTCGAGGGCAATTGGCAGGACGCGCACGTGCGCAACCCGGCGCTCCAGCGTGGAGGAGCGTCTGCGGCGTCGTCGTCGAGGTCGTCGCACGGCGCAGGAGGCGGTCTCGCCGGGTGGCTCGCCGACAAGCTCGGCGGCGGCGGCGGCGTTCCTTCCTCGCCCCTCGACGACGACTCGTCCTCCTCTCCACCATCATATCGATCCGCACCCGACCAGGACCTCGCCCGCCCTCTCGGCTGGGCCCCCTTCGCCACGACCCTCTCGCCGACCCCGCCTCGACACCCGCACCTCTACCCGAACGACCGCGTCTTCCGCTCCCTCATCCAGCTCGTCGGCACGCATTCGCACCTGCGCGACATCCCGCTCCTCGTCGCCTGGATGCGGCGCCTCCGGGTCCGGCCGTCGCGCTGGACGCTCTGCCTCGCCATGGCGTACGTCGACGGCGACGCCGGGATCCGGCCCCAGCAGAGCGAGAACTGGCGCAGGTGGCTCGTCGGATGGCTCGGAGCCAAGGCGGTGCCGAGCGAGGCCGAGATTGCGTGGATGAGGAGGGGAGGGAGGGCGGCGGGCGTGCCCGAGGTGAGAAGGTGACGAGGTCCGAGCGCTTTATGTAGTCGCGCGCGCGAGTGCAAGCCCTTCGTTGATCCATCTTGCTCTGCCTGCCGTGCTGCTGTACGAGAGCTGCGCACATCTATCTGACCCTGCAGCTCAGCGAGAGGTCCGTGCACGAACCGTCACCAGCTCCCCGACCGTCTTTGCTCGCCGTGTCGCAGCCTTCGTCCTCTCCGCGCTCGACCGCCAGTTACGCAGGAAGCTTGAGTGACGTCAACGCAGCAAAAAAGAACGCTGTCGTGCATGGTGTTCGCTTGCACGGGCAGCAAAAGATTGATGATGTCTGTGAGATTCGAACTCACGCCCTTTCGGACTAGCGAATCAACGTGTGACCTTAAGCTAGCGCCTTAGACCGCTCGGCCAAAACACCTTTGCGTATGTCACTGGCGACTGGCGTGCATACAGGTAAAACTACGTGCACATTCACCTTCTCGTGCTTGCTCCGACACCGGCCCGCTCGCTGTTCCTCTCGCTTTTTCGCTACCGGCTCTCTCTGCACACGAGAGGTATACTCAAGAAAGCGCTCGCACGCGCGCGGATGTCGGCGAGAGCTTCTATCGAGACGACGGCTCTCGCTCACTCGGGGCTCGAGCGCACGCTCGAAGGTCGGACAAACTCGTTCATTACGGTCGCAAGCAGACGCGCAGAGTAGCACAGAGGGGTGGGACTAGAAGTGTGGAGAGAGAACTAGTGGCGGCGCTCGTCTGCGGGTAGAGAGAGAGAAAGAGGGGTCAGCTCGAGGACCGGCGGGGAGGGAAGGCGAGAGGGACGCACCGTGCGAGTCGTACGCCGTGTCGAGCGCGCCGAGCATCAGCTTGATGACCCAGAGGTCCGGCGAAAGGGCGATGCTGTATCAGGAAGAGGAGCAGTGAGCCGAGGTTGCGGGAGAGAAGCTTCTCGAGGAGAGACGGGGACGCACCCAGTCGTCTGCTGCATCTGCGCGCTCTCCATCTCGAAGTTGCCCGTGACGTCGACGAACGAGCCGATCTCGGGGTGGCTGCGGGCGGCAAGAGGAGTCAGTGAAGCGGCGAGGGTGGAGAAGAAACTCGAGGAGGGAGGAGGAGGACGCACACGTCGATCTCGTTGAGGAAGGCCGCCGCCTTCTGGTCGCTGCCGACCTGCGCAAGTTCGATCGAGAGAGCGTCGGCACCGTAGCGCGTAGCTGCGAGGGCGCGCTTGGCGTCCGTGATGGCCTGCGAGCGGGCGAGGAGTGCGAGTCAGGAGTCAGCGACGTCCTCGAGCTCGACGACTGCATGCTTACTGCGACGCAGGGAGGGACGGACGCACCTGCACGATCTTGTAGCGGTGCTCACCGGCCGGCTCGCCGTCGGTGACGATGATGGCGAGGACGGGCTTGCGGAGCGTGTTGGAGCGGGCGGCGGCGACGAGCGGGTGCAGGACCTTGCGCTCGAAAGACTGCGGACTCGACAGCGAGGACTGCGTCAGACACTAAGATCGCAAAGCTCCAGGAGCTAAGGGAGACGCACGGTGCCAAGCGGTGTGAGGCCCGAGAAGTTGATGCTGGAGATGAGCTGCGCGGCCTGCGCCTCGTTCTTGATGCCCTGGCCGACGGTGTTGCTGTTCATGAAGCAGATCTAGAGTACAGGAACGTTCGGAGAGTCAGCAGAGGCGGTGAGAGAGGGAGAGGGAGAGAGAGCGGGCGCACTTGCAAGCCGTCGGAGTCAAAGAGCGACGCCGCCTGGGCCACCCTCGACACGATCATCTGCGACCAGGACGTGAAGTGAGAGTCAGCCTCAAGTCATCTGAGTGCAAGAGCAGAGAGGGAGAGAGGCGGACGCACCTTGGCGTCGTCGATCCGCTCGCCGTTCTCCTCGAAGGCTGCGGGCGAGAAGGAGCGAGTCAGCGAGCGCTCTGCGAACGGTACGAGCGCGCGTAAGGCCGTACCGAGGGAGCCGCTATCGTCGCAATACAATTGGGTGTCGACAAGAGCCAGGCGAGCGAGGTCCATGGCAATCTCGGCGGGTAGGCGCCACTCGGCGGCGATACGAGCCAGGGCGCCGCTGTGGGCGATCTGCTGGGCGAGCTGCTCGAGCGAGCCCGGCGGGTAGAAGGCCTGGAAGTTCTGGTCCTGCACGCCGCGGCGCAGGACGTCGAGGATCATCTGCGGGTTCGTCATGGCGCTCGAGCTGCCGGGCCCGCTCGCCGAGCCGGGGAGGGGGAGGGGCGCAGGCGCGCCGTAGGCGTGCTGCTGCGGCTGCTGCTGGACGTAACCCGGGTTGTAGCCTGCGCAGGAGAGGCGTCAGCTTGGCCCGATGAGCGTGTGCGGGAGGGAGAGAGAGAGAGAGGACGCACCCTGCTGCTGGTAGCCGCCCTGGGCGTGCTGCTGAGGCGGAGGAGCACCTGCGGCGGGGCTCTACATCAGCTCTGCTCACGCAAACACGAGATAAAGGACTGGACGCACCTTGCTGGTAGTACCCTGCGGCCTGACCGGCTTGAGCGGGGGGTGCGCCGCCCTGCGGGTACGGCGACGGCTTGTTGGCGACGTACTGGCTGGCGACCGAGGCGCCCTGGTTGACGGCGTAGGCGAGAGCCATTTTAGAAGCGAGTCCCTGCGTGCGTGGCGCTCGTATCAGCTCGTGCGAGGGCGTGAGGAAGGTCGGGAGATGAGAAGGACGGACCATGTTGGCGATGAGCGAGGAGTGCGGGTGCGAGGTGCGCCGTTGTTCGAGGACGGTCCAAAGAGCTGATAGGCCGAGTTGCGCACGAAAGAGCGAGGCTACGAGCGCTGTAGCGAGTGTGGAAGGGGAGAAAGGGACGAGGGTGGGACCGCGCGCTCGCCGGCCGACGCCATTTCGGGCCGGGGCGGTGCAACGCTATCCGGAGTTGCGGAACTCAATAGCTCTCATTAGCACTTCGCTTGAATAGCACCGCCTCATCTCGGCGATCTCGATGATGCGCTCGTCGTCCAGCCCGGCGCAGGCCCACTCTCCTGGCCCCAGCGACGCTTGCTGCTGGCGAGAACGCGCACGGTCGACCAGCGCACTCGCTGCAGCGGCCTGTCCAGCGCGATCGCAGCTGGGCCAGAGCCGATCGCCAGCGCCGCTTGATGAGGGCCGAGTTGGTCGGACCAGCCGCTTGCTCTCCTCTCGACCACCGCTGCAGCTCAGGAAGAGCTCTACTGCACATCCTGCTGCTGCTCCGCTCGACCTCGACCGCCGCCAGCCTCGCGCGCCGTTCCCTCGTCGCCTCGTCGCCGTTCTCCGCCGCCTTCTCCCCGCCAGCAGCAGCCAAGCTGTCGCGCCAGAGCGACCTCCGCGCCTTCCTGCAGAAGAGCAACCCGCCTACAGCAGCACCGTCTTCCTCGCCAGCCCGCCAGTCCAGCACCATGGCCGGCACGCGCCGCACCCGCTCGACCGTCTCGCCCGACTCGGACGCCGACTCGCCGCCTCCCGCCAAGACCAAGACGCCGCCGGCCAAGCGCGCCCGCCGCAGCACGACCGAGGACGTCAAGCCCAAGATCAAGCCCGACCCGGAGGACGACGACGACGGCGAGATGGGAGACACGCGCTTCCGCGTCCGGTCGTCGGCGTCGGTCGCGCGCGACGAGACGTTCCCGCCCGAGATGGAGAAGGTGCCGCTCGCGAGGATGTACGACGCCCTGCGCGAGCTGTCGGGCGTCAAGCAGGAGGAGGACGTCAAGCCGAGCAAGGACGGGTGCGTCGTCTACTGGAGCCGGTGCGTCCCTCTGTCTCTCGTTCTCGCTTTCGCTGTCGCCCTTCTCGCTGCTGATACCCACCTCGTCGTACCCTGCAGCAACAAGGACCTGCGCCTCGACGACAACACGGCGCTGTCGTACGCCTCGGCCGTCGCGCAGGACATGCACCTCCCGCTCGTCGTCCTGCACATCTTCTCGCTCGGCGACTACAAGGCGCACGACCGCTCGCCTCGCCGCATCGACTTCCAGCTGCGCCAGCTCGCCTACCTCCAGAAGGAGCTCGCCAAGCTCGAGATCCCGCTCGTGACGATCACGCACGACGGCAACCGCAAGGAGGTGCCGGCGCTCGTGTGCGACAAGCTCGCCGAATGGGGCGCGACGGGCCTGTACGCCAACATCGAGTACGAGGTCGACGAGCTGCGGCGCGACACCGAGATCCTCGAGCGCACCAAGAAGGCGCGCGAGTCGGGCGAGGGCTGGAAGGGCCAGGTCGAGCTCATGCGCGACTTCTGCATCGTCGCGCCCGGTCAGGTCCTCACTAAGGTGCGTCTTCGTTCACGAACTTGTCCCTCCTCGGCGTTGGCGTCGAGACTGACTCGCTCTCGTCGCTCGCACGTCCGCAGCAGGGCAAGCCGTACTCGGTCTACTCGCCCTACCAGCGCTCGTGGCTCGCCGAGATCAACTCGCACCTCGGCGACTACATGCACAAGCAGAACGGACCCGTCATCGCCAACCCGTCGTCGGTGCGCGACCACGCCCTTGTAGGCCCCATGTTCGCGCACGAGGTCCCGACCTCGCTCGCCGGGTTCGAGCTCGAGGGCGGTGACGACGAGGCGGCGCGCATGCGCAAGCTGTGGCCCGTCGGCGACGGCGTCGTCGACGGCATCATGCGCCGATTCCTGCGCACCAAGATGCAGCCGGCCAAGTTCTTCGAGGCGCCGCTCGAGAGCGAGGGCAACGAGGTCGACGACCCGAAGAAGAAGAGCAAGATCGGCGAGTACTGCGAGGGCCGCAACCGTGTCGACTGGGACGGGACGAGCCACATCAGGTGCGTCGCTGCGTCCTCTCCCTCGCTCGTCGTCGTCGTCAACGACCCGAACCTGACGCTCGGACCCTCCCTCTCTCTCTTCCTCCTCGCCCGCAGCCCCTACCTCGCCGCCGGGCTCATCTCGCCGCGCGAGTGCATCCGGCAGGCGTTCAAGCTCGCAGGCGGCAAGGAGCTCCCCGGCGGGCGCGACACCGGCATCGGCATGTGGGTCCAGGAGATCGCGTGGCGCGACTTCTACCAGGCCGTGCGTCCCTCTCTCTCGCTCCCTCTTGCCCATCAAGCACGATAAGGTGCTGACGACCTGGACGTGCTCGCTCGCCCGCAGGTCCTCGTCGCCTGGCCGCGCGTGTGCATGAACCGCCCGTACAACCTCAAGTACGACGGCACGGTCGAGTGGGCCGAGGACGAGGGCGGCGAGAAGCTCAAGGCGTGGAAGGAGGGCAAGACCGGGTTCCCGATCGTCGACGCCGCGATGCGCTCGCTCAAGGAGCAGGGCTGTGCGTCCCCTCCCTCTCCTCCTCTTTCTCAACCTTCGACTCTTCCGCCTCGCCCTCAGCTCGTGTGGCTCGACCTACGTGCTGACGCCTTCTTACTCGTTGCGTTACAGACATGCACAACCGCTGCCGCATGATCGTCGCCTCGTTCCTGTCCAAGGTGCGCTCGCGCCCCTTCTCTCGACCTCGTCCTCCTCGAGCCGCAGAGCACGAGCCTGACCTCTCCTCCTGCTGCAGGACCTCCTCATCGACTGGCGCGAGGGCGAGAAGTTCTTCATGCAGTCGCTCATCGACGGCGACGTGCGTCCCTCCTCTCCCTCACCCTCACCCTCACTCTCTCGCTCGAGCCCCTCCTCGCTCCTCCCCTCCTCGCGCCCTCTCACTGACGCCCGCTCCGCGCCCGCAGCTCGGCTCGAACAACGGCGGCTGGCAGTGGAGCGCGTCAACGGGGTGCGACCCGCAGCCGTACTTCCGCATCTTCAACCCGGCGTCGCAGAGCGAGAAGGTCGACCCGGACGGCGAGTACATCCGGCACTGGGTGCCCGAGCTGCGCAAGCTCAAGGGCAAGAGTGCGTCTTCCCCTCTCTCTTTCCACTCCAAGTCTCGCGCTTTCGAGAGCGGCGCTGACGCTCTTACCTCCTCCTCCTCCCTCCTCGCGCTCGCTCGCTCGCTCGCTCTCCCGCCCGCAGCGATCCACGACCCGGCGGCCAAGCTCAGCAAGAAGCAGATCCTCGACATGGGCTACGTCATGCCCATCGTCGACCACGCGAAAGCGAGGACGACGGCGATCGACAAGTACAAGGAGGCGGCCGCGCGCGCTTGAGCAGGAGCAGGAGCTGGAGCTGGACGACGGTCGAGGAGCTTGCGGACGTTGGAGTGATACCCGAAGCGCTTGCTGTACCCTCTCTGTCTCTCGCTGTGCAATTCATGATCGCCTGCAGAAGTGCGAGGCAGCTCGAGAGCTGGAGAGGGACGACGACGAGCACGTTGCACGAGTCCAAGCTACGACGCGCCGCCGCCGAAGCGCTGTGCGGCGAGCTGCTTGAACATGGCCATCGTCGCATCCTCCTTTTGGCGGTGTGCAGAAAGACGGTCGGTCCTGCGAGCGAAGAGAACGAGGGAGACAAGGAGAGGATCAGTGCACAGCTCCGACCACAGGCTCGATAGGGAACGAGGACGACGACGCACATCTCTGCGCGCTTCTCCTCGCCACCGTACTTCCGGTCCTCCCTCCTCGACTGCGCCCTCTCCCTCGCCTTGACCGCGTCCTCAAAGCTTCCCGGCCCAGCCGGCCCGCCTCCCGCGCCCGTCGACCCGCCAAGGAGCGCCTCCTCGTCAAACTCCATCATGCCGCCGCCCTCACGACTCGCCTCAAAGTCCCTGCGGCTTGCGTTGCCCTCGCGCCGCTTCTCGACGAGCCGGTCCCGCCCCGTCGCGCGCTCGTCCCGCTCGGCGTGCCGGCCCTCGCGCGCCTCGCGCCGCCGCTGCGCCGAGGAGGCCTCGCGCTCGGCGGCGCGCGTAGAGTCGTGCGCGTCGCGCTCCATCTGGAGGCGCTCGACCGCGCTCGAGGGGGGCATGGCCGGCCCGAGCTGCGGGCCGCGCGAGGGCCCGGCGACGGCGCGCGACGAAGGGGACGAGGTCGAAGTCGAGGGCGGCGGGGCGGGCCCTGGGGCCGCCGTCGGGTCGTACGAGCGCGCCTTGGTGCCGTCGACCGAGCGGCGCACGGTCGCTGCGGCGTCGAGGTCGGCCTGCGAGGCCTTTTTGAACGACCACGAGTGCGAGGTCGAGATGGACGAGGGGAGCGAGCCCGGGGCGATGCCAGCGTAGTACTTGGCTGCGAGCATGCAGAGGTTCGGCGTCAGCTCGAGGACGTCTAGCGCCGCCGAGGGAGAGGAGAGTGGAGGAAGGAGGAGCGCACCGTCGAGTCGACCGGCGTTCCACGCGCGCACGAACTTGCGGAAGTAGCGCCTGGCGTCCTCGGTCTTGAGGCTGTCGAGCTTCTTGCCGCGGTCCTCGTACAGCCACAGCTTGAGCTCAGTCGCCTTGAGGAAGTAGTCGTCGTCGGACAGCTCGTCGACGCCGGGAGGAGGGCCACCGCTGCCGCCGTCGTCGTTGCTCGGGCTGCGGTCGCGGCGGTGGCGGTGCTCGTCCTTGCCCTTGTCCCGGCGGTGGCTGCGGTCGTCGTCGCGGTCGCGGTGGGACGAGCGGCGCGGCGAGCGCGAGCGGTGACGCCGAGAGGACGAGCGGTCGGGGGAGCGCGAGCGCGAGTCGCGGCGGCGGCTCGAGGTGCTGGTGTGGTGGCTGGACTCGCCCATGGCCGTAGCTCTGTAGCTCGAGTCGAGACGAGCGAGGGATGTGGGGGAAGGAGAGAGAGGCGGAGCGCTTCATCTCTTTCTTGCTCAACCACGACGCACTCGGCTGCTAGAGCTCGTTCGACTCGCTGTGCATGCTCAGAGGCTTCTTACAGACCCTCTCACCAACCTGCCCGTCTTCCCCTCGCCTCGTCACCTCTCGCCTCGCCGCCATGTCGACCCTCTCGCACCTCCAGCCCGCACTCGACCGCCTCACCCCCTTGTCGCTCGCCGAGACGGCATGGGACAACGTCGGCGTCATGGTCGACGCACCCGAGCCGCGCGACGCCAAAACCGGCTCGAACAAGCGTCGAGTCCTCACCTGCATCGACCGTGCGTCTCCTCCCCCTCCCTCTCTCGCCCTCCTCACGTCGCCGTGCACCCTGCCTGACCCCCCTTCACGCACACAGTGACGACCGCCGTCTGCGATGAAGCCCTCTCGGACCCCTCGACGACCGCCCTCCTCACGTACCACCCGCCCATCTTCTCCGGCCTCAAGGCCCTCACGCTCGCCAACCCGATCCAACGCTCCCTCCTGCGCTGCATCGCCGCGGGCGTCCCCGTCGTCACGGTCCACACGGCCGCCGACGCCGCCGTCGGCGGCACGAACGACCTCATGGCGGGCGGCTTGCTCCAAGCGGCGGGCTCGGAGCACGTCGATGGCGAGGGGATGGTGCGGCCCGGCCGGGGCAAGGGCGTGAGGGCGCTCACCGAGGTCAAGAATGCGCTCGAGGGGCACGAGGGGTGCGGTGGGGGGCGGATCGTCGACCTCGTCGAGGGCGCGGGGAGGAAGCTCTCGCGCGACGAGACGGTCAAGGCGGTCAAGGCGCGCCTCCACCTCAAGCACTGTGCGTCCCTCTCTCGCCCTCTCTCTCTCTCCCATACTCGCCCTGAAGGTACTGATGGTGAGCGGCCCTGCAGTGCAAGCGGCATGGTCGCCGACGGGCTCGGACGACATCTCGACCGTCGCCATCTGCGCCGGCAGCGGCTCGGGCGTGCTCAAGGGCGTCAAGGCCGACCTGTACCTCACGGGCGAGATGGGTCACGTGCGTCGACGCTCTCTCGCTTGTCCGATCTTGCAGCTCTCGCCCTTGACTCGGCTCGATGGGAGAGACTGCTCTCGTCGAGACGCGCGGCTGCTGACGCACGAGCCCCCTCTGCAGCACGACATCCTCGCCGCCAACGCCGCCGGCATCCACGTCCTCACCTGTGCGTCCTCGTCCTCGCTCACTCGTCCTCGAGCCGTCTCTTCTCCGCCCTCTCGCTGACGCCTCCCTCCCTCCCTCCCTCCTCGCGCGCGCAGGCAACCACTCTGCGACCGAGCGCCCCTGGCTCTCTCACTTTGCGCCGCGCCTCGAGCGCACCATGAACGAGCTCGCGCAGGGCGAGGCCGAGTACGAGGTGCGCGTCAGCACGGCCGACCGCGAGCCGCTCGAGGTGGTCTGAGTTGGTCGAGCTGTGCAACGCGGTCGCTCGTCGTCGTGTCGGGCTCTCGCGCTCTTTCATTCGTTCTCGGCGTCTCTCAGGCTTTCGAGAGCTGCAGATAGTGAGAGATATACAGAGCAGGGCTCGGCAGTACAGCGCGCGAGCGAGAAGAGCGCGCCCTCGTCTCCTCAGCCCTTGGTCCACTCGGCCGCCTCGGCCCGCACGTTGCCCTCGCGCTGCTTGTCGACGTCGCCCGTCGCCATGCCGACGGCACTGTAGCAAGGGAGAGAGCGAAAGAGGGGTACGAGCAGAGCGTCAGCACGGCGTCCGACGAGGGAACGAGACTCGTGGAGAGGGAGAGAGGGAGAGGAAGCGGGCGCACCTCTCGACCTTGCCCTTGACGCGGTCCATGCTCGGTACCGGGATCGTGCCCTCGGCGGCGCTGCCCTTCCACTCTGCCTTCTCGGCCTTGAGGTTGCCCTCGCTGAGCGTCTCCTGGTTGCCCGTGAGCGCGCCCCAAGCCCTGCGCGGTCGAGTGCGTCAGTCAGCGAGCCCTCGCAGAGCAGAACAGGGCAGAGGAGAGGGAGAGCGCGACGCACGACTGGACCTTGCCCTCGACGCGCTCGGCGGCCGCCTCGCTCTTCTGCGCCTCCTGCGCCGCGTGCACCTCGTCCTGCCCCTCCTTGGCGAGCTCGGCACCCTGCGTCGTCCAGCTCTCGGCCGTGCCCGGGATCGCACCGACGGCCTGTAGCGGGCGGGCATAGAGTCAGCGTGAGGGAGGCGGGGAGGAGGCGGATGTGGGGCGGCGAGGAGGAGGATGACGAGGAGGAGGGGAGGGAGCGACGCACCTGGTACAGGAGGCCTTGTGCGTTCTTGACCTGGCCAGAGATCTGAGAGGGCGGTGCTTCAGACATGACGGGCGAGTGAGCGAGCGGTGGTGGGAGGACGGACGACTTGCTCTCGCTCGCTTCGATCGCGGCTCTCGGCGGCGGCGGACGGAAAAGGTGCGACCTCGGCTCTCGATGCACGAGAAGCTCTACAGCAACGCCGCCGTCGCACTCACGACGCCGAGCGGGCCCACGACGCCCACCGCAAGCGGCAAGCTCCACCCGCCGCCGACGTGCCAGTCGCGCAGCAGCTCGGCCGCCCACCGCTCGGCCTGCGCGCGCCCGACGACGCGCCACACGACCCAGAGCCCCGTCGGGCTCACCGCCGCGAGCGCAACCTGCTGCGCGCGGCGCGCGGCCCTCCTGCGCCTCGGGACCCGGCGCGCGAGCGGCGCGAGGAGGAGGACCGCGCAGAGGTGCAGGGCGACGACGAGCGCGAGGCCAAAGTTGAGCGTCGCGAGGGTGCTGATGAGGAGGCCCGAGAGGAGGAGGGCGCAGGCGCGCAGGGTGAGGGAGAGGTGTGCGGCGCGGGTCGGCGAGCGCGGCGAGACGAGTGAGGAGAGGAGGAGCGGGAGGACGAGATTGAGGCCGAAGAGAAAGGGAGGGAGGTACTCCTGCGCGCGGGCGAGCGAGTCAGTACCAGTTCTGAGAGCCCCAAGAGAGAGAGAGAGAGAGAGCTGGACGCACGTGGATCTGTGCAGTCGGGTCGACCGCCTCGACGAGCCTGAGCTGCGCCGCTCCCGCCGCCGCCGCGCCGACGACTACGACCGCCGCCTTGACGAGCGGCCTCCCGCCGTGCGGCATCTCCTTCGCGCCCTTGACCGTCGTCGTCCCTGCCGCCGCCGCCGTCCACGTGAGGAGGCCCTCGACGGTGAGTCCGGCGCCGAGGAGGATCGGCGCCGCGAGGTAGTTGCCGACGGCGACGAACGAGTCGACCGACGTCATGAGGTAAAGGAAGAACGACTGGTGGAACCGCTCGAGGAGGTTGTTGAGCGAGCGGAACAGCGACTCGACGGCTCTGCGCGCACACAGGGCGAGCGTCAGTTTCTGACGAGGGAGGAGCTCAGGAGGGACCGAGCGCACCTGCCGAGGACGTGGAAGCCGTGCGGCCCTTCTGCAGGGATGCCGTGCAGCGTGATGGCGTCGATGCGGTACTTGCCGAACGTGCCCTCGGGCCCGAGGATGCGCCCGTCGGCCGTGAGCGCGACCTGGTGGAAGAGGGTGCGCGCGGCGTGGGCGTAGCGCTGCACTTCAGGGTGGTCGGCGAAGGGGAGGAGGCGAAGGAAGGAGGGTAGGGGAGAGGTCCTGGCCGAGTCGTACGAGTGCAGGGTGGTCGGGATGTTCATGCCGCGCAGGATGCGCGACGCCGAGTTGAGGAAGTCGAGGTTGGGCAGGTTGCCGTTGGCGCCCTCTGCAGGGGTAAGTGTATGTCAGGGGCGGCGACAGGGAGTTGTGAGAGAGAGACAAGGACGCACCGTAGAACATTCCGACGTGGCTGAACGAGTGGTGCGGGTAGTCGAGGTTGAGAGCGGCCCAAATGGCGCCCGTCGTCAGCGCGAGCTCCTCGGCTCGCAGATCTGCGAAAGCATCGTCAGTTTCTCGATGCGAGGCTGTGACAGGTAGCGAACGAGGACGCACTCGACTGTTTGAAGCCGTGGTACGAGTCGAGCCAGGCCTGAGCGCCATCGACGTGCCCGTCCGAGACGAGGAAGATGATGTCCTTGCTCCACATCGAGTGCTCTGCGAGGTCAAGCATCAGCTCTAGACTCGTGTGAGAGCGAGGCGAAGTGAGACGGGACGCACTCTTGAAGTAGTTGGCGAGCGCGAGCACGAGCGCGACGCCTCGAGTATTGACGCGCCGCGAGCCGTCGTCGTTCGTCGCCCGGCTCAGCCACGACGCCGAAAGGACGAGAGCTTCTGCGCCGTCCGTCTTGGGCGCCGGCAGGATGGCGTACGTGTTGATGCCGGACAGGGACTGCGAGAGTGGGACGTGAGCGAGCGGCGCCTGCGGGTTCGAGCGCGCGAGAGCAGGACGCACCGAGTTGCTGGGCAGGTCAAAGGTGTAGCTCTGCTGTGCGGTCGAGAGGCCGAGCTCCTCGAACGCCAGCTTGATGCCTCGGCTGCGCCTGCAGAGGGAGAGAGTCAGCTTCGCGAGCCGAGGGTTCGACTCGAGCGAGAAGATGGGGACGCACTGCTCGCCCGAGACCTCTGACTTGCTCCACTGCGCGACCTTGTCGGCGTACGCATCTGCGACATGCACGTCGGCCCAGTTCCAGTACGTGTTGACCTGCGAGCGCGAGAGCCGGATCAGCGTCGAGCGAGCGGGGCGGGGTGAGAGGACGGTGAGCGAGCAGACGCACATGTCCTGGCTGGAGGGCGTTCTCGCTGATGTAGTGCTTGCGGCCGAGCTCCTTGTACGGCAGGGCGAGGGTGTAGACGAGGCCGGCGAGGAGGAGGAGGGTGCGGAGGTGGGGGCTGAGCTGGACGAGGCGGTTGACGACCTTTTGCCGCCGTACGAGCGTGCGACGCAGCGAGTCGTGCTCGCTGAGCGGGCTAGTGGCCTTGTCCCGTCGCAAGAGGGCCTTGAGCCGGCTTGCCATCGTCGTGCGTCGGGGCCGGAGAGATGAGGTCGGTGGTCGCTCTCGCGAGGCGACGAGGCTGGCGGGGTGGCTCGAGGGGTGCTCTACAGATGCAGAAAGGTGATGGCTCGCTCCTCGCAGCCGGTGCGAGTGCGCAGGTGGTCGAGAGCTGCTCGTCACCTCGAGCTCCGCCGAGGACACGGCACACACTCTCTCCAGCAGCTACACGACCTCGCCGAGCTGTGGTCGTGAGCTTGGGGCACTGCTGCATCCTTGCTCAGTACAGGTGCGCTTCTAGTTGCGCGCTCGGCCGCTCTCTCCGTGAGGTGAGCTCCGCTTCCTTCCTCTCCGCCGACCGACGATCTCGGCGCCCGGTCTTCGGGGTCCAGGGGCTTCCGAGGGCGCAGGGCGACGTGCCGAGCCTCAGCTGACTCCCCTCCTCTTCCGCGCCGACGCAGAAGCGCCAGTAGCCGCTCGTTCCATGCGGCTCCGTCCCGAACTCGGCCGACGAGAATCAACCCTCCTCGAGCTCTCGCGCTCGCGCCTGCTCAGTGCTCGTGCGCCACGCAAAGGCGAGGGAACGTGCACATGCTGCTCGGCCTCCTCGCAAAACGAGGCGGTCCCGCGGGCGGTACGAGGCGGCCGTCATCGTCGCGTGGCAGGGTTCCGGGGGTTCACCCGCTCGAGCTTATCTTCGCCGACGGCCGCTAGACCTGTGGGCGCTCTCGTCTTGCCCACAGCCTCGGTATCTTTGCACGGCCCCCGTCGCCGCGCCGATATCGAACGACGCTGTCTCGGACGAGTCGCCGCCGCGCTCGAGGACCCGCTCGCTCAGCTTCCCCTCCCCCTCGCCCTCTTCGCCCTCCCGACCTCGACACCTCGACACCTTCGATATCGACACGGCCTCGACCTTCCCTCCACCCCGCACCCCCTCCTCCTCCGCCGCTCGACCCTCACCCGCTCGACATGCGGCTCACGGCCGCCTTCGCCGTCGTCGCGGCGCTCGCAGCGTCGACGACGCTCGCCGCCCCAGCGCCCAAGAACAAGTACGTCAAGCCAAACCGCCTCCTCAGCCGTCCGCTCCCGGCGGGCTTCAACGCGCACGTCTCGGCCAAGCAGTACGACACGACCGAGTTCAAGTCGTCGGGCGTCTCCGAGGCGCCGACGGTCAAGGCGCCGCGCAAGAACGTCTGGGCCGGCCTCACCAACGACGAGGCGGCGTCGGTCGTCGCGTTCCTGCACAACCAGACGGCCCTCAACTTGACGGCGGCGGCCGACGCCGGCTCCTGGGACAACCTCATCACGACGCTCGACCTCGTCCCGCCCAACAAGACTGTGCGTCGCCGTCCGACTCGCTCCTCCTCCTCCTCGAGCAGCTGCTGATGCCGACCCTCATCCCTTGCAGGACACCATCGCCTACCTGTCGGGCAACGCGAGCGAGCCCGACCGATATGCGTACGCCTCGATCATGTTCAACGCGTTCGAGGAGCCCTACCTCGAGGACTACATCATCGGGCCGTTGCCCATCAACGAGAACTCGACCGCTTCCGCCTACTCGTTCCACACGACCGCCGGCTCGTCGCGCATCCGCAACTTTGACGCCGACGAGGACCTCACGTCCGAGGCGTTCCTCGCCGAGGCCCAGAAGGTCGACGACATCGTTGAGGACCTGCTCGGCGCCAAGTCAGCTCAATGGGACCTATGGGGGATCGACCCCCTGTGGCACGAGGACGGTCGAGTCGTGAGCTGGGTCGGTTTCTGGGGCCGCCCGACGAGCGTGTTCGACGGGCAGACGCTCCTTCCTCAAGGTCTCTATCTCAAGGTGCGTCCCTCCCGACCGTCTCGACAGTCGAGAAGCTGCGACTGACTCTTTGCTCGCGCAGTTCGACATCACCGGTCGCGACCCGTCCACGTGGGAGTGCCTCGGCTGGCTGCACGCCGGCAAGTACTACAAGACGACGGCCGACTTCCGCGACGCGTACGAGAAGGGCCTCGTCGAGAAGACGACGCGCAACGCCGGCATGAACGAGACCTGGATCGGCACCGACCGTCGTGGACCCGGTGCGTCGCTTCCCTCGCTCGAGAAGAGTGCGAGCCGGTCGACCTTCCCAAACTGACGCACGGACCTCGCATCGCAGAGCTCCCACTCGACAACTTGCCGCCGCCGATGCAGATCGCTCCCGGCGGGCAGCGCTTTGCGGTCGACGAGGAGCAGAGCTACGTCACCTGGATGGACTTTTCGGTAAGTCGTCCTCCTCGTCCTCCACCCCACCCTCTTCTCCTCGAACCTCTTCCCTCCAACCTACCTTTACTGTCTCGCTACGCCCTCGACACGTCGGTCTTGCACGCAATCGTCACTCGCCGTCGCGATCCTCGACGGCCTCGCTCGTCGAGCCGAGGCTGACTCTTCCTCCTCCCGCAGTTCTACTGGTCCTTCCGCCGTGACACCGGCATCCGCCTCTGGGACATCAAGTACAAGGGCAAGAAGATCATCCACGAGCTCGGTCTGAACGAGGCGCTCGCCCACTGTGCGTCCAGCTGTCCCTCGAGCCCGTCGAGAACCCGCCGCCGGCCTTCGAGCGCTCGCTCACCCTCCCTCGTCCCGCAGATGCCGGAAACGACCCCGTCCAGTCGGGCACGACCTACTTGGGTGCGTGTTGATCTCCCTCGTCCCCTCTTTCGCCACGTGCAGTCGGTGCTCGCCGACACTTTGAGCCAGACTGACCCCTCCCCCTCCTTCTCTTCCTGCTTCCCTCGCAGACACCTACTACGGCTTTGGGCCGTACGCGTTCGAGCTCATCTCGGGCCTCGACTGCCCTGCCTACGCCACCTACCTCAACTCGACCTTCCACTGTGCGTCCAGCTCTCCCTCAGGGTCGAGCGCCGCGCACGGACCCCTCTCCAGGTCGTTCGTCGCGCTCGGCCTTTCCTCTCTCTAGGCCGTCTGCACGGCCGGCGCTGCTTATCGTGCATCTCGCAATGCTTGATGTGCGTTTGTGGTGCTGGTCGTGCAGCTGCAGGAGCAGCTGAGCTGACTCGCCGTCGCGCTTCTCTCCCTCCTCGGCAGCCAACGAGATCTCGACGACGCACCGCCGCTCGGTCTGCCTGTACGAGGAGGATGCCGGATACCCTATCCAGCGTCACACGAACGGCCAGTACGCCTCGGCGACGAGGAACACACGCTTCGTCATCAAGAGCGTCTCGACGGTCGGCAATTACGACTATAGCTTTTCTTACTCGTTCATGCTGGACGGATCGATCTCGACCGAAGGTACGTGTGCTCCCTATCCTTCCTCTGGAACACCTGGCTCGAGCCGCCGAGTAGAAGGAGCTGACCTCCTCCCTCCCTTCCTCCCTCACCTCCTCCCTCCCCTTTCCTTTCCCCCCTCCTCCCCTCCTCCCTCCCCTCCCCACTCCCTCCCCTTCCCCCTCTCCATCCCTGTGCGCAGTCATGGCGTCCGGCTACATCCAGAGCGCCTACTACGCGGCCAACGGCGAGTACGGCTACAAGATCCACGACGGCTTGAGCGGCTCGATGCACGACCACGTCCTCGTACGTCGCTGTCGTCGCTTGAGAAGGTCTCGAGGAGGACGTCGCTAACTTTTTCTGACCTTCCTGCAGAACTGGAAGCTCGACGCCGACATCCTCGGCACGAGCAACACGGTCGGCTTCCACAAGGTCGAGCCCAA
>Ga0308169_10002879_pt1 | contig 17330 bp, 14 predicted proteins | sample PhyBR1_2_FD_202139 | JGI IMG/M metagenome (GOLD analysis project Ga0308169, IMG submission 202139) | Phyllosphere microbial communities from UC Gill Tract Community Farm, Albany, California, United States - DLSLSB.R1 | ecosystem: Host-associated > Plants > Phyllosphere > Unclassified | place... | reverse complement strand
CGAAGCCGTCGTACAGCACCTTCATGTCGTCCAGCGTGGCAATCGACACGCCCGAGTTGCCGACCTTGCCGTAGATATCGGGCCGCAGCGCCGGGTCGGCGCCGTACAGCGTGACCGAATCGAACGCGGTCGACAGGCGCTTGGCGTCCATCCCGGTCGAGACGAGCTTGAAGCGTTTGTTGGTGCGGAAGGCGTCGCCTTCGCCGGCGAACATGCGGGTCGGGTCTTCGCCTTCGCGCTTGAACGGGAACACGCCGGCCGTGTAGGGGAACGCACCAGGCACGTTCTCGAGCATCAAGAAGCGCAGAATTTCGCCGTGGTCTTCAAAGCGCGGCAGCGCGACCTTGCGGATCGGATTGCCCGACAGGGTCTTGGTCACCAGGCGCGTGCGGATTTCCTTGTCGCGCACGTGCGTGACGTAGTCGTCACCGGCATACGCGGCCTGCAGCGCGGGCCAGGCCGCGACAAGGTTTTTGGCTTCGCCATCCATCGCGTTGTCGCGCTCGGCCATCAGGCCGTCGAGCGCGTCGCTTGTGGTGGCGCCCTGGCCGGCGGCCAGCAGCATGCGCTTCGATTCGCCCAGTTGCTGGCGCTCGCGCGCGAGTTTCACCTGGCGCGCCACGTGGCGGTGATAGCCGCGCACCGTGTCGGCGATCTCGGCCAGGTAGCGGCTGCGCGCCGGCGGCACGATCACGTTCTTGCCGCTCGAGTAGCGCAGCGCGGGCGCGGGCAGGCTGCTTGCATCGATCGGCAGGCCGAGCGCCGCCAGCCTTGGCAGCAGGCCGTGGTACAGCGCCGTCACGCCGTCGTCGTTGAAGCGCGAGGCCTGGGTGCCGAACACCGGCATCTGGTCCGGACTCTGGCTCCACAGTTCGCGGTTGCGCTGGTACTGCTTGGCCACGTCGCGCAGCGCGTCGAGCGCACCCTTGCGGTCGAACTTGTTGATGGCGATGAAGTCGGCGAAATCGAGCATGTCGATTTTTTCGAGCTGCGAAGCGGCCCCGAACTCCGGCGTCATCACGTACATCGACGTGTCGACGTGCGGCACGATGGCGGCGTCGCCCTGGCCGATGCCCGACGTCTCGACGATCACGAGGTCGAACCCGGTCACCTTGCAGGCGGCGATCACGTCGGGCAGCGCCTGCGAGATTTCCGAGCCGGCGTCGCGCGTGGCCAGCGAGCGCATGAAGACGCGCGTCTGCCCGTTCCACGGACTGATCGCGTTCATGCGGATGCGGTCGCCCAGCAGCGCGCCGCCCGACTTGCGGCGCGACGGGTCGATCGAGATCACGGCGATGTTCAGGTGGTCGCCCTGATCGAGGCGGATGCGGCGGATCAGTTCATCGGTCAGCGACGACTTGCCCGCGCCGCCGGTGCCGGTGATGCCCAGCGTCGGCACGCGCAGCGTCGCGGCATGTTCGAGGATCTGCGTGCGCAGCGCGGCGTCGACCTTGTCGTTTTCCAGCGCCGTGATCAGCTGCGCCAGCGGGCGGTGGCGCGCGGCCAGCTCGCCCTGCTGCAGCGCCGCCAGCGTGGTCGGGGCGTACGGTGACAGGTCGACGTCGCACGCTTGCAGCATCGCGTGGATCATGCCGACCAGGCCCATGCGCTGGCCGTCTTCGGGGCTGAAGATGCGGGTGACGCCATACGCATGCAGTTCGTCGATTTCGTGCGCGACGATCACGCCGCCACCGCCGCCGAACACCTTGATGTGCGCGCCGCCGCGCTCGCGCAGCAGGTCGATCATGTACTTGAAGTATTCGACGTGGCCGCCCTGGTAGCTCGAGATGGCGATGCCTTGTGCATCCTCGGCCAGCGCCGCCGTGACAACGTCGTCGACCGAGCGGTTGTGGCCCAGGTGGATCACCTCGGCCCCGTTCGATTGCAGGATGCGCCGCATGATGTTGATCGACGCATCATGGCCGTCGAACAGCGAGGCGGCGGTGACGAATCGCACCTTGTTGGCCAGTTGCAGAGTGGCGGGGGCAGCCAGCGTGGCGGCGGCAGTTGTAGCGTTCATGGCGAGCAGTCCTTGTAGGCGGGAGGACGAGGAGTGCTGGTACGGTAGCTGACGTTAACGTTAACGTCAAGTCGTGAACGAATGAACCGGTTTTATGAAGTTTGCTAAAGATAACATTAAGTGATTAAATGCAATCATTTGGTATACTTCCTGCATAGCGCGTGCACACCGCCTGCGCTCGGTTACCAGAGGGTAGGTCAGATGTTGAAAAAAGTGGATGCGTCACAACTCAGGGTCGGCATGTTCATCCACGATCTCGATTGTGGGTGGATGGAGCATCCCTTCGTGCGCAGTCAGTTCCTGTTGACCTGCGAGAGCGAAATCCAGAAGATCCGCGATGCGCGCATCCACGGCGTCGTGATCGACTGCGGCCGCGGCATGGACGTCGACGCGCCGACGCTGGCCCAGGCGCAGGCAGCCACCGAAGCCGAAGTGACGGCGCTGGCCACCACCGCGACCAGTCGGGTGCGGGTATCGGTGGGCGAAGAACTGCAGCGCGCGGCCACGGTGCGGCGCGAGGCGGTGGGCGTGGTCCGCACGGTGATGCAGGACGCGCGTCTGGGCAAGGCCGTCGAGCTCGAAGAAGTCGGTCCGGTGGTACAGAACATCACCGAATCGATCCTGCGTAACGCCGGCGCCTTGCTTGGCCTGTTACAGATCAAGAACAAGGACGACTACACGTTCCTGCATTCGGTGAGCGTGTGCACGCTGCTGGTGGCGTTCTGCCGCTCGCGCAATCTGGACGACGAGCGTATCTATCAGGCCGGCATCGGCGGCCTGCTGCACGATACCGGCAAGGCGCTGGTGCCGGATGCGATCCTGCACAAGGCCGGGCGCCTGACCGACGCCGAGTTCGCCATCATCAAGCGCCATCCGCGCGACGGCCACGACATTCTGCTGCGCACGCCCGGCATCGGCGCCATTCCCCTGGACATCACGCTGCACCACCACGAGCGGCGCGACGGCAGCGGCTATCCGGACGCCCAGGCCGGAAGCGCGATCAGCGAACTGGCGCAGATGGCGGCCATCGTCGATGTGTACGACGCGATCACGTCCGAGCGCTGCTATCACAAGGGGATGCCGCCGGCCGAAGCGCTGCGCAAGCTGTACGAGTGGAGCAAGTTCCACTTCGACCCGGCGCTGGTCCAGGAGTTCATGCGCTGCGTCGGGATCTACCCGGTCGGCACGCTGGTGCTGCTCGAATCGGGCCGTCTGGGCGTGGTGGTCGAGCCGCATGAAACGAGCCTGCTGACGCCAAAGGTCAACGTGTTCTTCCACACCAGGCAGCAGCGTTACATCAAACCCGAGACCGTCGACCTGTCACGGCCGCTGGGCTTCGGTGGCGGCGACCGGATCGTGCGTCACGAGTCGGCCGAGAAGTGGCAGGTCGAACCGCTGCGTTTCATGCAGGTGGCCTGAACACGCACGACGCGCGCTCAGAAGAATTCGGCGGTGTCGTTGGTCGTGACGGTCTGCAGCAGGCCGCCCTCGACCAGCGCTTCGTAGTGGCAGACGCGGTTGCGGCCATGGGCCTTGGCGAAATACAGCGCCTGGTCGGCGTGGCCCAGCGTGACGACCGGCGAATCGGCCGCGCTGACGCTGGTAAAGCCGACACTGACGGTGACTTGCCCCACTTGCGGGAAGTGGTGGCTTTCCACATCCAGACGAAAGCGCTCGATGATGCGGCGCGCGTTCTCCAGCGTCGTCGAGCGCAGCAGCACCACAAACTCTTCGCCGCCAAAGCGAAACACCCGGTCCTGCGTACGGAATGACGATTGCAGCAGGTTGGCGATCAGGATCAGGACTTCGTCGCCGTACAGGTGGCCAAAGCGGTCGTTGACGGTCTTGAAGTGGTCGACGTCGACCACGGCCAGCCACTGCTGTTCCGCCCCGTGCTGCGCGCGCCGCTCGGCCACGCCCGGCATGACCGGTTCGACGTCCGTCGCATGCAGCATGCGTGCCAGCTGATCGTCGAAGGTCTTGCGGTTGAGCAGGCCCGTGAGCGAATCGCGTTCGCTGTAGTCGAGCAAATTCTGGAAATTGCGGTACACGCTGACAATGCCACTGACCATGTACAGCGCTTCCGGTGTGAACGGACTGTCGTGGGCGATCTCGAGGCAGGTATCGGCCCGCTCGCCGAACCAGATCGGCAGCCACAGGCGGCGCAGGCCATCGGCTCCCATGCCCTCGGCGCGCGTGGCGTGCTGGCGCAGGCAGGCATCGAGTTCCGGATAGGTGGCGATTGGTTCGCCCGGGCTGCTGTCTTGCGGCTCTTCCGGGCAAGCGACGCCGCCAGCCTGGATGCAGGCGCGCGAGCGCACGAACTGCTGGCCGCCGACGCTGGCAATGCCCAGCACCCGCGTCTGGCTCGCGCCTGACAATTCCTGGACCGCCGACACCACGGAGATGTCGAGCATGGTGTGATCGCGGTGGCCAGTCATGTCCACCATGTGTCGCAGCAGGGAATCCATGTCGTTGTTATCAGGCCAGGCAAGCGCGAAAGAAGAAGACCCTGCATGTGGCGTGGCATGACGCGCAACCGGGCCGGAGATGCCGCTTTTTCCAGCGGCCAAGCGAAGCAGCATAATGCTTTTTTGTACTAGCGGCAACTATTCTTGGTGATTTTTACCCTGCTTTATCGGGTCATCGCGCGTTGGCGCCTGGACCTTACGCTTCCTCAAGCAAAAACATTTCCACATGGAAAACTGAGCGTCATCAAATTGCCGCATGGCACTAATACTTATAGTCAATTCACTGGCACAAAGTTAGTCAGCAGGGGCGACCGGGCCCGGTCGCAGCCAGTACTTTATCAACCACTACAAGGAGTATTGTCATGAGCACGATTACCTCCGCCATCAAAGCCTTCATCGCGGATGAGAACGGTGTGACTGCCATCGAGTATGGCCTGATCGCTGCACTCATCGGCGTCGCAATGGCCACCGTGGCTGGCGAGGTGGGCACTGGTATCAAGGAAACGTTCGAGTACATCCGGGATCAGCTGAGCGCCGCTAACCCGACTGCACCGTAATCCATGTGCCCCCCGGGTCGCAGTCCGGCCCCGGGGGGCATTTTTTCTGGAGCCGATCATGGATATCGCACCCTACCTCGACACGCTGCTGCTGCTGCTGGTGACGGCCGCTGCGATCAAGGACCTGGAAAGTCGGCGCATTCCCAATTTTCTGCTGCTCGCTGGCGTATTCGGCGCGCTGCTGCTGCACCTGCTGTCGCCACAGCCAGTGACGGCGCTGCTATCCGCGTTGGGCGGCTGCGCGACCGGCCTGGCCGTGCTGCTGCCGTTCTATCTGCTGCGCGGCATGGCCGCCGGCGACGTCAAGATGATGGCCGCCGTCGGCGTCTTCACCGGCGCGGGCGACGCGCTGCGCATCGCCATCCTGGCCTGGTGCGCAGGTGGCGTGATGGTACTGGTTGTTCTCATTCTCAAAGGGCGGCTGCGCCTGGCCCTGGCCAATCTGTGGGCCATGTTGCTGCCCATCCTGCTGCGCTTGCAACGCTTGCCGAGCCCGGATAACGGCGGCCGCCCCAGCGCGGGTTCGATTCCCTATGGCGTGGCCATTGCGGCAGGAACGATCGTGCACCTGGTCGGCCGTTACGGCGCCACGCACCTCGCTTGACCGCCTTGGCCGCTCTTGTCAGGCATCAAGTAGCACAAATAGATGCTCGTTAGAATCAATCGAGGTTTTCCCAAAACCAACTTCAGCAGCAGGAGACGTCATGATCGGAGTGTTATCGGCCGCCGCGCTGACCGGACCGGATGCATCGTTGCCCCTGTCTGCGCCGGGCTTTGATGCGGATGGCAATCTCGCTGCAGTGCTGCCGCGCCAGCCGCGCACGGTGCGCGATACGGGGCTCGACGCGCGTCTGGTGACGGCGCTCGTGATCAAGACCCTGCATGCCGACGGCAAGGCGCCCTTGTCCAGGCTGACCGGGCGCCTGCGTCTTTCGGTCAGCGTGCTGCGCGAGGTGCTGCAGGCCCTGGTGGGCGCGCAGCAGGCCGAGGTCGCATATTCGGGCGACAGCGACCTCGATGTGCATTACCAGTTGACCGCCCTGGGCCAGCGCGCGGCAGGCGAATACCTGGCCGAATCGCGCTATGTCGGCCCGGCGCCGGTGACGCTGGCGGCGTGGCGCGCCGTGGTCACGCGCCAGTCGCAGCGTCAGCCGGATGCAGCGCGCGTCACGCGCACCGAGCTCGATGCGTTGCTCGACGGCGACGGCCTGGCGTCGGCCATTCGCGAGCAGATCGGCGCGGCCCTGCATTCGGGCCGCCCGTTGCTGCTGTACGGTCCATCGGGCAGCGGCAAGACGACGCTGGCACGCAAGCTGGCACGCCTGCGCCAGGACCCGATCGCGGTGCCGTATGCGGTGCTGGTGAACCATGAAATCATCGCGCTGCACGACCTGGCGCTGCATCCGGTCCCGCTGCACGCGCGCGCGCTGGAAGAGCGTCGCAGCAGCGATGCACGCTGGGCGCTGAGCCAGCGTCCGCTGGTGCACGTGGGGCCCGAGCTGGCGCGCGACATGCTGGAGCTGCGCAGCGACCCCGGTAGCGGCGTGCTGCGCGCGCCGCCCCACATCCTGGCCAACAACGGCTTGCTGGTGGTGGACGATCTGGGCTGCCAGCGCGTGCCGCCGGGCGAACTGCTGCACCGCTGGCTCGGCGCGCTCGAGGCGGGCCAGGACCATGTCACGGTGTCGGGTGGCCCCACCCACGCCTTGCCGTTCGATGTCAGTCTGGTGCTGGTCACCAGCCTCGCGCCCGATGCGGTGCTCGACGACGCCTGCCTGCGCCGCATCGGTTACCGGATTCCGGTCGGCCCGCTGTCCGAGCACAGCTACCGCGCACTGTTGCGGCGCCAGGCGCGGCTGCGCCGGATCGATCTCGACGACAGCGCGATCGCCTTCCTGATCGAGCACCTGCACCGCCGCACCGGACGCGCGCTGCTGGCCGCCTATCCACACGAGCTGCTGGGCCGGATCGCCGACTTCGCCGGCTACACCGGTCAGGCGCCGCGCTGCGACGTCGATGGCCTGACCCGCGCCTGGTGCAGCCTGTTCGGCGAAGGGGACGCAGCATGAAAAATCAACGAGCCCTGATCATGATGGCGCTGGCCGTTCTGCTTGGCCTGCTGGCCGTGGCGCTGGCCGCGCGCTGGCTCCTTAACTCGCCGATGCCCGCTGCCGGCAAGATCGTTGTCGCGAAAAGCGACATCGATATCGGCCAGCGTCTCACTCCCGCGCTGTTTATCGTGATGGATTGGCACGCCCCCAGTGTGCCCAAGGGCGCCTTTACCGATCCCCAGCCGCTGAACGGACGGGTGTTGCGCAGCAGCCTGCTCGCCGGCGAGCCGGTGAGCGAAGCCAAGCTGGCCCCGGCCGGCACGCTGGGTGGCCTGTCGGCCCTGATCGCCGAAGGCAAACGCGCCATCACGGTGCGCGTCAACGACGTGATCGGCGTGGCCGGCTTCGCCCTGCCGGGCAACTATGTCGACATCATCGTCAGTACCGAGACGGCGCCCGATCCGAATGCCCCGCAGGCCCGTGCGCACAGCATCTCGAAGATCGTCCTGGAGCGCATCCTGGTGCTGGCGGTCGCCCAGGAAGTGGGCCGCGACGAGACCAAGCCCAAGGTCGTCAATGCCGTCACGCTCGAAGTGACGCCCGAACAGGCCGAAAAGCTGGACCTGGCGCGCAGCGTCGGCGCGCTGTCGCTCGCGCTGCGCAACCAGATCGACCCGGCCGCCACCACCACCACCGGCGCCACCAAAGAGAACCTGCTGCCGGCGCCACCCGCGGCGCCGGTCGTGCTGCGCGCAGCGCTGCCACCACGGCCACGCTTGCAGCAGGTGCGGGCGCCGCTGCCGGTACAGCACCGGAACTGCATCAGCGTCATCAACGGCCTGCACGCATCGCAGGAGTGCTTCTGATGTCTACGATTGGACCGATCATGCACCGACATCCCACGAGCGCACTGCGCGTTTGTCTTGCGGCCATGCTGACAGGTGTGAGCGCCCTGGCGCTGGCGGCACCGGTCGCCCAGAAAACCGCAGCACCCGGCACGGCAGCCCGGCCTGACCTGCGCCTGGACACCGGCTGCCAGGGCGAGGCGGCGCGGCCAGCCGTCATGGCGCTCCAGATGGGCAAGTCGACCATGCTGCGCCTGCCCGAAGCGGTGCGCCGGCGCAGCGTCGGCAACCCGGCCGTGGTACAGGCGATGCTGGTCGCGCCCGACACGCTCTACATCGCCGGCGTCGATGTCGGCACCACCAACATGATCGTGCAGGGCCGCAGCGGCTTGTGCAGCGTGATCGATATCACGGTCGCGATGGACCCGGGCGGCCTGCAAGCCATGCTGGGCGCGGCCATGCCGGACGAGAAGCAGATCCGGGTGCTGGCCGCCAATGACACGCTGGTGCTGACCGGCACCGTCAGCGACGCCAGCGCGGTCAACCGCGCCGTGGAACTGGCGGTTGCCTACGTGCGCCGTCCGCTGCGCCCATTGCCGGCGCCCGACAAGGACAACGCGACCGACGGCGTGATCCTGGTCGACAAGGGCAGCGGCGGCGGCGCGGCGGCCGGTGCCGGTGGCGCCAGCGCCCGCGTGGTCAACCTGCTGGCGGTCAGCGCGCCCCAGCAGGTGCAGCTCGAGGTCAAGGTGGCCGAAGTCGCGCGCACGCTGCTCGAACGGCTCGAGACCGGGATCCGCTTCAGCTTTGGTTCCGGCAGCTGGACCACCACGCTGGCCAGCGATTTTCTCAGCGGCCTGGCACGCGGTGGCCTGGCTGGCCTGAAAACCAACGGCAACCGCTTCGGTATCGATGCCGACAAGCTCGATGGCCTGGTGCGCATCCTGGCCGAACCGAACCTGCTGGCCCTTAGTGGCCAGGAAGGCACGTTCCTCGCCGGCGGCAAATTCTTCATCCCGGTGGCGCAGGACAATAACAAGGTGACGCTGGAAGAGAAGGAATTCGGCGTCGGCCTGCGGTTTACGCCGACCGTGCTGGGCGGGGGCCTGATCAACCTGAAGGTCGCGCCCGAAGTGTCGGAGCTGTCGCGCGAAGGGATCGGCATCAGCGCCGCCGGCATTGCCGGCACCGCGATCATGCCGCTCTTGACCACGCGCCGCGCCAGCACCACGGTGCAGCTGCACGACGGCCAGAGCTTCGCCATCGGTGGCCTGGTGCGCAACAACCTGGTCGCCAACATGAAAGGCTTGCCGGGACTGGGCGGCGTGCCGGTGCTGGGCGCGCTGTTTCGCAGCACCGACTTCCAGCAGGAGCGCACCGAACTGGTGTTCGTGATCACGGCGCGCCTGGTCAAGCCGCTGCCGGCCGGCAGTCTGAGCCTGCCGACCGACCGTTTCGACGTGCCGTCGCGCGCCGGCGTGCTGCTCGGCGGGCGGCTGGAAGGCGCGCCTGCCGTTGTCGCGACGCCCGTTCCCTCCGCACCGGCACCGGCGCCGGCGCCGGCGACCCCGCACTGAACCAGGAGAGCAGGATGACATCCACATTCACACGCTGGGCAGCGCTGGCGCTGCTCGCCGGCGGCGCGCAAGGCTGCGTCTCGGGCACGCCGAACTGGGACAACCAGTTCGGTGCGGCCACCCACGCCAACCTGGTCGCGCAGACGATCGACCCGGCGGCAGGCAGCATCCGCCACCCCGCGGCGGGGCTCAGTGGACCGGCAGCGCGCGCCGCCATCGACCACTACGAGCGCTCGTTCGCACAACCGGACACCGGCCAGCCGGCGCCCATGATTCGTTCGCACTGAGCGCGCGGCTACACCCTTATCGAGGATTTCATGAGAGCGCTCCTGATCAGCTGCGACAGCCACCTGTATGCGGAACTGGCTTCCCAGGGCGCCGCGCGCGTGCCACCCATGCAGGTGGCCGCAACCCGCGCCGGCCTGCGCGAAGCGCTTGACCGGCCCGATCCCGATGCGCCGCAACTCGTGATCGTCGATGCCAGCAACCTCGAACCGTCCGAAGCCAACCTGCTCGAGCGCCTGGGCCGCCAGTATCCGACGTCGCAACTGATGCTGCTGACCACCCAGCACCAGCCCGACCTGTTGATCACCGCGATGCGCGCCGGCGTGCGCGAGCTGCTGCAACTGCCGCTGGTGCACCGCGCCTTCCACGAGGCGATGGACCGCATTGCCAGCGCCGCCGGCGTGTCGACCATGCGCGACGGGAAGGTGCTGGCATTCATCGCCTGCAAGGGCGGCAGCGGGGCCACTTTCATCTCGACCAATTTCGGCTATGCGCTGGCCACGCTGGCGGGCAAGAAGGTACTGCTGGTCGACCTGCATGGCCAGTTCGGCGACGCTGCCCTGTACGTGTCGGACCAGAAACCGGCCATGACGATGTCGGACGTGTGCGCCCAGATTGCGCGCATCGACGGACCGTTTCTCGAATCGTGCCTGGTGCATGTCACGCCCGGCTTCGGCGTGCTGGCGGCGGCCGACGATCCGGCCCACGAACGGCAGGCCAAGCCCGAACACATCGACACCATCCTGCGCGTGGCGCGCCAGCACTACGATTACGTGCTGCTGGACGTCGGGCGCCAGATCGATGCGGTGTCGCTGCGCGCGCTGGACGCGACCGACACCATCTATCCGTTGCTGCAACTGGCGCTGCCCGACATCCGCGATGCGCGCCGCCTGCTCGACATCTTCCGCTCGCTCGGCTATGTGCTCGACAACATCCGCCTGATCGTCAACCGCTACGAGAAGGGCGGTAAGCTGCGCCTGCAGGACCTGCATGCGGCGCTGGGCTGCGAAGTGGTGCACACCTTCCCCAACGATTACATCGCGGTCACCGACTCGGTAAACCAGGGCGTGCCGGTGCTGCAGCTGTCGCGCTCGAGCGCCGCCGCGCGCAGCCTGGCCGACCTGGTCGAACTGGTGACCGCGCAGCGGGTCCACGAAAGCCGCGGCCTGCTGGGGCGCCTGTTCGGGCGCCAGGATCACGACGACTGACTCGTCCCCCGCTTCAATCACGCTCTGGAGACATCGATGTCCCTTCGCGAACGCCTTGCGCTGCCCGACCCCGAGCGCCCGACCGGTGCCGAATCGCACGAAGCGCCCAACCACGCTTACCAGGAGCTCAAGAAGCTGATGCACCAGATGATCCTCGACCGGATCGACCTGGAGCGCTTGAAGCGCCTGACCGCCGAACAGTTCAAGCACGAACTGGCGCTGCTGGTCCAGCGCATCATCGAAGACGAACGCATCGTGCTGAACCAGCACGAGCGCCACCACCTGGTGCTCGACATCCAGCACGAGATGCTTGGCTTCGGCCCGCTCGAGCCGCTGCTGGCCGATCCGACCATCTCGGACATCCTGGTCAACACCGCCAGCAAGGTCTGGGTCGAACGCTACGGCAAGCTCGAACTGACCGATGTCACCTTCCACGACAACGCCCACCTGATGAAGATCATCGAAAAAATCGTCTCGCGCGTGGGACGCCGGGTCGACGAATCGAGCCCGATGGTCGATGCGCGCCTGCCGGACGGCTCACGCGTGAATGCCATCATTCCGCCGCTGGCCGTGGATGGGCCGATCCTGTCGATCCGCCGCTTCGGCGGCAGTCCGCTGACGGTACAGAACCTGCTTGAATACAAAAGCATGGCCCCGCCGATGATCCAGGTGATCGAGGGCCTGGGCACGGCCAAGGTCAACATCCTGATCTCGGGCGGTACCGGCAGCGGCAAGACCACCTTGCTCAATCTGATCTCGGGGTTCATCCCGGCCAGCGAGCGCGTCGTGACGATCGAGGATGCGGCCGAGCTGCAACTGCGCCAGCCGCATGTCGTGCGCCTGGAAACGCGGCCGCCGAACATCGAGGACAAGGGTGAAGTCACGCAGCGCGCGCTGGTGCGCAACGCACTGCGCATGCGACCCGACCGCATCATCCTGGGTGAGGTACGCGGCGCCGAGGCGCTCGACATGCTGCAGGCGATGAACACGGGGCACGAGGGTTCGCTCGCCACGATCCACTCGAACACGCCGCGCGACGCGCTCTCGCGCCTGGAAAACATGGTCAGCATGGCTGCCGTGAACCTGACCCCGCGCGCGATCCGCCAGCAGATCGTCTCGGCGGTGACGGTGGTGCTGCAGGTATCGCGCCTGACCGACGGCACGCGCAAGCTGGTGAGCATGCAGGAGATCACCGGCATGGAAGGCGAGATCATCTCGATGCAGGAGATCTTCCGCTTCGAACAGTGCGGTGTCGATCCGCAGGGCAGGGTGCTTGGCCACTTCAGCGCCACCGGCGTGCGGCCGCGCTTTGCCGACCGCCTCCGGCTGTTCGGGGTGCCGGTGCCGGACGACGCGTTCGATCCCGACCGCGTGTTTGATTGAAGGATCGCTCATGGACACCCTGTTCTATGCGTTCGTCGTGGTGCTGTTCGCCGCCGTCATCCTGGCGGTCGAAGGGTTTTACCTGTGGTGGATGAGTACCCGCGGCGCGGCGGCGCGCCGCATTGCACGCCGCCTGCAGGTGATGTCCGGCGGTGCGCAGAGCCGCTCGGGCGAACGCATCTCGATCCTCAAGCAGCGCCCCTACAGCCGCCAGCCCGCCCTCGACCGCTTACTGCACCGGGCGGTCCTGGCCCAGCGCATCGATGCGCTGCTGGTGCAGGCCGGAGCCACCTGGACGGTCAGCCACTTCATCGCTGCTACTTTTGGCTGCGTGATCACGGTCCTGGTGGCGTGCGCCGTCTGGTCGCCACCGCTGCCGGCGCGTCTGGTGCTGTGCGTGACCAGCCCGGGCCTGCCCTGGTGGTTGCTGCACCGGATGCGCAGCCGGCGCCTGATCCGCATCGAGCACCAGTTGCCGGAGGCCGCGGACTTCATCGCGCGTGCGCTGCGCGCCGGGCACTCGTTCATCAATGTGCTGCAGATCGTCGGCAATGAACTGCCCGAGCCGCTGGCCGGCGAATTTCGCATCGCGCGCGAAGAAATCAATTACGGCGTCCCGATGAACGAAGCGCTGCACGGCCTGGCCGCGCGCATTCCGCTGACCGACCTGCGCTACCTGGTGATCGCGGTGCTGATCCAGCGCGACTCGGGCGGCAACCTGGCCGAAATCCTCGGCAATATCAGCGGCATCATCCGCGCGCGCCTCAAACTCGTGGCCCAGGTACGTGTGCTGTCCGCCGAAGGCCGTATGTCGGCCTGGATTCTGGGCCTGCTGCCCTTTGGCGTGATGGGCGTGATGACCGTCAGCAGCCCGCATTACGTCAGCATGCTGTGGACCGATCCAAGCGGCGAGCGGCTGCTGTGGTACGGCCTGGGCATGATCATCGTCGGCGTGCTGTGGCTGCGCCTGACCATCCGCATCCGCGTGTGAGGCCATGATGAAGATCACCCAACTGATATTCCTGCTGGTGGTGTTCGTCGTTGTCTGCGCACTGTGCTGGGTCGGGCTGGCCTTGTTTGCCCCGGTCGCCTTGCGTGAACGCCTGCGCCAGTTTCTCGGCCAGCGCGCCCCATCGGGCGCCGGCGACGTGCCGCGCCTGCGCTGGATCGAGCGGATCGCCAGCGTTGCCCGCCCGCTCACCCGGCTGTCGATTCCCGAGGAAGGCTGGGAAAAATCGACGCTGCGCACCCGGTTCATGAACGCCGGCTGGCGCAATCCGGCAGCGCCGACCCTCTATTTCGCGGCCAAGACCACGCTGGCATTGCTGGCGCCCGCTGTCCTCGCGCCCATGCTGCTGTGGCGCGGCGGGACATCGGGCCGCATGATGCTGATGATCCTGCTGGGTGGCGCCGCGCTTGGCTACTACCTGCCCAACGCCGTGCTGGCGCGTCGCATCAAACGGCGCCGGCGCGAGATCTTCGAGACCATTCCCGATGCGCTCGATCTGTTGACGGTGTGCGTCGAGGCGGGCCTGAGCCTGGAGCGCGCCCTGGTCAAGGTGGCCGCCGAAATCCATATCAAGAGCATGCTGCTGGCCCAGGAAATGCAGATCGTGCTGATGGAAATGCGCGCCGGCTTCACCAAGGAAAAGGCGCTGCGCAACTTCGCGCTGCGTTCGGGCGTGGACGATGTCGACACCCTGGTCGCCATGCTGATCCAGTCCGAACGTTTCGGCACCAGCGTGGGCGATGCACTGCGCGTGTACGCCGACAACCTGCGCCACAAGCGGCGCATGATCGCAGAAGAAACAGCCGCGCGCATCGGCCTCAAGCTGCTGTTCCCGCTGATCTTTTGCATCTTTCCGACGCTGATGATGGTCCTTCTGGGACCGGCGGCGATCCAGATTTCCCGTGCCATGAGCGCGCTGGCCAGCGCGCGCTGAACCCAAGGAGTCCGCCATGCGCCCGACCATTCACCGTAGCACCCGGTTCATCCGGCTGGCATGGCTGTGCGCCGGCCTCGTGGCGTGCGCGCCGCTGCAGGCGCCAGGCGACGCCGCGCCTGCATCGAGCGCCATCTGGCGCGACCTGGATGCAGCGCTGCAAGCGGACGCCGAACCCGACGCCGCCCAGCGGTTTGTCGACCTTGGCAACGCGTATCTGCGCAGTGGCGATTACAACGCTGCCCGCACGGCACTGGAGCGGGCCTGTCTGCTCGATCCGCTGGTGGCAGATTCGTGGCAGTTGCTGGGCGAGGCGCTGGCCGCGCTGGGGCAGAGTGCACGTGCGCAGCAGATGCTGCGCCAGGCGGCGTCGCTGCGGCAGCACGACTTGCGCGCCGACTTTGCTGCGACCGGCAGCCAGAGCGGCGTCGCCGCGCTCGACCAGGCGCTGGACGCGCCACGGCCCGGCTGGGCGCAGGCCCAGATCCACGTCGGCGTGGACGGCATGATGGAACTGCGCCGCATACCGGCAAGCTTGCCTGTCGTGCAGCCTGCGGTGCAGTCGCCTTCCGGACGGCCGACCGTGGCGCGCCTCGAAATCCGCAACGGTAATGGCGTGACCGGCATGGCACGCGCGCTGGCGCGCCAGATCGACGCACCAGGCCTGCGGGTCACGCGCCTGTCGAACCAGCCCGGGTTTGCAGTGCGCCACACACGCATCGAATACGACGCAGCGCACGTTGATGCAGCCCGGCGTCTGGCGCAGCGCGTGGGCAGCGTGCACCTGCAGGAAGTCGAACGCAGCACGCCGGCCAACCTGCGCCTGGTGCTGGGCCGGGACCTGGCGCATTACGGCACTGCGCTGCGCCTGGATACCGGTGGAACGGCGTTACTGTCGCTGCGCTGAATCGGTCACGTCCCTGCGATACACCCGCACGTAATCGACCAGCATCCGGCGCGGGAAGACGGTCGTGCTGTCCGGGTAACCGGGCCAGTAGCCGCCGACGGCCAGGTTCAGCAACACGAAGAACGGGTGCTCGAATACCCAGTCACCTTTTACCAGAGCCGGCGTGGCAGTGTGGTAGTGGACGCCATCGCGGTACCAGCGGATGGCCTGCGGTTCCCATTCGACGGCGAACACGTGGAAGTCGTCGCCATAGTCGGCATCGTCCAGCGCGATCGCTTTGCTGAACGCGTGCTCGCCCGAATAGCCCGGCCCGTGCAGCGTGCCATAGGCATTGCGCGGTTCCTTGCCGACGATTTCCATGATGTCGATCTCGCCGCTGCGCGGCCAGCCCACCTTGCCGATGTCCGCGCCCAGCATCCAGAACGCCGGCCAAATGCCCTGGCCCTTCGGCACCTTGATGCGCGCTTCGAAGCGCCCGTACTGGGTTTCTTTCAGGCCAGCCGTCTTGAGCCGCGCCGACGTGTAGTCCTTGCCTTGGTAGCGCTCCTTGCGCGCCTCGATGATCAGGTGGCCGTCCTCCACGCGCACGTTCTCTGGTCGCGCCGTGTAGAACTGCATCTCGTTGTTGCCCCAGCCATGGCCGCCCGTTTCCAGCGTCCAGATCGTGCGATCGAGATGCGGGCCACTGAATTCGTCGCTCCAGGCCAGCGTCCAGCCGGGCACGCGTGCCTTTTCTTGCCTGACGTGCTGCATGATCTTGACGAAGGTATCGGTCCAGACCACATCACGGTGCGCGGCCAGGTAGCGCACCAGTTCTTCATGCGCCTGTGTCGACACGCTCAGATGGTCGCCGCCGATGCCGTGAAAGGTGAAGGCCACCATGGTGCCGCGCGCGATCGCTTGTTCCACCAGTGCGATCAGTTCTGCACCACTGGCGCCCACCGGGCCGACCGAGGCAACCTGATACGGGTCGACCGCTGCCATCGATGCCGGCACGCCTGGGCCATTGCCCGCCTTGATCGCAACGAATGCCGGATGCAGTGCGGGCAGGTAGTCGCCGCCCAGCGCCTGCACGTCGCCGCAGGGCGCCGTGTAGGTGCGCTCGCGCCGGCCGTCTATCGCTTCGAGCATCGTGTTGGCCAGCAGGACCTGATCGACCATCTGTGCGCGGCTGGTCGTCGCGAGGTTGCGATGGGGAGCGACCCAGCTGCGGTCCGCGCCCGTGCCCGAACACTGGTGGAACAGGCTGTGGTTGCCCAGTTCATGACCATGGGCGGCCGCTGCGCGCCAGGCCGGCAAACGTGCTGCCACCGGCGGGCTCGATAGCTGCAGGTAGAAGGTGCCCTTGATGCCGTGGCGGTCCAGCGCCGGCAGCGCGTTGTCGAGTTGCGAGTCGAGCGCATCGTCATAAGCGAGGCTGACTGCGGCGCGCGCGCCGCCGGGCCAGGCAAATGCGGGCGCCGGCACTGGCGCGGCAGCATGCGCGCTGGCAGCACAGGCGACACAGACAGCGGCAAGCAGGGTGCTGCGGTAGACGCGCCGTGCGCAGAAGGCCAGAAAATGGTGCATGCATGCTCCAGTTTGGAAACGTTACCAAAACGTCAAGCCGACTATAGCGTGCCAGGCACATCCCGTCAATGCAGGCGGCGCGCCCGCCATCCATCGCTGGTGCGGGCTGGTTGCCGTACCTGGCGCACCAAAGTGTTGCAAAACTACGTCACCCCTGTTGACGCGGTAACGGAATATTCCGTTGACAATTTATTTTCATAACTCTAAGATTCAGACCACTGCATGGAAACGTTTCCATGCGACGGACAAATTACCTTCGATCCCCGATTGGCACAACCCGCCAAGGAGCCGAGGACACATGACACAGTGCAGCGCGCACCCGGCGATTCACGCAGCGAGGCCATCGGTACCAGCCGATCGGTCTCGCTGCACCACATGGTGGCGTGTCGCCGGGCAAGGAGGCGCCCGGGTTTGAAAGGCAGTACCCGGGGGCAGCGGCGACGCATCCGGATGGCGGAGACACCGTGTCTGAGCACGGTCATATTTATAAAAACAGGAGAAGACATGTACTACC
>Ga0308169_10002877_pt1 | contig 17333 bp, 17 predicted proteins | sample PhyBR1_2_FD_202139 | JGI IMG/M metagenome (GOLD analysis project Ga0308169, IMG submission 202139) | Phyllosphere microbial communities from UC Gill Tract Community Farm, Albany, California, United States - DLSLSB.R1 | ecosystem: Host-associated > Plants > Phyllosphere > Unclassified | place... | reverse complement strand
CTCGGCGAGGCGTTCCTCGTTGCGCGCCACCGCATGGACGGTCAGGCCGCGCTTAGCGAGCCGTTCGGCGATGGCAGCCCCCATCCCGGTGGAAGCTCCGGTGACAAGGGCGGTGGTGTAATCGGTGAAGGACATGGAGGTTCTCCCGGGTAGCCAGGTGGTTTAGTGAAGTCACTGCTGAAATCGGTTGGACCGGCCACAGCCCAACCCCGCGGAGCGGCCGCTGGCCAATTGACCAGCGGCCGCTCCGCTTGTGGTTGCGCTATTGCACGATCAGATTGATCGGCGACGGGCCTGTCATTTCTCTACGAGGGGCTGAGGCGCGATTACGCTCGTGGCCCTCCCTGAGGACATGGCCGCGGCAGACAGGGCTGCCAGTTCCCGGGGACTCTGTTGCACCTCGTCGAGCTCCTTGAGTGTGTACTTTTTGGTCTCCTTGGCGGTGAGGGCTGAGATCCCTGCCAGGACCATGAACCCGAGCGCGACCATGGACGGTCCCACCCAATCCTTCAGGTCCGGGCCGGCGAGTGCTGTCGAGAGAACGGGGCCGATGACGCCCGAGATGGCAAAGCCGATCTGGGTTCCGAGGGCGAGCCCCGAGACGCGCAGCCGGCCGGGGAACATTTCTGCGAAGAACGAGGGCCAGGACGCGTTAACCATCGAGTAGAAGAGGGAGTAGTTGATGATGCCAAACAGGAAGATCAGTGACCAGTTGCCGGTTGTGATCGACCACAGGTAGGGCACCATGGTGACGCCTACGCCGCCCGTGGCGATGAGGAACATCGTTTTGCGGCCGATCTTGTCTACCAGGAATCCTGCCAGGGGGGTGATTGCGAGGGCGATCACTGCCGAGACTGTGGTGGTCAGGAGCATGGTTGGCTTGTCCAGTTTGTAGCCCGCGGTTCCGAATGCCACTGAGAAGGTCTGCATCATGTAGCTGGTGCCGGCGATGAGTGCGCAGAATACGATCCGCAGAACGGCGCGCCAGTGGAAGCGCAGGAGGTGCCTGAGGGGGGCGACGTTGACTTTGCTGGACCGGTTCTCGACGAACTCGGGCGGTTCTTGGACGTGGCGGCGGATCAGGTATGCGGCGACGACCACGATGGCGGAGGCCCAGAACGGAAGCCGCCAACCCCAGGACAGCAGCTGCTCTGAGGGCATAGCGGCAATGGGAATGAAGACCAGCAGGGTGAGCAGGGTGCCGGAGGAGGAGCCCAATGTGGTGAAGCTCGCGAGGAAGCCGCGACGGCCCTCGGAGGCGTGCTCCAGGCTCATGGTGATGGCACTGGGCTGCTCGCCGGACAGGCAGAGTCCTTGGATGACGCGGATCAGCACGAGCAGGATGGGAGCAAGGGGACCGATCTGGGCGTACGTGGGGAGGCAGCCGATCAGGAAGGTACAGCCGCCTATGCCGAACAGTGTGATCATCATGACGAATTTGCGGCCGCGGCGGTCGCCCATCGGTCCCAGGATGAGGGAGCCGAGGGGGCGTACCGCGTAGCCGACTGCGAAGGTGATCATGGCGAGCAACACGCTGATGCCCTGGGGCAGCTCGGGTGAGAAGAAGAGGACGTTCAGAACCAACGCCGACGAGGTGCCATACACCGCGAAGTCGTAGTATTCCAACGTAGTGCCGATCCAGGCCGCGACTGCGGCCCTGACCGGGGTCTTCCTGGGAAGTGTGGTTTCTGTCATTTCGTCTCCATGGCGATAGGTGAAGAGGGGCCTACCGGTACACGTGGCTGCGGAAAGAGATCTGGAGTGGAATGTCCGGTTGATCCAGTGTTATGAGCTCTCTCGCCTGAAGTCGTGTGTTTGTACGGCTTTGCGAACTGGCCTAGAAAGAAATTAGCGTTTGAGGTATGGGTCACACAAAGACCGCTTTTGTGTTCCTACATAGCGTTTCGTTATGGCAGGATTCGCATGGCGGCGATGCCCCGGCCCTCAGCAGACTGCCTGGGCCTCGAAGTGGCCGGAAATACAAGCCCTCATTGATTCGGCGGTTAGTAGCTGGTACCAGGACGTTCAGTCCGGGGTGCCCGGCCGACGCCGAGCAGAGCAACGGCCGGCAGCACCACTTTCCCACGGCTGATCCTGGGTGCGACAAGGCGAAAGTTTTCATCCCGCATTTTGGACTGCATTGATTGAGACTGACTGGTGACGGTCTTGCCGATTCCGCCGACACCTCCGGCGGGGCCGGTCCACAGATCCTCAGGATCGATAACGAAGTCCCAGGCAAGCGTCGTCGCCTCAACCCCGTCCAGGCCTGCCTCCGTCAGCAGCTCATTCAATCCCTGCTCGGTGCGGTCAAAGTCCATATCGGCCGGGAGTCTTTGCTGGCCCGGAGCAGTGGCCCCGCTGGCCTGCACCACATCGGCCCACAGGCTATTGATGGCAGAGATTTCGGATGGCCATATCGTTACAGCAACGACTCCTTGCGGCCGGGCGACACGCTTCAGGTCAGCCACGGCGGCCCGGGGATCCCCCACGTGATTGACGACGAAATTGGCTACCACTGCATCAAAGGTTTCAGGGGCGAAGGGCAGATTCGGTACCCCGCCCAACAGGAGCTCTGCCTGGGGTGCCGTTTCGCGGGCCAAGGCGAGCATCCCGGCGTCAGGATCAATGCCGGTGACTTCTGCACCGCGGCTGACGGCAAGGGCCGTAACGTTTCCGGTTCCGCATCCGACGTCGGCCAAACGACGTCCCGTGAGCGGGCCCATCACTGCTTCTGTCGCGTCCAGCAGTGGCACGATGGCTCCAGCGCACAGATGCGCAAAGCTCCGTGAGTATGATCTGCCCACACCGGTCCAGCTGCCGGTGCCCGTTCGATCGGCCCCTGTCGTCATCACCTGTGTCCCCCGGATTATTCACCCAAACATCTCAACATCCAAGCACGGAATCCGCGATCTGCTGCGCGGCTTGTCCTGGTGTGGTGTGGGTGGTGTCGATGACTGGGTCGTTCTGCATGCGACTTGTGGGATGTGGCCTGGTCAGCATGGAGCACGAAGTGCCGGATCGGTACGCCGTGGGCAGTGAGACTGTCGCTGCCGGCGCAGCGACATTCTGCTGAGATTCATCCCGTCCCCAGCCGCTGGCTGGGACTAATCAAGCGCCCCTCAAGGAGGGCGACGGACGAAGGACCCGCTACAGGGCGAAGGCGAAGATATTCTCCCGTCTGGGCTATACGATCACTCCTTCGTTGAGCTGCCGACGCTGGGAGCGGCGGGGAAGACCCCGTGCCCAGGACGCAATCATTAGTCCGACGGTGGCGCCACCGCCAGCAAGAGTCCAAGGCGAGGACCATGACCCTTCCAGGGGCGGAATCGCGAAAACCACCGTAACGGTGGCGACCCCCACGAGCACTTCCACCGCGGTCTGCAGCGGCCTGACCCGATACTCCGGGTAGGCGAGGCGAAAGAAGGGAACGACCGGGAGCAGGAACAGGCCCAGGCTGGGAAACGGGTAAATCACATTGAAAGTGAAGATCACGACACCGAGCACGAGAAGGCCCAGGAACTTGATAACCTCAAGCACCCTGAGTGGTTTTTCCGGCGTCCACTGAATCAGCAGCAGCCCCCATGCCGGCAGGCCAAGCAGCCACCCGCCGGCCCAGAAACCTAAGTTCAGCATTGCCAGGACGACGAACAAGGCTCCAGGTAGCAGGAACGCAACGGCCTGTCGCAGCGACGGAAGCTTTCCGGGCGGGCCAAAGATGCAGGCGCCGATCAGTAGGTAAGCGGCGGTGTACCCGGGCAGAAGCTGGATCGGGGGCACCTGCGACAGACCGATTAGGAGTAGGCCTACCGCGGCGACCATGACGGACACCGCAACGAACGTCCAGGGGCGGCGGGAAGGAGTGCGTTCTACATCCCCCAATGTCATGCAACGCACTTTACTGCCTTCGATGGTTCACGCCAGCGAACCCTGGCGCAACCCCAGAGGCCCGGCACCATAAGTCGGTCCTCCAGCGCGCAGACAGGCAAGGATTCTTCCCTCGTTTCCGGCCCTCGTGATCACGCTTGTTTCTTTTCATTGCCCGTCGGCGCCCGTCGTCCGGATCCAATGGACCACCGCCATGACGGCAAGGCCTAGCCCGGTAGCAGCTCCGAATATCGCCAAGGTGACCGCAGCACCGAGGGTTTCGGCGCCGACCCCCAGCAGCGACGCGCCAACTGGAGTACTGCCGATGAGCAGAAGGACGAAAAGGCTCATAATGCGTCCTCGGAGCCGGTCCGGTACCAGGCCCTGTAGACGCGTGTTGACGGTAGTGGTGAAGATTGTGCCCGTCACTCCAGCTAAGAACATCAGGACAAGACTGACGGGGTAGGACCGGGATACCCCCAGCCCGGTGAGGAAGACCGCTAACGAGGCCCCCGAGACGATGATCCTCCGTTCCTTTCCACCGCCAAGGGCAACAAGAGCGGTCCCCGCCGTCAGGGAACCTGCACCCAACGCCGACATAAGAGCCCCAAATCCCGCCGGGCCCGCACCAAGCAACTCCTCGGCTATCAACGGCGCAGCCACTGGCCAGTTAAACCCGAAGGTCCCAACGATCGCCAGCATTCCAAGAATGAAGAACACCGCCGGTGTCCGGAACGCGAACTCCAAGCCTTCCCGCAGAGCGCCGCGACCCCGGGAATGCTCGCCCTGGACTCTCCGGAGCTCGGAACGGCGCATGAGCACAAGAGCCAGCAGAGACGCGCCGAAACTTGCGCTATTGATGAAGAAGACCGCGTATGCAGGCAGCTGTGCAACGGCCAGACCACCCAGGCCCGAACCAATCATGCGGGTGGCGTTGAACTGCACGCTGTTCATGGCAACCGCGTCTGACGTCAGGGATCTGCCCACCATTTCGGCAATAAAGGCCTGCTGGGTCGGATTGTTGAACGCATTCGAAAGGCCCAGCGTGCTGGCAAGAACGGACAATTGCCAGATTTGAGGGCTTCCGAACAGAAGAAGGGCACCGAGTACAAGCGCCTGCAGAGCCGCCAACGACTGCGCGGCCACGAGGATCCTCCACTTCGGGAACCGGTCTGCGACGACGCCTGCGGGCAGCACAAACAGCAGCATCGGCAGGAACTGAAGCATGGTGACCACGCCCAGAACGGCGGCAGACTCGCTAACCTGCAGCACCAGCCATGCCATGGCAACGGTCTGCATCCAAGTTCCGGTTCCGGAGATGAACTGGCCGGACCAAAACAACGCGAAGTTCCGCTCGTGCAGGGCACGGAACATGTCGCTGACCCTGCGCCGCTGGTGGACTGTTTCCTCCCCGGGCGGAGGCCCGAACCCGACATCGGACACAACTTCTACCGTCGCATGCCCTGACTAATTCGGACAGAGGCCAACGGACTCACTGGACTATGAGACAGGGAAGAAGCACGTCCGTTCCTTTGCGGGGTGCGGTCATGGGCGTCCTCGATCTCGATGTCATCTTCCGGGATGAAAGATCTGGCTTTCAGGTGGAGATTGCTGCACTTTGAAGAACGCGGCTTCCGGCCACGGATATGGTGACAGGCATGGAACGAGTCTTGAAACTTGCGCGGCATTGGGGCGCCCCCGCTGCGGCCGTCAGCTTCTTTACGCTGTGGTGCTTCGCGGAGGCCGGCAGGATGGGGGATTCCTGGCTGACGTGGTCGGGGAGATGGCCTCTGGTCCTGATGACGCTTGCGGTTGGAACAGCAGTCTGGCGGCCTCTGGTGTCCCTTTCTTTCACCACAGCGCTTCTGGCCGGCCAGCTCAGTTTTGCTTTGCCGCCGATGGCATCGAATCACTGGGCCATCTACGTTGGCGCCTTCATCGCTTTGGGCTTTACCTTGTGGACCGCAACCCCGCGCATGCGTTACATAGCGGGTGCCGCCAATGTTGCGTTCGTGGCACTCATGACGATTCTTATGCTCTCGTGGAGATACAGCGGCGGTGTCGGCTGGTTCATCCCCATCAACCTCGGCGACAGGCCGATGTTCATGAGGTACGGCTGGCAGTTGTTCGCGTTGCTCCTGATGATCGCCGGAGCCTGTGCCGCCGTCGGTCTCCTGCTGGCCTTGTACCAGGAACGTGGCAGCCTGTTCCGTGCACGGGAACTGGCCAACAGCAGTCTTCTGGAGACGGAAGTGGAGTTGATCATTGAACAGGAGCGGACTCGTATCGCACGGGATCTGCACGATGTTCTCGCTCATTCGTTGGCCGTCATTGCTGCTCAGGCAGATGGAACGCGCTACCTGAGTAAGGAACAGCCGAAGGCTGTCCTCAGCGCCCTGGACACCATTGCCCAGTCGGCCCGTGGCGCCCTGCTGGATGCCCAGCGCGTCATCGAGGGGGTACGCGACGACGGCATGGTCACCCCACAGCCAAAAATCAGTGACATCCCGCCCTTAGTAGAAAGTATGCGGCGGGGGAGCCTGCAGGTGGAGGTCAGCGATTCGGGAACCCCTGTCGCACTCTCCACCGGCCAGCAGGTAGCTGTCTTTCGCATCGTGCAGGAATGCTTGACGAATGCCCTCAAGCATGGCGGACGCGGCACGGACGTCCGGCTTCACTTCGACTGGAGCGGCCCCGGGCTGACGATGCATGTTGCGTCCGGAATGGATTCGTTTGGCCGCGAAGATACTTATCAGTCACCTTCGACCAGGGTGGGAAGGGGCGTTGCCGGGATGCGCGAGCGCGCCCACCTGGCTGGAGGTTGGCTGACGGCCGGCCATGACGGGGAACACTTCCGCGTAACGGGTTTCATTCCCTACAGCTTGCAGGAAGCGGCTTCCACAGCCGACACCGATGCCGTACGCGGCCCGGAGCTTGCCACGACAGGAAATGCTTGTCCATCAGCTGTGTCCGGAACTAACGACCGTGGCTGAAGCAGCAGGGGGACGGATCAGAGTTGCTTTGGTAGACGACCAGCCGTTGTTCCGTGCAGGTATCAGGATGCTTGTCGAAAGCCAGGACGACATGGAACTGTCCTGGGAGGCGGGAGACGGGCATGAAGCTGTAAGTCTCGCGCGTGAAGTCCGTCCCGACGTCATGCTGATGGATCTCCGGATGCCCGCCATGGATGGCGTTGAAGCTACACGGCAGATCATCGGGGAATCGGATGCCGCAGGAACAGACAAGCCCCGGGTCATAGCACTGACCACGTTCAACCGGGACCAGGCTGTAGTTCAGGCAGTGCAAGCCGGCGCCAGCGGGTACTTGCTAAAAAGCGCGGAACCTGAGTTTCTGCTGGCAGCCGTTAGAACTGTCCACTCCGGCTACTCGGTTATCGCACCGGGATCAGTCCACTCACTGTTTGAAAACGCAGCCCGCAACTCCTATCCAAAGGGGCCGGATCTATCCGCCCTCGAAGTACTCACCGCACGGGAGCGTGACGTCTTCCTGCTCGCTGCTAAAGGCCACAGCAACGGCGAGATGGCCGAAAGCCTGTTCGTCTCCGAAGCCACCATCAAGACCCATCTGCGCAGCGTTTTGGACAAGTTGGAACTCCGTACGCGTCTCCAACTGGTGGCCTTCGCGCATGAACGCCGGCTATTGGGCAGGTAGGCGGTTACTGCTTTCGCAGTGCTGCCCAGGCTTGGAAACCACCGATGAGGTCGGTCGCGCGGGTTAGTCCCAACCGTTGCAGGGTGTGTGCAGCGAGGCTTGAGCTGTAGCCCTCATTGCACACCACAACTATCCGCCGGGCGGGGTCGTCAGCGATCGGGAGCCGGTGGGGGCTGGAGGGATCGAGCCGCCACTCCAAAACGTTCCGGTCAATGATGACCGCCCCGGGAAGGTCGCCGTCCCGGTCTCGTTGATCCACGGGCCGTGTGTCAACAACAAGGGCGCCCGCTGCCATCTCCCGCTCAAGATCCGAAGCGTGAACCCGGTCGAGTCCCGTCCGGCTCTCGAGCAGCAATTGGTGGATCATCGAGGTCCGGGAAGACACGCTCCGATCTGCGCCCTGTTGCCCGCCGGCACCATCATTATCGGGAATATCGCACTGCTCCACAGTCTTCCTCGCTTCGTAAGCCGATCGGGGTTTGTCGTTCCATCATGCAGTGAAACGACGAGGTCTTCACGTTCGACGAGTGGCGGGCAGCAATGCTGCTCACCGTGCCTCTGCTGCTTACGGGCTGCATAGCGCCCGACGGCGGGAGCGCCCCATCGGCAACGACCGCACCACTTGCAGGGGCAAAGACGTTCGCCACCTTTGACAAGGCGGGCATCGAGAGCATCAAGGCGTCGAAGATCGCCCGCCTCGACATGACAACGCTGTGGCTGGCAAAGGAGAGCGCCGGGTTGGAGGACGGCACCAGCCAGGCTCCGGACGTCAAAACAAGTTCCCGCCGGTGTTCAACGTCCAATTGTGACGTGTAACTCCATTACGGACAGCAGGAATAGAAGGGCACCATTTTGCCTTGTGCTTAGTGAGGCGCCGGCCCTTGGCTGCCTCACTCGAAAGGACCCTCTTGCCTGTAGCTTTTATTCCATTCACCATGCGCGCCTCCGTCCAGGACGACCACCGGCGCACCTTCCGTACTGATGTTGAGCGGCTCACCGATGGGCACCTCCGGTGGACGCCCCTCGACATGATGAAGTCAACGAACACCCACGCCGAGTTCCGGGGCGCCGTTCCCAAGGGCCCGCATACCGCCACCGACGCGAGCCTGGCACAGTACCTCCGGGACCGCTTTGCCACAGACGGCATCCACCTGGATCTCAGCGTCAGGATCGAGCGCTAAGCAATTCCGCCCGGCCCCGGACCGCATATGGTCCGGGGCTTTCTCGTGCCCGCCGCGGCGACCCAGCAGTCTACGGGTGTACAAGGTCAGCGAAGATCCCTAGCGAGGATGAACAAGGCAGGCCCACCGACGACCAGAGCCGGAATAGCTAGCAGCAGCTCGTAACCCGGAACAGATGCGGACACGAGGGCGGCAGCAACAGCAACAGTCAACGAAGCCACCAAGGCAATGGACACCCACTTACGTTCCTCGAGGGCGTTGAAGAAGCGGAAGCCTCCAAGGGCTGCAGTGGCCACGGCGCAGGCGGCGATGATGACCGTAACCGCACCCATCCACGGTCCGGGAACATCCTTGAGCCCATCGATGAGGGCGATTGGAACCGCGAGCATCCAGCATCCGAGAATCATCGAGAGGACGCAGGCAGCCAGGCGACGTTTCGGTACGGCGTCCCGGATGTAGACCTGCTCTCCCGGCATATCCATTGACTGGATGCGCCTGTGGGCGGCCGGAGGTGGCGGCGTAGACGGCCGATGGGTGTTTTCAAGCATTTCTTCCCCCGAAATGTCGTTGCTTGACGTTCGTCCACCCTACCCGGCGCTGCTCCGGGGCGAAGGCCTCTACCAGCTCCATCGGTCTGGCTGGCCCTGCTCCACCCGGTAGTCTCCAGGAATGGAATCCTGGCATCGGGACCGGCTCAGCGTGACCCAAGCCGCCTTCGTGGAAAGCCGGTTTTCCGGCGTACGTTTCGTCAAGGACCTCTCTTGGGATCTTGTTGATTCCGCCGTGTTGGAAGTGGAGCACGGTGAGCGCAGGTACGTAATCAAGGCTGCGGGACCGGCCAACCATCACATCGGGCGTGAGGCGGACGCGCATGAGTCCTTCACTGGCATCTGGGCTTCCCAAGGCAGGGCGCCCCGACTCGTCCACACGGACCGGTCACTGAACCTCCTGGTGACCGAATACCTGGAAGGTTGCCTGGTCGAGGGAGGAGCAGCCGAATATGCGGATGATACCTACCGGCAGGCCGGGCAGCTCCTGCGTGCTTTCCATGCCCAAACGGTGCGGATGGATCCGCAGTACGAGGCGGCGGCGACAGCCAAAGCGATGGCCTGGCTGGAGAAGCCCCACCGCATCGAAGAAGCTGCCGTAGAAAGAGCGCGCGCCGTCCTCGCCGCATACCGGCCGGAACCAGCGACGGTGGTTCCGACCCACGGAGACTGGCAACCGCGCAACTGGCTGATCCGCGGGACCGAGCTCAGGGTCATCGACTTCGGCCGGTTTGAGTTCAGGCCCGCCATGACCGATTTCTGCCGCTTGGCTCTGCAGCAGTGGCGGTCCAGTCCCGCACTGGAGGATGCCTTCTTCGAGGGATATGGTTCAGATCCACGCGAGGGCAGACTGTGGAACCTTATGCTGCTGCGCGAGGCGGTCTCCACCTCCGCTTGGGCCTTCCACGTAGGTGACCATAAGTTCGAGGAACAAGGCCACCGGATGCTCGTCGATGCCTTGGCAAACTTCTGAAGCACCGCCGCCACGGTTCGAACCGAGCCGATTGCTCCAGGGTTTGCCGCTGCACCAGAAATGTCCGTTGCCTCCACCGCGGCCCTTTCAGCCGTGACATCTATCCCGCCGTCCGGGTACAGACGCCGCAAGTCACGTACCGCAAGATCAGGTGCACCCGCCAAAGCAGCGGCAAGAGCACGCTTCACCCGCGATTGGTCGATATCGGGATGGTCCAGAAGGACAAGGGTTGCGGGTTTTTCAGCTGGGCGGCGCTTTGGGCTGCCGACTGCCCCGGAAATGTATCCCACTTCGCCGGACGGACGACGCAGGGGAGACACGCCAGGGGTTGACCTGTTGCTTTGGGCAAGCTTCGGGATATGCTCCAGAAATGGCACCGCGAAGTTTTCTTCAATGGCCGGTCGTCCGTCAGCTGAGTACGGGGGATCTGCTGGGCCGTGGGCCCGCTGTTACCTCGGCCAAGACCAAGGCCATCGCCCCGCGCACAGCTACTGCCGACCGCGTGGTCCAGAGCGTATGCCCCTACTGTGCCGTCGGGTGTGGACAGCGCGTGTACGTCAAGGACGAGAAAGTGGTCCAGATCGAGGGCGATCCGGATTCACCCATCTCGCGTGGCCGTCTCTGCCCCAAAGGCTCTGCCAGCGAGCAGCTGGTCAACTCACCGGGCCGGCAGACCAAAGTGCTTTACCGTGCGCCGCGCTCCAAGGAGTGGGAACACCTGGACTTGGCTACCGCCGTCGAGATGGTGGCCGACCGGTTCGTCGAAACGCGCCGCAGGACCTGGCAGCAGGAAGACGACCAGGGCCGGCTGCTCCGCCGCACCATGGGCATCGCCTCACTTGGCGGTGCAACCCTGGACAACGAAGAAAACTACCTGATCAAGAAGCTCTTCACTGCTGCAGGGGCGGTGCAGACCGAGAACCAGGCCCGCATATGACACTCCGCCACGGTTCCCAGTTTGGGAGCCTCGTTTGGACGCGGTGGTGCAACGCAATCACTGCAGGACATGGCCAACGCCGACTGCATCGTCATCCAGGGTTCCAACATGGCCGAGTGCCATCCCGTGGGATACCAGTGGGTGGCGGAGGCTAAAGCCCGCGGAGCGAAGGTTATCCACGTGGACCCCAGGTTCACGCGCACCTCAGCTGTCTCGGATAAGCACATACCCATCCGTGCCGGTTCTGACGTAGTGCTCCTTGGTGCGCTCATCAACTATGTCCTCACCAATGACCTGTGGTTCAAGGAGTACGTCACCGCGTACACCAACGCCGCCACGCTGGTCCACGAGGACTACCGCGACGCCGAGGATCTTGGCGGGCTTTTCTCGGGCTTTGACCCGGAAAAGGGCGCCTACGACACATCGTCCTGGGCGTATTCCGAAAAGGAAGACGGCGCCATCGACGAACCGGGCCCCGGTTCGGAGCACGGCGCCGATGCCACGGCCCGCGCGGCCGGCCATGCTTATGGCAGCGGCGGTCCGCCGTTGGAGCATGCAGAAGTGCAGCGCGACGACACCCTCCAGGATCCGCGGACCGTGTTCCAGATCGTGAAGCGGCATTACGCCCGTTACACGGCGGAGATGGTGCAGGACATGTGCGGCATCAGCGTCGCGGACTTCGAGTACCTGGCGCGGACCATCACGGAGAACTCCGGCCGGGACAGGACCACCTGTTTCGCCTACGCGGTCGGCTGGACCCAGCACTCCCTGGGTGCGCAGTTCATCCGGGCTGCCGCCATCCTGCAGCTTCTGCTCGGAAACGTCGGACGCCCGGGCGGCGGCATCATGGCACTGCGCGGCCACGCCAGCATCCAGGGCTCCACCGACATCCCCACGCTGTTCAACCTCCTGCCCGGGTATCTGCCGATGCCCAGTGCCGGACGCCACGACACCCTCCAGGACTACCTGTCCGTTATCGGGTCGAAGCAGCAGAAGGGTTTTTGGGCCGACGCCGACGCCTACACCATCAGCCTCCTGAAGGCGTGGTGGGGTGACGCCGCAAACGCGGACAACGACTGGGCTTACGACTACCTGCCCCGGCTGACCGGCGCGCACGGTACGTACGAGACCGTGATGAGCATGCTTGAGGACGAGGTTGAAGGCTATTTCATCCTCGGACAGAATCCGGCGGTGGGTTCCGCCCACGGCCGGATGCAGCGCCTTGCCATGTCCCATCTGAAGTGGCTCGTAGTGCGTGACCTGAACCTCATCGAGTCGGCAACCTGGTGGAAGGACGGCCCGGAGATTGAATCCGGGGAACTGCGCACCGAGGACATTGAGACCGAGGTGTTCTTCCTGCCGGCAGCAACGCACGTGGAGAAGGCCGGTTCGTTCACCCAGACGCAGCGGCTGCTGCAGTGGCGGCACCAGGCGGTGGCACCGCCCGGGGATTGCCAAAGCGAGCTGCAGTTCTTCTACGAGCTGGGCAAACGGATTCAGGAGAAGCTGGCAGGCTCGGACGACGAACGGGACCGTCCGCTGCTCGACCTGACCTGGGACTATCCCACGGATGAGCATGGCGATCCTGATGCCGAAGCCGTGCTTGCAGAAATCAACGGCCGCCACCTGTCGGGCCCGGACGCAGGCAAGGCACTCTCTGCGTACACGGAAATCCGTGCTGACGGCTCTACGGCCGCCGGCTGCTGGATCTACACCGGTGTCTACGCTGACGGTTTCAACCATGCAGCCAACCGCAAGCCGGGCAAGGACCAGGGGCCCGCGGCTCCGGAATGGGGCTGGGCATGGCCGGCCAACCGCCGGATCCTCTACAACCGCGCGTCGGCCGATCCGGCCGGCAAGCCGTGGAGCGAGCGGAAGAAGTACATCTGGTGGGACCAGGAACAGGGTAAGTGGGTCGGCGACGACGTGCCGGACTTCCCGGTCGACCGGGCCCCGGGCAGCAAACCCGATCCCTCCGTCGGCGGTCCGGCCGCACTCAGCGGAGACGATCCCTTCATCATGCAGGCCGACGGCAAGGGCTGGTTGTTCGCGCCGAAGGGCCTCCTGGATGGGCCCCTTCCCACCCATTACGAAGCCCAGGAATCACCCGTGGCGAACGCGCTGTACCCGCAGCAGCAGAGCCCGACACGCCTGGTGTTCCCCCGCTCGGACAACCTCAGCGCCCCAAGCGCCGGTACCAGTGGCGTGGACGTCTACCCGTTCGTCTTCACCACGTACCGGCTCACGGAGCACCACACTGCAGGAGGGATGAGCCGTTGGCTGCCGTACCTGTCGGAGCTGCAACCGGAGATGTTCTGCGAGGTCTCGCCCGAACTGGCCGCTGAGCGGGGATTGGAGCCCTACGGGTGGGCAACGATCATCTCGCCCCGCTCCGCCATCGAGGCGAAGGTGCTGGTTACTGACCGGATGCGGCCCCTGGCGGTTGGTGGCCACACCGTGCATCAGATCGGTCTGCCCTACCACTGGGGAGTCGGCAGCAACGCCGTGGTCAGCGGCGACGCGGCCAACGATCTGCTGGGTGTGACGCTGGACCCCAACGTCCAGATCCAGGAGTCCAAGGTGGCCTCGTGTGACATCCGACCGGGCCGAAGGCCGCGCGGGCAGGAACTTCTCGACCTGGTCGCTGAGTATCAGGCACGGGCCGGAGTCACCACCGAGACCGGCAACCAAGCGGTCACTGATCCGGCGGCGGAAGGCATCGAGCCCGCCCCGGGGGAGGATGGCCGTGCGGACGGTGGTCCGCACTGATGACCATCACCGCCACAGCCCTAGCCGAAGCACACACCGCCCCGCCCGGACTGCGACTGCCCACCGGCAGCGCTCCGGGCGCCGACCAGACGTTGGAGAACTAGATGGGCCAGCTGTCCGGACCGACCGACCCCACCGCCGATGCCCACTGGGAGCACAACCATCCGCGCAAGGGCTTCTTTACCGACACCTCAATCTGCATCGGCTGCAAGGCCTGCGAAGTTGCCTGCAAAGAATGGAACCACAACCCGCAGGACGGGAACCTCGAACTGCTGGGTTCCTCCTACGACAACACGGGATCGCTGGGCGCCAGCACCTGGCGGCACGTGGCGTTCATTGAGCAGGGGCAGGAACGCATTGCCGAGGCCCGGGAGTCAGGGCGGGCCCTGGTCAGCCTGGGCATGCCCCGCATTGGCCCTCCCGCCCCGGGAGGCTCCGCCGCGACGGATCTGGCAGGGGCGGACACGACGCCCCCGGACACAGCGGACTTCCGGTGGTTGATGTCTTCGGACGTCTGCAAGCACTGCACCCACGCCGGCTGCCTCGATGTCTGCCCCACCGGAGCGCTGTTCCGCACCGAGTTCGGCACCGTGGTGGTCCAGGACGACGTCTGCAACGGCTGCGGAACCTGCGTGGCCGGGTGCCCCTTCGGCGTGATCGAGCGCCGCAGCAACGGCACGGTCAAGGTGGCCACCAACAGGGAGGAACAGCACGCCAAGCACCCCTCCGTACCCAACGAAGGCATCGCCCAGAAGTGCACCCTGTGCTACGACCGGCTGGTGGCCGATGAGACGCCCGCCTGCGCCAAGGCATGCCCGACGACGTCCATCAAGTTCGGCGACCACGACGACATGGTGGAAACGGCCCGGGAACGGGTGGCCGACCTGCACGCGCAGGGCATGACCGAGGCCAGGCTATACGGCGCTAACGAGAACGACGGCGTCGGCGGCACCGGATCGGTCTTCCTGCTGCTGGATGAGCCTGAGGTGTACGGGCTTCCGCCGGACCCGCGGGTGCCCACTGCCGACCTGCCGCAGATGTACAAGCGGGCAGGAATGGCGGTCGCCGGCATGGCCGCGGCCGCAGCACTGGTTTTCCTGGGAGGACGGGCGTGACCCTTTCCGAGTTCGACAACTTCCGGCCGGCCGAGCCTGCCCGCCGCCGCCGGCAGGGCGGCAACTCCGGCATGCGCCGCCGCCGTGACAATGGCGACGGTTCGCGGGAAATGCCCATGGTTCCCGAGCCGGAGTTCACCTCGTACTACGGCCGTCCGGTGGTGAAGCCGGCACCGTGGGGCGATGACGTTGCCATTTACCTGTTCCTGGGCGGGGTGGCAGCAGGTTCGGCGCTGCTCGGCCTCGGCGGCCAGCTGACCGGGAGGCCGATTCTCCGCCGGAATGCCCGGCTGGGCGCCCTGACGGCTGTAAGCGCGGGGGCCGTTGCCCTGGTGAAGGACCTGGGCAGGCCGGAGCGTTTCCTGCATATGCTGCGGACCTTCAAAGTGACCTCGCCGATGAGTGTGGGTTCCTGGATCCTCAGCGCCTTCAGTGCAGGTGCGGGGGTCTCGGCAGTGGCGGAAATCGACCGGATGAGTGGAAACCGGCTGCCGCTGGGTCCCTTGCGCAAGGTGCTGCAGGCTGTTGAAGGTCCCGCAGGCGTTGAAGCTGCGGTGTTCGCAGGCCCGCTGGCGGCGTACACGGCAGTGCTGCTCGGCGACACCGCCACACCCACATGGAACGCCGCCCACGAGGAACTGCCTTTTGTCTTCGTCAGTTCCGCGTGCCTCGCCTCGGCCGGGCTGGCCATGGTCACCACACCGGTGCGCGAGACAGGCCCCGCCCAGAAACTCGCCGTCCTCGGCGTCATCGGCGACGTGGTTGCCATGAAGGTGATGGAGCGCCGGATGGACCCCGTCGCAGCCGAGCCCCTGCACCAGGGCAAGGCAGGCACCATGCTGAAGTGGAGCGAACGCCTGGCACTCGCCGGAGGCCTCGGAACCCTGGTGGGCGGCCGCAACAGGATCCTAGCTGTCGCTTCAGGCCTGGCTTTGCTGTCCGCTTCAGCGCTGACCCGCTTTGGTGTGTTTGAAGCAGGCCTGGCCTCCGCGAAGGACCCGCGGTACACGATCGAACCGCAGAAGAACCGGCTCGCGGCCCGCCGCGCCGCCGGTGTTACCGGCGACGCAATCACCACCGGCAGCTGAGGCAGCTGCCGGGCTTAGCGGATCTGAATTCCCTGGCCCGCCGTGGTGTGACCGATTACGGGGTGCCCGGGCAGCTCGCCGACCACCAGCAGGCCACCGGACGTCTGCGCATCGGCCAGTAGCAGCAGGTGGTCCTCGGTGATGCCCGGTGCGGCCTCCAGGTGCGGACGCACCCAGTCGAGGTTCCGCCGTGTCCCGCCCGAGACAAAGCCGTCACGAAGCGCCTCGCGCGCTCCGTCCAGAAGCGGTACGGCATTGAGATCGATCACTGCACCGACTTCCGAGGCGCGGACCATCTTGTAAAGGTGTCCAAGCAGGCCGAAGCCGGTGACGTCCGTCGCTGCACGGACGCCGGCGGCCACCGCCGCCTCGGAGGCGTCGCGGTTGAGGCCCGCCATCGTCTCTATCGCCTCGGCAAAGACCTCGCCGGTCTGCTTGTGGCGGTTGTTGAGAAGTCCGACGCCGAGTGGCTTGGTGAGCGTGATGGGCAACCCCGGCTGGGCGGCATCATTGCGAAGCAAGCGGTCGGGGTGGGCGACGCCGGTGACTGCCATGCCGTACTTGGGCTCCGGGTCATCAATGGAGTGGCCGCCGAGCACGGGGCAGCCGGCCTCCGCCGCCACACTCAGGCCGCCGCGCAGGACCTCCGTCATCAGTTCCATCGGCAGGACGCCGCGGGGCCAGCCGACCAGGTTGATGGCCGTAATCGGCCTGCCGCCCATCGCGTAAATGTCCGAGAGCGCGTTGGCAGCAGCAATCCGGCCCCAGTCAAAGGCATCGTTGACGACGGGGGTGAAGAAGTCGGCGGTGGTGAGAACGGCAAGGTCCTCGCGCACCAGGACGGCTGCGGCGTCGTCGCCACTGTCCAGGCCCACCAGCACCTCCGCGCCCGGCTGGCCGATCAACCCGCGGACCGCGTCTTCGAGCTCACCGGGTGGAATTTTGCAGGCGCAACCCCCACCATGTGCATAGTCGGTGAGCCGGAGCACGCCGGCGGCACCATCATCAAGTTGCTGGACAGACGTCTGGGCCTCATTCACCCGCTTAGCGTACCCCTCCAGCCAACCCTGCTATATTGAGGCGCGGTGGCGTCCGGGTCCTGGTGGGCCCCCCGGTCTTCAAAACCGGTGAGGCTGAGCATCTCGGCCTGGCGGGTTCGATTCCCGTCCGCCACCGCCAACTTTCG
>Ga0308169_10002876_pt1 | contig 17334 bp, 18 predicted proteins | sample PhyBR1_2_FD_202139 | JGI IMG/M metagenome (GOLD analysis project Ga0308169, IMG submission 202139) | Phyllosphere microbial communities from UC Gill Tract Community Farm, Albany, California, United States - DLSLSB.R1 | ecosystem: Host-associated > Plants > Phyllosphere > Unclassified | place... | reverse complement strand
CAGGTCACGCATTGCGCCTTGCCGATGAACAGGCGCAGGCCGTTCTTTTCCTGTGCGCTCAGGCGTTGCGGCGCTGCCGGATCGGCGCGCGGCAAGTCTTCGCGCAGTAAATCTTCGCGCAGTAAATCTTCGATATAGCCGTCGAACCGCGACTCGCCGTAGTGCAGCGTCTTCTCGTAGGCGGCGATCGCCTTGCCGAGGTTGGCGAACACGCGCGACACCGCGCGCCGGTCGTCCTCGCGCATGGCGGCCCAGGCCGCGCGCTGCTCCGGCGTGCCCAGCGGGCCGCCTTCCGCCGGCAGCCGGCTCAGGTCCGGCATGGGGCCGAACAGCGCTTCGTACCGGGCGCGGTAGTGGGCGCGCACCAGGTGGGCATAGCCCAGGCGGGTGCCGCCGTGCTCGAGCTGGTCCTCGAGCGGACCGAGGGCCTGCGACCACAGGCTGTCCTTGCGGCCGTCCCAGAAGGTAAAGGGCGCATGGCCGGCTTCGGCCAGCGGCATCGTGCGGCGCCGGCCGGTGCCGACGCCTTGTCCCAGCGGCCGGCCATCCTGGAACTGCCTGTCCGGCTGGTGGCAGCTGGCGCAGGATACCGCGCCGTTGCGGCTGAAGCGGGTGTCGGCGAACACCTGCTTCCCGAGCTGCACGGCGCCAGGCCTGGCCTCGGCCGCATTCGAGGGGTCTAGCGCCGGCGGCGCCAGTTGGCTCAGCCTGAGCGTGGACAGGATTTGCAGCTCGCCGTCGCTCCAGCCATCCCGGCCGGCCGAGCCGAATGCGGCGAGCGCGGCGCCCGCGGCCAGCAGGGCGGCCAGCGCCAGCAGGAGCTTCCGGAAGGGCGCTTTCACGGCAGGCCTCAGCGCGTCGCCAGCCGCCCGCCGCGGCCGTCGACGATGGTATTGAAGGTGACGGTGTCGCTGCCCGCCGCGCCGTCGATCTTCAGCTTGATCTCCCACCAGCCGGTCATGCTGAACTTCATGCCTTCCATCAGGTAGCGGCCGGCGCCGAGCTGGCGGGTGACGCGCGGCCGTGTCGGCAGGCCGTGGCCGTGCTGGGGCATGCCGCCGTCGACCGCGATGTTCAGGCCGTCGACAGGCTGGCCGGACGGCGAGCTGACGTCGACTTCCCAGGCGTGGATGCGGTTCAGGTCCGCCGGGCCGTCGAGCGGACGGATGTCGACCACGTAGCGCTGCTTGGCGGTGCTGCGGTGCGTGGCCAGGTCCAGGTCGCTTGGCGGGGACATGCAGCCCGCCAGGAAGGACAGCGGCAGGAAGGCCAGCAGCGGCAGGATTTTTTTGGTAACCATGATGTGCTTTCGAAGTGAGGTTGATCGGAACCGTCACTTTCGAGCTTCCCATTATTGGAAGGTCAAGCACGTAATTACAAATTTTTTATGATGAGGCTGAAGCCCCCAATAATTAGTACTCCCCAGATCGCTTGCACCACCCGCGCCGGCGGCAGCCGGCTGTGCAGGTGGTTGCCGAGCCACAGCCCGCCCATCGCGAACGGGAACAGGAGCGCCGCCAGTACCAGCAGCGTATGGTTGCGATACAGCCCGGCGCTCGAGAACAGGGCCAGGCGCGCCAGGCCGCTGAAGAAGATCACGCCGCTGATGGTGGCGCGCAGCACCAGCTTGTCGCGCAGGCGGCGCGTCAGGTAGATCGTGTAGAAGGGGCCGCCGGTGCCGAACATGGCGGTGAACATGCCGCCGACCACGCCGAAGGGAAGGACCCAGCCGGCGCCGAGCGGTTTCGGCGGGTGCCGCAGCAGCAGGCTCCAGGCCGAATAGCAGAGGATGAAGGCGCCCAGCACCACCAGCAGCACGCGCTCCGGCGCCCGCACCAGCGCGAACACGCCCAGGCCCATCCCGGCCAGCATGAAGGGAATCAGGCGCAGCACTTCGCGGCGCTCGATCGTCTTCAGGTTCTTCAGGCCCAGCAGCAGGCCGGAACTCAGGTCGAACACCAGCATCAGCGGCACCGCCATGCGCAGCGGGATCAGTTGCACCAGCAGCGGCATCGCCGTGACCGAGGAGCCGAAGCCGGTCAGGCCGAACACGGTGTAGGCGAAGACGATGATGAGCGCCAGCGGCGCGACCGTGCCGAAATCGAGATCCATGCCGATAGTCGAATAGTGAATAACTAAATTTTATCTTCTTCTATCGATTTAGTTCTTTTAGGAAACGTATCGTGCGCGAGCCGTGCCGGGCGCGTGCCGTCTTCCATACGTGCAGGTAAAATGCCGGGGTCCGCAATCCGAGAGCCGCCATGTCCACCATCGAATCCCCCGACACCATCACCCTCATCCGCCCCGACGACTGGCACCTGCACCTGCGCGACGGCGCGCACATGGCCAGCGTGCTGCCGCACACCGCGCGCCAGTTCGCCCGCGCGATCGTCATGCCGAACCTGAAGCCGCCGGTCACCACCGCCGCCGACGCCGGTGCCTACCGCGACCGCATCCTGGCCGCGCTGCCGGAAGGAATGCGCGGGGCGGCCAACCGCTTCGAGCCGCTGATGACGCTGTACCTGACCGATAACACCGACCCGGACGAGATCCGCCGCGCCCAGGACACCGGTTTCATCCACGCCGTCAAGCTCTACCCGGCCGGCGCCACCACCAACTCGGCGGCCGGCGTGACCGACCTGCGCAAGTGCTACAAGACCCTCGAGGTGATGCAGGAAGTCGACATGCCGCTGCTGGTGCACGGCGAAGTGACCAACCACGAGATCGACCTGTTCGACCGCGAAGCCGTGTTCATCGAGCGCGTGATGCGCCCGCTGCGCCGCGACTTCCCGGAACTGAAGATCGTGTTCGAGCACATCACCACGCGCGACGCCGCCCAGTACGTGGCCGAGGCCGAAGGCCCGATCGCGGCCACCATCACGGCCCACCACCTGCTGTACAACCGCAACGAGATCTTCAAGGGCGGCATCAACCCGCACTACTACTGCCTGCCGGTGCTCAAGCGCGAAGAACACCGCCTGGCGCTGGTGACGGCCGCCACCAGCGGCGACGAGCGCTTCTTCCTCGGCACCGACTCGGCCCCGCACGCCGTGCACGCCAAGGAAAGCGCCTGCGGCTGCGCCGGCTGCTACACCGCCCTGCACGCGATGGAGCTGTACGCCACCGCCTTCGAACAGGCGGGTGCGCTGGACAAGCTGGAGGCGTTCGCCAGCCTGAACGGCCCGAACTTCTACGGCCTGCCGGTCAACGAGGGCACGATCACCCTCAAGCGCGAAACCTGGACCATCCCGCCGAGCGTGCCGATGGGCGAACACCAGCTGGTGCCGCTCGACGCCGGCCAGCAGCTCCACTGGAAGATGCTGTAAGCAGGAATGCTTGACGAGATCGAGAGGATCGGGTGGGCGCATCCCTGGTATGACGCGGTGCGCCCCGCCTTCGACAGCCTGGAGCCGGCCGCGGGTTCAGCCGATCATTTCATCGACCGCTTCAATGCGAATGCGGCCCGCCTCCAGCTGCAGAACCACCGCGGCCAGCCTGTCCGCTTCGTGCCCCAGGCCGCGCTGCCGCCCAACACCGCCTACGAGGAATTCATCGGCGCCACCGGCTGCGTGCCGACGCGCGAGAACCTGCACGACTTCTTCAACGGCCTGGTGTGGCAGACCTTCCCGCTCATCAAGCGCGAGCTGAACGCGCTGCAGGCGGCGCAGATCGCAGCCGCCGGCATCAAGCAGTCGCGCGGACCGGCGCGCGATGCCGCCACCATCTTCGACGAGAACGCCGCCCTGCTGGTGGTGCGTGATGGAGCGTCCGGCCGCGCCCTGGTCGAGGGCCTGCGCGCCCACCAGTGGCACGACACGCTGTACCTGCGGCGCGCCGTATTCGAGCGCGATGCCGAGGTCTGGCTGTTCGGCCACGCCCTGATGGAAAAGCTGGTGGCGCCGCGCAAGGCCATCACGGCGCACACGCGGGTGCTGTTCGCGCCCGACGCCTGGTTCGGCCTGGCCTGGGACGAGCGGCGCGCCTGGATCGACATGCAGGTGGCCGGCCAGCTGTGCACCGACGGCCTTGCCACGTCCGGCTTCACGCCGCTGCCGGTGCTGGGCATACCCGGCTGGTGGCCGCAGCAGGACGAAGCGTTTTATCTCGACCAGACCGTATTCCGGCCCAGGCGGCCGGCCAAAGACCAGACTTGGGAGGAAACATGACTGATGTGGTCCGCTGGGGCATTCTCGGTACCGGGAAGATCGCCAAGGCCTTCGCCAACGCGCTGAAGGATACGCCGGGGGCGGTGCTCGCCGGCGTCGGCTCCCGCAGCTTGCCGGGCGCGCAAGGCTTCGCCGACGAATTCGGCGCGCAGTCTGCTACCCGGGCCTACGGCTCCTACGAGGAGCTGGCGCAGGCGCCTGACATCGACCTGATCTACGTGGGCACGCCGCATTCCGCCCACGTCGACAACGTGCGCATGGCCCTGAACGCCGGCAAGGGCGTGCTGTGCGAGAAGCCCTTCACCATGAACCGCGCCGAGGCCGAAGAGCTGGTGGCGCTGGCGCGCACGAAGAAGCTGTTCCTGATGGAGGCGATGTGGACCCGCTTCATGCCGGCGCTGGCGGAAGTGCGCCGCGTGGTCGACTCCGGCGAGATCGGCAAGGTGACGCAGGTGATCGCCGATCTCGGCTTCAAGGCCGACTTCGGCATTGAACACCGCGTGTTCAATCCGGTGCTGGGCGGCGGCGCGCTGCTCGACCTGGGCATCTATCCGCTGTCGATCGCGGTGGCGCTGCTGGGCCCCGTGGAATCGGTTGCGGCCCAGGCCGAACTCGGCCCCACCGGCGTCGACGAACAGACCGGCTTCGTGCTGCGCCACCGCGGCGGCGGCATGTCGATGTGCAGCTGCTCGCTGCGCGCGCGCCTGCCGAGCGAGCTGACGATCGCCGGCGAACGCGGCCACGTGCGCATGAACACCATGTTCCACCGCGCCCAGACGGTGACGGTGGTGCGTGCCGACGGCGTCAACCGCACCGTGCCCACGCCTTTCCTGGGCAACGGCTATGTGCACGAGGCGATCGAGGCCCAGCGCTGCTGGCAGGCGGGCCTGATCGAGAGCCCCGGCATGACGCATGAAGACACGCTGGCCCTGATGGGCGTGATGGACGAAGTGCGGCGCCAGATCGGCGTGCACTACGCGGCCGACGACGGCGCCGCCAAGGAATAACCAACAAGGAGAAAAACCATGAAACGCGATCCCCGTACCACCAGCCGCATGCGGCGCCTGAATGCCCGCCAGCGCAAGAAGGCGCGCGTCGGCGAATTCAAGGAGCACTGCTTCGACATCGAACTCGTGTTCCACAGCCCGATGCGCGGCGAGCCTTACCACGACTTCATCAACGACTTCTTCGGCTTCCTGGAGCAGCGCGGCCTGCTGGGCGGCGGCTTCGGCGGCAAGGAGCCGTTCAGCGAGACCGAAGGCGTGATCGCCAACATCGAGCGCGGTTCGCCCGGCGAGGAAGACCGCGAGGCGGTGGTGCAGTGGCTGCGCGCCCGTCCGGAAATCGTCGACGCCCGCGCCAGGGACTTCAAGGACGCCTGGCACGGCTACGGCTTCTGATTGCTTCCGATTGTAAGCATTTGTCAGCGGGGTAAGCCTTTGTAAAGGCCGTCAACAGGACAGTGAGGGTCCTCGTTTTAGGGACAAGTGACACGCAAACGACGTGCACTACGAACCCGATAACCCTGAGGACCCTTCATCATGAAAAAGACCATCGCTACCCTGATCGCCGGCCTGTTCGCTACCGCAGCATTCGCAGCACAGACTCCCGCCACCACGACGCCGGCGGCTGCCACGCCGGCAGTGGCGAAGGCCGAAGCCAAGCAAGAAAAGCAGGCTGCGAGCGCCAAAGCCGACGTCAAGGAAGCCAAGGCCGACGCCAAGGAAGCCAAGGAATCCGCCAAGGAAGCCAAGGAATCCACCAAGGCCGACGTGAAGGAAGACAAGGCCGAGCACAAGGCTGTCCACAAGACCGCCCACAAGCGCGCCCACAAGACCACCAAGAAGGCTGCGCACAAGGACACTACTGTCGCCGCAGCGACGCCGGAAGCGGTCGCCACCCCGGCACCGGCCGCCAAGTAATTCCTGATTCCGTTTTACGCACGGCGGCCAATGGCGGCTGCCGAGCGGCTTCCCTGACCAGACAAGACAAAACCTGAGGATCGCACCATGAAAAAGACCATCGCTACCCTGATCGCCGGCCTGTTCGCTACCGCAGCATTTGCAGCACAGACTCCTGCCACCACGACGCCGGCAGCGAAGACCCCGGTCGTGGCGCAGGCTGAAGTGAAAGAGACCAAGGCTGCGACCAAGGCCGAAGTCAAGGAAGCCAAGGCCGAGCACAAGGCTGTCCACAAGACCGCCCACAAAACCGCCAGGAAGGCCGTTCACAAGGACACCACCGTCGCCGCAGCGACGCCCGAAGCTGTCGCGACCCCGGCACCGGTCGTCAAGTAATTCCTGATTCCGATTTACGCACGGCGGCCAATGGCGGCTGCCGAGCGGCTTCCTGACCAGACAAGACAAAACCTGAGGATCGCACCATGAAAAAGACCATCGCTACCCTGATCGCCGGCCTGTTCGCTACCGCAGCATTTGCAGCCCAGACTCCCGCCACCCACACCCCGGCAGCAACCACCACGCCGGCCGTGGCGAAGGCCGAAGCCAAGCAGGAAAAGCAGGTTGCGAAGGCGGAAGTGAAAGAAACCAAAGCTGCCGCCGAGGCGGAGGTCAAGGAAGCCAAGGCCGACGCCAAGGAAACCAAAGAAGCCGCGAAGGCGGACGTGAAGGTCGCCAAGGCGGAGCACAAGGCCGCCAAGTCTCACCACAAGGCTGCAGCGCACAAGGACACCACTGTCGCTGCCGCCACCCCGGCCAAGTAAGCTTGATCGTCGTTCCCGGCATTGCCGGAAACGACTTCCCGGCATTGCCGGAAACGACTTCCCGCGCAGGCGGGAATCCAAGTCTGTTCGCGTCTCGACTACGCTGGCAGAACTTGGGTTCCCGCCTGCGCGGGAACGACGTTTACGGCAGCCGGTGTGACATGCATATCCGGATTTGTTTGACATCGCGAACGGAAGCAATCGATACTTTTCGCTATCCCTCCCCCGTGTCCGACAAACGAAAGGAAGCCCCATGCTCCGCCGTGCCATCCTGCTCGCCGCCTGCCTGTGCGCAGCCCAACCCAGCTTCGCGGACCCGGTGCCGGTCCCGGCCGACAAGTCTTCCTATGTGGGCGAATGGCTGGGTGAAAAGATGCGCTTGAAGATCCAGCAGAACGGCCAGGTCGAATACAAGCGCGACCGGCCGGGCAAGAATGTGGACCTGCACGTCGACCTGCAGGGCTTCAACGGCGACAACTTCGAGGTCGGCTTCAGCCTGGTCCGCTCCACCTTCGTGGTCGGCAAGCCGCCGCACCGCGAGGGCGGCAAGTGGAAGATGACGGTGGATGGCGTCGAGCTGACCAAGGTAGATTGAATCGTCATCAGGCCGTAGCCGGCGCCGACGCCGTCCTGGACCTGCGAGAGGATCATGCACAGGTTCGGCGCCATGCGCACGACCACGCAGAGCCACACGGCAGAAATCGCGGAACAGGCCGTCTTTACAGCAGGTGTACATTAGGGCCTACGACAACGCGGAGGACCATCGAGATGAAAAACACCATCGCCACCTTGATCGCCGGCCTGTTCGCCACCGCTGCATTCGCCCAGACTGCGCCTGCCCCGGCGCCGGGCCAGGCCACCACGCCGGATTCGAGCACGTCGCCGGAGATCGCCAAGGCCGCCGCCGCCCACGAAAAACAGGATGCCAAGGACGGCGCCGGGCAAAAGGAGGCGACGAAACCCGCCGCCGGCAAAGGCAAGGGCAAGGGCAAAGGCAAGAGCAAGCCGACCCGGGCGAAGATCAAGGTCCCGCCCGACAACGGCCATACGAGCAAGGAAGACCCGACCGCTTAGCTTCCTAGACCTTGAGGAACTCTTCCCGCCCGCCCAGCCAGCGCAGCAGGTGGGCGTCGACGATGGCTTCCGCTTCCGGCCGGTCGGAGCCCAGCAGCCAGGCGGCGACGTCGCGCGCCTGTTCGACGATCCACTGGTCGGTCTCCAGGTTGGCGAAGCGCAGCATGGCTTCGCCGGACTGGCGCGCGCCGAGGAATTCGCCGGGGCCGCGGATCTCGAGGTCGCGGCGGGCGATCTCGAAGCCGTCGGTGGTCTCGCGCATCGTCATCAGGCGCTGCTTGGCCACCTGGCCGAGCGGGCTCTGATACAGCAGCAGGCAGACGCTGGCCGCCGAACCGCGGCCCACGCGCCCGCGCAGCTGGTGCAGCTGCGACAGGCCGAAGCGCTCGGCGTGCTCGATCACCATCAGCGAGGCGTTCGGCACGTCGACCCCGACCTCGATCACGGTGGTGGCCACCAGCACGTGCACCTCGCCCCTGGAAAAGGCATCCATGATGACCTGCTTTTCCGCCGGCTTCATGCGGCCGTGGACCAGGCCCACCACCAGGTCGGGCAGGGAAGCGGCCAGGGTCTCGAAGGTGTCGGTGGCGGTCTGCAGCTGCAGCGCTTCCGACTCTTCGATCAGCGGGCAGACCCAGTAGACCTGGCGGCCTTCCAGCGCGGCGGCGTGCACGCGCTCGATCACCTCGTCGCGGCGGTTCTGGTCGATCGCGCGGGTGACGATCGGCGTGCGGCCCGGCGGCAGCTCGTCGATCACGGACACTTCCAGGTCGGCGTAATAGGTCATCGCCAGGGTGCGCGGGATCGGCGTGGCCGACATCATCAACTGGTGCGGCACCAGGCCGTCGCTGCCCTTGTTGCGCAGGGTGAGGCGCTGGCCGACGCCGAAGCGGTGCTGTTCGTCCACCAGCACCAGGCCCAGCTTCGCGAACTGCACCGTGTCCTGAATTAACGCGTGGGTGCCGATCACGAGGTTGGCTTCGCCCGATTCCGCCATTTCGCTGGCGATCTGCTTTTCCTTCTTTTTCAGGCTGCCGGTCAGCCAGGCGACCTTCACGCCCAGCGGTTCCATCCAGGCCGCGATCTTGCGGAAGTGCTGCTCGGCCAGGATCTCGGTCGGCGCCATCAGGGCCGCCTGGTAGCCGCTGTCGATGGCCTGGGCGGCCGCCAGCGCGGCGACCACGGTCTTGCCGCTGCCGACGTCGCCCTGCAGCAGGCGCTGCATCGGGTAGCTTTCGCGCAGGTCCTTGCTGATCTCCTGCACCACGCGCTGCTGCGCGTTCGTTAACTTGAACGGCAGGGCCTTCAGGAAGGCCTCGGACAACGCGCCGACGCTGGTGAGCTGGGGCGCGCCCTTTTCGCGGCGGGCCTGCTGGGCGCGTTTCAATGACAGCTGCTGGGCCAGCAGTTCGTCGAACTTCACCCGGGTCCAGGCCGGGTGGGTCTTTTCGATCAGCGCGTTCTCGTCGACGTCCGGCGGCGGGTAGTGCAGCAGGCGCACCGCCGGCTGGAACTCGGCCAGCGACAGTTTTTCGCGGACCGCGCGCGGCACGGTGTCGGTCCAGTCGACCCGCTTCATGGCATCGGAAATCGCGCGCCGCAGCACGGTCTGCGACAGGCCTTCGCCGGACGGGTAGACCGGGGTCAGGGAGGTCGGCAGGGGCGCGCCCTCGTTGACGACTTTATAAACGGGATGGACCATTTCGGCGCCGAAGAAGCCGTGGCGCACCTCGCCGCGCGCCCGCACGCGGGTGCCTTCGGCCAGCTGCTTGACCTGGCTGCCGTAGAAATTCATGAAGCGCAGCTGGATGTCCGAGGTCTCGTCGGCGATCGATACCAGCAGCTGCTTGCGCGGTTTATACGTGATTTCGTTTTTGCTGACGATGCCCTCGACCTGCGAGACGTGGCCGCCGCGCAGGCAGGCCTCGCGGATCGGCACGATCTCGGTCTCGTCCTCGTAGCGCATCGGCAGATGCAGCACCAGGTCCATGTCGGTGCGCAGGCCGAGCTTGGCGAGTTTGCTCTCGATGGTCTTCTGAACCGGCGTTGTTGTGGGCTTGGCTGCGGCTTTGTCTTTGGTTGCGGGCATAAAGGCTGGTGTAAAATAGAGGGTTCGCCGCATACGCTTGAGCTTATATTGTAAGGCTCCTGGCACTGTTTTCCCATCATGAGCAGAATCTACTCCCTCTCCGATTTCGATTTCGACCTCCCGGACGAGCGCATCGCCCAGGTGCCGCTGCCGGACCGCAGCGCTTCGCGCCTGCTGCAGCTCGACGGCGAGCGCATCACCGACCGCCATTTCGCCGACATCGTCGACCAGCTTGCCGCCGGCGACGTGCTGGTAATGAACAATACCCGCGTGCTGAAGGCGCGCTTCTTCGGCCAGAAGGAATCCGGCGGCCAGGTCGAGGTGCTGGTCGAGCGCGTGCTCGACAACCGCACCGTGCTGGCCCAGGTCCGGGCGTCCAAGTCGCCCAAGCCGGGCAACCGCATCCGCCTGGCCGACGCCTTCGACGTCACCACCGGCGAGCGCGAAGGCGAATTCTTCACCTTGCACCTTCCAGAAGAAGCGGGCGACGTGTTCGAGCTGATCGAGGCCCACGGCCGCCTGCCGCTGCCGCCCTATATCGCCCACGACGCCGACGAATTCGACGAGCAGCGTTACCAGACCGTCTATTCGAAGGAGCCCGGCGCCGTCGCCGCGCCGACCGCCGGCCTGCACTTCGACCAGCCGCTGCTGGACAGGCTGGCCGCGAAAGGCGTGACCATCGCCTACGTCACCCTGCACGTGGGCGCCGGCACCTTCCAGCCGGTGCGGGTCGAGAACCTGGCCGAGCACAATATGCACAGCGAGTGGTACACGATCTCGCAAGAGACCGTCGATGCGGTACGCGCCGCCCAGGCCGCCGGCCGCGACGTGGTGGCGGTCGGCACGACCTCGCTGCGCGCGCTGGAGTCGGCCTCGCAGTCCGGCAGCCTGCAAGCCGGCAGCGGCGACACCCGCCTGTTCATCACCCCGGGTTACCAGTTCAAGACGGTGACCCGCCTGATCACGAACTTCCACCTGCCCAAGTCGACCCTGATGATGCTGGTCTCGGCCTTTGCCGGCTACGACGAGATCCGCAAGGCCTACGCCCACGCGATCGCCAGCGAATACCGCTTCTTCAGCTATGGCGATGCGATGCTGCTAACCCGGAAAAATTAAGCCAATATGCTGGAATTTACCCTTCTCAAAAAAGATACGAGCGGCCTGTCGCACGCGCGCCGCGGCCGTCTGAAACTCAACCACGGCACCATCGAGACCCCGATCTTCATGCCGGTCGGGACTTATGGTTCCGTCAAGGCGATGGACCCGCTTGAACTGAAGGAGGTCGGTTCGCAGATCATCCTCGGTAACACCTTCCACCTGTGGCTGCGCCCGGGCACCGAGGTCATGGACAAGTTCGGCGGCCTGCACGGCTTCATGGGCTGGGACAAGCCCATCCTGACCGATTCCGGCGGCTTCCAGGTGTTCTCGCTGGGCGCGATGCGCAAGATCACGGAAGAGGGCGTGAAGTTCGCCTCGCCGATCGACGGTTCGCGCCAGTTCCTGTCGCCGGAAATCTCGATGCAGATCCAGCGCTCGCTGAATTCGGACATCGTGATGCAGTTCGACGAATGCACCCCGTACGAGATCGATGGCCGTCCGGCCACCGCCGAGGAAGCGGCCAAGTCGATGCGCATGTCGCTGCGCTGGGCCCAGCGCTCGATGAACGAGTTCAATCGCGGCGAGAATCCGAACGCGCTGTTCGGCATCGTCCAGGGCGGTATGTACGAGCGCCTGCGCGACGAATCGCTGGCGGCTTTGGAAGACATCGACTTCCCGGGCCTGGCGATCGGTGGCCTGTCGGTCGGTGAGCCGAAGGAAGACATGATGCGCATCCTCGAGCACGTCGGCCCGCGCCTGCCCGAGAACAAGCCGCACTACCTGATGGGCGTCGGTACCCCGGAAGACCTGGTGGCCGGCGTGGCCAACGGCGTCGACATGTTCGACTGCGTGATGCCGACCCGGAACGCGCGCAACGGCTGGCTGTTCACCCGTTTCGGCGACCTCAAGATCAAGAACGCGCGTTACAAGGATGACACGGCGCCGCTGGACGAGTCCTGCACCTGCTACTGCTGCAAGAACTTCTCGCGCGCCTACCTGCACCACCTGCACCGCTCGAAGGAAATCCTGGGCGCACGCCTGAACACCATCCACAACCTGCACTATTACCTGAACCTGATGCAGGAGATCCGCGATGCGATCGATGCCGACCGCTTCCACGAGTTCCGCCTGCAATTCAACGCCGACCGCGCCCGTGGGGTGTAGAGCGCCTGAAAAACCCGCATGGCGGCGTTGCATCGCCTCGCCGTACTAACGTACTGTCTTCGGCGATGCGCCTTGCCCTGCAGGTTTTGTCAGGCACTCTACAAAGCCTTCTTGAATTAATTTTCAAGCAACGTCTTGCAATCAGGCACGGCGCTCCCACATGGCCGGAAACTGGCTGTTGACAGTTTGCGGGTGCTAGAATACAGCGCTTGTTTTTTCACATTCTTATAAATCGGAGTCCTTGTGTTCATTTCCAACGCTTATGCGCAAACCGCCGCCGGCGCCGCCGACCCTGGCATCATGGGCAGCCTGACGACGTTCGCGCCGATCATCATCATGTTCGTGGTCATGTATTTCATCATGATCCGTCCGCAGCAGAAGCGCCAGAAAGAAATGAAGTCGATGATGGATGCGCTGGCCAAGGGCGACGAAGTGATCACCGTCGGTGGCGTACTGGGCCGCGTGTCCAAGGTCACCGAAGCCTATGTCACCATCGAGGTGGCTGCCGGTACCGAAATCGTGGTGCAGAAGAACGCCGTCACCACCCTGCTGCCGAAGGGCACCCTGAAGGCCCTGTAACCAGCCTTGCGGCTTCGGCCGCACGCGCTCAATTCTGAACGCTGGAACATCATGAATCGCTATCCCCTCTGGAAGTACATACTGATCCTCGTGGCGGTGCTGCTGGGCCTCCTGTACACGGCGCCGAACTATTTCGTCGATTCGCCGGCGCTGCAGGTCACTACCTCGAAGGCGACGGTCAAGATCAACAGCGACACCGTGGCCCAGGTGACCGCGGCGCTCAAGCGCGACGGCATTCCGCCGGAAGCCGTGAGCCTGGAAGGCTCGGGTGACACGACCGCCGTGCGTACGCGCTTCGCGTCCACCGACGCCCAGTTCAAGGCCAAGACGGCCCTCGAGCGCGACCTGAACCGCGACCCGACCGATCCGGACTACATCGTCACCGTCAACCTGGCGAAGAACACCCCGATGTGGATGCAGAAGCTGGGCGCGCAGGCGATGAACCTGGGCCTGGACCTGCGCGGCGGCGTGCACTTCCTGCTGCAGGTGGACTCCAAGGCAGTCCAGGAAAACCGCATCAAGAGCCTGCAAACGACCATCCGCAGCCAGCTGCGCGACAAGAACGTGCGCCACGCCGGCATCGACCGCATCGGCAACCGCATCGAGGTCCGCTTCCGCGACGCCGACACCCGTGTCCAGGCGCGCAACGTGCTGGCCCAGGATCCGGACCTGACCTTCGCCGACACCACCGACGGTACCGACCTGAAGCTGGTCGTGACCCTGAAGCCGGAAGCGCTGCAGCGTGCCGTGGAAGAGGGCGTGAAGCAGAACATCTCGACCCTGGGCAAGCGTATCAATGAACTCGGCACCACCGAGCCGGTGATCCAGCAGCAGGGCCGCGACCGCATCGTGGTGCAGCTGCCGGGCGTGCAGGACGTTGCCCATGCGAAAGACATCATCGGCCGCACCGCGACCCTGGAATTCCGCACTGTCGACGATACCATCACCCCGGGCACCGAACAGAGCGCCGCGATTCCGCTGAACTCGGAACTGTTCACCACCGGTCCGGGCGCACCGGCCGTGGTGTCGAAGGACGTGTTCCTGGGCGGCGATTCCATCACCAGCGCGACGGCCAGCTTCGACCAGCAGAACCAGCAGCCGGTCGTCAGCATCAGCCTGAACGGCGAAGGCGGCCGCAAGATGCGCCAGATGACCCGCGAGCGCGTCGGCAAGCGCATGGCCGTGCTGCTGAAGGAAAAAGGCAAGTACACCGTGCTGTCGAACGCGACCATCCAGGGTGAATTCGGTGCCTCGTTCCAGATCACCGGCATGCCGTCGGCGGAGAAGGCGGCCGAACTGGCCCTGCTGCTGCGTTCGGGCGCGCTGTCGGCGCCGATGGAATTCGTCGAGGAACGCGTGGTCGGCCCGCAGCTGGGCGCCGAAAACATCACCAAGGGCCTGCACTCGACCGTGTGGGGCTTCGTGGCGATCGCGATCTTCATGATCATCTACTACCAGCTGTTCGGCTTCTTCAGCGTGGTGGCGCTGGCCTGCAACCTGCTGTTCCTGCTGAGCCTGCTGTCGATGCTGCAAGTCACGCTGACCCTGCCGGGCATCGCCGCAATCGCGCTGGCGCTGGGTATGGCGATTGACGCCAACGTGCTGATCAACGAGCGCATCCGCGAGGAACTGCGTGCCGGTAACACGCCGCAGGCGGCGATCTCGGCCGGCTTCAGCCACGCCTGGGCCACCATCCTCGACTCCAACGTGACCACCCTGATCGTCGGCGTGGCCCTGCTGGTCTTCGGTTCGGGCGCGGTGCGCGGCTTCGCGGTCGTGCACTGCCTGGGCATCCTGACCTCGATGTTCTCGGCCGTGTTCCTGTCGCGCGGCGTCGTGAACCTGTGGTACGGACGCAAGAAGAAGCTGGGCAAGATCGCCATCGGTACCGTCTGGGAACCGGGCATCACGGCAGCGGGCGCCAAGTCCGCGGCCAAGAAATAAGCAGCGAGGAAAGCCATGGAATTTTTCAAGATTAAACGGGACATCCCGTTCATGCGCCACGCGTTGATCTTCAACGTGATTTCGGCGCTGACCTTCGTTGCCGCGGTGTTCTTCCTGGTGACCCGGCCCCTGCACTATTCGGTCGAGTTCACCGGCGGCACCACCATGGAGCTGCGCTACCCGCACGCGGCGGACCAGGAAAAGATCCGCCACACGCTGGAAAAGATCGGTTATGAACAGCCCGAGGTGACCAGCTTCGGCACTGCCCAGGACATCATGATGCGCCTGCCGATCCGCAAGGACCTGCCGGGCGCGACCGCGTCGACCACCGTGTTCAACGCCGTCTGCGCGGCCGAGAACGGCACGCCGAAGCAGGTCCAGGAGACCACCGAGAAGGGCGAGAACATTACCCGTACCAGCTGCTTCACTGCGGAAGGCAAGGAAGCCGTGCACCTGCAGCGCGTCGAATTCGTCGGCCCCTCGGTCGGCGACGAGCTGGCGCAGAACGGCCTGAACGCGCTGATCATGGTGGTGATCGGCGTGGTGGTCTACCTGGCCGTGCGCTTCGAGTGGAAGTTCGCGGTCGCGGCAATCGTTGCCAACCTGCACGACGTCGTGATCATCCTGGGCTTCTTCGCCTTCTTCCAGTGGGAATTCTCGCTGACCGTGCTGGCCGCGGTGCTGGCAGTGCTGGGCTACTCCGTCAACGAATCGGTCGTGATCTTCGACCGGATCCGCGAGACCTTCCGCAAGCAGCGCAAGATGAGCGTGACCGAGGTCATCGACCACGCGATCACCAGCACCATCTCGCGTACCATCATCACCCACGGCTGTACCGAGATGATGGTGCTGTCGATGCTGTTCTTCGGCGGCCAGGCCCTGCATTACTTCGCCGTGGCGCTGACGATCGGTATCCTGTTCGGTATCTATTCGTCCGTGTTCGTGGCGGCGGCGATCGCCATGTGGCTGGGCGTCAAGCGCGAAGACCTGATCAAGCCGATCAAGGAACGCGACGAGACCGACGGCGCCGTCGTGTAAACGCCGTCAATACGAAAAAGCCGCCCGGGCCCTGGCCTCGGCGGCTTTTTTGTTTATTGCGTACGATTTCTTCAGGTGTGTGAAGCAACGCACAGAGTGTTCCCTTAAGGCGGCCGTAAGATGGACTCGTCTCTTTCAGGACATCCCTAGTTTTGGACTTCACCCGCTCCGCTGGAGCGGGTTTTTTTTTGCCTGAACGGCATTGCAGAATTATTTTAAGATTTAGATTAAAAAATTTAACAAATGTGAGTTCGCGCACAGAGTGTGCAGGTTCAGGGAACTAAGATGGACTCGTCTCTTTCAGGACATCCCTAGTTTTGGACTTTACCCGCTCCGCTGGAGCGGGTTTTTTTTGCCCGCTTATTTGCCTGCCTATCCGCCTGTAGGATGGATGGGTGCGTAATTGCCCGAGCTCGAACCCGGCCGCATCCGGGTGGCCATGTCGCTCGCGCCCGTCAATCCATCCGACCTGATTCCGATCACCGGGGCCGATGCCCATCGTCTTCGATTCGCTGGGCGGCGCCATCGGTTCCGCCGTGCTGGCGGCGATGGGCGCGGGGTCTGCCTTCGTCGGATACGGACTGCTGTCGGGGCAGAACGTGCGCAGCAGCGCCGGCGTGGCCGCTGCCTGCCGGCGCAGCGCGCTCGCGCAGGCCGGCAGGCCTGGCGCCGGCAAAGCGCTGCTGGGTTTCGGCTGAGGGCCGGACCTCAGTCCAGCGCCGTCACCAGGCTGCGCACTTCGTCTTCCGATTCCTGCAGGACCAGCGCCAGGGTGCCGTCGCCGACCGCGAAGTCGATGGTGGCGCTGGCCTGGGTCGGGCTGAAGCCCGGGCGTTCGAGCAGGGGGGAGGGAACCGGGGCCAGGTCCTTGGCCAGCATCAGGGTATCGCCCAGGGTTTCCGGCGGCAAGGCGCGCATGCCGTTCCACAGGGCTTCGATCGCATCCATCACCGGGCTTGGAACGCCCAGCTTGAGCAGGACGCCGCGGCCGATCTCGACCTGGCCGTGCTCGATCCATTCGTCGGCGCCGCCGTCCAGCAGGCCGGGAAATTCGCCCGCTCTCGACAGCAGGTAGAAGCCGCCGACCTCGTGCACGATGCCGGCGAACATGGCGGTATCCGGATCGACGAAGGAGATGCGCCGCGCGATCACCAGCGCCAGCGCGGCGACGTTGGCCGAGTGCTGCCACAGCTGGTCGGCCCTGGCGCGCAGCAGCGGATCGCTGACGCCGCTGGCCAGCTGGCGCACGATGACGGAGGCGGCCAGCGCCCCCAGCGTGCGAAAGCCGACCCGCTGCACCGCGGCGCGGACGTTGGTGACGTCGTTGCCGGCACGGTTATAGGCGGCCGAGTTGGCGATGGCGACGGTGCGCGCGGCCAGCAGCGGCTCGGTCTGCACCAGGCGTGCGGCTTCCTCGACGTGGCAGTCGGGATCGCTCAGCGCGCGCTGCAATTTCAAGG
>Ga0308169_10002874_pt1 | contig 17346 bp, 13 predicted proteins | sample PhyBR1_2_FD_202139 | JGI IMG/M metagenome (GOLD analysis project Ga0308169, IMG submission 202139) | Phyllosphere microbial communities from UC Gill Tract Community Farm, Albany, California, United States - DLSLSB.R1 | ecosystem: Host-associated > Plants > Phyllosphere > Unclassified | place... | reverse complement strand
GCCCAGCGCAGCCGCCCGGGCCTCTGCCGTCATGGCCTCGGCACTGCTGGCAGCATCCGCGGTCCTGGGGCTGGCCGGGTGCGGGTCGCCCGCCGAAAATGGCGCCAGCGCCCTGTCGCGGGCCGCGGCGTCCGGTGGACCGGTACCGGCCACCGCTATGAAGACCAACGTGGCAGCCACGTCCCGGCTGCTGAATGCCGGAAACGGAAGGCTTGAAGCGGTGGTGCCGGACATCAGCAGGACTGTCCTGCTGATTGGTGATTCCCAGTCCGAGCCCCTGGACGGCTGGCCGCGCCTTGGCCTCGCCGCCGCCGGGTACGACGTATATTTTTGCGGCCGCGGAGGGACAGGTTACGTCGCGGCCAACGGTGCGACCGGCAACTATGTTGACGCCCTGGAGCGCGGGGACTGGCTGCTTCCCGCCGGCACGCCGGCGCTGATCGTCATCGAAGGCGGCGGCAATGACGCCGCCACCGGCGCAACCGACGCCCAGATTGTCCGCAATGCCGGGCGGCTGATCGCCGATCTCAAAACCCGCTACCCCGGTACCCGGGTGGCGATGATCGGAACCTTGGCACGCGGCGCGAACGACGGCGGCGGCCGCCGCAGCGAAGTGGACGCCCTGGTGGGGTCCGTGGCCGCCGCCCACGGCCTGTCTTTTGTTTCCGCCGGCGATTGGCTTACCCGGTATGGCCTGGCCAAGGACCTGGCCGATTCGGTCCACATGAACGCCGCAGGCCGCGTGGCACTGGGCGGGATCCTTGAGCGCCGGCTCCGCGAGTTGAAACTGAACCGGACGTCGGCTGCAGAGCAGGGCTCCCTGGCGGCAATCCCCGGCGGCACCGGCGGGCTGCAGGACTGACGGTTAAGCAGCTGGAGCCGGGACCCACGGTCCCGGCTCCAGCTGCTTGGCACGCTGCGTCCTATGCCACCTCAGGCGGAAGCATCAGCTTCGCACCGGGGATCGCGTTGAGCAGCGCCTTGGTGTAATCCTGCTGGGGCGATTCAAACACAGCGTCCGTTGAACCGGTTTCCACCAACCGTCCCTTTTCCATCACGCACACGTGGTCGGCAATCTGCCGCACCACGGCGAGGTCGTGGGTGATGAACAGGTAGGTCAGCCCAAGGTTGGCCTGGAGATCGGCAAGCAGGTTAAGGACCTGCGCTTGAACCAGCACGTCGAGCGCGGACACGGCCTCATCACAGATGATGACCTCCGGATCCAGCGCCAGGGCCCGGGCGATCGCCACACGTTGCCGCTGGCCGCCGGAGAGCTCGTTCGGGTACCGCTGCATGGCGGACTGGGGCAGAGCCACCTGGTCCAGCAGGGTCCGGACTTTCTTCTCCCGGCTGGCCTGGTCCCCGATCTTGTGGACCCGCAGCGGTTCTTCGATCGTGCGGTAGATGTTGTACATCGGATCGAGCGAACCGTACGGGTCCTGGAAAATCGGTTGGACCCGCCTGCGGAACTTGAACAGTTCAGCAGGTTTCAGCACGGAGGTGTCGACGCCGTCGAACAGGATCTTCCCGTCCGTCGGCTTCTCCAGCTGGAGGACCATCTTGGCCACCGTCGACTTGCCGGACCCCGACTCTCCCACGATCGCCGTCGTGGTTCCGCGGCGGACGTCGAAGCTAACGCCGTCGACCGCCGCGAAGTCCGTTGCCTTGCCCAGTCCCTGGCGGAGCTTGTACACCTTCCGCAGGTCCTGGATCTGCAGGAAGGTATCGGACTTCGCCGTTTCGGCAGCAGGCGCCAGAAGATCGGTTGTCTCCACGCCCTGTTCCTTGGCCACCTGGATACGGCGGCTGGCAAGGGACGGGGCAGACTCCACGAGCCGCTTGGTGTACGGGTGCTGCGGGTCGCGGAGCAGCTCGAGCGAGGGTCCCGCTTCAACCACCCGGCCCTGGTACATGACAACGACCTTGTCCGCACGCTCGGCGGCGAGGCCGAGGTCGTGGGTGATCAGCAGGACGGAGGTGCCCAGCTCGTTGGTCATGGTTTCCAGGTGGTCCAGGATCTGCCGCTGGACCGTGACGTCAAGGGCCGACGTCGGCTCATCGGCAATCAGCAGGCGAGGCTGGCAGGACAGTCCGATGGCGATCAGGGCACGCTGGCGCATGCCGCCCGAGAACTCGTGCGGGTACTGGTTGGCCCGGCGCTTGGCGTCGGGCAACCCTGCCTGCGAGAGCACCTTGGCGATGTCGTCCGGCCCGCTGGGCCGGCCGTTCGCACGCAGTGTTTCCCGGACCTGGTAACCGATCTTCCAGACCGGGTTCAGGTTGGACATGGGGTCCTGCGGGACCATGCCGATGGTGTTGCCGCGCAGTTCGATCATGCGCTGCTCACTGGCGTGGGCGATGTCCTCCCCGTCGAGAAGGATCTGGCCGCCGGATACCTTGCCGTTGTTGGGCAGGAGGCCGATGGCAGCCAGCGCGGTGGTGGACTTGCCGGAGCCGGACTCCCCCACGATGGCCACGGTTTCACCGGGCATGATGGTCAGGTGGGCGTCCCGTACAGCCTTGACTTCGCCGCCGCCTGTCTTGAAGGTGATGGCGAGGTCGCGGATTTCGAGCAGCGGCCTGATCCCGGTGGTGCCGGCCTCATCAATGCGGACGTCTGGAGTTGTCATCTCTTTATCTCTCATCGCTGACGGCTCTTCGGGTCGAGGGCGTCGCGCACGGCGTCGCCCAGCATGATGAAGCTCAGCACCGTAATGGACAGCGCCGCGGCCGGGTAGAGCATGATTTCCGGCCGCGTCCTGATCGATGCCTGCGCACCGGCGATGTCGTTGCCCCAGGACATGATGCTCTGCGGCAGGCCGATACCCAGGAAGGACAGGGTGGCTTCTGCCACGATGAACACGCCCAGTTCCAAGGTGGCCAGGACAATGATCGGTGCCAGGGCGTTCGGCAGGACGTGGCGGATCAGTGCCCCGAACTTGGACACACCCAACGCCCGTGCCGCCGTGACGAAGTCCGAGTTGCGCACCTCAATCACTGCGCCGCGGGTAATACGGGCCATCTGGGGCCACGCGAGGAGCGATATGACGAACACTACGGTCCACACGCTCTTGTTCTCGCGGAACAACGGAAGCTGTGTGATGACCAGCGCACCCAGGACCAGCGGCAGGGCGAAGAAGATGTCGCCAAGGCGTGCGAGCACGGCATCGATCCAGCCACCGTAGTAGCCGGCGAGGGCGCCGAGTGTCACACCGATGACCAGGACGCAGAGGACCGAGAGCAGGCCCACGGAAAGCGAGGCCTGGGTGCCGTGGATGACCCTCGAGTACACGTCGCAGCCTTGGAAGGTGAATCCGAACGGGTGGCCGGCAGTGGGGCCGCCTTCGGAGTTGGCAAGTTCGCAGCCCTCGTTGGGGGGCGTGGACGTGAACAGGCCGGGGAACAGCGCAATCACCACCAGGGCAAGGATCAACAGTGCCGAGATGATGAACAGCGGACGACGGCGGAGCTTGCGCCAGGCGTCTGCCCACAGGCTGAGCGGGGCCTGGTCTGTCTTCACCGAGTCCGTTGCCTGCAGCGGGGTCTCGTCGATGGGTGCCACAAAGTGGCTGTTATTACTGGTCATAGCGGATCCTCGGGTCAAGCCAGGCGTACAGGAGATCGACAAGCAGGTTGGCCACAACGAACACCAGCACCAGCACGCTGACGATGGAGACGATGGTGGGGCCTTCACTGCGGAGGACTGCCTGGTAGAGCTTGTTGCCCACGCCGGGAACGTTGAAGATGCCTTCGGTAACGATGGCACCGCCCATCAGGCCGCCAAGGTTGGCGCCGAGGTAGGTAACCACCGGGATGAGCGAGTTGCGCAGGATGTGCGCCAGGACCACCCGGGGCCGCGAGAGACCCTTGGCGGTAGCCGTCCGCACGTAGTCGGCGTTCATGTTCTCGCTCACTGACGCACGCGTCAGGCGGAGAACGTAGGCAAAGGAGACGAGCCCCAGGACCACTGCCGGCAGCAGCAGGGTCACCCAGTCGGCGTTGGCGCCCACAGTGGGTTTTGCCCAGCCGAGCTTTACGCCAAAGACGAGCTGGAAAACGAAGCCCAACACAAACGTCGGAACGGCGATGACCACCAGCGAGGCCACCAGGACCGTGGAGTCGAACCAGCCGCCGCGGCGCAGGCCCGCGAACACGCCGAAAGCGACGCCAAAGATGGCCTGGATGGCCAGCGCCTCGACGGCCAGCATGGCCGTCACGGGAAAGACCCGGGCAAGGCTTGCCGCGATGGGCTGGCCGGTGAAGTCGTTGCCCAGGTTGAAGGTGAAGAGGTTCTTGAGGAACAAGCCGTATTGGACCCAGAATGGCTGGTCCAGGTGGTACTGGCTGCGCAGGGTGTCAATGACTGCCTGCGGGGGCTGGCGGTCGCCGAAGAGCGCGGCGATGGGATCGCCGGGCAGGGCGAACACCATGTAGTACACCAGGAGGGTAGTGCCGAGGAATACAGGGATCACCTGCAGAAGTCGGCGCAGGATAAACCGGATCACAGGGTCACCTGCCTTCCGGTAAAGGGAAAAACGCGTTCATGAATGCCTTCCTGCCGGTTGCAAGCCAATGGGGGCCCGGACGTAACCGGAACCCCCATCAGCCTTCGGCAAGTTAGATCTGGGCCTACTTGGCGGTGATGCCGTAGTAGAGGATTTCACCGTTCCAGCCGGTCTCGGCCTTCACAATGTTGTTGCTCCACACGATCGGACGTGCCTGGTCCCAGAGCGGCAGGCCGGGCAGGTCCTGGAACAGGATCTCCTGGGCCTGGTTGAACTTGGCGTTGGCCTCGTCCGTGCTCTTGGCTGCCAGGCCTTCCTTCAGCAGCTTGTCGAACTCCGGGTTGGAGTACTTCTCGTAGTTGGAGGAAGCGCCCGTGGCCCATACCGGCCCCAGGAAGTTGTAGAGCGACGGGTAGTCACCCTGCCAGCCTGCGCGGGTCAGGCCCGGCAGCTGCTGGGACTTGCGCAGGTTGAGGACCTCTGCAAACTTGGCGAACGGCTGGATTTCAGCCTGGATGCCGAGGTTGTTCTTGAAGCCGTTGGCAACAGCGTCGATCCATTCCTTGTTGCCACCGTCAGTGTTGGAGGCAATCTGGAGGGGCTTGGAGGCATCGTACGGCTGGATCTTGTCGGCCTGGGCCCACAGGTCCTTGGCCTTCGCGGGATCGAAGTTCAGGACTTCGCTGCCCTTGATGCCTTCCTTGAAGCCGTCGATGACCGGCGGAGCGAACGCCTTGGCCGGGGTGCGGGTGCCGTTGAAGACAACCTTGGCGATTTCCTCGCGGTTGATGGCGTAGGACAGGGCCTGGCGGCGCAGCTTGCCGGCTTCGCCCTGGAAGTTCGGGTTGTAGCCCGGGATGTTCAGGGTGGAGTCGGTAGCAACAGCCTTGGTGGCGTTGCGGTCCGGGAAGTCATTGACGTAGGTCTTCAGCGCGTTGGACGGCAGGACGTCAGTGATGTCCAGGTTGTCCGACTGCAGGTCCGTGTATGCGGGGCCCGGATCGGTGTAGAACTTGAAGGTCACGCCGCCGTTCTTGGCCTCGCGGGTGCCCTTGTAGTCTGCGTTCTTCACCAGGGTGATGGACTGGTCGTGGACCCAGGAACCCTGCTTTTCGAACTTGTAGGGTCCGTTGCCCACCGGGTTTTCACCGTAGGTCTTGGGGTCAGCCAAGGCGGCGGAAGGAAGCGGGTAGAAGGCGGAGTAGCCAAGGCGCAGGGACCAATCGGCCTCAGGCTGGGCGAGCTTGACCGTGATGGTGGAATCATCGGTTGCCTGCAGCCCGGACATCGTGTCGGCCTTGGGAGCCGGGGTGGTGGTGGTCTTGCCGTCAGCACCCTTCACCGAGTTCACGGCCGAGACGTCGTCGTAGCCGGCGATGGACTCGAAGAAGAAGCCGTTGTTCTGCAGGTTCTTGGAGTTCGCGGCGAAGTTCCAGGAGTCAACGAAGGTCTTGGCCGTGATGGCTTCCCCGTTGGTGAACTTCTGGCCCTGCTTGACCTTGATGGTCCAGTTCTGGGCGTCGGAGGACTCGATGGAATCGGCCAGTGCGTTCACTGCCTTGCCGTTGGCGTCGTAGCTGCGAAGGCCTTCGAAAAGCAGGTTTACGACGCGGCCGCCGTAGACCTCATTGGTGTTTGCCGGCAGCAACGGGTTTTGTGGCTCATTGCTGTAAGCGGTGATGACCTTGTTCGGATCGCCGGCAGCAGTGCTGGACCCGCCAGTGCTGCCGCCGCCGCCGCACCCGGTCAGGGCAAGCGCGGCTATTGCCACGATGCCCAGTGCTTTGGAAGTGCGCGTAAAACGCATTCCGCCTCCTATGAGTTGTGGGAGAGAGATATTGGGGAAATCTTGTGCTTCCCCGCAGGCTGGACACAGCTGACCGCTGTGACGAAACCTACATATACGGGTTAGCCTAACCGCACGAAGTCCGGATACTGGTACTCCGTTGCCAAACCGTGACCGGAGCAGTCAAATACCCCGGCGAGTGATGGGCAGTTACGCACGTCACATGCTACTCGCCGGTACGCCAGACGGCGAATTGGCGCCGTGATCGTTCACGTTCCGGCGTGCCGGTCCGCCGCGTAGAGGCTTCAGGGCCTAGGCCAGGCGCCAGTCCCAGACGTTCCACCAGACGCCCACCGGGCCGGGGCTGGTTTTCACGCCGGCCACCCGGGCGCTGAACGCCGTGGTGCCCAGGGTTTGGTACAGCGGAAGGCCGTAGGCGTCCTCCCAGACGTGTTTGTCGATGTCGGCCAGGAGTTCGTCCTGTTTGCCAAGGTCAGTGGTCACGGCCAATTGCGCCATCACCTTGTCGGCATCGGCGTCGGAATAGCCCGTGAAGTTGCTGCCGCCCCCGGTGCGGAAGATCTGCGGCACCCGGCTGACTCCGGCCTCGGTGCCGATCCACCCGGACAACGCTGCGTCATAGCCGCCGCGGCTGAGCGCTGCGGCCCAGTCTGCGCTGGCTTGGCCGCCGTCTTCGACGCGGAAGCCCGCACGTTGGGCCGAGTCCCGGATCAGGGTGAAGGCCTTGGCGCGGTTCGGGTTGTCCCGGTTGTACAGGATCCGGACGGTGGGCGTGGCCCCCTTCAGGAGGCTCCGGGCGCCATCGATGTCCACTGCGGCGTAATCCGAGGAACCGTTCTTCTTCACGGTGTCGGCGTATTTGGGCTGGTCCGGAAGGAAGACCTGCGAATCCAGTGGCTTGTTGTCCGGCGCCTGGCCGCCCAGCACGGCATCCACAATGTCCTGCCGGGGAACCGTTTTGAGGAAGGCCTCGCGAACGTCCTTGTCCTTGAACGGCCCGGCAAAGTTCAGGTCCAGGTGGTCATAGCCGGCCTGTTTGTACCGTTGCACGGTGATGCCCTGCCCGGATAGGCCTGCGAGCAGCGCGTCGGTGGCGGCGGAGGGCTGGGGCGAGATGATGTCCGCCTGCCCGTTGCGCAAGGCATCGACGGCGGCGGGCACGGCCCCGGTGAACCGGACGTTGATATCGTCCAGCCAGGGTTCCTGGCCCCACGTGTAATCCCGGTTCCGGACCAGTTTCATGGAGACTTCCGGGACGATGTCCCGGACGATGTAAGGGCCGTTGGAGAGGTAGAGCGCCGGATCATCCGGGATCTTCTTCGTGTCGAAACCGGTGTTCCAGAAGTCGCTGACCTTCTTGAGCGCCGGGATGGTCACGGGCTTCTCAGGATTGCCGCGCGGCGTGTCCTTGAGGAGGTTGACCAGGTCCTTTTCGTCACTGAGCCCGCTCTTGGCCGCTACCACGTGGGCCGGGAGACCGACGTCGAACGCCACTTCCCAGTCGGCGTACGGTGCGGCGTACTCGATGGTGATGGATCTCCCGTCCGAACCGAGTTCCGGAAAGACGGTGCCTGCCAGGCCGGTGGCGTTGGAGGCGGTTGCGAAGTACTTGGTGCCCTTCCCGGTACCGGGATCGACGTCGTCGAAATAGCCGGACCCGGCGGCCCAGCTCAGCAGCAGGTCGGCTGCGCCCACGGGAGCCCCGTCGGACCACTTCACTCCCTCGTTGACGGTGTATTTCACCTTGAGGGGCTGGTCCGAGACTTTTTCGTAGTGCCCGAACTTGTCGTTCCGGACCACCTTGGAACTGTCATCGAGGAAGAAGAAGCCGGAGTGCGTAATGGCGCCGATCTTCGTATTGATGTCCGTATTGCCGTTGGCGCTGTAAGGGTTGAAGGAGGAGAAGGCGTTGACTTCCGCGACAGTGACGCTGCCACCCCGCTTGGCTTCCCCGACTACGACCGACGGCGCGCTGCCACCGGAACATCCGGACAGCACCAGGGCAGCCGCCACCGCAGCAGTGAGCAGTTGCAACAGGCGCCTGACCGGCATGCCGTCTCCTTTGTGTTTTCCCTCTCCGGAGGGGGACGGGCCGCCATGAACAGGCCCGGTGGAATCAGGATACGCGGTGCCACTGCCCAGTCATCGAATCCTGTCCCCCCTTCCCGTCAAACGGGGGGCTCCCGCAGCAGGCGCCCGCGGCCGTGCCCGTCCAGCAGCGCCCGGGCACGGCCGCGGTGGCTGTCCCTGGCCGCCGGATCCATCCTGTCCCACAAGGCCACGGCCATCCGCGAGCGCGGATTCCGCTCAAAAACGGGACGGTGGTCATCGATGAACGCCCAGTACAACCCGTCCCAGTCCGCCATCCACTCCCCCGCCGGCAGGTCCGACATCTTCCGCAGGTAGTTGCTGCCCGAAACGTAGGGTTTCGTGGTGATGTCGGCTCCCGCAGCGAACTGGCTCATGGCATAGACATTGGGGACCATCACCCAGTCATAGGCGTCGATGAACATTTCCATGAACCACCCATAGACATCGTCAGGGTGGATCCGCAGCAGCGACATGGCGTTGCCCAGCACCATCAGCCGTTCTATGTGGTGGGCGTAACCGGTGGCCAGGACACGCGATATGACCATGTCCACCGGGGCCAGCCCGGTACGGGCGTCCCACCAGCCCGCACCCAGCCGGTTTGGGTGGTTGAGCAGGTTGGCCGTGCGCATCCGGCGCCCCCGCAACCGGTACGTGGCCCGCATGTACTCGCGCCAGCCGATCACCTGCCGCACGAACCCTTCAAGGGAGGCCAGCGGCGTGTTGTCGCCGGCGCCGTCCAGGGCAGCCTGCAGGACGTCGCGCGGATCCAGCAGGCCTATGTTCAGGACCGGAGTGAGAAGGCCGTGGTTGATGAACGGATGCTCGGCGGAGATCGCGTCTTCGTAGGGCCCGAACCCGTCCAGGCGCTCGGTGACAAATTCCTTCAGATGTGCCCGTGCCTCACGGGAGGTAGTGGGCCACGCGAACAGCCTGGGATCACCCGGAGCATCCGGGAATTCCCGGGCCACCCATTCAATCGCGAGGCCGACGTCGCGGGACGGTTCGTCGCCATACCCGTCTCCGGCCGGGCGGGAAGACTCAGTCAGCGGCTCAAGATCGAACGTTCCTTGCTGCCGGTGAGCGGGATGGTCCTTGAAGCGGCTGACGGTGGGTGGCACATGCCCCCGGGGCAGCTTCCTGCGGTTCTCCGCGTCGAAGGACCATTTGCCGCCGACGGGTTCGCCGTTGTCAACCAGGATGTCCAGCCGCCGCCGCTGCCAGACGTAGAAATCCTGCATCCGCGGCCGGTTGTGGGTGAACCATTCTTCCACCTGCCTGCGCGTGGTCAGGAAGTTCGGCGTCTCGAGCACGTCCTCCGTGCGCAGGCGGTACCCGCCGTCGGCCAGTCCTGCGGTCAGGTCCTGCTCCAGCCAGTCGTCGACGACGTCGAAACAGGTCACCGACTGCGGGCGCCGTTGCCTGACCAGCTCAGCAAGCTGGGCTCGGGACGTCCGGTCCCGGTCGCTCGCGAGGACAACCACCTCATAGCCGAGCCCGCGCAGCCGGCTGGCGAACCGTGCCATGGACGCGCGGTGCAGGACCAGCTTGTGGGAATGGAAGGAGTACTGGCGGAAGTAGAGGTCATGCTCGATGAGCACGAAGACGGTGTCAGTCCCCGTCTCTTGCCAGTGCTTCTCGAAGAGTTGATGGGGCAGGACGAGGCGCAGGCGTGGTCCATCGGTCATACGGCAACCATATGGTGCCTCGGTTGCGGCTGGAGCCGGCGGAGGTAGGGTGGACGGACATCAGGCAATGACATTCGGGGGAAGAAATGCTTGAAAACACCGCACGGCCGTCACAGCCGCCACCACCTGCAGCCCATCGCCGCGCGCAGCAGGCGGACCTGCCAGCAGAACAGTTGTACGCCCTGGAACCGGTGACGAAGGGGCGGCTCGCCGGTTGCATCCTGGCAGTGCTGCTCGGCTGCTGGATGCTCGCAGTCCCGGTCGTCCTCATCGACCGGCTCAAGGATTCTCCCGGACCCGCGGGGGTCGTGTCGGTAGTCATTGTTGCCTGCGCTGTTGTCACGGCCGGCCTCGGAGGGTTCAGGTTCTTCAACCCAAGGGATGAGCGCAAGCCGCTGCGGTTGTCCCTCTATGCCGCCCTGACGGCGTGCATGGTTTCAGGCGCCGCGTCTGCCTTGGTTCCCGAGTACGGCGTGCTGCTGCTGGCTCCTGCCCTGCTCGCCGGGGTACCTGCCCTGGCCCTGCTCGTGAGGGACGCCAAGGCAAGATGACCGCCAAGGGGGCCGCCCTTCGATGCCGGGCCGCCACGGTGCGGACAGGCAGTGAAGCGGAACTCCCGGACGGCCAGTGCTCATGAAGTATGCGCAGGGTGGTTAGGCTGGGTGCATGGCGACCGTTATTCTCGTGCGGCACGGCCGCACCACAGCCAATGCCACTGGGCTGCTGGCCGGCCGGACCGCCGGCGTAGACCTGGACCAGGTCGGACGGGACCAGGCGGCACTGACCGGGGACAGGCTCGCGCCTGTGCCATTGGTAGCCGTGGTGTCCAGTCCCCTCGAGCGGTGCCTGCAGACCGCCAGGCTCATCCTGGATCGCCAGGCCGGCGCGCCGCACGCGCCGATCGATCCCGATCTCACCGAGTGCGATTACGGCCAATGGCAGGGGCGCCTGCTCAGCGACCTCGCGACAGAGGCCCTGTGGCCTGTGGTGCAGTCCCAACCATCCGCCGTCGTCTTTCCTGGCGGTGAATCCATGGCCGCGATGCAGGCCCGGTCTGTGGCAGCTGTTCGACGCCACGACGCAGCCTTCGAAGCCGAGCACGGGCCCGGGGCCGTGTGGGCGGCCGTGAGCCACGGCGACATTATCAAGTCAATCCTCGCTGACGCCCTGGGCATGCACCTTGACCTGTTCCAGCGTATTAACGTCGGCCCCGCGTCCGTATCGATCGTGCGCTACGGGGCCAACAGGCCGAGCGTCTACGCAACCAACTCCGATGCAGGTGACCTGTCGTGGTTGTCGAAAGGCGTGGACTCCGGCGATGCGCCGGTGGGCGGCGGCGCAGGGCACAAGGCGCCGTGAACCTCATGTGCCTAGAATACTGACATGCCTACACGTGTTCACGAGTTCGACTGGCCTGACCGGGTGGTTGTCGGCACCATTGGCCTGCCGGGGGCGCGTACGTTCTACCTTCAGGTGCGCTCAGGATCCCAGCTGGTGAGTATCGCCATGGAGAAGCAGCAGTCCGCCCTGCTGGCGGAGAAGATCGACGAACTCCTCGATCAGCTCAGGACCGTGGAGAACAATCCGTTCAGCGTTCCCACGGGCACTCCCCCCGAACTGGTTGATAACGACCAGCTTGAGGACGTCCGGGAACAGTTCCGGACCGGGGCGATGAGCCTGGGGTGGGACCCCGCCACGGCGCAGGTGGTCATCGAGGCGCATCCCCTCACCGATGCTGATGACGACGACGAGTTGCTTGAGGAGGACTCCGACGAGTCGGAAATGCTGGTGGTGCGGATGCCTGTCGGCACGGCACGTGCCTTCGCCAAACGTACCCGTGAGATCGTAGGCGCAGGGCGTCCAGCGTGCCCGCTTTGCGGCTACCCCATGGACGCCGACGGACACACCTGCACCCTTCCCGAGGCCTGATGCCGGCGCCGGACCTGGTGGCCGCCGGGCTGACCTTGACCGGCCGGATTACGACGGCCTCGAACGCAACGTTCCTGGGCGGCATCGGCGATGTGGCCGTGGTCTACAAACCGATCGCCGGGGAGAGCCCCTTGTGGGATTTCCCGGACGGAACACTGGCACACCGGGAAGTGGCGGCCTACCTGGTGTCGGAGGTCCTCGGCTGGAACATCGTTCCCCTCACGTGGTTGCGCGATGGCCCGCTGGGCGAAGGAATGGTCCAGCTGTGGCAGGAGAAGGACCCTGCCGCGAATCCGGTGGACCTGGTCCCGGCAGAGCAGGTCTCCGACGGGTGGAAGCAGGTCCTTGAGGGACAGGACGAGACGGGGCGCACGGTAGCCCTGGTCCACGAAGACACACCGGCGCTGCGGCGCATGGCGGTGTTCGACATCATCGTCAACAACGCCGACCGCAAGGGCAACCACATCCTCGCCATGCCCGGGGGCCACCGCCACGGCGTGGACCATGGCCTCACCTTCCACAGCGAGCACAAACTGCGCACGGTGCTGTGGGGATGGCTGGGAGAAGACCTGACCGCCGAGGAGCTTGAAGGCGTCGACCACGTCAGCCAGGCCCTGGACGGCAGGCTGGGCAGCGACCTGGCAGAGCTGGTGACCGGCGAAGAAATCGAGTCCCTGGCGGCACGCTGCGCCCGGCTGCGCCGCACCGGCCAGTTCCCGGCTCCCGGCGGCCGGATGTCCGCGGTTCCCTGGCCGCTGTTCTAAGGGGACTGAGTGTTCTAAGGGGACTTCGGCAACCGGTGACACAACGCAACAGCCGCCAGGAACTCGCGTCCTGGCGGCTGTCGCTTCTGGTCTCCGGGCCTGGAACTAGACGTTGAAGCGGAACTCCACCACGTCGCCGTCGGCCATGACGTATTCCTTGCCTTCGATGCGGACCTTGCCGCGGGACTTTGCCTCGGCCATGGAACCTGCTTCAACGAGGTCGTTGAAGGACACCACCTCGGCCTTGATGAACCCGCGCTGGAAGTCGGAGTGGATGACACCGGCAGCCTGCGGCGCGGTATCGCCCTGCCTGATGGTCCAGGCCCGGGTTTCTTTCGGCCCGGCGGTGAGGTACGTCTGGAGCCCCAGGGTATGGAAGCCAACCCTGGCCAGTTGGTCCAGGCCGGATTCGTCCTGGCCGTTCATCTCGAGCATCTCGCGGGCTTCTTCCTCGTCCAGTTCGACGAGGTCCGATTCCAGCTTCGCGTCGAGGAAGATGCAGTCTGCCGGGGCCACCAGGTCCCGCAACTCCGCCTGTTTCTCGGGGCTGCCGAGGATTCCCTCGTCCGCATTGAAGACGTAGATGAAAGGCTTGGCAGTCAGCAGGCCGAGCTCCTTCAGGTGCTCCATCTCGAGCTTGTCGCTCTTGATCGAGGAAAAGATTGTGTCGCCGCGTTCCAGCACCGCCTGGGCGGCCTTGACGGCGGCCAGTTCGGCGGCCTCGCGCTTCTTGATCTTGACTTCTTTTTCGATCCGCGGGACGGCCTTTTCGATCGTCTGCAGGTCCGCGAGGATCAGCTCGGTGTTGATCGTCTCCATGTCGGAGCGGGGGTCCACCTTGCCGTCGACGTGGATGACGTCGGGATCATCAAACACGCGGACTACCTGGGCGATGGCCTCAGCCTCACGGATGTTGGCCAGGAACTGGTTGCCCAACCCTTCGCCTTCCGAGGCGCCCTTGACGATGCCGGCGATGTCAACGAAGGACACGGCGGCGGGAAGCACGCGCTGGGATCCGAAGATGGCGGCCAGCTTCTCCAGCCGCGGGTCCGGCAGGTTGACCACGCCGACGTTGGGCTCGATCGTGGCGAACGGGTAGTTCGCCGCGAGCACCTGGTTGCGGGTCAGTGCGTTGAAAAGGGTTGATTTGCCGACGTTGGGCAGTCCGACGATGCCAATAGTAAGAGCCACGAGCATTGATTCTACCCGCCGGGCCACTGCGGCCAGTACCCGGGGATGTCACTGGCCGTGATTGTCAGAGGCCCGTGCAACAGTGAAGCCATGGATGCTTTTGCCTTGATTCTGGCCCTTCTGATGTTGCTGCTGGGCGCACTCGCCGGTGCCGCTGCCACGTACGTCCTGCTGCGCAGGAACTCACGCGGACTGGAGGCGGACTTTGACGGAGTCTCGTCCCGGCTTTCCGAGGTGACCGCCCAGCTGGCAGCGGCCGACGCCGAGCGGCGGCTTTTGGCTGCCCAGAACCGTGAGCTGGGTGAGGCGCGGACGCAGGACGGCAGCGTGCTGCGTGCCTTGGCACCGGTGGCCGAAAAACTCTCCGCGGTCCAGCAGCAGGTGGCGCTCCTGGAACGGGACCGGGTGGAACAGTACGGCCAGCTGGCACAGCAACTGCAGGAAGCCAGGCTGTCCGACGAACAGCTGATCCGCTCCACGCACGCCCTGGAATCGGCTTTGCGGTCAAACAGCGCCAGGGGCCAATGGGGCGAGGTACAGCTTCGGCGGGTCGTGGAGGCCGCGGGGATGCTCCGCCACGTGGACTTCGTGGAGCAGGTCCACAGTGCGGGCCACGATTCTTCCGTCCGCCCCGATCTGGTGGTGCAGCTGCCCGGCGGGAAACAACTGGTGGTGGACGCCAAAGTGCCGCTGTCGTCCTACCTGGAGGCCCAGGATCTCGGTGTGGCGGATCCCCGCACAGTCCTGCCGTCCGGGGCACGGTCCGGGAATGAGGCCCGCAGCCAGGCCCTGTTGGCGGCGCACGCCAAGGCCTTAAGGGCACATGTGGATGCCTTGGGCACCAAGAAGTACTGGGACATTCCGGGAAACTCCCCGGAGCTGGTGGTCTGCTTTATTCCGGCAGAATCCATCCTTGCGGCGGCGCTCACGGCAGACGCCGGCCTCCTGGACCACGCATTGTCGCGCAACGTGGTCCTCGCCTCGCCCAGTACCCTGCTCGCTGTGCTGAAGTCCGTGGCGTTCACTTGGCGCCAGGATGTCCTGACGGACAACGCCCGCGAACTGTTCGAGCTCGCGCGGCAGCTGTACGAACGGATGGGGACACTGGGCGAGAACGTCGGGAAACTCGGATCGTCCCTGAAGTCGTCGGTGGACCGTTACAACGCCATGGTGGGCACCCTGGAAGCCCGGATCCTGCCCACGGCCCGGAAACTCAACACTTTGGAAGACTCAGGCCTCGTCACGCCGGCCCTGGTGGAGGCAACACCGCGCGCGCTGGTGGCGCCCGAACTCCAGGGCGACGACGAAGCGGCCTGAGGACCGTCCCTGGATGAAGGAAGGGCCGGCCAGTTCAGTGATTTGAACTGGCCGGCCCTTTCTTTTCACGCTTGCTTGTGGCTGTCCCGCCTACTGGGACGGGTCCTCAGCTGCGGTGGTGGTCAGTTGCGGCTCCGGCGGCCACCCAGGGCGCGGCTGACGTCGCCGGCCTCCTTCAGGGTTGCGCGGAGCTCCTTGGGCAGGGAAAACAGCAGGTCCTCCTCGGCAGTAACCACTTCTTCCACCGCTCCGTAACCGTAGTCGGCCAGCAGCCGCAGCACGTCCTGCACCAGGACCTCCGGCACAGAGGCGCCGGAGGTGACACCCACGGTGGCCACGCCTTCAAACCAGGCTTCGTCAACCTCGTTCGCGAAGTCCACCCGGTACGAGGCCTTGGCGCCGTATTCCAGCGCCACCTCCACCAGCCGGACCGAGTTGGAAGAGTTGGCCGAACCCACCACGATTACCAGGTCTGCTTTTGGCGCGATCTTCTTGATGGCCACCTGGCGGTTGGTGGTGGCGTAGCAGATGTCGTCGCTGGGCGGGTCCTGCAGCGTGGGGAACCGGTCTTTGAGCAGCCGGACCGTTTCCATGGTCTCGTCGACGCTGAGGGTGGTCTGGGACAGCCAGATGACCTTCTCCGGATCGCGGACGGTCACCTTGTCCACTTCGTGGGGTCCATTGATGATCTGGATGTGGTCCGGCGCTTCGCCGGAGGTGCCTTCCACTTCCTCGTGGCCGTCGTGGCCGATCAGGAGGATGTCGAAGTCGTCCTTGGCGAAGCGGACGGCTTCCTTGTGCACCTTGGTGACCAGGGGGCAGGTGGCATCGATGGTGCGCAGTCCGCGGTTCTCAGCGGATTCGACGACGGCAGGTGACACACCATGGGCCGAAAAGATGACCAGCGCGCCCTCCGGCACTTCGTCAGTCTCGTCAACGAAGATGGCGCCCTTTTCCTCGAGCGAGCTGACCACGTGGACGTTGTGGACGATCTGCTTGCGGACGTACACGGGCGGCCCGTAGTGTTCCAGCGCCTTCTCGACGGCAATCACTGCCCGGTCAACACCGGCGCAGTAGCCGCGCGGCGCGGCCAGCAGCACCTTTTTGGTTCCGTTCACGGGGGCCGCCGCCGCCACTTCCTGGGGCGAGCGGCGCCGGCGCGGAACAGTTGGCATCGAAAGGGGTACAGCCGAGGTGGTCATCCCTCCATGCTACCGGCTGGCCCGCACCCGTTTCCGGGACGCGAACAACGTCACAATCCCCGCTGCCGCCAGGACGCCGCCTGTCACCGCCGTGGCTGCGATCCAGGATTGGAAGTCTGCCGCCGCTGCGCCCACGAATTCGTCGCGGAACATGTTGGCCACCGCGTTGCCCGTGTCCGTGGCCCCGGCGCGGGCCGATCCCAGCTGCAGCCCGAGCGACCAGAGTCCGGCGAGGGCCAGGCCGCCAAGTCCTGCAACGAACAGCACGGTCCAGCGACGGCGGGCCGCCACGAGTGCCAACAGGAACGCAATGCCGGAACCGATGGCAGCGATGTAACCCATGGGCGCGTAGGTGGCCAGCCGCTCCGCCCACTCGCGCTGAGCGGGCTGGCCGACGTTGATCAGCGTTTGGTCCGGCGGGTTGAGGGGAAGCCGGGTGGCGCGGGAGATTTCCTCCGAACCAAGGGCAACCAACGGGGCCACGTCAAGGGTCAGCGAGGACGCCGGGGCGTTGCCGGAGGACTCCCCCGCGGGGCTTGCGAAGTTCAGGCGGTGGCTCCTGCGGAGGGTTTCCTCCCATGCTGCGGGGTAGCCGGGGAGCTGGGTCAGTGACTCCGCGGCCTTCTCCAGGACCGAGTCGACCAGCCCCGACAGGGCGCCGGGGACCGAGCCGGTATCGATCGTTCCCACGGCCGCGCCCGCGAGTTTCTTCTGGAACTCCGCGTTCTTGCCGAGGGGTGCCGCAAGCCGGACGAACCCGTCTTCCTGGATGATGTTCCGGTCCACCCACATGGCGGGTACGGCAACGGACGCCAGGAGGATGCCCAGCACGGTGGCAAGGGCGGAGATGAAAGT
>Ga0308169_10002869_pt1 | contig 17355 bp, 22 predicted proteins | sample PhyBR1_2_FD_202139 | JGI IMG/M metagenome (GOLD analysis project Ga0308169, IMG submission 202139) | Phyllosphere microbial communities from UC Gill Tract Community Farm, Albany, California, United States - DLSLSB.R1 | ecosystem: Host-associated > Plants > Phyllosphere > Unclassified | place... | reverse complement strand
GGACGCACATGTAGAAGGCGTTCTCCGGGAGGTGGTCGTACTTGCCGGCAAGGATGGCCTTGAACGACTGGACCGTCTCCTTGAGCGGCACGAGGCGACCCTCGATACCGGTGAAGACCTCAGCGACCGCGAACGGCTGCAGCGGGCGAGGGGAGGGCCGGCGGCGGCGAGACGAGTCGAGTCGAGGCGAGGCCGAATGCGGCGGTAAGAGTCGAGAGAAAGAAGGAGGATGAGAGGAAGAGGGGGGAAGGGAGAAGGAGAGGAAGGAGAGGAGCGCGAGGTCAGCGACCCGCTCATCCGAGACGACGGCGACGACGAAGGGGAGGGACGCACCTGCGACATGAAGCGCTGGACCTTGCGGGCACGCTCGACGGTGAGCTTGTCGGCCTCCGACAGCTCGTCCATGCCGAGAATGGCGATGATGTCCTGGAGACCCTTGTAGTCCTGGAGGAGGCGCTGGGTCGCCGTCGCGATGTCGTAGTGCTCCTGGCCGACGATGCGCGGGTCGAGCATGCGCGACTTGGAGTCGAGCGGGTCGACGGCCGGGTAGATGCCGAGCTCGGCGATACCACGCGAGAGGGTCGTGGTGGCGTCGAGGTGGGCGAAGGTCGTGGCCGGGGCCGGGTCCGTCAGGTCGTCAGCGGGGACGTAGACGGCCTGGACGCAGGTGATCGAGCCCTTCTTGGTGGTGCTGCACGGCAGGAGGAGAGGGGCGTCAGCAGCAGCTCGAGAGGAAGGGGAGGAGGACGAAGACGACGAGGGAGACGAGGACGCACGTGATGCGCTCCTGCATCATGCCCATGTCGGTCGAGAGCGTGGGCTGGTAGCCGACAGCGGACGGGATACGTCCGAGGAGGGCAGACACCTCCGAACCGGCTGCGAGGGGGAGGAGGAGGGGGACGAGGTCAGCTCGACGCTCGGGCGAGGTGCGACGGCAACGGCGAGGGAGAGAAGGGGACGGACCCTGGGTGAAGCGGAAGATGTTGTCGATGAAGAGGAGCACGTCCTGGCCCTCCTCGTCGCGGAAGTACTCGGCGATGGTCAGGCCGGTGAGGGCGACACGGGCGCGGGCACCGGGCGGCTCGTTCATCTGGCCGAAGACGAGGGCGCACTTCGACTTGTCGTTCTCGAGCTGGATGACACCGGTCTCGATCATCTCGTGGTACAGGTCTGCGAGCGAGAGGGGAGGAGGGGAGTCAGCCTTGGCTCGGCTCGGCTCGGCTCGAGCGGCGACGACGACGACGACGAGGGGAAGGGGACGCACCGTTACCCTCGCGGGTGCGCTCGCCGACACCGGTGAAGACCGAGTAACCACCGTGCGCCTTGGCGACGTTGTTGATGAGCTCCTGAATCAGGACGGTCTTGCCGACACCGGCACCGCCGAAGAGACCGATCTTGCCGCCACGCGCGTACGGCGCGAGGAGGTCGACGACCTTGATGCCAGTCTCGAGGACCTCGGGCGCGGTCGACTGGTCGACGTACGCGGGCGGGTCGGCGTGGATGGGCAGCGTCTTGACGGCCTTGATCGGGCCGCGCTCGTCAATCGGCTCGCCGATAACGTTGATGATGCGGCCGAGGCAGCCGGGGCCGACGGGGATCTGGATGGGCGCGCCGGAGTCGATGACCTCCTGGCCGCGGACGAGACCCTCGGTACCTGCGGGAGCGCGTGCGGTCGCGTCAGCCGGGGTGAGCCTCGCAAGATCGAGCGACGAGAGAAGCGAGACGCACCGTCCATGGCGATGGTGCGGACCGTGTTCTCGCCGAGGTGCATCGAGACCTCGAGGACGAGGCGGTGCTCGAAGCCCTGGACCTCGAGCGCGTTGAGGATGGGCGGGAGGTCCTCGGTGTCGAACTGGACCTGCAGGGCGGGAGAGAGGTGGCGAGAGGGACGGCGTCAGCGAGTCTGTGCTGTAGAGAGCCCGCATCGGCGAGCGCAGAGCTCGCGAGCCGAAGCTGCGCGAGCGAGAGCCGGCGGAAGACATCGGGCTGAGGCGAGGGAAGGGAGAGGAGGGAGGGCGGCGACGCACATCGACGACGGCACCGATGACCTGCTTGACCTTGCCGACGACGTTCTTGGCGGCGGTGGCGTAGGCGCGGGCTGTAGCAGGCAAGCGATCCAGGGGTCAGCGACGAGGACGGCGAGAGTGCGTGTTCACCCGGCGAGTGCGGAGGAGGGACGACGAGGTCCCACCCTCGCCGCCCGCTCTCGTCACACAGGCTCCGAGGGAGGGCGGCGAGTGGCTCGACCGAGGGGGAAAAGGGTGTGCAGGACGTGGGACTGGAACTCACGGCTCGCAGCGGCCGAGGCGGCGCGCGGGAGGACCTTGGGGAGGACGGCGGGCGACGCAGCCTTGGTCGCGAGGGTGCGGGCGGCGTTGAAGACGGCCGCGTTCTTGCGGGCGGCACGGAGCGCGCCGCGGTTGAGGACCTTGACCTGAGCACCTCGAAGCATGGTGGGCTGTTGAGGGACGAGAGAGAGGGAGGGGGAGGGCGACGAGGCGACGAGCCGAGGGCGAGCTCTGCGCCCGGCGAGCGCACCTTTTCTCTCCGCCTCGGCACCTCTCACGCCTGGCCCTCGCACTGCTAGCCACGCTGCTGTCGACTGCATCGTACACCGCTACGCCCAGAACTGGCCGTCGTCGCCGTGCCTGTCTCTGTCGACGGCTGCTCGCGCCGCTCGTCTCGTCGTCGTCCTCGCTCCTCCTCGGCCTTCCTCGCTCCCTCGTTGCTCGAGATCGAGGCGGTCCTGCTGCATGTGCGCTCCTCTCCCGCCGCGAGCAAGGCGCGGCTCATCGCAGCCGATCGCGCAGGCGACGCTCGGCTCGAGGTCGTGCGCTCGCTCCTCGGATCCGCTCGAGCTTCGCCAGGCTAGCTCTCGTCGCCCTCGCACCATGGAGAGCTGAATAAGCGCAAAAGCAACACACACGAGTCTACAGAGCTATACAGAGCACAGAGCGGAGCTGCCTTGACGAGCTCACGCTGGCAGAGCCACCTTCTCGCCCTCGCCCTTCTCGCCCTCGCCCTTCTTGCGCTCGACCTCGTCGCGCGCCGTCGCTGCACTCGCCGGCTCGTCCTGCGGCGCCTTGCCCGCCTCGAGCTTGGCCCTCGCCTCGTCGAGCCTGTCCTGCTCCCTCTTGTCCTCGTCCGCCTTGTCCTTCGCCCGCTCGGCCTCCTGCATCTCCCTCAGCTCCTCGTCGACCTCGTCCTCGCCCTCGGCGCCGAGCTGGCCCGCCGAGACGGCATCGACGGCCTCGGTCACCTCGGACGCGGCGATGAGGGCGTCGTCGAGCGCAGACGTCGTCGCCGAGATGTTGGACAGCTGGAGCGTTGGCGACGAGAGGACGGCGCGCAGGGTCGATGCGCCGAGCGAGAGGGCCGAGAGCGTCTGCGAGCGAGTGCAACGAGCAAGGAGGCGTCAGATCTGCAGTCGACTTGGGCTGAGAGCGCAGCGTCGTTGAGGACCATGCGCACGTGCGCACCCTCGACGACGCGGTCGCCGCCGCTGCAGAACAGGAGGAAGGGGCAGGCTCGCACGCACCTCTTCATCGCCCTTGGCACGCTCGATGGCCCACACGACCTCCTCGACCTTGGCCCTCTGCGCGACCCTCTCCTCGAGGAGTTTGTCGGCTCGCCTGCGGTTGGCGAGGTGCGCCTTGGCGAGCGCGACGGGCTTCTTGTCGCGCACGAGTTGCGCCGCCGTGTCTCGCTCGGTCGCGATCAGGGTCGTGAGGGCGTCGATCGAGTGCGTGAGCGAGGCGAGCGAGGCCGAGAGGGTGAGGGTCGAGCGGTCGGCGTCGGTGATGGTGAGCGGCGTGGACGAGGTCGAGTGCGGCGCGGCGAACTTGATGACCTGCGTTCACGGCCAAATGGGAGCATGAGCCGCCGGCCACGAGATGCAGCCGCACGAGCGAGTCTCGAGAGAGCCGAACGCACCTCGCCGTCGAACGCGCACTCGCCCTTCCTCGCGAGGTACGTCGCGAGCACCTCGCAGTCGGCCTCGGACAGGGTGACGCCGGCGAGGCACCGTGCGCCGAGCTTGTCGCGGAAGGTGCGGAGCGTGTACAGGCGCGAGAGGGCGGTCGGGTGCAGGTCGGGGAGGAGAGGGGTGAGGGTCGAGGCGGCTTTCTGCGAACGAGGATGTTGTGTCAGATCCTCGACTGCCCGTACGCACTCTGCGCGACGCCATCGACGGCGCAGAGCGCGAGAGCTGCAGGGAAGAGACGCACCTCGACGAGGTCCGGGAGCACGTAGTCGCCCTTCCTCCTCGCCCACTCCTTTTCGTCTGCGCCCTCGCCAAGCTCGACGGCGTCCGAGCTGCCCCAGACCTTGGACAGACCCCACCAGAAGGGGCGAGCGAGGAGGGACGCGACGCCGTAGGCTTGAGGAGCGGGCGACGAGAGGTAGGTCGAGCGCGGGACGAGGTCGGACGACTGGACGAGTTCGGCCTGCGTCGCGAGAGTGGGTCCAGGGTCAGCTTTGGGGCGGGACAGGGCGGAGCAGGTGAGGACGAGGTGCGCACAATGATGACGCCGAGCGACGAGGGGCGGCCGACCGAGTCCCAGCGGAGGTGCTCGCGGAGGTGGTCGTCGACGCGGAGCGAGAGCTTGTCGTCGCCGAGGAGGCCGTGCTGAACGAGGGTGTCGAGGGTCTTGCGCCACCACGCGAGGGCGGACGAGTAGCCGGTCGGGTTCGAGTGCTTGCGCGAGGGGAGCGACGAGTAGAGGAACTGGATGCGGGCGGTCGAGTACTCGGGGATGGCGGCGAGGTGGGCGTGCAGTGCATCTGACTGCGAGGCCTTGGCAGCTGCGGCTGAGGGTGGAGCCATGGCGGGTGCTTGAGCTGATGAGGAGGACGAGGGAGAGCAACGGCGACGACGACGAGCTCGCTCTCCTCTGGCCACCACTGCCGCTCTCGCTGAGCAGCCGCACACTGCTGTGCTCGATGCAGGGACCCGACCCACTCGCCCACCTCGCGTGCTCGTCGTGCCGCACCCCGCTCTCGGCCAGCACCGCCTCGCCCTCGTCTCTCAACCTCGACTCGCTCTCGTCCCTCGCCCCGTGCGGCCACATCCTGTGCTCGCCCTGCACCGCATCAGCGACACAAGGCGCACACGGCACCGGCGCACCACCTCTCTGCCCCGTCTGCGGCACGCCCGGCCTCGTCCCCCGCGACCAAGCCACCGCCGACGTCCTCGACTGCTTCCGCCCGCTACCCGACCTCGCTCAAGAACTGGGCACCGCCGCAGGGTGGCAGACGACCCACCTCGCCGAGCAGCTCGACTACTTCAAGGCAAAGTGCGCCCAGCAGAAGGACGTCCTCGCCCGGGTCGGCAACGAGCTCAAGAAGGTCAAGGCTCTCAAGCAGTGCGTCCTGCTTCCCCTTCTTCCCCTTGACGACTTCAAGGAGACGTGGAACTGACGAGCCGATCGGACCTCGCGCCGCAGACAAGTCGCCCAGCTCAACGCCGACAACGCTTCGCTGCGAGAACAGCTATCGACCCTCGCGCAGCAGCAAGACTATCGACAGGAGCAACCGCTCATCCAGCCCCAGGTCCAGCACGAGTACCGCTTCGCGGGCTTGCCGACCAACCCGCCCGAGTCGCGCAAGCGCAGACTGATCGACTCGCCCGAACGGTCCGCCGGCCCGCTCACCTCGTCGGCGGTCGTCCCGCTCTCGAGCGCACGTCCTGATCCCTACAGCCACAGCATCGCTCTCCCGGTACGACCCGCCACGCACGCCTCGACCCGCCCGCGCCCGCCTTCTCGATCGAGCGGCTCGGGCTCGAGCGGGCACCCGACGCACCTCACGCTCGGGCCGGCGAGGCTGTCGCTCACGCCGGCGCTGCAGCAGCAGGCCAAGACGAGTAGCTTGGCCATGGTTGACGAGGCCGACGAGAGGGTCGTGCAGGGCTCGCTCAGGGACAGCATTGCGTGCGTCGGCCTCGTCCTCCTCCTTCGCCTTCGACCAACCGCAGGACACCGCACTGACTAAAGACTTCTCGCCCTCTTTCTGCAGCAAGTTCGCCTACGACCCGAGTCGAGCCGCCGCCGCCCGCACCGCCGCCAACACGCCCCGACCCGCCTCGCACGCTCTCGCCCGACCGCCGACCGCCTCGGCGCCGCTCGACCGAGCGCCTCACGACAGCTTTGCCGCGCCTCAGCTTTACGACTACGAGCCGCAGTACGAGCAGCACGACACGCTCGACGACCGCCGACCGCAGACGCAGCAGCAGCAAGGCCTCGCGACCGACGCGCAGCTCATGCCGCCGCCGCCGCCGCCGAGACGCCGCCAGCACGACGCGCAGATCCAGTACCAGCAGCCGCCCTCGCAGCACCGCTCTGACTTCATGCCGTCGACGGCCTACTCGAGGCAGCAGCCGACGCCGTCGAGGCAGCACGTCGGGACGCCTCGACCGCAGTTCGAGACGACGCACGGTGCGTCTTCTCTCCCTCTCCTCCTCCCCTCTGGAGGCCCTGCGAGCGCACCTGACGCTCCCTTTCATCTTCCTCTCCCTCGTGCGCAGCCGCACCAGCCGCACCGCCGCCTGCGCGCTTCCTCCCCGTCGGCGACACCTCGCACCCGCCGCCGCCGCACCGACCAACCTCGACGCCGTTCACGGGCCAGCACGGCCAGTCGGCGGCGCACAGGCCGTTCAGGCCTGCGTCGGCGATGCTGCACGAGGGTTCGGGCGGCGGCGGGCGAGCGAGCGCAGGAGGATGGAGAGGCCCGAGCGCAGGGTGGAGCGGGGCGTGAGCTGCGACGGCGGGCGAAAGAGCGCAGCAGGGAGCGTAGGGGCCTGCTCTGAGATGTAGCGAGCCGCTTTGTGCGCAACAACGACGATTAAGCGTGCTCAAGCGCCCTCGTCCGAAAGGCTCGATCTCGCACAGAGCGAGGACGAGCTGTAGAAGAGCGTCTTGCACGGCTGGAAGATGAAGAGGAATATTTGACGAGCTATACTATGTACCGGTGCGGATCTATGTGTTCTTGAGGCGCGACGAGAGGGTGGGAAAAGGGGCAGAGCGGGAGCCAAGTTGAGAAGGCCGACCTCCTCGGCTCGACGGCGACAGCAGAGCCGATGAGGAGACCCTTATCCGCTCAGTGCGTCTCGTCCTGCTTCGCCTTCTCCCTCTCACGCCCCTGCTCGGCCTCGTCGACTCGGCTCGGCTCGGCGCGCCGCTGCCCCTCGCCCTTGCCCTCGCCGCCCTGCGCGCCCTTCTGCTCAGCCTCCTTGCCCTTCTCCTTGCTCTCCTTGGCCCCCTCGCTCTTGGCGTTGGGCTTGGCCGCCTCCTTGCCGCTCGAGCCGGCCTCGGTCGACGCCTCGTCCGACGCGCCGCGCGTGATCTTGAAAGTCGACGGCGCGTCCGGGTCGTCGTCGTTCTTCTCGTGGACGATCGTGAGGCTGCGAGTCGAGTTCGAGCGGCGTCAGCATCGAGCGGCGCGAGCGCGAGGGGCCAGAGAGTAGAGGAACGAGGACGCACCGCTGCAGCTCGGTGAGGAAGTTCTCCATGGCCGGGTGCTTCTGCCCGACCTTCTGCCGCCCGAGGTTGTCGATCCACGGGATCTTGCTCATGAGGTAGTAGACGAAGGCGAGGACGACCGTCACGCCGACCGAGTAGGCGTAGATGCGGCAGAGCGAGACGATGTCGACCCAGCCGCCGTGACGGTCGGCGGGACCGCTCATCCAGCCAAGAGCGGCGAAGACTGCGCGCAGGAGAGCATGAACATGTCAGCGAAGAGGTTCTGGTGCAGGTCTTGACCGACGGCTCGATAGCGCCCGCCGTCTCAAGAGGAGGCCTGAGCGTCGAGAGAAGAAATCGCCCCTGTCCTCGACGATGAGCACGAGCGAGATGACGTACCGGTAGCGAGGATGTCGACGCCGAAGACAGCACCGACGAGCTGCCAGCTCGGCCACGTGATCTTGCCGGCGTCCTTGCCGAAGTCGATGCGCGTGATGAGGATGAGCCACGACTCGGTGAGGGCGACCTCGAGGAAGAGGACCTCCTGGATCGAGCCGTAGTTCTGGACCATACCGCCCTTGCCGTCGTTGCCGACGAAGAGCGTCGCGCGGCAGATCCAGGTGCCCGCCGCGAGGAGGAGGCCGAGGACGGTCGACATGAACCACACGCGCGCGAGCTGCCACTGCGTCGGCCTCGTCGCAGACTGCGCGTTGTCGTACGCGATGGCGATGGTCGCGACGTCGGCAAAGATGGCGAGGAACACGATGAGGTCGACCCGGATCGTCTCGCTGCGAGGTTGAGCATCAATGCTGCTCGTCCTGCTGGGACATCGCAAAGACGAAGAGGACGCACTTCTGGATGAGCATGTCGAGGAGAAGGAAAACCTCGAGGTGCAGGCAGAGCGCGATGCGGTACACGATGTCTGCAAGGAGGGAGGAGGGTAAGTTGGTGCTTCGTGACGGTGGAGGCCGAGCGAGGTGAAGACGCACAGGCCTTCATCCGGTGGAAGATGCCGCGGGCGACCTTGATCGACGTAATGATCGTGCTCAGACCCTCGTCGAGGAAGACTATGTCTGCGGCGGAACGAGCGGCGTCGGATGCGCCCTCGACGGCGATGCCGCAGTCGGCTTTCTTGAGAGCGGCTGCGGGCGAGCGAGGTCGTGCGAGAGGTGCGAGGCCGGGAATGAGGGGCGAGCGGAGGAAGAGCGAGAGGAGGAACGTTGAGAGGAGGAAGAGCGAGAGGAAGAAGGCCGAGGAGGAAAGTCGAGAGGAGGAAGGTCGAGAGGAGGGTCAGCGCCGAGTCGACGGCGGGGGCGGGCTGCGAGGAGAGAAAGGAACTGACGAGCGTCATTGACGCCGTCGCCCGTCATGGCGACGAGGTGCTGTCGCTGACGAAGAAGGTCGACAACCTGGTACCTGCGCGCGAGCGAGGAGGGCAAAGTCCGAGTCGGCGGAAGTTCCGACAGCTCGCGCTCGACGCCGCTACAGCAATGGAAGAAGGGCAGCTTCGACGCACTTGTGCTCGGGGAAGACCTCGGCGAACCCATCGGCAGCCTCGAGGAAGTCCCTCATCTCGCTGCCCGACATGCCGCCGCCGAGCAGACGCTCCGAGTCGTAGACGCGGTCGCCCATCGAGAGCTGGCGGCAGGTCTCCTTGGCAATCTGTGAGAGTGCTCGAGTCAGCTCTACCGAGAACGACGACACGAGGGCCGTGCGCCGGCGTCTCGGCGACGGTCGAGGTCGGAGGGAGAGGAGCGAGGGAAGAGGACGCACAGCGACGGCGTCGCCCGTGAGCATCTTGATGCTGATGCCGAGCTCTTGAGCCTCGCGTACTGTCGCAGGCGTGTCGTGACGAGGCGGGTCCGACATGCAGAGCAGGCCGAGCAGCTCCCAGTCCTTGCCGTCCTCCTTGATGGCGACGCCGAGCGAGCGGTAGCCGCGGGCGGCGAACTCGGCCGCCTTCTGGCGGTAGTGTGCGACGAGCTCCTTGTCGAACTTGGTGAGGCGCAGGATGGCGTTGGGCGCGCCCTTGGCGGCCGTGAACTTCTTGCCGTCGCCGTCCTCGATCTCGGCCGTGATGCGCTTCGAGACCGGGTCTGCAGGAGGGACATGCGCGCATCAGCCTCACCAGTGCAGTATGAGCAAGGGTCGAAGGCGATAGGAGGAGGAGGCGAGAGGAGGTGGAGGTAGGGGGAGGAGGAGGAGGAGAAGGAGGAGGAGGAAGGACGGACCGAACGGCGTGAAGCGGTGCGTCTTCCAGTGGCGCTCCCGCAGGATCTTCTTGGCCTCGGGGTAGTCCTTGAGCGCGCAGACGACGACCTTGTCGATCGGGTCGAGCGAGCGGATGTTATGGGACGAGGCGAGGACGGCGACCGCCATGAACCAGTCGGGCTTGATGCCGTCGGCGACGAACGGCTCGTTGAGCGAGAGCTTGTTTGCTGTAAGCGTACCGGTCTTGTCGGAGCACAGGATGTCGACGCCGGCGAGCGACTCGATCGCCGTGAGCTTCTGCACGATCGCCTGCTGCTTGGCGAGGTAGGCGGCGCCGACAGCCTGCGCGCGAGAAGGACAGGGTCAGCCAGGTGCGACCCACTGAGTGGGACACGCTGAGAGAGAAGGATCGTCGCAGCGTACCATGGTCGTCGTCGTGACACACTGTAGAGGAGGTGGGTCAACTTGGGAAGGCCGACGAGGCAGCCCTGCGAAAGAAGAAGGACGACGCACAGGCAGACCGACGGGCACGCCGACGATGAGGAAGATGAGCGCGTAGACGAGGAGGTTGTTCTGCTTCGGGCTGGCGATGCCGATGTTGCGGAAGAAGCCGCCTGCAGGGGAAGAGGTGCGTGCGGGGTCAGCTTCGGACCTCACACAACGGCGCGCAGTCGCGCTCGAGCTCGAACGATCGCAAGGAGGGACGCACCGATGAGCATGGCAAAGATGAAGACGACGACGAGGATGAGGAGCGCCGTGCCGATGCCGTTGAGGACCTTCTTGAAGTGGCCCTCGTCGTTCGAGCCCATGACGAGGCTCGCAGTCTTGCCGACGAACGACTGCTTGGCCGACGCCTCGACGACGCCGATGATCTTGCCGCGCTTGATGCCGCACGTGTAGAAGGCCGTCTCGCCGATGAACTTGTCGACGGCGAGCGACTCGCCCGTGAGCGCCGACTGGTCGACGCTGCAGACAGACGGCCCACGCAGCTTCTTGTAGTCGTCCGAGTCGTCATCGTCGTCGTCGTCGCCGGCCGACTTCTTCTTCTGCGCCTTGGCCTTGATGATCTTGGCGAGGCGGTCGTGCAGGTCGCCCTTGTCCTTGTCCTCGTACGCGCACAGGACCCGGCAGTCGGCCGGAATCGTCGAGCCCTCCTCCATGACGACGATGTCGCCCGGGACGAGCTCGCGCGCCTCGATCTCGTGCTCCTGGCCGTTGCGGATGACGATCGCCTTCATGGCGATGCCGGCCTTGAGCTGCGCGACGATGTCGCCCGCCTGCTTCTCCTGATACCACCCGACGAAAGCGTTGAGCATGAGGATACCGATGATGACGCCGAACTGTTGCAGGAAGGCGGAGGAGGAGGGTCAGCACGTCCGGCCGAGCAGGGTAGAGGCTCGAGCGCGAGCGAGGGAGGGCGGACGCACATCGATCCAGTCGCGCAAGCCGGCACTCAGGATGACAGCGATCTCCATCTGCATAAAGAGAGTGATAGAGGAGGAGGAGCGGCGCCAAGAAGGTCAGTGACCGAAGAGGAAGAGGACGAGCCGAACGAACGAGGGAGAGAGGACGCACGACGTAGAGGATGGGCCCGCGGAAGAAGCCGATGAACTTGAGCAGCTGGTTCTCCTTCTGCCTGTGTGTGCGAGAGCGAGAGTGGGTGCGCAAGAGTCAGCGTCGAGCTCGAGGGGCCAGCCGAGCCGTGAGCGCGAGGTGCCGCCGCCTGCTCGAGGGGACGACGCCGTCTCGGCTCCTCCTCATGCAGAAACGTTCCATAGACGAGGAACGAGACGCACGACTCGAGCTCGTTGAAGCCGTACTGGCTGCGGCGCTTGTCCGCCTCGCCGTCGTCGAGACCGCGCGCGAGGTCGGTCTGGAGCCAGTCCTCGGGGACCTGCGGGTGGGCGCGAGTCAGCTTGTGCTCTCGCGAGGAGGCGCACGATAGGTCGAGACACGCACCTTCTTAGTCTTGTCGGACTGCACGGCGACCTTCTTCCACGGCGCGTACCAGAGCCGCTTCTCGCGCACCTCGTCGTCCTCATCCTCGTCGTCGCCGCCGCGCTTCGAGCGCTCAGCCTCGTAGTCGACGAACTGGATGAGCTTCTCGTACTCGTCGCCCTTGAAGTCGGGGCCTGCAGGAGAGGGCGAGAGCGCGGGTCAGCGAGCATCCTCGAGACGGCGACGCAGCGAGGCGTGCGTCTGCAGAGCTCGAGAAAGGAGGACGCACCCTTCTCAGTGGGCGAGTCTACGGCCGTGTCGTTCGACTCGACGTCGGCATTGTCGCCGTGGCCTTTGCGGTGCCGGAGGATGCCCATCTTGCGCGGGCGGGATCAACGACGGCGGCGTCGCACGAGCTGGAGGCGAGGCGAGCGGGTACCGTGAGCGTGTGGGCGTGTGAGAGGAGCTTCGAGAGGAGCAGGGACGCACCAAAAGAGGTCCTCGCGAAGCCCACGGCGACCGACGACGCTGCTCCACTCCGCCAGGTTCGGGCTCGTGCACGCCGGCTCTCGCCCGCCCGCCCGCCCGCGCAACTCGGCACCGCAGCCGTGCTCCATCTCGGTCGGTGCGCCGCCCAAAAGTAGCACCGCCGGCTCGCCCCTTCTCGCGCGAGTGGAGTCGGGTCGGGCTGGTTGACGTTGCGGGGAGGAGCAGCTCGGCCACGAGGCGCGAGGGCGGCTGACGAGGCGCAGCGAGCGTGCGCAGCGCTGCAAGGGCACCCGGGACCGGGTGCGAGTGCTCCAGCTCCTTAAGGGAGAGCGCTCGACGAGGGCGAGAAGAGCGAGAAAGCCGGTGACGAGCTGCTGCTCCGCCCGCCGCTCTCGCCGCGTGGGTGGACCTGCCGAAGGGCTGGGCTGTGAGCGAAGGATGCACTGCATGCTGCGCACCAATCTGCAGCCCGATCAAGGGCGAGCAGCCGTGTCGATGCCGCCGAAAGGGCGACGAGGCGAGACAAGGCTCCGGCGACGATTACGAAAGTCAAGCAAGGTCAAGCACAAGGCGGGTTACAGCTGACCCGAGCGCAGCTTTGGCGCTTCCTGCTCTTCCAGTCGCGTGCGCAAAGAGCCCGACACCTTCTGCTCAAGAAGGTGACGAGCCCGGCTAGCTTTCGCGCAGACGAGCCTGCGAGGAGGTCCGCGCGCGAGCGCTGCTCCGAGGAGAGGGTCAGACCTCGTGCGGCCTGCGCTCTCGCCTCTCACGGTGCTCTCTGCTCGCTGTCGCTCTCGTGCGACGAGCTGACGAGGTCGGACCGACACGAGACGAAGGCGCGAGGGGAGAGATGCGTGCGAGTTGCAGGAAGACGAGGTTGCTCAATGCGGCGTCGGCTTGCTCCCTGTTTCCGCGCAGCGCAGCATCAGCTCGGGCGAGGACCTGCGCGAGACGAGGGAAGAGGAGACGCACCGTCCACCCGCAAGTTCCTCGTCGCGCTCGGCAGCGTGATCGTCGTGCCGTCCATCTCCTTGGTCACCTTGACCTGGCACCCGAGGCGCGACGTGTCGGTCAGCCCGAAAGCGAGGTCGAGCATGTCCTGCAGGGAGTGCGAGTCAGCCTGACATCTCGCACTCACTTTGCACTCACTTGACCGGCCGAGCAGAGCTGCGCGGCCGAGCCGAGAGGGGGAGGACGCAGCGACGCACGTTCTCGTCGTCGTCCGGCTCCTCGAGCTTGTCGTAGATGTCCTCCTCGAGGATCACATGGCACGTCGAGCATGCGACCGACTTCTCGCACGCCGCTGCGAACAGAAGGATGGCCGAGTCGAGGTCAGCTCTTGCTCGAACCTAGCACCGCGAGAGACGCAGAGCAAGTAGGACGCACCCTCGATATCCAGGTCGTACTCCCACGAGACGTCGACGATGTCGTCGCCGACGTTGGCCTGCACCGTCGTGATCTCGCCGTTGGCGCGCTTGAAGTGCAGGGTGACACTGTGCGGGCGAGGAGCGAGGGGGGAGGAGTAGGGTCAGCCGCACGTCGTTCGGCCACGAGACAGCTCGAGAAAGGTGGACGGACCCCTCGCCAGGCTTTGGCCGGCCCTTGCCGCCGTGCAGAGACACTGTGAGAGTTCATCGCTCAGAGTCAGCCAAAGAAACGCGCTCGAGAGGGGCTCGCCCGCTACGGCACAACGAAGGACGCACAGGGGCTCGAGTGGAAGCTGCGGGCTGCTTGGACGAAGGCGGACCGAGAAGGCGGCTGTGCGGCTTGTGCCAGAGGCGACTGAGGTCGGAAGATCGGGCGAGAGGCGATGGCGGAGGAGGGGCGAGAGCCGGCGGCGAGGCGGACGGTCGAGCGGAGGGATCGCAGCGGGGCGGTCATTGTCGGTGCTGTAGCTGAGGCTCGCACCACCAAGAGCAGTCGGGCGTGAGCGGGTGAGGCGGAGCTCGTCGTCGTCCGCCGCCATCTCTCCGCGGCCCTCCTCAGCCCTCTCCACATCCGCACACGCGCTCCTGCTGAGCAGTGCTCTGCTCGCACAAGTCGGCACACCTCGCATCAAGTCGGCGCGGTCCTTGTCGAGCAACCGACTCGCCCCTCGGCTGGACCGGGCGGGCGGCCATGGTCTCTCGCCGCGAGCAGCTGCGCCAGGAGAGCGGCTCGTACACACCCAAGCTCGTCGCCTGCTTCTACGGTGCGTCCTCAGCTCCGTGTGCGTGCGCCTGAGCTGACTCGCTGCTCCTCGCCCGCAGCCGTCTTCGACCCGACCCTCGGCCCTCGAGTGGTGCACCAGATCCCCGAGGGCAGCGTCGCGACCGCCTTGTCGACCTTTCCCTCCCGCCCCGACACGCTCAAGGACACCGACAGCCCCTCGACGCTGTCGCCCGCACCCGGCACGCCCGCCCCAGAGCCCGACTCGCCCGCGACCGCTCAGCCAGTCCCTCGCGCCAACCCCGTCCTGTTCGACTTTGCGTCCATCCTCGACTTTGTCATCCCCAAGCCCGAGCTCTGCGGTCACCTCATCACCAAGGCGACGAGGACGAGCAAGATCCTTGGCTTCCCGGTTCGGTGCGTCCCCTCCCGGTCGAGCCTCCTCCCCTCCGCTCCTCGCTAACCTTCTCTCGATGCGCGCAGGATCGTCGACGAGGAGAAGTACCACGGCAGCAAGGCCGTCTACAACCGCAACGCCTTCATCTTCAATGTCTGCTTCGTCTTTGAGCGCGACGCCGAGCTGTCGGTCTACGAGCCCGTCGCCCGCAAGACGGGGCGCACGCTCTCGGCCCTCGAGGAGCAGTTCTCCCTCCTGTCGAACCCGCCGCCGGCGTTTTCGATGGCCAACCTCCTCGAGCAGCTGTACCTCGACCTGAACGCCTACTTCGAGACGAGCATCCCGCTCATCGACACGAACCTTGACCTGTGCCTGTACCCGTTCTACGCCAACCCGCCCGAGGTGCGCATCTGGGACGTGCCCATCGCCGTCACCGACCTCGAGCAGATGAAGAGCTACTCGTGGGACGTCACGCTGTACAAGGTGCGTCTTCTGTCACCGCCTCGAGCTTCCCCCTCCCGCTCTCTCTCTCACTGACGCTCTCGCACCCTCTCGCAGCTGTGCAGCTTCATCAACGGCGTCAATCACGTCAAGCGTATCGCCGAGCTCGCCGAGGTCGACCTCTTCCTCGCCCGACAGTGCATCCAGCACCTCGTGTGCGTCCTCTCCTCCCTCCCTCTCCCACTCTCTGTTGACGAGCCCGCACTGACTCGCCTCGTCCCGCAGGTACTACAACGCCGTCATCCTCGTCGACTTGTTCCAGTTCTCCAACTCGTACGCCCTCTTGCCCGACATCGCCGACGTCGCGCAGTACGGCGAGGAGGACGAGGAGAGCGGCGTCGACCTGCGCACCGAGTGCGAGAACTACGTCCACGACGGCACTCGTGCGTCACGCTCACTCTTCGCACTCATTCTCGACCATGCTCTGACGCCGCACGGCCCTGCTCGCAGGCGACACGACGCCGGTCCCCTTCTCGACCCTCCTCACCTTCTACTCCCGCCTCCGCCCGGGCTACCCTCTCTCGACCTGGATCGACGACCTCTCGCTCGACGCGCTCCCGATCGACGTGCGCCGCATGATCCAGTTCGGCGTCATCAAGGGCTTCTTGCGGCGCGCGCACGCCTACCCGGTCTGGCTCGAGCACCCGGCGCTCAAGCCTCGGGCCGAGCGCGGCAGCACGAGCAGCAGCGGCGCAGCGACGGCGACGGGCGCAGGCGGTGCTGCGGCTGCGGCTGCCGCCGCGGCGGCGTCGGCCAAGGCGCGCGCGCGAGCGGCGTCGGGCAGCAAGGGCTCGAGCGCGCCGACGAGACGAGCGGGCGAGCTCCCGCCCAAGCGCGTCCTGCACGCGACGCTCGACGCGCCGGCGCCGCCGCAGCACAGCACCAACTCGGTGCGGCGCGCGTCGCCGCCGTCGCGCGGGAGCGGCGCCGGCTCGGGCGACGACGACGAGGACCGTGCGGCCGGTGCGGCGGGCGAGGGCTCGATCTCGTACCCGCCGAGCTTGGCGCTGCTGCTCGACGGCGCGCACCACACGGACGAGGTGTGCCTGCGGTACGGGATCGGGTGGAGGACGCTCGAGGCCGTGTTGAAGGACTTGGGCGGCGGCGCGAGGGGGATGGAGCGAGAGGGCAACGACGAGGACGAGGACGAGGACGAGGAGGCGGAAAGGCGCGAGTGCAGGAGGACGAGGTCGAGGGAGGCAGAGGAGGCGAGTCCGTATGGCGACAAAGTGGTCATGCTGTGGATCTAGAAGTGCTCCGTTCGCTGTTGTCAAATCTAGCTCTTTCTCTCGCTCTCGCTGGCCTCGTGCTCTCGTCGCTCGTGAAGAGACAAATGCAGAGACCGGGTTCCAACTCTCCTGCTGCTACGCACCGCCCTGCGCCGTCGCACTTGCGCTCGAGAACCGACCCTCGTGCGCTCGCAGCGGCTCGAGAATGAGCTCGAGGCGCTCGCCCATCCAGGTCGCCTTGGTCGTCTGCGAGCATGCCGAAGGAGCTTTAGAAGTAGCTCGCGAGGGGCGAAAGAGAGAGGGAGTGAGACGCACATGATCGAGGAGCTCGCTCTCGAAGGTGTTCGGGTGGATCCTGCAGGGAGCAGTCGAGGTCAGCGACTTTTACCGGGACCGCCGGCCCTCGAGCGCACGAAGACGAGCGCTGTGCAGTAAGTACGAAAGAAGAGAGGCGCACAGCACGCTGCAAGGAGGACAAAAGTCAGCCGAGCCCGACCGACCGCGAGAGAGGGAGCGGATCACGCACGAGAGGTCGCCTCGGAACGCGACGAGAAAGCCGAAGAGGGCGCCGAACTGCGCCGGCGTGAAGGTCTGCGCAAGCGAAGGAGCAGCGGTCAGCGCACGCAGAAGGTCGGGCCTGGCTCGAGACGAAGAGAGACGTCGACGCACGTTGACCTCGAACATGGGCTTGGGATGCGGCCTGCGCGTCGCTCGCTCGAGTCAGTGACCGTTCCTGAAGACACAGAGAGGGTGAGAGAGGCGGACGGACCCGACAGGGACCTCCCAGAAGCGGTACGCCCTTAGCTCGGGGAACTCGCGGCGGATGCGCTCGTGCAGCTTGCGCGCGTGCGCCATCTGGACCTCGCCGTCGTAGTAGACGTGGAAGTCGAACGCGTTGTTGCCCTGGTCGAGCTCGACCGGGTAGGACGAGTACCACGGCGAGAGGGCGTTGTCGGGGCGGGCGGGGTTGAGGAGCGACTTGCCG
>Ga0308169_10002866_pt1 | contig 17360 bp, 17 predicted proteins | sample PhyBR1_2_FD_202139 | JGI IMG/M metagenome (GOLD analysis project Ga0308169, IMG submission 202139) | Phyllosphere microbial communities from UC Gill Tract Community Farm, Albany, California, United States - DLSLSB.R1 | ecosystem: Host-associated > Plants > Phyllosphere > Unclassified | place... | reverse complement strand
GACACGTCTAGACAGCCTGCTCGTAGCCCTTCCGGACCTCGATGCCGACCTTGCGCCGGCGCTGCGCATCGAGCCACTGCATCGTCTGGCGGTAGCTCCTCGGCAGGACGTGCCGCTGGAGCGGTCGGTCGCTCGAGAACGTCCAGTGGAAGACATTGGTGAGCTTGCGCTCGCCGGTGTACAAGTCGCAGGTCGCAGCTGTTGCCGAGCACGAGGACGACCGTCAGTTGCAATGCACGAGGGCGAGCGTCAGGTTCTGCGGCTCGTCGAGGGCTCGAGCAGAAGGAGAACATTACGCACCTTCGACCGAGACGTGGAACGAGCGGTGCTCGCCCTGCATGGGCGAGAACGTGACCTTCGAGTCGAGCAGCAGCAGCGAGCCGATCTCGACAGGCTGCGCAAACTGCAGCTCGCTGCGCACAGAGCAAAGATCGGGAGAGGGTCAGTGAAGAGCTCTCGCTCGAGGAAGACGAGGAGGGACAGGAACAGGAACAGGACGCACTCGAGCGAGACGAAGGTCACGGCCGAGCGGGCGAAGAGGCACGCCGTGCTGTAGGCCGTCTCGTACGCGATGCGCATGAGGTAGCTGTTGCTCAGGATGACGGAGACAGAGGAGGAGGGCGGCGAGAGAGGAGGTCGGCGAGAGAGGGGAGTGGGCGGATGGTCAGCTCGAGCTCGCACAGAGTCGAGAGACGCAGAGCCGAGAAAGGACAGGGAACGCACCCGCCAAAGACCTTGTTGTGCACGTTGCGCTCCTGAGGGTGCATGAGGGTTGCCGAGTTGACGCGCGTGTCGGCCATCCAGACGATCGCCTTCGGGGTCGACGCCTTGCGGTCTGTGCGGGATGGAGAGGGTCAGCTCGTCGTTCCTCTGCTGCATCTGCGCACACAAAGCGCGCGAGAGAGAGGGAGAAAGAGGAGCGCACCGTAAATCTCCGAGTTGGTGAGGAAGAGCTCGTGCATCATGGCGGCCTCGTGAGCCGTCGGCGGCGTCTTGGTCAAGCTCTGCTGGCTGCGCTTGGTCTTGCCCTCGCGCATCTCCTTGCCCATCTGCCACACGGCGCGCTCCTCGGGCCCGCGCACGTCGAGCTTGGGCACGGGGAACTTGCCGCCCTGCGCCGAGCGACAGGCCATGGCGAACCGCCCGAGGAGGATCGTCTCGCTGTCGCCGCCCGACGTCGGCATCGTCGACATGCGCACAAAGACCTCGAGCGACGACGACGTGGCGTACGAGACGTGCGCCGAGAGGCGGACGTCGGGCACCGAGCCGTCGGCGTTGACGACCGGGCGCAGGACGTCCATGCGGTCCACGGCGGCCGTGACGAGGAAGAAGACGTTGGACGCGTCGCTGATCTCGCCGCCGTCGGGCAGGACGTAGCGGTAGGCGGCTGCGCCGGCGAGCGAGTCGAAGTCTGCGAGGAAGACGAGGTGCAGGGTCAGCGACGGAGAGCGCTCGAGGCAGGACAAGGGAAGGGGGACGCACCTTCCATAAGCCGACCCATGCGGACCTTGGACAGGCCGCCGACGTACTGCTCGCGCAGGCCCTCGTCCTGCGAGAAGCGCAGGTCCATTTGGACGTACGAGTCGGCCATGCGCCTCGTCGAAGGGAGCTCCTTGCTCTCGACGGCGGCGAGCGGCGGCGCAGGCTGGCTCTGGCCGCGCTCGTAGACGCCGACGCCGCGCAGGCGAGCCGGCACGGTGCCGATCTTGTTGGCCTCGCGCGAGAGCTGCTCGCCGAGGCGCATCAGGCCCTCGAGCCTCGAGATGGACTCGACATCCGGGACGGGGTGGTCGGTGAGGAGGGTCGAGGGGTTGGCGTGCTCGTTGCGCTGGTCGGTTGAGGCGATCTTGGACCGAGAGGACGACGAGAGGAGGCGGCGAGGCGGGGAGGAGGACGATGACGGCTGGGCGGGCGAGCAGGTGCACGGAGGAAGCCCGCGCGGGTGTGTGGTGGTGCGTGCGAGCTGTCGCAAGAGACCAGGCGACGAGCGCAGCACAGAGCTCATGCTTGCGGGTCGTGGTGAGGCTGCCGCGGCCAGTCGGCCTCGTCCTCCTCCTCCTCCTCCTCCTCCTCCTCGAGCTCACGGATCCGCTCGACGGCGACGACGTCCGGCTCTCGGCGCGTCTCTTCGCTGCAGATTGCTCGCTGAGCAGCTTGTACACTTACGTGCCAATCCAAAGTCTATCGCTGCACCGCCCGCTCGTCCGCTCGTCCCACTTCCGGAATTCGCCGCGCCAAGTTGTCGCCCCCGCTTCTCGGTCACACGGATCCCTCTCGAGCGGCCGAGCGGGTGCGCATAGACTGAGGACGGAAGGAGGGAGGAGGAGCGAGCGCAGGCGTTGCGGTGGCCGAGCGAGCGTGGCAGCGCGCAGGCGGCCCTGCGAGGTTGCTGGGTGTCGAGCTCTTGGTGGAGCGAGGAGCGAACGTTCGAACTGTCGGAGCTGCCGAGCGTGGGACCGACGCGCCGCGCGTGCGGGTGCAGGAGATCGACACGGCGCGAGAGTGATCCAACTTGGGCTCAGGCTGCTCGACCCGGTCGCTTGGCTCCCTCTCGCTCTCCCTCCCCTCTTGCGCCAGCTCCTCTCTTCTCGCACAAGCACAGCACAGCGACAGCACAGCGACGCGCCACCCTCCCTCGAGTCCACCTCTACCCGCGCGCTCCCTCCCCCCTCCCTCGGTCCCGCACCCTCCTCCTCGCGCCTCGCACGGAGATTCCGACCCGCAACCCTGTCTCGCCGCCAGCCGCCCAGCATGCTCGCCAGCCTCCTGCTCCTCGCCCCACTCGCCCTTGCGTCGCCCCTGTACAAGCGCCAGAGCTCCAGTGCGTCGTCGCGCTCCTCCTCCCCCTCCCTCCCCTCAGGCACCTCGACCTCAGTCGCGTCGCCGGCTCGCCCATGTTTTGGCCGAGTTCGTCGTGCTGACCTCTCCTCGCCTCGTCCTCGTCGTGCGCAGCCTACCCTGAACCGCTGCAGCGCGGCCCGCCTCCTCGTACGCTCCTCTCTCTCTCTCTCTCTCTCCTCGCTCGCTCGCGCCCGCGCTCGAGCGCAAAAACCCGGGGAAGCGGCCCTGACCTAGTCGCCCCCCTCGTCCGCAGGGCAGCCCTGGATCGACACGTACAACGCCGCCAAGGCGGCGGGCAAGATCCCGTCGTTCGCGCCCGCGCGCCTCAACAGTGACGGCGTCCCCTTCTACGCGGGCGGCGTCGCGACCGGCGACAAGGGCGTCTGCTCGTGGTCCCAGGCGCACTGCTTCGGCGACAACGACATCTACGACGCGCCCGACGGCATGTACGCCATCAACTTTGACGACGGCCCGGTCCCCGCCTCGATCCCTCTCTACAACTTCCTCGAGAAGGAGAACCAGACGGGCACGCACTTCCTCATCGGCACCAACGTCGTCGACTACCCGGACGCTTTCAAGAAGGTCCTCGACATTGGCGGGCACGTCGCCGTCCACACCTGGAGCCACCCCTACGTGCGTCGTCGTCGTCCCCTCTCTCCTGAGGCCTGAGCGCACTCGGGTTCTTGCTCCAGCCGCCCTCGGGCGCTGCGACGCCTGCTCACGAGCCAGTTCTGATGAGTCTCCTCTGCGCGCAGATGACGACGATGGACGACATGCAGGTCCTCGGCGAGCTCGGCTGGACCGCTCAGGCCATCTTCGACCACTCGAACGGCATCGTCCCCAAGTTCTGGCGCCCGCCCTACGGCGACGCCGACGCTCGTGTTCGTGCCATCGCCGAGGAGGTGTTCGGCCTCACCCTCGTCGGCTGGAACCGCGAGTGCGTCCTCGTCTCGCCCTCCTCCTCGCGCCGCCCGAGCGCAAGCTGACCTTCCTCTCTCACTTCCCCTCTCCTCCTCTTCTCGCCTTCGCAGCTCGAACGACTGGTGCCTCAACGAGAACCCGGGCTCGGCGTGCGCCGCCTACGGCCTGTCGGGCGCGTCCGACCTCGAGGCCGAGTTGCGCGGGTGGCAGACGGGCGCCAAGTCGCCCGGCTGCATCGGCCTCGAGCACGAGACGGGCTCGCTCATCGTCAACGCCTTCATCGCGACGTACCCTGGCATCAAGCAGCACGGCTGGGACGCTCGGTGCGTCGCTGCTTCCCTCCTCCCTCCTCGCCGAGCTCGCGCTCTCACGCCGTCGTGACGACCTTGCTGACTCTCTCCTCTCGCCCTCGTCCTGCAGCTGCGTCCCGGACATGTTCAACATGCCGTGGTACCAGAACGGCAAGAACAACGACGGGCCTTTTGACATGTCGTTCGTCATCGGCGCCGGCCCCGACAACTCGACCGCCTCGGCCTCGTCGGCCGCTTCGTCGGCGACCAGCAGCGCCGCCTCGTCGTCGTCGTCGGCAGCGTCGAGCAGCAGCTCGGCCTCGGCGCGCTCGAGCTCGTCCTCGACCGTGTCGAGCGCCGGCCTCGCCGTCCCGAGCAAGGACTCGCAGGCGTCGAAGGACCAGGACTCGGGCGCCGGCGCGCTCTCGCGCTCGTCGCTCGTCGGCAGCGCCGTCGCCGTCGGCCTCGTCGCCGTCGCCGCACTTGCTTAGAGCACCCTGTACCCCCCTCGCTCCTGTCACTCTCCTTTCCCTCTCTCCCTCCTTTTTTCGACCTTCCCCGGCTGTGCATAGAGGACTTCTCCTGCTTACATTCCCTCGTCAACGTACCTTCTCGGACCTCGCATTGACACCCCCCTAGTCAAGCCCATCTCGCTCGCAGTGGACGTTGTTCGGCACGGACCCTTCCCTCCCCCTCTCTCTCTCTCCCTCCTTCCTGCGTAGACACTCGGACTCTCCCTCCTCTCCTTCCCTAGCGCACGGGCTCACTCGGGCTTCAGCTTGTTGCCAATGCCATCACGACCACTTTCTCAAGCCGGATCGCGTTCGAGAGAGACAGAGACCGTCGAGAGCACGGACCTCTCGTCGTTGACGCTCTCTCGTTTACAGCTCTCGCTCTCGCTGTCGCTCTCGAAGGCATCATGCACAGGAGCTCAAGCGTGGTTGCAGGCACGTGCGGCTCTGCTCAATACCTGCGCCCGCCGCCGTATCCACCGCCTCCAGGAGGTCCGCCACCTGCGCGCACCGAGAGAGCTCACGTCAGCAGCTGCGAGCGCGAGAGACAAAAGCAAGAGAGAGAGAGAGAGTCGACGCACTGCCAAACGCCGGGCGCTGCGGCTTGGGTCGGGGAGGGATGCCGAGGCGCTCGCCGGGGAGGCCAGGTCCGGGCGCACTGCCGGGCAGGATGGTCGTGCCGATGATGTCCATGATCGTCGCCGGGTTGAGGTGCGGCCCGTTGAACGACGACGCGTTGGGCAGGAGCGAGAGGAAGAAGACGACGGCGTCGGGGAGGATGGCGACGTCGGCGCCGCGCGGGTCGAGCATGTACGGCTGCGCGCGGTTGAGCGCCGGCGCGGCCTGCGGCGCGCTGCGACGATGGTCGCCCATGCCAGGGTTCCAGCCTGCACCGGCAGGAGGGCCGCCGGGGCCGCCTGGACCGCCGGGCCCGGCGGGGTGGCCCTGAGCCGGCGGAGCGGGCGACGGCGAAGGGCCGTGCCGAGGACGCTTGGCCTCGCCGCCGTCGTTGGCGTCGTACCCTGCGGGCGCACCGATGCCGTTCTCGGGTCCCGACGAGAGGCCGCGCTTGGTGCGAGAGCTGCGCTCCTCGGGCGACGACGAGCGGGCCGTGCGCAACTCGCCCTTGATCTGGCGCACGAACGACGGGCCGAGGTCCTGGGCAAAGGCGTCCTCGAGGCCGAGGTGCTGGTGGCGTTGCGCGAAGCGAGTAGTTGCGGGCGCTGCGGGCGAGGAAGGGCGAGGGTCAGTGCCGAGCTCGCGCGAAGCGGGAGGAGGGAGGGCGGGACGGACTTTCGGGGAAGGCGTCGGCGTAGCGCTTGGCCATCTTCTGCGCCGCGAGGTGGTCGCCGTACTGGTACTCGTAGGCGGCCATGCGGTCCCAGATCGGCTTGGCCGCGGCGGGCTCGAGGAGCGAGACGGACCGCTCAAAGAGGGCCCGAGCGTCTGCGAGGGAGGTCGTCGTCAGCTCGCGCTCGGCGTCGAGGAGGAGAGTAGAAGGACGACGACGCACTGTTGGCGTTGTTCTGCTGGATGAGGAACTCGAGGTAGCGCAGGATGTAGTCGGGCTCGTGGGCGAACATCTTGAGGCCGAGCTCGAACACGTTGGTCGCGACCTTGGGCTCGCTGTTCCAGTACATCTCCATCGTAGCTGCGCGCAGGGAGCAACATGAGCATGCTGCACGAGCGAGGGGCGTGACGAAGAGGAGGGAGACGCACCGCTCGCCTCGACGACCTGCCACGCCATGTTGGGCGACTTCTTGGCCCGAAGGAAGATGTTGCGCGCCTGCTTGAGGCCCTGCAGGTCGTGACGTGCCCGTCAGCTGTGCACTCGAGGATGGAGCGAGAGAGCGAGTGAGAGAAAGAGAGGACGCACATCGGACCTCCTCGCAAACCGCATCTCGGTGATCCACACGTTGGCGACGGCCTTCTTGACCGACTCGATCTCGGGCCTGCGCCTCTCCCTGATCTCCTTCCTCACGCCCTCGAGCTCCTCGGCCTTCTGCTCGCGCTCGTCGACCGTGTCCTCGTCGCCGCCGCCGGCGACGCGCTCCTTGACCTGCTGCGCATGGGCCTCCTCGCGCTCGGCGACGGCCTCGGCGATCTCGGCGTCGGCGTCGGCCTCGAGCTGCGCGACGCGCGCGTTGAGGTGCTCGATGAGCGAGTCGTAGATGGCGTAGGCGGCGGCGAGGTCGGGCTTGCCCTCCTCGAGGTCGGCGAGCGTGTAGGCGAGGAGGAGGCTGCGAGACGAGCGGCGCGAGCGCTGTCAGCGAGGGAGTGCGAGCACGAGGAGAGGACGACGACGCACCTGCTCTTGTTGGCGGAGAGAGCCTCGCGAAGCTGCTTGTGCGCGTCCTCGGCGCGGCCCATGCGCAGGTTGAAGCTCGTCGCGAGGTACCTGTTGCTCGTGCGCTTCGTCAGCTCGTGCTCACCTCGACGCACAAGAAGAGCGAGAAAGGGACGCACCAGATCTCGGGGTGGAAGCGCAGCTTCGAGATGGCCTTGCGGTAGGCAAAGTTGACGCGCTGATGGAGCAAGTTGGGGTCCTCGAGCTCGAGCGGGTTCGTCTCCTCGAACGCGAGGTAGCGCTTCCAGCCCTCGACGGCGTCGCGCTCTTCAGATGCGGACCAGTCGGGACGATGAGGAAGGAGCGGCGCGTAGAGGTGGTCGTGCTGAGCGCGCAGCTCGCGCAGGGTCTTGCGGGCCGTCATGTAGGCGGGCGAGAGCTCGGCGATGAACTTCTTGGCCTGCAGGTAGCGTCACAGCGAGTCAGTTCTGCGCATCGTCGAGAGGTTGAGAAGGAGAAGGAGGAGGAGCGACGCACAGTCATCTTGCTGAGGTTGTTCTCGAAGGCGTTGTAGTCCTGCCAGATCATCTCGACGCTGTTGAGCGGCGCCTGGACGGCTCGCTGGAACGCCTTGCGCAGCTGGTCCATCTTCTGCTGGTCCTCCCACGTGCCGCGAGTCTGCAGGGGGAGCGTCGAGAGAGCGTCAGAGCAGCTCTCGCTCGACGAGGCGTGGGAGGGAGAGAGAGAGAGAGGACGCACCGGCGCCTCCTTGAGAAACGCAATGTACTCGCCCCAGATCTCGCCCGCCCGACGGTCGTGCCCGACGTGCGACAGGGCAAACTCGAAGGCGGCGCCGATGATGGACCGGGCCTGCTTGGCGAGCTCGAGGTTGGCCGGGTCGATCGGGTTGACGCGGCGGATGTAGTCGAGGTAGAAGCGCCAGAGGTCGACCGAGGTCGACGAGCGGCAGCACCGGCCGAAGATGGCCTCGACGCGGTCGAACAGGTTGTGCGTGAGCTCGAGGTTGCAGTAGGCGATCCACTGCTGGGCCTGTCGGAGGCAAGAGGACGAGGCTGCGTCAGCACCAAGCCTCTCTGAGACTTCAAGCGTCTCGTAGGCTATGCCGAGAGGAACAGAGATCTCGTTGCGGGTCGGTGAGCGACAGAGAGAGAGGGAGGAGAGGGAGGACTCACGGCGTCGGGGAACACGGCGAGGAACTTCTCGTACACCTCGCGGGTCCGTTCGAGGTCGCCCTTGGACTCGGCGTCCTGGAGGAGCGCGAGCTGGGCCTCGCCGTCGAGCGGGTCCTTCTCGACCCTCGCCGCGAGCTGCGCGACCCTCGAGAGCCCGCTCGTCGCTGCCGCGGCCGCCTTGGACCGGGGCGCGTCGGCTCCCGAGCCGTTGACAGCGCTCGCCGCCGACGCATCTGCTGCTGCTGGCGCCGAGGGCGGCGGCGGGGTCGCGACCGCCGCGGGAACGTCGCCCGCCGACGCCGCCTGGTTGTAGATGGTCGTCGGCGTGCTCGTCGCCTCTCTCCCGATCGAAGCCGCGGCCGCCTCTGCCGGTCCTGCACCTGCTGCCGCGCTCGACGAAGGCTCTGCCGCAGTCTCGGACGCAGGCTCGATGTCCATTGCGAGGGTCGGCGGGACTGCAGCGTCAAGCTCGCTCGAGGCCGCCGTCTGCGACTCGGGCTCGGGCGCGGACGTCTCGACCGGCTGCTCGGGTACGACGGGAGCGCTCGAGGCGGTCTCGGCGACGTCGTGCGGCGGTGCTGGCGGGTCGGCGAGCTGGGCGAGAGGGGAGCAGTCGTTGGCGGCCGACCCGGGGGCGGTGACGAGGTCGGCGGGTGCGGGCGCGGCGGCTGCGGGTGCTTGAGGCGTCTGTTGAGGTTCTTGGGGCATGTCGGTGTCGGGTGCGGGTGCGGGCTGGGTGTCGAGAGGGGCGGCGAGACGAGCCTTGCGGGGGTCGGCGGTCGGCTCGGGAGTGTCGACCTGGACGGGCTGGGGCGTGTCCGACATGGCGAGAGCGTGAGAGGAGCTGCTCTGGTCACTCGCGCGCTCAGTCGGGGAGGCGGCGAGGGTGTGGACGAGACCAAGGCCGAGAGGCGAACCGCCTTCATCTCGACGTCGACGTCGACATCTGCTCCGCCTCGCACCGCCTGTGCGCCTGCTTGCACCTACTCAGAGCTACCAGAGTCTGCATCGACACCGTCCAACCGAGCCTCACGCCCATCCGAGCCGTCCTCGTCTCCCCCACCTCGTCGAGCCGACCCTCCCTCGCACATGGCTTCCACCGCCGCACCCGCCTCGGGCGAGCCACTCCCAGCGACCACCTCGAAGCTCGCCCGCACTCGCGCCAACCTCGCCTACCTCGCCAACCCGAAAGCCGCCGGCGCCCCCTCGTCCCTCGTCACCCGCTCGTCCCTCAAGACGTTCCGCTACATCCTCCGCTTCGTCTTCTGGCGCATGGTCCGATACGCAGTGCGTCCCCTCTCGATCGCCTCGCCTCGTCCCTGCCGAGCCACCCGCTGACTCGGGTCCTGCCCGCTCTCGCAGAAGTACGCCATCGTCGGCGCGGGAGCGGCCGCTCTCGCAGGCACCTTTGCCGGCGCGGCCATCCCCTGGGTCGGCGCACTCCTCGTCCCGAGCGTACCGGTCGCGGCGGCGATGGGCGCGACGACGGCTTTGATCAAGGTGCGCCGCTCTCTCCCTCCTCCTTGCTCGAGCCCGTCAGGCTCTCTCGCTCACGCTCGCCTCGCGCAGTTCACCTGGCGGCATCGCGGCAACCACTTTCGTCAAGGATGGCTCTCGGGCGGCGACGGCGACCCTCGGGCCGACGAGGCGCGCGACGCCGAGGCCTCGGCGGAGGCCTTCAACCGGTCGACGCAGCGCGCCGAGCGGTCGTGGAGCGCAGAGGCTTTCTGAGTCGCGCGCTCTCGCAGCAGGAGGCGGGCACAGACACGTAGATAGTACCCCTTGTTAACAATGCAGCACGAGCTCGTCACCAGCTCGCAAACATGGCTGCCATCTCGTCCGTCGTCTCGCCCTTGTCGCCCGTGAGCGGCTCGTCCTCGTCTTCGCCCGCCCTCTCCTTACCCTTCGCGCGCACCTTTTGCGCACCCTGCGCGTCCCTGCGCCCCGGAGAGCCAACGAAAGCCGCATCCAAGAGCGCCGCTCGGGCCGCCGACCCGCCCGAGGATGGCTGCACCGTCGCGCGCTCGAGCTGCTCCCGCCGCGCAGCCTCGTCGACGCTGACGGCCCTCGCACGCTGCAGTACGTCCGTGTCCTGCACGCCAATGCTCGTCTCGAGCGGCGACGGCGGACCGTCCGCCTCGGAGGACGACTCGCGTAGGGTCGACAGGTAGGCGAGCTGCGGCGAGTACGAGAGCGTCGCGGCGCGAGCGTGTGGTGCTGGGGCGGCGAAGGACGACGAGGTGGAGGGAGCGTGCAGGGCGGCGGGTGTGTAGGCGCGAGGGAGGAGGAGCGAGGGGGCGATCGAGGCGGGAGGGGCCGTGCGCGGGCGGTAGAAGCCAGGAGGAGCGGCGACCTGCAACGAGTGAGAGTTATCAGCCTTCGTCTCGCAGCCCTGCTCCTCCTCATGCTCGAGAGTGAGGGGACGCACCTGCTCGTCGGCACTCGAGTCCGCTCCCGCCGCAGCTCCTGCGCCGTCCACCCTGAGCCCGCCGACCGGCTTGCGCTCGACACCCTGCTGCTCGAGCCATCGATCCGTCCTCGCCGAGTGCCCAGGGTCGACCCTCGCGCGCGACAGGTCGACATGGGCGAAGGACGTCGCGAACGAGGTGGCGGCGTCGAAAGCCTCGTCGAGGTCGTGGGCGTCCGAGGCGTCGACTGCTGCTGCGAGGCGTGCTCGTCGTCAGAGAGGATCCGACGAGGTATGAGAGGAGAAGGAAAAGGAGAAGAGACGCACCTGGTCCCTCGCCCGAGAGCCCGTCGTCCTCGTCGTCCTCGTCCTCGCCGAACTGCACCGCCGGCGATGTCGCCCTCTCGGGCCACGGCAGCGCCTCCTTCTCGCCCGTCTCTCCCTGCTCGACCTGCACCTCGTCGAGTGCGCCGAACACAAAGTCGAGCGCGCCCAGCCCGAGGTCGTTGAGGGTGAAGCCGAGCTCGAGAGGCTCGAGCGTCGGAAGGGGAACGGGCGCAGGTGCGGGTTGAGCCTCGGGCGACGTCGGCGATGGTGAGGCGGACGGGTGCGCGTTGAGGAGAAAGGCCGATGCCGTCGGAGGAGGGGCGAAGTGCGGCTCGAGCGGCGTCGGCGGGATGAGGACGATGCTGGATGACTCGCGCGCTGTCGACGCCGGCGCCGGTGACGATGGAGGAGGGTGCGGCGGAGACGAGGCGGCCGTGTCGACGAGCAGCGACGAGAGACGAGCTGGTACTGGTGGTGCGGCGTGCGCGACGGCCGACGAGGGCGCAGGCTCGACGGCGAGCGGAGGCGCCGGGCTTGGCGGCAACGGCGTCGCGAGGGCTGTGTGCGGCGGGAGCAAGAGCGTCTCCTTCTCGCTCGAGCTCGTCGTGCCGACGGGCGCCTCGACCGACGGCGCCTCGTATCCGGGCAAGACCTCCTCGAGGACGTCGTCGTCCTCGAGCGAGTGCGGCTCGACGACCGCAGCGTGGCTCGGCAGGGCCGATAGCGTCGACGGCGAGCCTAGCGACGATGGCGCGGGCGAAGGTGCCGCGGGCGAAGGCAGCCGTGCGACGGCCGAGAGGGGCTGCACAGCTGCGACGGCCGAGTTCGGCACGACGAGCGGCATCGGCGCGCGCCAGCTCGTCTGCCCGAGCGCGCCCGTCGCGCGCTGCTGCTGCTGCTGCTGCACCGAAGCGAGGTGCGTCGGGTAGAGCGCCTGGGTCGTCGGGTGCGGCGCAGGTGCGGACGCCGAGGTCGGCGGCCCGGGCGGCGGCGTGACGGGCAGGATGGGCGGGCCGGCCGGCAGGTCGCCATGACCCGACGCTGCAGCTCCGCTCGCCGCGCTCGTAGCGGGCTGAGGAGGTGTCGCTCGCTGACCTTGCGGCGCGCTCGCCGGCGCAGGCCTCGACCCGCCGGGCGCAGGCAGCGCCGCCGCGAAGAGCCGAGGCAGGACGCTGCTCAGAGACGGCCCGGCCGTCCCGAAATGCGCCGCATAGTGCTCGTCGCCCGTCGACGCAGCTGCTGAAGCGGGTGCGGGAGCAGGGGCGGGCGCAGAGGCGACCGTGAAGGCGCTCGGACCCGGTGCCGACGTGGCGACGAACTGCGGCAGCGCCGGCGGCGGCGGCGGAGGGGCGGGCCAGTACGGCTGCGACGTTGGTGCGAGGGCGGCGGGAGGCACGAGAGGCGGTGCGGGCGGTACCTGGCTCGCTGCGGCGTAGCTCGGCTGCGGGCCCTGCGAGTAGGCGGCCGGGGCGTACGGCGCCTGCGAGTACGACGCCTGCGAGTAGGGCGCCGCTGCCGACATCGAGCTGGGCGCTGTGGCTGCGACGGGCGGTGCCGGGACGGGCGGCAGCTGCGAGATGCCGCTCGACGGCGACGGGTAGATCGGGAGCGAGTCTGGCCCGGCGCCCGACCGCGGCAACGCCTCCTCCTCGCTCGCCTGCGTCGGCGCGCCCAGCCGCCGAACGTGCGGGAACTCGTCGTGCGCCTCGCCCTCGTCGACGGGCGCGCCGCGAGGCTCGTACGACGGGAGCGGCTCGGCGGGCGCCGCCTCTGCCGGCTCGACAACTTCGGGCGGCGCGTGCGGCTCGTACATTTGCGCAGGGGCCGCAGCGTACGACTGGGCGTAGCTCGTCGGCGCTCGCGCGGCTGCGAGGGGCGGTGCGACGGCGACGAGCCCGGGCGCGGCGGCGGCGCTCGACCATGCGTGGCTGGGTGCGACGAGCGTTGGCGGAGGCGGCAGGCCGTGCGAGGGCGCGACGTCTGGACGAGGAGGCGTAGGTGCGAAGGCGGAGGCGACGAGAGGCGGAGCTGCTCCCGGATGAGCTAGTGGAAGAGCTGGAGGAGGGCCCGGGTGTACTGGCGGAGGTGCGTAGGCGAAGGCGGGTGGGGCGAGGGGCGGGATGCTGCGCGGCGACATGACGGAGTCAACGAGAGGTAGAGAGAGAGACGAAGAGAGGCGAAAAGGGACGCACCTGACGTGAGGAGGACCGTGCGCAGCCGACGCGCCGACGAGCGCCGGCGCACCTGCTCCTGCACCGACGGCTCGGGCATCTCCTGCATGCGGTCCCGGCTCCGTCATCGCGCCCTGCGGCATCGCCGGCCTCCTCGCCGTCCTCCCACCGCGCCTCGTTGCCGCGCGCCCGAGCGCTCTCGTGAACAAGAAGGGCTCGAGCGGCGCCTCGTCGCGGCTCTCGAGCCAGTCGTACGGGCTCGACGCGCTCGAGCGCTGCGGCTGCGCGCCGGCGCCGGCGCCGAGGGCCGACGTGCGCGGGTGGAGCGGCGGCGGGCGGTGGTACGTGATGGGCTCGACGGGCGGGAGCGGCTCGGAGGCGGCGCGCGCGAGGCCGGGAGGCGCCGAGATGCGGCGGGCGGCGGGGTGGCTCGAGGTCGTGAGCGTGCGGGCGGGCGCGACGAGGGGAGGAAGGGCGATCGGGCGCGTGTTGCGCCCGGGCGAGGGCTCTTTGCGCGCCGGCGGGGCGTGCGCGTCGTGCTCGCGCTCGCCGCCGCCGCTCGGCCCGCCCTCGTCGTCGAGCTGGAACGGCGTGACGTGCGACGGCGGGACGGGCAAGCTCGAGTCGACCGAGTTGGCGCGATTGTGGCCGACCTCGCGCACGACCGACGGCTGCTGCCCCGCCGCGCTGCCGCCGACAAGCTGCGTCGCCCGGCCCCAGATCGAGCTGAGGAGGCCCTGTGGCTGCTCGGGTCCGCTCGCTGCCGCGGGGAGGGCGGTTGCGGCGTCGACGGGAGGCGGGGAAGAAGAGCGGGATGGGCGAGTCGAAGGGGGGGATGCCGATCTGCCGCGGTCGCGCGCACGAGACGACGGCGCGGCCTGCGCGACGGGTCGTGCTCGCACTTGTGCGCCGTGACGAGGCGAAGGCGAACGAGGCGGCGACGGCTGCGGCGAGTACTCGGGCGACGAGGGCGAGGGCGAGGGTGTCCTCGCCCGCCGGTTCAGCCCGAGTTTGCGGGCGCGCGAGATGCTCGCCGCCGTTCCACCCCTGCTCGGCGCCTCGATGCCGTCGCCCTCGCTCGTGCGCGCCTCGGTCGCGAGGCGTTCGAGCCGTGAGGGCGCGGTCGTGCCGGGCAACCTGCCGCTGGCCCGCCCGCTCGTGCCCCAGCTGCTGAGCAACGTGCCCGTCGGGTTGGCCACCTTGGGCTGCGTAGACGAAGAGCTGGCGGGGGATGAGCGAGTCGTCGAGGTGGTCGGCGCCGTGGCGTCGGGTGCGGGCGAGGGCGAGAACATGCCGGGGAGGACCCGGCCGCCTGGCTGGACGGGGCGGCGCTCTGGCTGGCGGCCGAACGCGCCGGCCTTCATCTTGTGCCCGTTGTCGTCGTCGTGGAGGAGCGAAAGGGGCAGAGGCGACCGGGCGCGGGCTCGAGGGGAGAGACAGGAGGCTCAGCGTCGGCGAGGCGCGAGCGGGCGGACGGCGGACAGTCCGCGGAGCGCTGCGCAGGGCCCTCGCGGTGTCTCGGCGTGCGCCGACCTCGATTGCGCAAGCGCACGGTGCTCGGTGAGAGCGTGTGGCGTGGTCGTCGCGGGCGAGCAGATGAGCCTGGGAGAAGGCTCGGGAGAGCAGGCGAGCGCTGGCGGATAAGCGCTGCGCCTTGCCAGGACGAGCAACGAGAGCTCTGGCATGCTCGACGCGCTGCTTGGTCGAGGTGCAGAGCGAGGACGAGGAGGACGAGCGCCTCTCCCCCGCCAGCTCCTCCTCAACTAGCTTCCTACACCTCGTCCACCTCCTGGGCCGTCGTTCAGTGCAGCCTGGCCATCTTCGACTGCTCTACAACACGGTGCGCCCAGTCCCACGCTCGTTCTCGCCCGCCTCGAGCTGACTGTCTCCTCCTCCCCGCAGACCCGAATGCCCGCTCTCTCGACGCTCCGCTTCGCCACGTTCCGGGTCCCGAACCAGGTCTTCTACCAGAGCGCTCTCTCGGCCGGCATCGTCAACCTCAAGCCCCTCGTCCCTGGCCGTGCGTCGCTCTCCTCCCCTCCTCCCTCTCCCCCTCCTCGAGCCGACCAAGTGGGGGCTCGCTTCATCGTCGCCCAAGCTGACTCTTCCTGCTCGTACAACGCAGATGTCCTCGTCATCCCTCGACGCGTCGCCCCCAGGTTCCGCGACCTCACCGCCGACGAGGTGACCGACCTGTTCCAGAGCGTGCACCAGATCAGCCGGGTCATCGAGCGCGAGTACCAGGCCCAGTGCGTCCCTCTCGTCTCCCTCAGAGCGAGCATGTGCATGAGCTGACGCTGTGCGCGAGCGCAGGGCTCTCAACATTGCGCTCCAGGACGGTCCCTTGGCGGGACAGTCGGTGCCTCGTCCGTCCCCTCTCTTCTCGCTCTCTCTCGCCGGCGACGCACTCGCTGACTCGCCTTCCTCCACACAGACGTCCACATCCACATCATCCCTCGACACGCCAAGGACTTTGAGCCCATAGACGACAGTGCGTCCCTCGTTCGCCGACTTGTCGCGCGCGCCCGAGCCGCTCGCTGACCCTGTCGCCGCACCCTCTCGCGCAGTGTATACCGAGCTCGACTCGAAGGACCTCGGTCAGGAGTTTGCCGACGCCTACGCCTCGCGCCCAAATCGAGCCGAGCGCAAGGCGTTCGAGGCCGAGCAGCGCGCGAAGGAGCAGGGCAAGGTCGACGCGCCGTTCGCCGGCATCGAGGACGAGCGCAGGCCGAGGGCGGTCGACGAGATGCGCGACGAGGCTCAGAGGCTCAGCGAGCTGTTTCCACCAGAGAACCGCGTCGAGTTTGAATAGAAGCGCCTGTACCCTCTCCTTCGGCCGAGCGAGAGAGGACGCGAGTTTCGCCGACATCCAGCTGCTCTCTCTCTGTTCCGTTGCGCTATGCAAGTAGCTCTGTCATCGCATGGAGCGCTACCAGATCGCTGGAAGCGAGAGCTCGAGCGGCCGACCCTCCGTCGCAGCCGGCGTCCCCCCTCCGCCTTCCTCGTCCTCCTCACACTCGGCCCGCACCTCGCCATGCCGCCTCGAGGCTCGCCCGGCAAGGGCAAGACCAAGCTCAGCACCGACATGACCCCTCTCGCCTTGCCCGCCCTCCTCAAGCTCCTCACGACCTCGGGCCCGCGCCCGCCCCACCTCGACATGCGCCAAGCGATGCAGGCCGCGAGCAAGCTCGTGCCCAAGGGCTACACGTCCGAGGGCAAGCTGCGCCTCCTCACCGGTGCCGACCTCGCCCAGCTCGGCATCGCCGACGACGACCTGCGCAAGGCGCTCCTCGTCGTCATCAGCGGCAAGGGGTCCAGCGCCGCCTCGGCCAAGGGCAAGGGCGCGGCGGGCGATGGCGCGGCGGCAGGAGACCCAGGAGAGGTCAGGAGGAAGCGTGCGCGGGACAGCGACCTCGACAAGCCGCTGCCGAGCCGAGCCCCGAAAGGCCTCCCCATCGACGAGGACTTTCAGTTCGACGAGATCGAGGCAGAGGAGGTGCGTCCTCGTCTCCCTCTCCCCTGCACTGTTACTCTGCTGACCCTCCCCCTCGACTGCCCGCAGGCCCTTCTCAAAAAGTTCTGCCTCACCAACCGCGCGCCGGTCATGACGGCGTGGGCCTGCGTCGTCGCAGAGCGGCTCGGCTTTCGTCGACAAGAAGCTCTCAGCATTGGTGCGTCCCGTCTCACCCTAGTACAGCTAACGGCCGAGCGACGAGCTGACCTCGGCGCGAGCGATCCCGCAGCGCACGTCTTCACCGACCTGAACGCGACCTCGAAGGGCGTCTCGCTCGGCCTCATGTCGGCCGACGCGCTCAAGGTCGAGGTCGGGCCCTCGCAGCCGTTCGTCGAGATCCTCGGGCGCAAGGTGCGTCCTGTCGAGCCGCCCGCTAAACCTGAGAGGCTCGCCGCTGACCCTGATCATGGAGCGCGCGCAGGTCCCCGTCCTCTCGACGCAGAACGGCGAGTGGCGCGCCATCTCGAAGGGCCTCGTCGCCGATCCGGGCAAGGCGTTCTCGTACATGCGCAACGCGTTCAGGCAGCAGCTCGGCGCAGTCGTCGGTGCGTCCACTCTTCCTCCTCTCGCGCTCTCGTTCGGAGCTCTCGGCTGACGTTGCTCTCGCAGGCTCGATGCGCCTCCTCGCCGACAGCTTCTCGCCCGCAGAGCTCAACGTCAAGGTGCGTCTGCTTTCTCGCCCTCGTGCGCTGCGACGTGCGCTGACGACGAACCTCGCAGGGGTACGGCCTCTACCTCGACTTTCGCCCCGACGTCGACGGCTGGGGCAAGAAGGCCGAGCTGCGCATGTCGACCATCCTCGACCTTCGACGCTTCCTCACGCACGCGCCCGCCGACGACCCGCCCGGGCCGAGCGGCGGCAAGGAGGACGAGGACGAGGCGGGAGCGCGTGCGGGC
>Ga0308169_10002865_pt1 | contig 17363 bp, 27 predicted proteins | sample PhyBR1_2_FD_202139 | JGI IMG/M metagenome (GOLD analysis project Ga0308169, IMG submission 202139) | Phyllosphere microbial communities from UC Gill Tract Community Farm, Albany, California, United States - DLSLSB.R1 | ecosystem: Host-associated > Plants > Phyllosphere > Unclassified | place... | reverse complement strand
TTGGGTGATACTGGGGTTAGACGAGGTACGGATCGAACAGAACCAGGATCGTGGCCAGGTGCGCCTGCACTGGACGGACTCACTGTCACTGCTTTGCCCAAAGACGTTCGCGCCATCGTCGCCAAAATCAAAGGTCACTTCCCCTCCAGCGGGCGTTGGGAAATCGACAGGTTGCACGGAACCCGCTCTATCAGCTCCCTGACCGCCGATACCGCCGATACCACCCAGACCGCTCAGTCCATCCATGACACTGGTCCCACTTGGCCCGGTCCTAGTTCCCCTGCCCGAACCCGTGCTCGACGGGTCCGCTACCGCCCAGCCCAGCTGGCTAGAGACCATGCTCGTCGCAGCCGAAGACGGAAACTCCATCCGCCCCAGATCCTGTCCCACCCGCTCTAGCGGATCCAGCACTCCCTCCCTCATGTAAGCCGACACCTCCGTGTTGGTTTCCACCGTCCCCTCGCCATCTACATCCATGTCTGTCCCGGCCTTGCCCGACCCAATGGTCGTCACATCGCTCGATGCAAGCGTATCGCGCCGAGGACGCGGGCTCGTCGAGCCCGTGCTTGCCTGGTCCGGGTGTTTCTTCAACACATGCCGCCGCCGCAGATCGCGCCGGGAAAAAGTGGACGAGCAGTGCCCGCACGAGAACGAGTTGCCCTCTTCGTGTACTGCCGCATGCCGTTTCAGGTTTTCCTAGGCGTCAGCCGACCGGACATGTCAGATCCGTAGCAGGAGCGTATGGATGCTGGGGGACCGGATGTGCATGTTATGTGTTATCACCCCGAGATATCGGCGCCCAGGTACTCGGGGGCCTGTTCGGGGACCTCTCGGGGACCAAGACCGACTGAGATATATAGCTGACCGACTCACAAATCGGGTGAATCGTTTCGCGCAGATAGGGCATTGAAAAGGCTGCAGCACGCCTCGGGAGACAAGCACGGCTTCAGTGGGTAGGATGGGCCGGTCGATCGGAGCCGGCGGCATGATGACCCGGGGAAGCGATGCGATGCGTCGTCCGTCGGTCCGGCGAGAAGGGTGGATTCGGTCGTAAGGGAGGTGCAAGCGCAGGAGAGTGATCGGCGGGGCAGATGGTCAAGACGAAAAGAGCAGGGCCAGATAGAGCTCTATCGCGAGATGCAGATACCGTACAACAAAATGTGGAGAGAGGAAGGTAGATGCGGGGTCGGGGAAGGCGGAGAGGTGGTATCGGCGCAATACGATTGGCGCTGGTCGTCCGGGTTCTCCGAAATCTCAGCGTTCGTGTGGCCCCCGGACTACCCAGACTGGGCGGCTGGCACGGGCGACACACGCATCGCAAGCATTCCGAGGGAGTCGTCGGGCAGACGTGAGGAGTGGCGGAGGTCAAAGAATATGGGAGGAGCTCCTCCCTCGCATAAACGACGATAACCGAGATTTACCGTTTTGAGGTGTGACACTGGGTCTGCGCGCTTTCGACATCCTATACAGTCGGTCGGTCGGTCTCGGCGCGTTGTGTGACGAGGCATTCTTGTCCTGCAAAGCTGAACGGAATACGGGACCACCTCACGATGGAGTGGATGCATGCATGCTCGGCAGCGCAGCCCGGACTGAGGCCCGTCAATCACCGCCTCTTATCCCAGTAAGCCAAGAACCCCTCCTTCTCCACCCACCCCAGCCGCACACGCCTGATCCGGCCCGTCTCCGCCAAGACGATCGCGCAGGCCTCCCTCCATGCGCCCCTTCCATTCTTGCCCGCAGACTCGACGCCTCCAGGCGTGTTCGACAAAATTTCAGACGGAAGGAATGAAGGCGACGATGGCGACGCGGCGGGGTGGAGGGTCCGTTCCGTGACAGCCCGCGAGGGGAACGGCGTAGGCGTGTAGATGAAGCGCAGGAAGTGCCACAGCGGGGTAGGGGTCGAGCACGTCGCGGTTGATGCGAACGGTGTTGGGGCGGTATGACTGCAGTCAGCTTCAGCACGGATCCACATAGCAAAGCTACAAGTAGCCGACTCACCGGATGTACTTGATCCATACTTGTCCGTCCTGATCCCCGCCCACATCGCCCTCGGCGAGCACACCCTCCCCGAACCGCAGAACCGCCCGACCGTTCCCGGTCGTACCCTCTGGGAACAGCACCACGGGCCGCTTCTCCTTTCGCCGCGCCTCCCGGAGCGTCTTGTACATGCCCAGAGGCGGGACGTCGGCCGTCGGCGGGAGTCGACCGGTGCGACGTATCATCTGCCAGAATGGGACTTTTACGTACCCCAGCAGCGGGGGCTGCGGTAACGTTTGCAGCGAGGACAGGTTCGCCGATCCCGTCCCGGTCGCCCTGCCCGGCTTGGGCGTTGACGGCAAGGAAGAAGGCGTGTCTGGCAGCGAGGGGAGGGATGAGAAGACGGGGAGCAGGAAGACGGGGTTGTAGAATGTGGTGAGGAGGATGACGTCAATGTACGAAGTGTAGTTGGCAATGATGAGGTCGCCGCGACGTGGAGAGCGGTTCGCGATCTGAGTCACGCCTTGTTTCCTATGACTCAGCTTCAGGCCTCCAGCAGCATAGTTCCAAGGTCAAGAGATGCCAGATGTCGACCTTGACTCACCCTCTCTTGGAAGAGGCGACCTCGCGCTCGATCCATAGGTAGCCCATGATGCCGAGGGCGAGTCGGCCAGTCAGGTAAGCGAACCATCCTCGCACAGCTCGATGTATGGGCGGCAGAGGGGCCTGATGTCAGTCCACAGTCCCCCATCTGCCTTGCAAGAGCGCCGCAGCTCCATATACCGGACAAAGCGAGAGTCATGCGCCAGCAGGGAGCGCTCACCAAGGCATAGGAGACGACATCCAGAGCGGTGTACAGCAGTGCCACCACAGCGAGCAGCACGATCCTAGCAAGTGCGTGGAGAGCTGAGAAAGGCGCTAGGCCCGCAATGAACACGGGCGAGACCGAGCTGGGTGGGACGGGTGGTAAGAATGGCTACAGGTCAGTCTGACCGATTTGTGGACCGACGGGGAGCTCTTCCTCACTTGTATACCGGTCGCTGGATCCTATCCGTCAATTTGCGCTTCGACAACTGGATTCGCCAACTCACCCGCCATTTCGAGTACTTCTCCATCTTTGCGTGGTTGAACTGGGAGTGCGTGACGACAGGAAGCGCGAAATCACGCTCGTCACCGAGACTGTCACCCACTCGAGGCGGGACCAGAATGGCTGCTAGTCAGTACCGGCGGCGATCGCCGATCAACCGACTCGAACAGGACCGAGACCCCGATGGATTGATCGACTGGACCGACTTTTGTTGAACAATCAGCTGTTCTGCACTCTTGAACCCCACATCGCATCATCCATCATGGGGTACACTCTCCTGGTAGACAACTACGACTCGTTCACTTGGAACATCTACGCCGATATCGCTACGCTCAAGGGCAACCCACTCGTTAGGCGAAATGACAAGATCTCGATCCAGGATGTACAGGTGCGTGCGGTCCGAGCCGTGTGCCAGTCTGGCGGGGCACGAGGGCGGTCACAACAATGATCTCCGCTCCAGATCAGCGTGCAGCCTACATTGAAGGATCGGGGCTGATGCCTAGGCCATGTATGACAACGGCGACCTCGACCGGATCGTCATCTCTCCCGGGCCCGGCCACCCCACGACCGACTCGGGGATCTCGCGGGATGTGATCAGGTGGGGTATGGGCAAGGTGCCAATTCTGGGCGTGTGCATGGGTCTCGAATGTATCGTGGACGTCTTCGGCGGCGACGTAAGCCGCCCTCATCCTCCATGACTACGGTGCTCGAGCTAAGCGCAGATCGCATACGCCGGGGAGATCAAGCACGGCAAGACGTCGCTCGTCGCTCACGACGCCAAAGGAGTCTTCCACGACCTTCCCCCGCTGCTCGCTTCCACACGATACCACTCCCTTTCCGCCTCCATCACCTCGCTACCAAAAGACCTCGTCGTCACCTCCACGTCATCCGAGTCCGGCGTGATCATGGGCGTGCGACACCGCTCGCTCTGCGTCGAAGCCGTGCAGTATCACCCCGAGAGCTGCATGTCCGAGGGCGGACGGGGCCTGATGGCCAACTTCCTGAAGCTCAAGGGCGGCAAGTGGGGGGACGGGAACGCGTGGTGCGGCGTCGTGCCCCAGCAGAGCGAGACGGGCGCGAACAACATCGCCGCTGCCGAGGAGGTCAAGTCGGATTCGGCTTCTGCTCAGCCTGCCGCGGGCTCGAGCACCTCGGCTGGCACGAAAGCTGCTGCCACGGGCGGGGCGCCGACAATCTTGAACAAGATCCACCACCAACGGTTGGCGGATGTCGCTGCGGCCGCTAGGGTCCCGGCGACGACACCGGCCAACCTGCTCACGTCAATCTCGCTACACACCGCCCCGCCGCTCATCGACTTCAAGAAACGCCTGACGTCGTCGAAACACACTGCGGTCATGGCCGAGGTTAAACGCGCGTCTCCGTCCAAGGGCGACATCGCCCTCAACGCCTCGGCACCGGCCCAAGCGCTGCGGTACGCCCTTGCTGGAGCGAGTGTGATCTCGGTCCTCACCGAGCCGACCTGGTTCAAGGGGCAGCTATTCGACATGCTCTCGGTTCGCCAGGCCCTCGACTCATTACCCAACCGACCGGCCGTGCTGCGCAAGGACTTCATCACGGCAACGTATCAGATCGACGAGGCGAGGCTGTATGGCGCCGACACGGTCTTGCTCATTGTCGCGATGCTGGAGCCCAAATTGCTCAAGGAGCTGTATGATTATTCGAAATCGCTCGGCATGGAGCCGCTCGTCGAAGTCAACAACCCGGAGGAGCTCCAATTGGCACTGGAGATCGGAAGCCAGGTCGTCGGAGTCAACAACCGAAATCTGCACGACTTTCAGGTCGACATGTCCACCACATCTCGCGTCAACGCCGCGCTGAACGGGAAGGACGTCGTTCTGTGCGCCCTTTCCGGAATCTCGAGCAGAGACGACGTGGACAAGTACGTGCAAGAGGGTGTGGGGGCGGTGCTCGTGGGCGAGTCGTTGATGCGGGCCGAGGACCCCGCTGCGTTCTTGCGGACACTGGCGGGTATCCCTCGCGCGCCGCCTACGTCCCGCGCCAAACCGCTCGTCAAGATTTGCGGGATCCGGTCTGTCCGCGATGCACAGATCGCCATCGACGCTGGCGCGGACATGCTCGGTGTGATCCTCGTCCCCGGTACGAAACGGCATGTCCAGGCCGATGTCGCGCAAGAGATCGCCGACCTCGTCCGTTCCGCTCGCCGCAAGACAGCGACGCAAAAGGTCGTGCCGATGATTGACGGCGCGACGGGTCAAGCCACCACGCCGACGAGCCTGTCCGTCGTCGAGTCGGCGCAGACCGAATCGCTCCCGTGGTTCTCGTTCCAATCGTCCCAAATCCTCGCGCGGAAAAAGCCGCTCCTGGTCGGCGTGTTCCAGAACCAGCCGCTCTCGGACATCCTCCGCCTGACGGACGAGATCGGCTTGGACTTTGTGCAGCTGCACGGGGACGAGGCGCAGTCGATGGCGCGGTTCATCCCGGTGCCGGTTATCAAGGCGTTCAAGGTGGACGGCGAGGGTACGATCACGGGCGGCCAGGTCGACCGACCGGGCAACAACGCGTTGATCCTCCTGGACGCGGCGGGACAGGGTGGGGAGGGGAAGACGTTCCCGTGGAGAGCGGCCCGGGACGTGGTCAATAAGGGCGAGGTCGGTTCAGGGGGAAAGTACCCCCTGCCCATCATTCTGGCGGGCGGACTGGAGCCGGGGAATGTGGCGAGCGCGATCGAAGAAGGCGGACTGGGCGTTTGGGCGGTGGACGTCAGCTCGGGCGTGGAGGGTGCGGAGGGCAAGGATGAGACGAAGGTGAGAGAGTTTGTGCAGAATGCCAAGGGCGCATAGGCGGGTTGTGAGGATGGGTAAGGTGGTCGTCGGGGTTTCACCATCGGCGAGCGGATGCTGGCTGGTTATGGGAGTGTATATAGCTGTGCATCAGAATACCATGCATCGGCTATGTTGACCGCCGTGTGCATGGGAGCGCCTCCAACCACCAGCTGCCGGTTTGCGAGCTGCTTGACGTGAAAGCCTGCAACAGGCAGGGCCATCGTTGGAAGAGTGGATCGAGTTCGGGTCGACGGCTATAGCCGACGACGGCCCGCACCCAACTGATCTTTCAAAGTCGGTCTCTCTACAGCCCGTATAACACTGTATCATACCAGTCCCCATGCTCTGATATCGCCGCAGATGCCATCATGCCCAATCCCAGGTCGACGGCGCCGAACCCCTATGTCCCAGACTACTTCCCCGGATATGGCGTCTCGTCCTGCTACATCGCGCGCGAGCCTCCGGAGAAGAGGATCGCGAAGTTGAGCGATGGGCCGCACTGCGACGCGAGGGCAGGGATGCCCCCACTCGGGGGGCAGGCCCCGTTGACGCCTGTCTCATCCGCTTCCGCTGCGAGCTCTCGATCGATATCGCGCCGGCCGGCGAAGCGGGGGCGGGGTAAACGCAAGCGCGATGAGCTGGAGACGGTGGGGCCGGTCGACCCAGCCGGGGTTGATGACGGAGCAGCTGGCTTCAGTGAGGGAGTTGGATGGGCCAATCTAGGCGATCAAGAGACCAAGGACGGTGATGGCGGCCGGGAGGACCGTCACGATGACGACGAACTCGAGTCCGTATCTTCAACGCACGAAGCTTCCCTCTCAGCATCGCGTTCTTCGCGTGCTGGCCGTGCCGGTCACACTGAGACGACGCCGACAATCGAGCCTCGGATGTCCATGCCCGCTAGCTTGGGCACTGCACGCGACGCAGTCGTCTCGGAAGGGACAGGAAGGGCGCAAGCGGAATCATCTAACGCCGTATCGTCACAGACGCAATCGGACCGACCACGCCGCCAAGCTCAGAGATCGATGTCGACACAGTCTTTACCAGCGAGCACTGCACCTCGATCGACAGACCCACCGCGGGCCAAGCCCAAGACCACGACCGAGCGTAAACGACCGGAGCATCAACATCAACATCAACAGCTACGTGTACATCTACTGCGCACCCCCTCGTGCCCGCGCCCTGAGGAAGTAACGCTCATCCCGCACGGCCTTCCCCCGATACACACCACGGCTGACCCGCACTGGCTCTACCTGTTCTTCCGATTCTGCTCCGAGCGGCATACGATGCAGGACAAGCGGGATGCCGGCGTCCCCCGCGACAAGCTGAGCGAGGACGAGACGATGCGCAAGTCTTTCGTGGGGAATGTGTATCGCGAGCTGGACCGGGGAAGCGTGCGGGTGACGCAAGAGGTGATTGGCGTGGGGGACCAGAGCGCCGAGGAGGTTTGCTGTGAGTCCTACATCTTTCCGTTATTCGGAAACTCTCCGGCGGATCTAGCAGATGGACCGGCCGGTCTGCCGGCGTTGTGTCCTGTGGCATGCCCGCGCTGCGGATGGATCTCCTTGAGCTGTAACGAATGGGAGCTGACCGCAGTCCGGCTGTTCCTCTACTGTGGTTTCCACGAGCACTCCACCTGGACGACCCTCGTCGCCGCCCTCGGCTACGTCCCACGGTGGTCGACGTTCGTCGCCGACCTACCGATCTACGAGCGCGCCCTGCACACACGTTCGTTCATCCACCGCAAGACGCTGTACACGTCGGGCTTCCAGCTCGTCCCGCCCACGCGGTACTACGGCCTCAACCTCCCGCACTACGCCGCCACCCTCCGCTTCGTCAAGTCGCTTATGGACTCTGGGCTACCCCACCGCCTCATGGCCACCTGCTTCGCCGTCGACGCATCGCACCTCCTCCAGTCATTTCCCACCCTCGGGCCGTTCCTGAGTCTGGCGATCCTGTGCTACCTGAACGATTCGGCGGGGTTCAAGTGGTTTTGGCGGGACTTTGCGTCGTGCGGCCCCGGCGCGAGGGGTTACATGCAGAAGATCTTCGGTAAAGCCGCGATCAATAGCGTGGCAGCGGAAGAGGCCGGCTTGAGGTGGCTTAGGGAGAATCAGTGGGTGATTTGGAAGCGGCTGGGAAAAGACCCGCCGTATGCGAAGACGATCAAGGGGATCAGGCCGGGGATGCGGTGCCTGGATATCGAGAATGCCTTGTGTTGGTGTCATCGGTATGTGGTGGACTATACGAAGAACGGGTGGAAGAGCCTGGCGGATGTGCCGTTACCGGCCCGGACTGCTGTCGGGCGCCCCCGCGTCAAGCGCGAGGATGGGTACGGGGCAGACGCGGGTGAGGGTGACGACGACGACGACCACGAGACTGAGTTCGAGGCGGACGAGCCGGCGTGGTGTGAGCGGGAGGAGGACGTTGGGGGGAGCAGCAAGGCGGTCCAGAAGGGCGATTACGACGAGATCAAGGAACGGCTGCCGCCCACGGACGAAGGGGAAGAGGTGTACGAGGTGGAGAAGATTGTGTGTAGGAAAGGGCAACGAGGCGGGAAAGATGGACTGTTCAGGGTCAGGTGGAAAGGCTGGGCGCCTGAGGACGATACGTGGGAGAAGGCCAGCTCATTGAAGGACGGCGCGGGAGAGGTTAGCCCACCATCAACCCTTTGCGGCAGACGGAATTGTGAAGTGGTAGGACTGACGTGTAGGCCCTGCAGGAGTGGGTGGACTGGGAAGAAGCGGTATGGGCCTCGATCGAGCGCGTGAAGAACGAGCTGCCGTGGACGAGGCCGGAGATACTGGGCGGGGAGGTCAAGGAGGAGTACGTGGACAGGGAGGAAGAGGAGCCGGATCCAGAGTCGGAGAGGCGGAGATCGCGCCCGAGGAAGGCACCGAATGCGAGGAGGGCCCCAATTCCCGATCCGGCCGGTCAGGAGGAGCTAGCGCCCCGGGACTCGGAGCCACCTGCGACGAGAACATCACGAGCATCGACATCATCACGAACATCACGAGCATCACGAAAGGGCGACGGCGGATTGATGCCGGCGGGTACGACAGCTTCGAAAACGACCCTGGCGTCTGTGACGGTCACGACGCCTGAGGCATGCGAAGCTAGCCGTATGGAGGAGGACGCGGATGCTGTGGTCAAGGAGGAGCCGCGTTGAGGGATCCCGGCTGGCCGACAGCCTGTCGGTCGCGTCTGGCCTGCGTGCCACATGCACTTTATCTCTGACGAGCATACATGCATATGATCTGACTGCGCCGGTCCCTGTCGAAGCCAGATGCTCTGTATCCAGATGTGGCGGAGCAGGCTCGAATTTGGCGTCTGTCAAGATTGAAACCGGCTCGAGCACCCGAGGCACCCGAGATGACCCATTTTCCGGCCCAGTGATTCCCCGGCTCCCCGAGCGTCGCGAAACTATGACGTTCGGGGTAGTCTCCCCCGCACCCGCAGAGGCACGGACACTTCGGACTGCGATCTGGCCTGGCATGGGTGCAATGCATTACGACTCTGCAGGAAAAGTTGCCCGTGGTGTGAAGGCTTTGGCGAGCAGGATTTGTAGTCAGCCTTGCGGTCGGGAAGGAAGCGATTGGCACGCGTGCCTGGATAATTCCTTGCCGACGCATGCGTCGCGAGTCTGTCCTTTCACAGTGTACTTTGACGGCGTCAATCGCAGCGTCACTCGCGATACCTCTGCATGCATGCGAGTCCAGCCAGTGACCGATGCATGGCTTGCCGCCGTGGTTCTCAATGCATGTGCATGCTGCGTGCAGCGTGATGAAGCACTTTCCGCTAGATGTCAGCAGCCGTTCAGCCGTACACCCGGCTGCGTTAAATGCCCGAGCTGATCCCCGAACTGCCCATACGGCAGGCTCGGCATCAACCTTTTCACGCGGCGGCTTGTACACCCTTAGAATTGTGAGCTCCGCACTGTAAGACGCGGTTGATGGTCGATGCCGGCTCGCACTGTGATTGGATGACCGGGACAATGTCTGATCGAATCACCCGAACGCATTCGAAAATCTTGCGCCATCAACGCACACGCTGCAGCCCCGGCCGAACACACACACCGTCTGGAGCCCGAGAGGAGTCAAATATGCCCAGCGCTGACAAAGCTCCACTCAAAAGCTCATCTTTGCAGTATTTGATCACCCACCCCGCTTGTCGTTTCTCCTCCTGCAGCCAGCATCTCCATAAAGACTCGACGCTGCCCGTCTAACTGACTTGCGATTCATAAGCGACGATAACAAGGACCAAAATCGAATCCGAAACGAGCGACCTCGCTTAGACTATTATTACTCGACCTCGTCCACCGGCCCCGACTTGCTTGGCACAGGTTTTCTCGCATATAGGATCATTACGCACCCGGGACACATTCGCTCTCGCACTCACCAGCGCCCATCCACCTCGCAAATACACCCCCAAGGGCCCTACACACCATGCCCACTCGACAGATCCTGCGCCGCCTGGCTACGGCGACTTCGCAGCCCTCTCCATCATCGGCCTCGGCCTCGGCCACGGCCACGGCCGCGACACTCGCCCCGCCCTACGCGCACTCGCTGACCGCCCCCGCTGCACCCTCGACGGCCTTCCGACCCCCGTACACGCACTCCAATGCCGTCGCCTCGTCGTCCCGTCAGGCGCTCAAGGCGCCCCGGCGGTTCTCCCTGATCCCGAGCACGACGCCGCACGACCAGATCCGCACCGAGACGTTCAACACCTGGGCACGGGACATGCTCGCCTCTGAGCAGGGACGCGAGCTCATCTGGCGACGATGGGTCGAGAGCGTCATCGCTCTCGAGCAGATCAAGTCGACCGGCGTGAGTCGTGCGAGGTGTGGCAACGAGAAGTCAGCTGATGGCAGAACCAAATCCCACAGGTCGCATTCCACTCGCTCGCGGCGCACCTCCAGTCCGAGTCGACCCTGGCTGCGATCAGAGCGACGGGCGCAATCGTCGTGCGCGATGTGGTGGCCGATGCCGAGGCGCAGGGCTGGGCGAGGGACATTTTGGCGGAGATGGACGAGCGACAGGGACGACGTGAGTGTAGCTCCTCGGCGTCTGCAGGACCAAGCTGAAGAGGCAGCGGTGTACTGGCACGATGCGCTCCTGGCTGCTCGAGCGCACACTAGCGTCTTGTCGGCGAACAACCAGCTCCTGGCGGCGTTGACGGGACACGAAGGCGAGGCCTTCGTTCAGGCGGATGCGGCGCAGGTCGGAGCTGGCTCTCCCGGCGCAAGGACTACGTCACTCGAGGATGCATGGGGCGTGGACGCGAGCGTGAGTTCCGCTCCACTTTCTCCCTCCATTCGGCGACACGTGCCGCTGGGTGCCGGCCTCAGCTGCCCTTCACCGCGCGGTGACGCCGCTGACTCGTAGTCTATCGCACCCAGCACCCCGCTCCTCTCCCACCTGTCCCTCACGGCCGCCTCTCCCGGCACCCTTCCCCCTACAATTCACGCCGCGATCTACGCCTCTCTTCGACCCCTCTTCACCCCCGCCCGCTCCAAGATCTCATTCTACGATGGGACATCATATCTCGACCCCGCCAACTGGCGACTGCTCGACTCCCCGGCCCTGCCCACCTACACGCCCGCCGGTACCCCCGCCTTCCCGCATCTCGTTGGCGCCAGCGTCTCGGTCCCGCGACTCCAGGCAGGCGATATGATCCTCCGCCACAGCGCCATCCCGATCGCGGCGGCAGCGCCTACGGAGGAGCAAGGCATCTTCGTGCCGGTCACGCCGCTGCCCCGGGCCAGCGCCAACGAGGCGTACGTCCAGGAACAGCGACTTGCGTTCGAGCAAGGTCTGCCGCCTCTGCACGCCCGCACGGGCGGTGATGGACTCGTCGCGTTGGAGAGGGAGGGCGCGAAGGGACTCATTGGCAGCCGAGGTGGAAAGCGCGCCATGGGCTACGCGTGAGCTTGCACCAGGCTTGAAAGACGACTCTCAGCGGCGCTTTGCAGACCCGCTGCACGATAGCGACCACGGAGACGGGCAGCACTACTGGCGAGGGAGTGAAGAGGTTGTATAAAATCAAAAGACGGGGTCTACCTGTCAGCCTTCAACGGCGCCTTTACGGTTGTTACAATATTTGGGTTGTGAGGCCTCATCGGCCGGCGTTGTCACCATATGTGTTGATTGGGCTAGGGAGTGACGATGACGGTCCTCGAGGTCCGGTCTGGACACCGGGCCCTTGGAGCTGAGGCCGGGTTGTACATAGCGACAAATCACTTACTCGAACTCTAGGTCAAACATGTTGATGTATGCCGATGCTATGCGCCTTTGACGATCGCGGTCGCGGTCCGTTGCGTATGATGAGCTTGAAAGGCTGGGACTGAGGGCATTACACGTGGCATAGCGTCGTGATTATGGATACAGAATGTACAGGTACAAGACCGTCGGCAGGTCAGTCAGCCACGCTCCCGCCCCGACTGCGCGCTGACTGCTTCCAAGCACACCTGCCGATCGTTCAACAGCCCTCGGTCCCTAGTGATCGTGAACACAGCCCCCGCGCGACTCGCGACCGTCATTACTTGGACCACTCGTCGACGTGACGGCTAGCGGGCCGTGATGCGCCCGTCGCAGTGGGCGTGAGGCCTTGCTCGCCGCCTCCAAAAGCAGGTATGCCTGCCACCCCGCTCATCCCAGGCAGACCGGTGCCCGTCACCGGTATCATCCCTGCCTGAGCGCCGCTGCCATAGACTGCACCCGCGAACCCGCCGTATCCACCATACCCAACGCCTGCGTACCCCAGCATCCCGTTCCCGGCGAAAGTAGGCCCTCCGTACCCGTACCTCTGCGACCCGGCGCGCGGATCGCGCGGATCCAGCCCAAGTCGAGTGCCTCCAGATAAGATCGACACACCGCCGCCTGACGGGGTGTTGCCCATCACCGTCGCGCCCGCGACCGAGCCCGCACCCGAGCCCAGTCCCGACGGCATGCTCGTCTCGCGGTTTCGAAACTCGTGCGAGCTATATACCTTACCCGCGTAAGCCGATGCGTCCGTCTGACCTTCCGCTGCGAATTGGGTGAAGGTCGAGGGTATGCCGAGAGGCGGCTCGGGGGCGGTCTGAAGAGTGGTCAGGAGGGATGGAGCGACGAGAGATAGCAGGTCTTGGGCGGTGATGTTCCAGCTTGTGGGAGGCGGTGCGTCGAGCGATGCGGAGGGCGTGGGCTGTTCGAGAGAGTTTGGGGTGTCGGTGTCGGGATCGCTTGCCAGCGGATGTGCGGCGTCGATCGCGCTGCTGAGCGACGCGAGATGCGCTGATACGGCTGTTGCGTCTATCTTTGTCGCATCCGATGATCCGCTGCCGCGCCATTGCCATGCGCGGACGAGCGGATCATGCCGGGGCAGATGGGCCGTATAGTCCATAGCGAGCTCTCTGGTCGCATCGAAAACGGCGCGCCCGTGGATGATCTCCGATGAGAGCAGAATGAGGTGCTTCAAGACCTCCGAGGCGTGATTGGGTGCGTAGGGTAGTTTGCGCCGAGATTCGTCGGGCGTGTCAAGAGCTCGCATGCGCGAGACGACCGTCAGTCGTATCACAGTACGCATTGTCGCTCGCATGACCGCCGGCGGGACCTTCCGCCCCTGCGCATCTCCATCTTCCCGTAGACATAGCTGAACGAGATCGAGTGCGGCTTCCAACTCATCGGCGAGGTTGGGGTCTGTGCTTTCGGATATCTTCGAGGCGTGCGCGAGCAGGAGCGAGAGGTTTGATCGTCCAACGCCTTTTTCGGCTCGCCATGGATTGCCGGGCCCACACGCTAGCAGACGAGGTATGGCTTCGTGCTGGGCGAGGGGGAAGGTTAGCCAGGCGGCTTCTGCTTCTTGGTTGGCGATCGCGGAGGGCGAAGGCGCGGACATGGGGTATGTGACTGATGGTGTTATGACATGGTTGAACGGTGAGCGGAGAGCGTGGTCATGCGGTTCAGGGTAGTAATGTCACAAGCCGGGTTCGTAATCGTTCTTGTAATTGATTTCAGATCTCCAAGGTGGACAACGACTCACTTCGTTGCATTGACAGTGCTGCGCCTACTATTTACTACTTGACTGTCCACTATACTCGTACCCGTGCTCGATTGGTGGACTGATGCACACATGCAACGGCTCTGCACCACAAGAGGACGCCTACTCGACATCGTCAAAGAGCTTGACGACGATCCGACCCTTGACCTTACCGCCCTGTAACTCCTCAAAGATCTGCTTGATCTCGTCCAGCCTCCTGATCTTCATCTCCACCTTGACTTTGCCCATCGCCACGTACGCCAGCGCCCGCTTGGCGTCTGCGCGCGTACCGACCGACGAACCGACGATACGTGATGACTGGACGACGAGCTGGTTCGAGTCTACCGTGAATTTGCCGTCTTTGGGCAGGCCGACGCAGACGAGCGTGGATCGGAAACCGAGGTACTGCAGCGCCTGTCGTCAGGCCAATGCTGACGTTGCATGGTGAGAGGGTGGACCGTGCCAAGGGAGTCAGCACTTGCCTGCTGGTATGGGGCCGAGACGCCGGCTGTGACGATAGCAGCCTTGGCTCCCTGTTCGCCAATCTCCCGCGTGACAGCTGCAGGCACGTCCTGCCGTCAGCTCCATCACGAAGTCCCGGCACGCACGGTCTCCTTGGTAAAGTCCACAAAGGCGTGCGCGCCGTAGCTTCTGAGCATGTCCCGCTTGTCGTCGCCTGCGTCGATCCCGCACACGCGGTAGTTCATCGCGAGGGCGTACTGGTATGAGCTCGCGTAAAACAGTGTACAGGCTGCGGGAGAGGTCGGGTCAAACGTACCTGGACGGCCAAGTGTCCAAGGCCGCCGCCTGCACCGGGGATGACCACCCAGTCTCCAGCCCTACAGTTCGCATTGAGGAGGGCTTTGTATGCTGCGTGTTCAGAGAGCGTTCCACCGAGGAATTATAACATGGTCGGGCTCACTGGTCAGACCCGCGCACAATACAGGCGCAGCCATCGAGAGCGGGATCTCGGCCGGTATAGGAGTTAACTGGTCTGTCGTGGCTATAACAAACTCCTGGACTGCCATCAGGACACCTCGCACCTAGCCGTGTCGAGCCGCGTCGACGATACCGGCCTCGAGTCACTCACAGACGCCTTCGGTGTTCGTCCCCGAAATGACCAAATGATCGCAGCTCTCCTCCTCCCCGTCCAGACACGCGTCGCATCGCCCACACGCATCAGCGACGAACCTGATCCCCACTCTGTCTCCCACACTGAACGTCTGCGGGCCCGGGGTGGTATGTTCCCCCAGGGCTACAATGTACCCCGCGCCCTCGTGGCCTGGTATGATCGGCTCGATGGGGAGGTCTGTACCTGCCCCTAGGGTGATCGAGACATCGGTATGGCAAACCCCGGCGTAGACGATCCGCACGAGTGCCTTGTTCGGAGCGAGCTGGGCAGGATCAGGAGTGGAGCGGTCAATGATGCTTGGGTAGTCGCCCTGCCTTCAGCTATACCCGAAAGGGTCGCGTTCATGGCAGCCGTCAAAGCGACTTACGACGTGCTGGCTGACGGCGGCTTTGTGCGTCTTGCCCACCGACTTGACGCTGTCGAAAGATGGGTCGCTCATGTTGCCCGTAGCTCTTGAGTCTGTGCTGAACCAATACGACACTGGCAGGTCCGTCCGTGGAGTATATCGGGCGCTGCGCAGACGACAAGCATAGGCCTACACGCCCGATAAGCGTCTACGTCCGGCAACCCTCACCATCATCCGTCTGATCGCATCGAGGCGCTTACAGCTTGCCAGCTCGCTTAAGAGGCAACCCGGCTGCGTACGCCCCGTCCACATGCCGGCCCGGACGATAGTCTACACACTCCCACGAGAGAGTGTGACGATCCAGCTGCGCAGTCGCGCCACGGGGCCCGGATCGATGGTACAGGTACTGCTGAGCTACCAACACCTCCCAGCCTCGCTTAGGCATCACACCCGCATGGGGATACATTGCACATCCGCGACTTGGTTGAATTAATCCTCGAGGTGCGTTCGTCATCCATCTGAAGGCCATCTCCGATACGGACTCTCTCGCTAGGGGCGCTTGGAGCGTTAAGCTGGAAACTCAAAGCACGATGGCCAGCTAAATTGAGAACTTGATCGAGTCTGTCATTGGACATGCTGAGGGCCGAAAAGCAGGCCTTATCCGTGCTGCCCGACCCGATGAAAAGAAGAGTAGTACATGAATGAGCGAGAAGCCCAACTCCGCTTGGCCGTTGATCCCCTTACCCCGCTTACTCAAGCGTTGGCCGCCCAGACGTGCTCTTGTGTTGTCTTGCCAGAGCTGTTGCGCAATGTCGTTCACCCCCGATCGGCTCGAGACACCGGGCACAGCCCGTCTCTTCGACTCGACCGGTCAAGCGCTCTCAACTCAGATACACCTCATCCCGGCCCCTTCGTCCTCACCTGAGGACCCGCTCAACTGGACCCAGCCGCGCAAGTACTTCCACCTGTTCTGCATCCTCCTCTACACCATCGCGACATGCGTGCTCTCGTCGGTGCTTTACTCGGTCTACGAGCCCCTCGGGGAGGATAACGGCCTGACGCTGGACCAGCTCAACGCGGGCCAGGGGTACATGTATCTCTTTATCGGACTCGCCTGCCTGTTCACCCAGCCGCTGGCGCTCGCGTACGGCAAGAAACCGATGTACATCGCCTCGAGCCTTGCTACGGGCCTGATCAACCTCTGGGTGATCTACGGGAAGGGCAACGGGCAATGGATCGCCTGTCGACTCTTGCTCGGCCTGGCACTGTCTCCGCAGTTCACGCTCGTCGAGGTGTCCATCGCCGATGTGGTATGTCCGTCGAGGGACAGCGGTGACGATTCCTGACGAGCAGTTCTTCATGCACGAGAGAGCGTATGGACTGGGCCTCTACTGCACGTCACTCTACGTCGGCGTCACGCTCGGACCGCTGTTGTCGGGGTACATCAACGACGGCCTCGGCTGGCGCGCAATCATTGTGAGTCCCAATTCCACTTTCATGGAAAGCCTCACTGATATCAGTGGCTCAGCAGCGGGTTCTGCTGGCTCACCGCACTTTTCCTCTTCTTCTTCCTCGAAGAATCATCCTTCATCCGCGACTCCGCCACTGAGCACCTCGCACACCAGAATCACGCGGCTCCGGTGGTTGCCGACCAGCCTTCCCTCAAGGGGCAGGACAAGGAGAATGACCTGCCGCCCATGGACCGAAACGAGGCGCTCGAGGTCATTGACCCAACCGCGCACATCACGCGCAGTGCCTGGCCCGGACCGCGGTTCTGGCGCTATGCGAAGCCGCACCCCCACGCAGGCGGGATTATGCTGCGCGGTATCGTCCAGCCGCTCCTGCTCCTTCGATCGCCCATCATCCTCTGGTGTTCCCTGCAGTTCGGGATGTACCAGGTCTACTACAACAGTGCGTCTGCGCCATCCAACGCTCACTGGACGTTGCTGACCGCAGTGATCGCCGCCATGACCTCGGGCGTCCTCGCAGAACCACCCTACA
>Ga0308169_10002861_pt1 | contig 17375 bp, 26 predicted proteins | sample PhyBR1_2_FD_202139 | JGI IMG/M metagenome (GOLD analysis project Ga0308169, IMG submission 202139) | Phyllosphere microbial communities from UC Gill Tract Community Farm, Albany, California, United States - DLSLSB.R1 | ecosystem: Host-associated > Plants > Phyllosphere > Unclassified | place... | reverse complement strand
GCACGAATATTCACAGCCCAGGGTGCTTGCGGTCATACAGGCGGATGAAGCGGTGGTGAATAACAGGAAGAGGGTAGAAAGGCCAAAACTGAAGATAAACTGGTGGAAGAAGTACTGGCGAAGAGAGCTTGACGAGAGGAATCCAATGGTACCTGTCTCACCCCGCTGCGTTCACTCTAGCATGCATACGAGTGATGAACAGCTTCGAGCGTGTGAAGTGGAAGGGATGAACGGAAGCAAATTGCACGTAGGGGCGAATTACGTAACCCCGTCCAACTTCTTACAGGGCGACCCCCCGCACCCCTTAGCAAGCATGGTACATATGAACTCGTCAGATACCCCGTGCGACAGGATACGAACGCCTTGCGGATACCATCAGTCCTATCATCTGCCGACTCCTTAGCAGCTTATTCAGTTCGGACTCCAACTGTCACAGCGCACGAGCGGGGCAACGTCCGACCTGGGTGACACCGAAACATTACGGCAGGATTGCAGACCAACACCTCCGCACTGGGTCCTCAACATGTCGATACCGACTCCATCCATCGACGAGGCGGGACGCGCAGCGATTGACAAGTTCCTAGCCGACACCGCTGGGGGCAGGAGAGTCCCTGCAACCTTTCTCGGGGTGACCACGGCAAAGGGAGAGCTGTACTTCAACCAAGATGGAGAACGGGTATTCGGTGAGCCGGACAAGGGTGTGGTGGATGATCAAACCGGTGAGCAGTCTTGCAGTCATTGCCGATGTATCTGTGTAGTAACCAGATAGTCTTGCAGCTCTTTTCCACCACCAAGCTCGTCACTGCGGTACGTCACAGCGGTCCAGATCCAAATCGCACCTCCTTGCTTCCCTTCAACATTGCTGAACTTCAGATCGCGTGTCATCAACTCGTGGACCAAGGAAAGATATCTTTGCACGATCCTGATGTGATCGCGAAGTACTGCCCGGAGCTCGGAGAGTTGGATATCCTGGAGGGATACGACGCGGAAGGGAAGGAGATATTGAGCAAACCCCGGAACCGGATCACACTGAACATGCTCTTGACGCATACGTCTGGTGAGTGAGCCAACTCTGCGTGTGTCCCGGGTCGTATGCCAAAGGTTTTGATGCCACTGTGGGTGCTTCGACTTATCTCAGGACTGTCGTACGGCTTCAACTCACCCTTGACCGAACGGTGGATCAAAGAGCACAATGTTCCCTCCATGCTGTCCCCCAATGCTCCTCTGTCCGCCTACCTCTTCCCACTACTGTTCGAACCCGGCACGCACTTCCGCTATTCGGTCGGCATCGACTGGGCAGGTTTCCTAGTTTCGAGGGTGACCGGGCTGAGCTTGGAAGACTACTTCCAAAAGCACATCTTCCAGCCGAGCGGAATCGAGCATATGAGCTTCCACCCACCCAAGGATTATGCGGAGCGGCGCATGGGTATGCTAGTGAGACCGAAGCCGGATGGCGCTCTCTTGCATACTGGGGAACAGCCACTCCCTCGGACGTTTGTCGCCGCGGAGATCGGACCGCACTACTCTGGCGGAGGGGGTCTGTTCGGTACGGCAAGAGACTACCTCCGTTTCCTGCGCGCCATCCTTGCTTCGGCCGACCCCAACACGGCGAACCCGCTCATCTCGACCGCGTCGTTCAGAACTCTGTTCACCGACACGCTTCCGCAGGACCACCGCGAGACGATGCGGGAAGAATTGGTCGTCATGGCGAAAGGGCAGAACATACACGACCCTGCGCTGCTGGCAAGCGGGAAGGGTGAGAACATCGGACATTCGCCAGGTTTGTTCCTCAACTATGTCGAGAGCAAGTTCGGGCGGTCAGCCATGAGTGGATGCTGGGACGGAGCAGCGAAGACCATGTACTGGCTGGATCCCGCCAAAGGGATCGCGGTGAGTCGCTCGGCTCACCGTCACGGGACGCAGCTGACAACAGGCCGTGTGCTTTACGAACCTGCTGGCTCCGAACCCGGACCCATGGAACAAAGTCTACAACGATTTCGAGCGGCTCGTGTACGACCATCTGGTCTGATGACCTGGGGGCTTGACGGGACAAACACAGCGCGCAAGACGGAGAAGTGAGAGCAGATACACATGCAAGACGAGTTGTACCCGCGATGCACGCGTGTAAGGACGTCAGGCAGGCGGGCTTACCTTCACCTGATTCACCTTTCGTGTAAGATGCTCCATAGATGGGCTGTACACGGTGCATTTTCGGCTAAGAGAGAACAAAGTACAAAACACCGCTCCATGAAACTCATCGCCGCTGCTCTGCTGCCAGAATCCTCTTTATCACTTGCTACGCGTATTTTAGTCCTACACCGTTGACCCTTAGACGATCACACTCGACGGGTGCATCGAGCGATATCCCCGTTCGCGACTCCGGCCCTCGTGGCTCACGCGCCGACCTGCGGCTGACCACCTTCCGCTCGGACCCGCAAGGCGGCATGCAGCTGCTCTTCGACCGAGGTAACAGTCTTGCTCCATCGCCAAGCGGGGACCTTGCGCTCGTACAGCTCGTCAATCTCAGCCGTGGATCGGCTGCAGGATCAGCCCCGACCGGATCGCATGCTCTCGCAAGCGAGCTTACCCTTTCGTCTCGGGGATGTATAGCCACATCGCAATGCAGATGGGTACCGAAAAGGCGCCGTACACGAAGGCGGTCCTGAGGGACAATGCGAGGAGCATCGGTGGGGTGGCGTAGCTAGGGTGAGTGTCGTTCTCGGTCATCTTCCGCTCAAGGTGGTGACGCTTACCAAGTGGCGATGCCGAGAATGGAGTTGACAAGGAACGTCACCGGTCCCGTGCGAACTGGTCATCAGCCCAGTGCGCACACGGGCAGTCTAAGATTGACTTACTTCGGAGAACAGCAGACGGAAGCTCGGCGGAATACACGTATTGGGACATGGCGATTACCTGGAAGGAGAATGTCCAGAGACAGCAGATGGCCAGCTGCGGCCGTCAGTATCGTACCTCACGCGGTCAGGCCATGGCCGAATCACTCACCAGCGCAGTACCGGCTGCCACATTCCCGGTTGTGGCCCCGGACCAATACAGGCCGCCCACGGTGAACAGCACGAAGCAGAGGAAGGTCTGCAAGGGCAGAAGAATGGTTCGTCGACCGAATTTATCGGACGTGACCGCCCACAGAAGCACCGCAAGCAAGTTGACGCAGCTGAAGGTCAGACCCAGGCAGAGAGCATCAAGGACGAAAGACCCACGAAAGGATCAAACTGCCCAGGAAGGGGTCGCTGAGACCGGCGAGGTCGAAGAAGTCTGACTTGTTAGAACCGCGTGTGAAAGCAAAGACCTGTGCTCACACGTCGAATAGGTGCTGATGATCGACAGGCCACCCAGTTGACCGCACGCAGAGAGGATCATGATAGTCAAAGTACGTTTCTGACTGTCAGTGATGTCGCGCCCTCCCCCTCTCGCCTTGAGTCAGAGTACGAACTAGGTTGACGCCGCGGAAGACGTCCGCGTAAGAAGGCTTGTTGTTCAACAGGACGTTCTCGTGCTCGATCGTACGAGCGATGATGTTGTACTCTTCCTCGAAATCGTACCCGCTGACGTTGCCATACAGCTGACGCAGCGACTTCATGGCGGCTTCCTTGTTACCCCGTCGCGCGTGGAACCAAGGCGACTCGGGAACAAAAGCCCAGAACAAGATCATCGCCCCGATCGGCGCCCACAGTATACGCATAGCAAGCAGGTAGTCGTCCGGGTGCTTTTGGTTGAGCTGTTGCATCATCACAGACACGATGATGCCTCCGACATTGGACCTGGTGGCGGTGAGCACGGAAATGGTGGCGTGGTGCTTGGCCAACGTACCAGACAGCTTGGAAGATGATGAGACCGCCACGAATACGGTTCGGGGCGATTTCCATGATGTACACCTGGCAAACGATCCTGGACCTCAGCATCCACCATATTCGTCGCGTGCCAACACCCACTGGAGGATACCGATACCAGCACCGTTACAAAGTTTGGCCAAAGCCCAGACCGAAGGGGACTTGGCCGTGTTCAAGAAGACGCAACCCTTTTGGTGAGCATCCAGCCAGTATCGCAATGGTCCAATTCCGCTCACAACCACAAGCCAGACCCAAGCAAGGTAGAATGACTTTTTACGCCCGAAGCGGTCTGCAAACCTTTCAATCAGAACCTTGCGGATCCGAAAGACACCGGACTGACCAGGAGATGTAGGTGAACGTGACCATCTGACCGACATTCTGGATTGTCAGTTGGTTTTCCGGTTGGCAGGCTTGGAGCATACGAGTAGAGCACTCCAGGACGAGACTGTGCATCAGCTTTTACACGCCTGACTTGTTGTGCACCCTCACCCCAAGTCGGGTCGAGGTCTCGGACGTTACCGTCTCCGCCTCCGGTACCAAACTCTTTGATGAAGCCACGATTGGCGATGACCGAGCCTCCTGCCCCGAGCTACGGATCAATGTCCCTCTTCAGATCTGAATCCTTACTCACTTCGAAACCTTCGCACATGTAACCGGTGTAGACCGCCAGAGTGACCAGGACGATTCTGCGAAACACCCAAAGCGTCTTCGGGATGGACATCTCGTCGAACCTCGACTTCATGAGGCCGGCCCCTTCGGCCGTGACGACGGCGACATCATCGTTGATGCCCGCCTTCTCGACGTGCTCGACTTCATGTTTCTCTTGTTGTGAGTCGATCTGATGGACTTGCTGCATTTCGAGTGAGTGGACCGTGGCTGATGAGTTCGCGCCCAATCGAATCGTGTGGACGGGCAGCGAAGATCCGGCTTGTCGCTGGTAATATACCCGACGCACATGAATCAACCCGACAAACGCTAGCCCCTCCGACGTTGCCTGCCCAGAACGACGCCGCTTCGGACGGACCTCTTCTTCGGTCCATATCAACGTGAGATGTCCCGAACGCAATCCGAATCACGGGGCCAAGCAGACATATACGACTTCGACCTCGGGAGATGTCTACCCCGCATCAGCTGTAGGCAGAACAGGACAGGCAGCGCCTGGCCAAGCATGGAACGGCTGTTAATCGAGCGGCCGCTCATGTGACCGGAGGCAAAATAGGAAGAATAATGCCCCGCACTGGGGATAGGAGCACCTCTGCGGGGTCTGGTCAAGTTGCAGACGGCGCTTTTCGCGGAAAAAGCGGCGGAGAAACCGTTGTGCTCATCGGCAAGTCGCACTCTTGGCACCATGCTGAACAGAGGGATAGTGTGGAGGCCTCGCCAGTCAATTCCCTCTTCGAGTTAGGTAGTGTAGTCTTAGCAGCGGATATGCGAGTCTACTTGGCGGAGCAGTCGACGCCGGGAGGCCCGAAGGGGAGACACAGAGGAGAAGCGGAAAATGCGCGGAAAAACCGGAAACCGATACGTCCTACAGGCTATCATCTCCGTGGGTCGGCTTGTCTTCTAGCCCGTGTTTGACTGCTTGCTGCCCCTTCTCCCCGTCGGTCTTCCATTCTTCGAACAGTCGGGCCCCATGGGACATGTTCGCCCCGGCTCGGTGTGATGTTACGCCTTGCCTCGGGGTGTAGCCGGCGCGCCGTACAGCACCATTGACTATAGACATACGGGTTGCATCGTTCACGGGTTCATCCAGCGGTCCACTGCCCCTCATTCCACGATGCCATCTTTGAGCCCGACGATAAGCAAGCTCACCTTTGAGCGCAACGCATCACCCATTGGGATTGGCCAAGCCCGCCCCACACTCTCGTGGCGCTTCGAGCAATCAAGCTCGACCAGTCAAGGCTGGAAGCAGGTCTCCTACCAGCTTTCGTTCGAACGGAACGGCAAGCGCAGCGAACACACCGTCGACTCTGGCGAGAATGTCGTGGCGCATTGGCCGAAGGATGAGCCGGCGCTACGATCCCGAGAGCGCGTCAGGGTGGGCGTGAGGGCAAAAGGGAAGGATGGGAACTGGACCGAGTGGTTCTACCAAGACGTCGAAGCGGCTTTGCTCGACCCGTCCGACTGTACCGCCAAGGTCATCGCCCCAGCTGCACCGCCTGCGGTCAATCTGGCCAAGAGACCATTCCAAACCGCCAAGACTTTCAAGCTCGACTCGGTCAGCGGCCCGATCAGAATTTATGCGACGGCTTTGGGCGTGTACGAGCTCACGGTGAACGGCAAGAAGATCGGCGATCATGTCCTGGCGCCCGGATGGCAGAGCTACAACCACCGGTTGCACTACCAGACGTACGAGGTACCAGAGGGAGTCCTTGTCAAGGGAGAGAATACCATCGAGGCTGTAGTCGGCGAAGGGTGGTGGAGTGGGCGGTTGACCTGGCAAGAGCAGTGTCGGAACCTGTGGGGAGAGGAGATCGGTGTGCAGGTGCAGGTCGAGGTGGACGGCAAAGTGGTCGCCAAGACGGATACGGACTGGAAGTGGCGATACGGAAAGATCCTGTCGAGCGAGCTGTATGATGGAGAGATGTTCGACGCGGGTCTCAGGGCATCGAGCGACTGGCAGTCGGTCAAGACTATCTCGCTTCCCGCCAGCACCACGCTCGTCGCGCCCGAGGCCCCTCCTATCCGACGCACCGAGGAGGTCAAGCCCATCGGCGTATCGACTTCGCCAAGCGGCAAGAAGATCATCGACTTTGGCCAGAACCTCGTAGGATGGGTCAAGATCGCCTCAGTCCCAAAGAGGTCGGCTCCGAACGAAGCGATCGTCTTGCGCTTTGCAGAGGTCTTGACCAAAGACGGGGAGATGGGCATCCGACCGCTTCGATCCGCCAAGGCCACCGACAAGATCTACCTCGGCGACGAGGTAGTGAAAGATTGGGAGCCGACATTCACGACGCACGGTTTCAGGTATTGTGAGGTGTCGGGTCCCAAGGCGGCCCTGGAGGACCTCGAGGGTGGCTATACCGCCGTCGTGGTCCATTCGGACATGGAAAGGCTGGGAGACTTTGAGTGCTCCCACGAACTGGTGAACAAGCTGCATAGAAATGTAGTGTGGGGCCTGCGGGGGAACTTTGTCGGCCTGCCGACCGACTGCCCCCAGCGGGACGAACGGTGAGTCTAGGGCGCAAGGTTTGACCAGCCTTGTCTTCTTCGTCGATGCTGACCAAAGGCTGGGTTGGACGGGCGATCTGCAAGCCTTTGCACCGACCGCTTCGTTCCTGTACGACACGACGGGCTTCCTGGCCAACTGGCTGCATGACTTGTCGGTTGAGCAGCTCAAGGACTCGAACGGGATCGTTCCGCTAGTTGTGCCGAACGTGCTCAACACCTTTACCAAGGGCGATCCACCCGCACAGGCCGTATGGGTGAGTGCAGCCAACTCGATGTCCAGATACCGATGCTGAGCATTAGGGCGACGTCTGCGTCATCACCCCGAAGGACCTGTATCATGCCTACGGATCGAAACAGGTGTTGGAGGAGCTGTGGGAGAGCATGACGACGTGGTTCGAGAAGGGGATCAAGAAGGGCCCGAACGGGCTTTGGGAGAATGGGAGGAACGGCTTCCAGCTGTCCGACTGGTACGTCCCCGTCTAGCCTCTATCGTTGCGAGCCCACCGCTCACACTCACAGGCTCGACCCCCGCGCCCCTCCCGACGACCCCGGAGCAGCGATGACGGACCAGTTCCTCGTTGCCGACGCCTACCTCGTGCACATCGCGCAAGTCATCTCGCAGACGGCCGGGATCCTCGGCAAGTCTGACGCCGAGAAGGCGTACGCCGCAAAGCATCAGGCGCTTCGCAAGGCGTTCCAGGACGAGTATCTCGCTCCTAGCGGACGTTTGTCCAGCGACACTCAGACGGCATACTGCCTCGCTTTCCAGTTCAACCTCCTCGACGAGCGCCACATCCCCGGTGCGGGGGAGAGGCTGATTCGCCTGGCCCGCAAGGAGAAGTTCAGGATCGGGACGGGCTTTGCGGGCACGCCTGGGATTCTAGGCGCCTTGACCAAGGCGGGGCATCTGCAGGTCGCGTACCGGATGCTGCAGGAGAAAGGGTGCCCGAGCTGGCTGTACCCCGTCACCATGGGCGCCACGACGATCTGGGAGCGGTGGGACAGCCTGTTGCCCAACGGCGAGATCAACGTGAGTCCGTCCGTGATGTATGACTGATTGGTCTGTGGACGAGCTGACCCCAGCCCGGCGAGATGACGTCGTTCAACCATTACGCCCTCGGCGCCGTGGCCTCTTGGCTGCACACCGCCGTCGCGGGTCTTCGACCCCTCGAGCCGGGGTACAGGAAGATTGGAATCCGCCCTCGGCCCGGCGGTTCCCTCACGCACGCCAAAACGCACACGATCACGCCCCACGGCCGAGCAAGTGTGGCATGGGAGCTCAAGGGCGATCGCCTCAAGGTCGACTTCGAGGTTCCACCAAACACGACCGCGGTGGTCAAGCTCGGCGAGGCCAAGGAGGAACAAGTCGGCAGCGGGAAGTACACCAGAGAGGTCAAGTGGGAGTCGGAGGGGGAATGGCCCCCTGCGCCATACAGCACCCAATTCGCCCAGGTACAGCCGCAGGATACGCTGGCGTTGTAGTCAGTAGCGGTGCGTCCGACCAGAAGGGCCAACAATGCGATGCACTTGTCCCGTATGAGCACGCAACACTCGGCTCAAGGACCAGTCGCCGGGCTGGATAATGCGGACATGAGCATGTTCCCTATGGTGCCCACATGGGTGTCAATATCGGCGTACATGTGTACAAGTTGTATATACATCCCCTCTATGCTCTACACCGGTCCCGACCCATTGATACGTCACATAAGAGATTCGAGGCACCGGCCTACAGCCACCTACTACCTTCAGTTCGTTCGGACTCCCATGTCTCCGGTCTTGATTCTGTCCAATTGAGATGTTCTATCGGCTCTCTACACCGAGCCCTATCTCCTCTCCTACCAGCTCCAAACAGCGCCTCGCAAGATCCCTCGCGGTGACCTCGATCAGATCTGCTCCGTCGCCGGCGTCAAAAACCCTGTCGCTCTTGTCCGGTCCACCATCGACATCCCCGTTCGGATGCTTCGGGTCTGCTACCGGCGACAGGCCGTCATGTTCTTCCTTGCCTGTGCTCGAGTCGTGAACTGCCGGCGTCGCATGCGATTCTCGATCGTGCGGCGCATAAAGCCTCGCATGCTCGTCCGGGAACATCCACATGCTGGGCGTGTGTCCGGGTAGGAATGCGATCTCGAGCAGGAGGGGGTAGAAAGTGAAGAGCAAGGCGCGAGGCGAGGCTTTGATAGCTGTAGCTAGGGGAGACGAAAGGCCGGAAGGTGTTTCGGTGGATGGGGAGATGTGGAGTCGAAGCATGGCCAGATGTCGAAGTATGAACAGCAGCTCTTGCTCGCGTATCCTGTCCGTCAGCGCGGGATTTCGACTTGACGGCCGACTCAGCCTAGCCCGGAGACCGTGTCACGTCTTGAACTCACCTGCCGAGCGGCATCTGCCCTCTCAGGCGCGCATCGTCCACATATCCCTTTATCGCACCCCGCATCCGCTTTTCCATGCTCTGCACCGCAACCCGTGCCACTCCTTCCCGCCCGTACACGACGTCGCTGCTCCTCCTCTGGCCTTCGGCGGAGCCATGCGGACTGGTTGACGGGGATGATGCCTCGAGTGCCTCGCTCGCCGAAGCCGCAGCGATGAGCACTCCGAATGCCCAATACCGCACGTCCTCGCTCCGCTCCGGGATCGCCATAGCCGTCGTCCCGCCGAGGTGGTCCACATCGAACCGATACAGCACGCTCGAGCGGCGTAGCGTCTCGGCGTAAACTTCGACGAGCCGTTCCGGCAAGCGCGGCAGGTGTGGCGAGAGGAGGGCGTTGATCTGGGTGAGGATGAGAAGGATAAACGCCTCGTCTGACTCGGCGGTGAGTGGTGATGTGTCTGCTAGGAGGATCGAGGCGAAGATGTCGATGATTTGGGTATAGATGGGTTCCGTGGTGGATGTGGCGAGGTCTGCTGGTCAGTCTCTGTTCGGCATTGGGCGGATCTGCAGGAGAGGCATCGCGACGCACCCAGACGGTCAAGGCCAGCCACCACCCCCCTCATGACCGGCAACAAAGCCTCCATCCCGATACGCCATAACGGCGCGTCCTCGCCGAAGCGATTAGCAGGCGGGCAGTCGTACTTCATCTTGATCGGCAACGCGTATGCCTGCTAGTTAGCATCGTTCATTCTTTTCCCTCGCCATCGCGTTTGGCAACGCAGACGCGGACAGACTCACCGCCAAGACACTCTCCACTATCCCGTCCTCGAACAGCTTCTTCCCCTCCTCACCTCCAAGCTCGATGTTCCCAGTCACCTGGTTTCCTTTGTCCTGCCCGACAGCCATAGCCCCGCTACCCAACACCCGCTCCAACCACCGCATGCCCCACTTGCTCAGGCCCACATAGGTACATTTCCCGCCGGCAACAAACGCCAGGCTCGTCCACTCCGCAACGTCGCCGACCTTGACGCCCCAGCTGAGCTTATCGCTCTTGCCCACCAGGTCCGTCAGACCCTCCTGCAACGGCGACATGTGGTCCGTGTCCGGTCTGTACTCCGGCGACTTGTCGTAGATCATCACCGCGCGCAGGATAGCCGACAGGTCCTTCTCCTTCGCCCGGACCGAATCAACGTCCAGCTGCTCGTGAAGCACCTTGCATGTCTTGACGAGGTTGACGAGATTCTCCTGCGCGTAAACATTCATCTCGAGCTGGTCGGCCAGTCGGCGGATGCTCGTCCACGTCGATTCCAGCAAGAAGGGGGTCTTGGCCGGAACACCGTCGACCGGCGAAAGAGCCCGCTCGAGAGATTTGAGAGCCGCGTTGCAGCATTGACGGTTCTCGTGCTTCCACGCGTACTCGATCCGTTCAAGGTATCGCTGCCAGATGCGCTCGAATGATGAGAGGCCAGCCAGTTGCGGTAAGAACGAATGGAAGATGCCGCCCGTCGACGTCAGGGCGAGAACGGTCGCTTCGTCTCCGAAACTCGCTTGCTTCGCCGTCGCATCCGCGTCGTGGCCAATGGCTGCTGTGATCGTGCTGTCGGATTCCCCGTCCGGCGAGTCGAGCAACGGAGAGATGATGTCCCACCAGACGCTCTCCCACAGGCTCCCGCGTGCCCGCTCGGTGGGTCCATCCTGCGCACTGCCGCGCACCGCCTGCCCCGCGCCGTAGATCTCCACGCACCGGAACAACGTCTGCATCGCCGAGCTGCGGACTTCCAGCCGCCCGTCCCGCGCCAGGTCCAACATCACCTTCAAGAGGTACAGCCAAACGCCGCTGCCGTCCACATCGGTCCTGCTGGGACTACTGCCGTCCTTGGTGGATGTCGTCGACCTGTCCACGCCCGCCGCATCCGCCTCTTCCCGCTGCACCTTGTCCGAGACATTCCACAGCAGCCCAATCGCCGCGAGCGTGATATTGACGTCCTCCTTCTGCCTGCCGAAAGCACCAAGGCAGTCGATGCATTGCCGAATGGCAGCCTGGTCAAGCGAGGCGAGGAAGTCGGTACAGATGAGCGTGAGGGAGGGGAAAGCGATTCGAACTAGGTTGGCCGACTTGCTGGCGGACAAAGCCGTCGGGCGGTTGGACGAGATGGACAACGACGAGTCGGACCGTTTCATCGGACTCGATCCGACCGGAGCCGGCGTGCTCTCGTTCTGTCGATCTTTGTCCGTCTTGCAAACGTTGTTGAGCATGTCGAATATCGTTGCCCATCCGACTTCGAGCTCATGCCCGCTGCTTTCGAGTATCGAGTTGAGCGTCTGGTAGCCCGAGGATCTGACGTCGTAGTCGGTCGACACGTTGTTGCTGATCGGCCAGACATCGACCTGCCGCACGAGCACGTCGAAGACCTGATGCTGCGTCCGACTCTCCTTGCCGACGCGTATCGCTCCCAGCAGCAACTCCGAAATCGTCTCGCTCGCTTGTAGGCGCAACGTTGTAGGGGCCGTGGCGTGCCGAGCCACGGCAAGGAGGTGTGCCGTGATGGGAGCCCAGCCGATCACGGGCGAGCGGTTGACGAGACGAAAGAGGTTGAGAGAAGCTACCAGTCGCAGCTTCTGCAGGCTGAACAACCGGTCTCCGGATCGGATACTGTTCGACAGGTTGAGACCGCTCACCCGGCGCTTCGCATCACCCGTCGGCGAAAGTAGCGCGGACGGCGAAGGCGAAGTCGGCGGGTCCGTCAAGTCGATGACGTTCTGTCCGTGATCGATGCTCTTGCTTGATCTTGCATTGAGGCCGAGATGCTGCAGCGACGGAGTCCCAAATACGCCGTGCGAGCCATAAAGTCCATCCGCGCCGCCGATCATCTCGTCGCTCAGTCTGCACAATGCCGCGACAAATCCGCCAAACGCCGCATCTTCCAGGTCCCGCGTCCCGTCAAACAACACCGCCATCATCGATTGTATGCTCTCCGCGTCGAGGTCATCGAAGACAGCGGGGCGTTGGTCGCCCCCGTCCACACCAATCGGACCGCCATCCCCACCGGCTCCGCTTGCGACGCTCGTCCCCGCCTCCGACACCCTGCGCTTGCCGGGACTGCCTCCGACTTGTGGTGACATCAACGCGTGCGTCCCCCGCCGGCCCATCCCGGGCTTCTTCGCCGCCGCTGTCCCCGCTGCACCAAGCATGTAGTTTGCGTTCTGCAGCGTTTCCAAAATCTCGTGCCATGCCCGCTCGTCCAAGCTCCCAGCTAAGATTCGCGTAGTCGTGATCATGCTCTTCAAGCACGCGATGTTCCGCTCGCTGAGCCCAGGCGGACCGGCGACGCTCGCGAGCGGCAAGCCCGTCAACGCGCCCACCCCCATGCCGAGCGAGTCCACCACCGAGTTGTTCCGGGGCGCTGCCGGTCCGTCGAGGTACGCCTGCATGGCGGAGACTGCCGGTGGTGGAACGGCGTACTTGCCGAGGGTATTCAAGAAGGCATCGCGGGGAGTCGTCAGGCTGAGCAGGCCGCACGCTACCGTGTAATCTGACAGCGCGCTGAGAACATCGGCGAACAGCGTGTCGGACAGATTCGTAGAGATGCCGTACGATAACGCTGCGAGCAGAGCCGGCCAGGCGGACTCGGCCATGCCTTGCACGGTCGATGACGCAGTGGCGGATGCACCAGCAAAGAGGTAGATGGACTCGGCAACGGCGTTTAGGGACTGCAGGGCGAGGAGGTAGATGTAGGTTTCGGGTATCGGGGGAGCTTCGGCCTTGTCATGCTGCTCGATCCTGGGCGTCAGTCACAGCTCCACGCACATCTTTCCCCCGCACTGCAAGGTGGATTCAGACTCAACAATGACTCACAATCTCAGCTTCAATCCCGAATGCGCGCCCAGCCCGCCTCCCGGCCCTCCAATCATACTCCCAACGGTATTGATCCCGACGTTCGCCGCCGAAGCCATCATCCCCAGCCCCATGTCGAGGTATCCTCCGTGTCCGTGTCCGGCCAGCCCCGCGACTCCTCCGCCACCCGCCAGTGTATCGCTGGACATGTTGGACAGGGTGGAGTGGACGTCTATGCCGTTCATCTGGGCGCAAGAGCCGAGGAGGACGGGTTTCTCGTTGAGCAGCCGGCCCAATGCCGCCACGAGCTTGGCGAACACTTTGGGGCTGGACGAACTTGGGTCGGGGGATGTGTTCGCGTCGAAATGGTTGAAGATGTTCTGGAGGAGCTTACCATCGCCGCATATGCTGTTTGTCAGCCGCGTTTGCGGGGGGCGTCCGTCAAGTCATGCGTCTTTTTGTCTAGGCGAGATGAGACTTGATGTCGCGGTACACTCACCCTCTGAAGATCTCCAGAGCCAGCGCGCGCAGCCACGCCGGCACGGTATGGTCCTTGTCCTTCTTCTCGTCTGTGCTCTCGCCGTGGGCAGGGCCAATCGAAGTCGCGTCGCCCGTGCCGATCCGGATCAACGTCGTAAGGTACCCCTCCACCTGCACCGGCAGCTGCTCTGGAAATGACCGAATGAGGAGGAACTGCAGACGGCATACGCGGAGGGCGATGGGGAACGAGGGTCTCTCGTGCAGCAGTTTCTGGAGGAGCGGGTCGAGCGAGTGCGCCAGGAGGTAGACGAGTTCGTGGTGCTGCGGGTGAGTGCCGTGTCACCAAGGCGGCGGCCGAGGTGCACTGGAGAGATGACGTGACGGCGGCGTGGATGTAGTGATGTTGGATTGCTACGCACCTTCTTCACGCCATCCTCGTACCCGCTCAACACGCTCTCAATCAGCTCGAGCCCGAAAGTCCGCTGCAGACTAGAAAGCTTCAACAACGTCGGCTTCTCCTCTTTCGAGCCTCCCCATAGGCTGAACCCGCCAGAGCCTCCTCCCGCCGTGAGGATACACAGGTCCGAGAAGAGGTTGAACGCGTCCAGGCCCGATGCGGAGACGGTTATTTCGGCGGGGGGGTCCGTGGCGAGCTGGAGCGGGATGGAAGGGGGTGTGGTGTCTGATGAGATTCGGTCAAAGACGAGCATGACGGCTTGGCGGAGCGTTGCGGCGGCTGTGGACGATACGACGGAGACGCGGGTGTCTTGCAGCTTGAAGCACAGCAGCAGGGCCTGAGTGTGAGCGATATGACTGACAGTCTCCCACCCGACCCCAGCGTGACCGCGTGCGCCGACTCACACTGCCCAGGACGTCATCGTGCACGTCGACGTTGTGCGTCAAGATGGACAGCAGCACTTGCAAGATCTTGAGCTGGATATCGACGGCTTGTCCGGCAACGGAGTTGAGGGTAACAAGGACGCCAGGCAGTGCGGCCTGCGACGTCAGCTGGCGTCGACGTAATGGTCCGACACTCACCGTCGGGACCCCCCCGAGCGAGACGAGCCGTTGCAACGCGGCGATGCTGATGCCTATGATCTTGCCCACTTTCGTCCTGCATCCGAGCGTGATGGGCGCGAGCAGCTTGTCGGCGTGTTCTAGGGGATCAGTGGGATGTCATCGGCGACACTTTAGACCGAAAGGTGTCCAACAGTCGGAAGGGTGTCCGTATTGAGCGAGGCGATCAGGGGTATAGGGGTGCGAATTGTTGTTGACACTCACGCCCAATCGCATCCTTGCTCAGCGGTCCCGCTCGGAGGATCTCGAGGGCATGTTCGCCGGCCTGACGTTAGTACGGACCCCTTTGAATGCTTGTATGCTCGGCCCACCTCCTTCACCTCCGGGTTGCGTCGCTTTGATTCGACAATGAGGGCCTGGAGTTCCGAGACGAGCAGGTTGTGGTCCTGGCGTGTGAGCTTGGCGCCAGAACGTCCGGTTGCGACGCACCATCTGGACGATGCGCTGCGGTGCTTATCTCCACATAGACTGGTCGAGATGGACGAAGACGCAGACAGCGATGCAAAGCGAGGAGTCACGAAGAGGATGAAGATGAAAGGTTGGTATGCTTGCAGCTGACGCGTGGAACGGGATCACCGAATTGACCGCCAGAGTGGAGGTCGTCGACCCGTCTCTGACTGCACGAGTCCTACCCAGCGTCATGCTCCGCACCGAATGCGCTACCAGTACAGCATTCTTGAAAGAGACGCCCCGTTGGCATCGTATAGTGCACAGAAAAGCAACACGAGCCATGAAGGCCCCGTCGAATGCATGCTCATTCCAGCCCCTCCCGCCGCCTCCACTCAACCCGCATAGCCTCACACGCCCTGGCCATCCCCTCGCCCACGTCCAATGTCTCCTCCCAATGGTCCACCTCGCCATAATCGACCGACACATCCTCCCATCTCCGCGAATGCACCACAAACCTCTGCGCCGGGACCTTTTCGGCCGGAAGGGTGTATCGCGCGTCGATCCACGCCGCGTACAGCATGGTCAGCGCACTGGCAGCGGGCGTGGCGGCGTGTTTCGTTGAACCCAGCAGCCGGGCCTGCGGTCAGCCCCCCGTCCAAGAAAGAGTCGGCCCGCACTCACCAGAACGTTGGCGAAACCCTGGAACCACTTGAGGATCGCGACAAACCACCACCAGCCGTGGAAGACCGATTCGGCGAGACTCGTCGCTGCAATGCCCGGATCAGCAGTGAACACCCTGACCTCTCGCTCGCCGGCGGAGGCCTGTTTCGCGAACGACCGGTCAAGCTGCACCATGACCAGGTCGGCGCTGTACTTGGACGCTTTATACACAGGGTATGTAAAGTCGGCGCCGTACGTGAGGAGCTGGTAGTCGTCCAAAGGGTTCGGGCGGAGGTACTTGAGCAGTGCTGTTGTTGATGACGTGTATACGATGCGGGGCTGGAAGGGGAGGGACGATGGCGAGCGCTGGAGCATCGGGAGCAGCTCTTTCGCCTGCGGGTCAGCGATGGGATGGGCGGTTAGCACGGTAGAGAGCCGGATAACGGACCAGGATGTACGGCGCAAGCACGTTCACGCCCCACATCTTCCCCCGCTCGCCATCCGCGCTCTTGACCCCCACGTGTTCCGTCTGGATATGTGGGTCCGTCACGGTAGCCACCAGGCCGTCTTTGATGCAGTCGAGCATGAACTTGAAGTACAGGTTCGCCTTTGGCACGAGCATCCCGGCGTTGAGGAACAGCGACGTGATGTGGGGGTATCTGCCATCAGTAGCGATTCCGCGAAGGACCCGGCGGGGGCCGCGCCACTCACGTCCGCTTCAGCCGTTCGCAGAACTGTAAGACGCCCTTGGGCCCACCGACGGCATCGAGATCGATGCCCTCCCAAACCACCCGCAGGCCCTCTCTCCATCCCTCTCGGACAGGTTCGCCTCGGCTTGCCCGTGCCGCTAGCTCCGCGTCATGTTGCGCCAGGATGATCTCCCGAGCTTCTTCCGCTTTCGCCTGTGACCGACACGCGAGGATGAGCGTGAGCGTTGGTGGGGGGGAAGGGATCTGCTTGGGGGCTGCGTTAGAGGACTCGGCCTCGAGGAGGTGGTGCTGCGATGTGTGGAGGGCGGATAGTTGTGGTGTCGTTGCCCGAATAGGTGTGCCGGGCGGGTATGAGAGGTTGGAGAGGAGCTGGTGACATATGCCTAGACCGAAGCCGCTGCCGGTCAGCAAGGTGCCATATCCAGCAGGACGATGGGATAGAGTAAACCAGATCCACTCGCCTGTTGGCTCCGGTGACCACTGCGATGACCCGATTGTCATCCGGCGTGACGGTGGTTCGAGCCAACGAATGACGGGTCGAGACCATCGGGCAAAGGAGTATTTGTGAGCTGTAACGTGATCGACTGCGAGTTCTGGGTTTTTGAAAGGTAGAAGCACTACTATTGTCCCATTGTCTTGTTGATCGAGCGATATGATGGTGCACAGGTGGCCGACGACAGCAGCAAGACGAGTCACGAGTTGTACAGCTTCGTCGTGCCATTCCACCCCGCGAAGAGCGTAAACAAGCGCTTTACGTAAGGATTCTCACCATGGCAGGATCTTTACGTAAGCTCAGTTCCCCCGGCTTTCGAGGTTGTTACCACACTGTCTTCCCTCTG
>Ga0308169_10002860_pt1 | contig 17388 bp, 15 predicted proteins | sample PhyBR1_2_FD_202139 | JGI IMG/M metagenome (GOLD analysis project Ga0308169, IMG submission 202139) | Phyllosphere microbial communities from UC Gill Tract Community Farm, Albany, California, United States - DLSLSB.R1 | ecosystem: Host-associated > Plants > Phyllosphere > Unclassified | place... | reverse complement strand
ACTTTGAGGTTATGCTTGGTTCTTGCGCAGGAAGGCTTCGAACATCAGCACCTGCCACAGCGCGGTGCTGTGGTCCTTCAGGCGCGCCAGATGTTCGTCGACCATCCGCTTCAGGTATTGCTCGTTGAAGATGCCGGTATCGCGCAGCAGGGGGCTGAGCACCGCCTTCTTCATGGAATCGGCCAGCGGCCCGCGCAGCCAGGCCGCGAGCGGGATCGAGAAGCCCATCTTCTTGCGGTACAGGACGTCGTTGCCGAGGTAAGGCTCGAGCGCCTTCTTGAAGATGTGCTTGCCCTCGCCGTTGCGCAGCTTGGTGCTCGACGGCAGGCCCGACACCCATTCGACGAACTGGTGGTCCAGCAGCGGCACCCGCACTTCCAGCGCGTGCGCCATGCTGGCGCGGTCGACCTTGGTGAGGATGTCGCCCGGCAGGTAGGTCTTCATGTCGATGTACTGGATCAGCGACAGCGGATCGTCGGTCGGCGCATCCTTTGTGTAGTTGCGCATCACCTCGACCGCGCTGTAGCCCTGCAGGCTGCTCTTGAAGCGCTCCGAGAACAGCTGGCTGCGCACGCGGTCGTTCAGCATCGACACGCCGTGGAAGTAACCTTCCGTCAGGTCGCGCGCCAGCGCTTCGAAGGTGGTCTTGGCGCGGAACACGCGCGGCGCCCAGTCGGCCTTCGGATAGGCGGCGCCGAGGAAGCCGAACACCGGCTTGCGCAGCGCCAGCGGCAGCATCGAGCGCACCCGGTTCTCGTTGTGGGCCATGCGGTGGCGGCGGTAGCCGGCGAAGTTCTCGTCGCCGCCGTCGCCGGACAGGGCCACCGTCACGCGCTTGCGGGCCAGTTCGCACACGCGGTAGGTCGGGATCGCCGAGCTGTCGGCATAGGGTTCGTCGTACAGGTGGGCCAGGGTGTCGACCAGGCCGTAGTCGTCCTTGCTGACGGTCTCGCACTGGTGGTTGGTCTGGTAGCGCTCGGCCACTTCGCGCGCATAGTTCGATTCGTCGAAGGCCGGGTCGTCGAAGGCGATCGAGCAGGAATTCACCGGCTCCTTCGAGAGGCCGGCCATCATCGCCACGATGGCGCTGGAATCGACGCCGCCGGACAGGAAGGCGCCCAGCGGCACGTCGGCTTCGAGGTGGCTCTCGACCGCTTCGCGCAGGCGGTAGATCAGCTCGCCCTCCATGTCGCGCTCGGTCATGCGGTCGTGCGGGGTGAACGGCACGTCCCAGTATTTCTTCTGCTCGATGCGGCTGTCGCCCACTTTCAGGGTAATCGTATGGCCCGGCAGCAGCTTGTGCGCATGCCTGAAGATGGTGCGCGGTTCCGGCACGTAGCCGTAGGCGAAATACTCCTCGACCGCATGCGGGTCGATCTCGCGCGGCAGGCCCGGCACCGACAGGATGGACTTCAGCTCGGAGCCGAACAGGAACATCCCGTCCGGCAGCACGGCGTAGTGCAGCGGCTTGATGCCGATGCGGTCGCGCGCGGCGAACAGGGTCTGCCGGGTGCGGTCCCAGATCACGAAGGCGAACATGCCGCGCAGGTGCTGCACGCAGTCCTCGCCCCATTGCTCCCAGGCGTGGACGATGGTTTCGCTGTCGGACGGGGTGCGGAACTCGTGGCCGAGTTCCTGCAGCTCGGCGCGCAGCTTGCGGAAGTTATAGATCTCGCCGTTGAACACCAGCGCCACCGTACGGTCTTCGTTGAACAGCGGCTGCAGTCCGTTTTCCGGCGCGATGACCGACAGGCGCCGGTGGCCGAAGCCGAGGCCCGGCTCGAGGTGCAGGTCGCCTTCGGTCGGACCACGGTGGAACTGGGTGTCGTTCATCCGTCCGAGTACGCCGCGGTCGATGGGACGACCGCCGCGCATGTCAAAAATGCCTACTATTCCGCACATGGTGTGATTGCTTCTTGAAGTGGGGTTTTGGTCTTGCGCAGGCCGTCGTAGAGGTCCATGTAATGGGCCAGCATGGCGGCGACGCTGTATTGTTGTTCGATGCGCGCGCGGCCGGCCGCGCCGTGCAGGCGGGTGCGTTCCTCGTCGAGCACATAGGCGGCAAGGGCGTCGGCCAGGCGCTGCGGATCGCCGGGCGGCACCAGGGCGCCGGTGGCGCCGTCGAGCACCAGGTCGGGAATGCCGCCGACCGCGGTCGAGACCACCGGCAGGCCGCTCGCCATCGCTTCCAGCATCGTCACCGGGGTGCCCTCGGCGATGGACGAGAGGGCGAACAGCGAGAAGCTGCGCATCGGCGGCGCGACGTCGCTGCGCGGGCCGGCCAGCCAGGCGCAGTCCTGCAGGCCGGCCTCGACGATCTTCTGTTCGAGCCGGGCGCGCAGCGGGCCGTCGCCGACCAGCACCAGGCGCAGGCGCGGGCGCTGTTCCGGCAGCATCGCGCGCAGGCGGGCGAAGGCCTCGATCAGGGTGGCCTGGTCCTTCACGTCCTGCAGGCGGCCGACGGTGCCGATCACGAAGCTGCCGGGCGCGCTCCAGGGTTCATCGAAGCTGCCGGGGCGGAAGCGTTCGGTGTCGACGCCGTTGTCGATCAGCTCGATCTTCGCCTGCGGAATGCCGACCACGCCGCGCAGCCAGCGCTCGAGGTCGCGCGAGACCGGCACGTAGCGGTCGATGACGGGCACCAGCAGGCGGCGCAGCAGGTTGTGCTTGCGGTTGACGCCGTGCGGGTCGCTGGCGTCGCGCCCGTGCTCGGCGTGCACGCGCACCGGCACCCCGGCCAGCAGGGCGGTGGCGTGGTATTCGATGGTGCCCAGGTTATAGGTGTGCAGCACATCGGGACGCATGGCGCGCAGCACCTTGAACAGGCGCTTGTGCGTGCCCAGTTCGAGGCCGGGCGGCTTGTGCAGCGCGACCAGTTCCACGCCCGGGCGCGTGATGCGCTCGGCGAACTCGGTGTAGTCGGTCAGGCAGATCACCGCATGCCGGTATCTATGGGCCGGCATGCGGTTGATGGCGTCGACCAGCAGGGTTTCCAGGCCGCCGATGTCGAGCCGGTAGATCAGGTGGGCCACCAGCGGCGCTTGCTTCATGTCGCTCATTGCGTGGTGGACCTCAGCGCGTGGCGGCGGCGTGGGCCAGCGCCGCGTCGACCGCCTTCAGGTTGTCGGCGACGAAGGCGCGCAGGGCGGCCCGCGCCGCTTCCGGATGCTCGTCGAAGGGCGCCGACAGCATCAGCGCCGCGCCGTCGTCGCCACGCAGCATCGCCTTCGATCCCGCCTGGTACAGCTTGCCGATCGCATTGCTGGTCGTGTCGTGGCCGCCGATGCGCATCCAGCTCCACACCAGCAGGCCCTTGCCGCCGTCGCGCAACACGGTCTCGCGCACGGTCAGCGGACGGCCGCCGGCGGTTTCGACCCGCTTCGCGCTCTCGGTCTCGTGCCAGGTGTCCTTGTAGCCGGCCATGCGGTTCAGGGAGCTGATCAGGGATTTGCTGCGGTCCTGGTTGCGGTAGTACAGCAGGTTCAGCGCCACCGGCACGCTGTCGCGGCGGTAGCTGCGCACGAAGTCGACGTCGGGCGCCATGTAGTCCGGCTTCCAGTCGGCGAAGGGCGCGGCCTGCGGCCAGCTGACGGCAACCTCGCCCAGGGAAACCGGGGCCGGGTTGTGGTTCGCCTGCTCGCCGTAGAGGGCCAGCGCGGGCCACAGCGCGCACACGGCCAGCACGCCGCCGGCCAGCGCCGGGACGCCCTTGCCGGCGCGTTCGCGCAGCGACGGTGCCGCCGCCGCCGTGGTGCCGGGGGCCGCTGCCGCCGCTGCTGCTGCCGCCGGCGCGGTGGTGTCTTCGCGCCAGTAGCTGCCGATCCAGAACATGATGAACATGACCAGGCCGAAGAACAGCCAGCCGTAGATCAGGTGGTCGACGCCGGTGGCCAGCGCCATGCCGGACAGGTGGCCGATCATCACGATCATGTAGGCGCGCAGGCCGTTGGCGAGGATCGGCACCACGACCGACAGGCCGATGAACAGCGCGCGCCGCATGGTCGAGCGGTAGGTGAGGTAGGCGTACAGGCAGCCCAGGGTGATCGAGGAGATCAGGTAGCGCACGCCGCTGCAGGCCTCGACCACCGACCAGTTCCCGGTCGGCAGCTCGAAGCGGGTACCGCTGCGCAGCACGGGAATACCGGTAGCCTGCACCGCCGCCACCGTGAAGTCGGCGGTGAACTGGATCAGCGGGCCGACGAAGGCTTCGCCGAACGGCACCGCGAACAGCAGGAACAGCAGCGGGAAGGCCAGCGAGCCGGCCAGGCGCGGTCCCAGCAGGGCCAGCGCGATCGCCGGGAACATGGCGACGAAGGTGTATTGCGACACCACCTGGACTTCGCCCAGCTGGGCCGCCAGCCAGCCTGCGCCGAGCAGCGCGACCAGCGCCAGGCCCGGGGCCCAGGGCTGTACCGGATAGAGGCTGAAGTTCTCGCGCCGGCGCCAGATGAGCCACAGGCTGATCGGCAGGATCACGTAGCCGTGGGCGAAGGTCTCGGAGCTGTTCCACAGGCCGACGATCGAGCGCACGGTGCCGAAATAGAGCGCGAACGGGGCCAGCAGGGCCAGCACCAGCATGGCCGCGCGGGCGCGCGACATGGACGGGTTCGGGGCGGCGATGGTAGCGCCCAGCACTTCGGGTGGGGGTTTCAGGAACATTCGAGGCTCTCTCCGATGCATGCCAGGTTGCTCGACCAGCTGTAGCGGCGCTGGACCTTGTCGCGGGCGGCGCGGCCGATCGCGTCGATGGCGCCGTCCTGCCCTTCGAGGAGGGCGGCGCAGGCGTCGGCGAAGGCGGCGGGTTCGTCGGCCAGCACCAGTTCGCTGCCGGGGACGGCGTCGATCCCTTCCAGCGCCTGCGGCGATACCACCACCGGGGTCGCCATCGCCATCGCCTCCAGCACCTTGTTCTGGACTCCGCGCGCAATCCGCAGCGGCGCCACCGCGGCGGCGGCGTGGGCGATGTAGGGGCGCACGTCGGGAACGGTGCCGGTCACCACCACGCCAGGCTGCTGGGCCAGGGCCTGCACCGCCGGCGCCGGACGCGAGCCGACGATGTAGAAACGGGCGTCCGGGAAGCGCTTGTGCACCGTGGGGAAGACTTCGGCGGCGAACCACTTCACGGCGTCGATATTCGGCCAGTAATCCATCGCGCCGGTGAAGACCAGGGCGCGTTCGCCGGCCGTGAACGGATTCTCATACGGCCGCTCCGGCGAAAAATACTCGGTGTCGACGCCGTTCGTGAAGTGGCCGATCTTCGGGCCGCTTTCCGGCGCCAGGCTGCGGAACAGCGCGGCCTCGGGGGCCGACACGAACAGCGAGGCGTCGTAGTCGCGCGCGATCTTGCGCTCGTAGCGCAGCAGCTGCTTCGCTTCGTAGCGGTAGACCAGGTTCATCGGGAAGGATTTCTGCTCGGCGTACTGGCGCCATTTTTCGGAGTCGATGTCGCAGAAGTCGATCACGCGGCGCGCGCTGCGGTGGTTCTCGGCGTACTGCGCCATCGGCGAGCAGAACACCAGCACGCGGTCGATCCGGTGCGCGGCCAGGGTGTCGTCGACCCAGCGCGCCATGCCGGCGTCGCGGTAGTACTCCTGCGACAGCGAGCGGTTCTTCAGCAGCGCGCCCAGGCTGCGCACGCGCGACAGCAGCGGGTTCATGCGCGCGAAATGGCTGCTCGCGCACAGCGCCTCCACGTGCGGCACGTACTGCCAGTCGTCGGGATCGTCGACGAAGGTCGCCAGGTGAACCCGGTAGTGCCGGGACAGGTGCTTGAGCAGGTGGTAGGAGCGGATCTTGTCGCCCTTGTTGGGCGGGTAGGGGATCCGGTGGATCAGCAGCAGCAGGTCTTCCATGATGCGCGCCTCATTCCTGGTTCAGGAAGATGCGGTCCATGCGGTCCCAGGCGAAGTCGCGCGCCAGGGCCTCGATGCGGGCTTCCATCCGGTCAATGTTGACGTAGTGGCGGAAGCGCGACTTGGCGTCCAGGCCCGCGGGACGCGGCTGCTGCGTGTCGATCTCCCACGGGTGGAAGTAGAACAGCGAGGGCTGGCGGTCGTCGCGGTTGACCTTGGCCATCATCCAGCGCGACAGCGCATAGGGCAGCAGGCGGAAGTAGCCGCCGCCGCCGGCCGGCAGGTTCCGGCCCAGCATGTGCACGGTGGTGATCGGCACTTCCAGCAGGCCGTCCGGGCCGTTCGGGTAGAAGGCGAAGCGCGGCGCTTCCGGCATGCCGTAGTGGTCGTGGGCGATCGGGTAGATGCTGGAGCTGTAGCGGTAGCCGGCATCGAGCAGTTCGTCCAGCGCCCACAGGTTGGCGCGGCCGATCGAGAAGCTGGGCGCGCGGTAGCCCAGCACGGCCTGGCCGCCGATGTCTTCCAGCAGCGCCTTGGCGGAGCGGATGTCGTTGGCGAATTCGGCGCGGGTCTGGTCGGAGGCGCGCAGGTGGCCGTAGCCGTGGCTGGCCAGTTCGTGGCCGCCGGCGACGATGCGGCGCACCACCTGCGGATAGCGCTCGGCGATCCAGCCCAGGGTGAAGAAGGTGGCGCGCACGCCATGGCGTTCGAACAGGGCCAGGATGCGGTCCATGTTCGCCTCGACCCGGCATTCGCGCTCGGGCCAGCTGGCGCGGTCGATGTAGGGAGCGAAGGCCGATACCTGGAAGTAGTCCTCGACATCGCAGGTCATCGCGTTGCGGATGCGTTCCCCCGGCGCCGGCAGGCGGCGCGGGGCGAGTTCGTACATGTTCATTCTTGGTTGTCCATCGGCTGGGTTACCGCCCCCTGGGGCGTGGCGACGATCTTCTTCAGGATCGACAGCACGGAAACGATCGACTTTTCGAGGCGCATCATGCGTTCGTCCAGCATCTCGACGTTGCTGGCGGGGCGCTCGTCGACGCGCATGTCGGCGGTGCGGATCTCGCCGACGTGCATGTCCTGGGCGCGGGCGGCCGGGGTGCCGGCCGCCCGCGAATCGCCGTCGGCGCCGGGCAGCTGGAATTCTTCGCTGATGTCGCTGATCACGGTGTTGATGTCGGCTTCCGTGAAGGCATGCATCTCTTCCAGGTAGCCCATCAGCAGCACGCGGTCCATCAGGGTGTTGACCTTGCGCGGGATGCCGCCGCTGTAGGCATAGATGGTGGCGTGGGCGCCGTCGTCGAAGGACGGGTCGCCGTTCCAGCCGACCGTCGCCATGCGGTGCTCGATGTAGGCGCGGGTCTCCTGCGCATCCATCGGGCCCAGGTGGTAGCTGGCGATCACGCGCTGGCGCAACTGCTGCATGCCGGGGCTGTGCAGGGTGGTGCGGAATTCCGGCTGGCCGAGCAGGAAGGTCTGCAGCAGCGACTTGTCGTCGGTCTGGAAGTTCGACAGCATGCGCAGCTCTTCGACCGTGCGCGCCGACAGGTTCTGGGCCTCGTCGATGACCAGCAGGGCGCGCTTGCCCTGGTGGTCGACGTCGCACAGGAATTTTTCCAGGCGCGTCAGCAGGTCGGTCTTGCTCGCACCCTCGTACGGCAGGCCGAAGGCCGACACCACCATGCGCAGGGTGTCGTCCGGATCCAGGTGGGTGTTGACGATGTGGGCCGCCACGATCTGGTCCGAGGGCAGGCCGTTGAACAGGTTGCGTACCAGCGTGGTCTTGCCCGCGCCGACCTCGCCGGTGACGATGATGAAGCCTTCGCCCTGCGACAGGCCGTACTCGAGGTAGGCCATGGCGCGCTTGTGGCCCTTGCTGCCGAAGAAGAAGTGCGGGTCGGGGCGCAGCTGGAAGGGTTTGGCGGAAAATCCGTAAAAGGTCTCGTACATGTGAATGCTCCGCTTGCTTAATACCGGACCGACAGCGTCGCCACGAGTGCGTTCTCGTGGTATTTCTCGCTGGTAAACAGGCCGGCTCGTCCGGTGGAGTGGCGCACGTCGAGCGTGCCGGTGGTCTTCGCATCGAAGCGCCGGTTCAGGCCCAGGCTCAGCTGCCTGAGGTTGTTGATCAGGCCGGTGTCGATGGACTCGATGCGCGCCGCGTACAGGCTGGCCTGCGCCCGCGTGCTCGAGGACAGCTTGTAGCTGGCGTTGGCGCTGGCGCCGCGCTGGCGCGTGTTGTCGTTCAGGGTGCTCAACTGGCTGGGCAGCAGCGTGCTGTCGGACTGCTGCAGCGATACCGCGTTGCGCTGGTCCTTGAACACGCTGATCGCCAGGTCGGTCCGCGCGCCGCGGAACAGGGCACCGGCCTGCAGGTGCTTGTTGCGGGCGTAGCGGTTGCTCAGGTAGTTGATGGTGTTGGGCAGCGACGGCGGCAGGCCGCTGGCCGCCATATAGGCCGCCACCATCTGCTGGCGCTCGGCCGGATCCGGATACGCGGTCCTCAGCATGCTGTCGATCAGGCTGGCGGTGTCCACCGTGGCCGGCAGCAGGAATTGCGCGCGGGTGGTCGTGATCGCGTCGCTGTAGCTCAGGCTCCAGCTGCTGTGGCGGGTGCGGTGGCTGGCCAGCAGCGAACCGGTCTTGCCGAAGTAGCGATGGCCGAAGGTGGCGTTGACGCTGGTGCGCGCCGACGGCGCCCACATGAAGCCGAGCGACCAGCTCGGCCCCTTGGTGCGCTGGTTGAACGCCGCGTATTCGAATTTGTCGTAGCCGGCATTGGCGGTCAGGTTCAGGTGCGGATCCAGCCGCCACTGCAGGCCGGTGTTGCCGGTCTGCGATCTGGAATCGCCGCCGATGGTGGAACTCAGTTCCTGCCGGTTGTACGCCAGGTTCCAGCCGAGTTCCCGGAACGACGGGCCGCTCATCGCATTGATGGCGGTGGTGCTGCCGGTGGTGTTGCCGAAGGCGTCGCCGCGGTCGCTGCGCACCGAGTCGCGCGTGAACTGCGCCGCCACCACGGCGGTCGAGCCGAAGCGGTGGCGCAGGCTGGGACTGACGCTCCAGGTGCGGACGTCGATGTTGTTGAGCGACGAAAAGCTGTTGGCGGCCACCGGGCCGAAGGCCGAGGCGGCCTGGCGCGAACGGCTCGCGCCGCCGTCCAGGAACAGGAAATCGTCGATCAGCTCGGACTTCATCGCAGCCTGGTAGCGGGTCTCGCTGTCGTGGACGTTCGGGATGTCGTCGTGCTGGTAGACGAAGCGGCGGTACTCGGCATTCGCGCTGAGCTTCAGGCGGCGGCCGTCTTTCCTGACGCTGATGGCGGGCCCGGCGTCGGTCACGAAGCCGCTCCTGGCCAGGGAGTCGTTCTGGTTGTTCAGGTTGTCGGAATAAGTCTCGCGCAGGGTGACGGTCGGTGCGATGCGCCAGTCGTCCGCGCGGCATTCGTTCGACAGCAGCATGGCCGCCAGCGCCAGCGGCGTGAGCCGGAGCGCCGCGATCGCCGGCCGCTTAGCCGTAGTGATAGTCATACGTCTCTTCGATGCCTGGGATGTCCCTGGTCTTGTTGTAGATGAGATTGACGTTGTCGATGCCTTCGAGCTGGCTCAGGGCTTCCTTGACCGCGTGCTGGGTCGTGGTCTGGGCCTCGACCACCATCACGATCTGGCCCATGTGCGAGGCCAGCACCCGCGATTCGCTGGTCAGCAGCAGCGGCGGCGAGTCGAAGATCACGATCCGGTCCGGATAGCGGTTGGCGATTTCCTCGACCAGGTTGCTCATGGTCGAGCTGGCCAGCAGCTCGGTCGCCCGCGGCGTGCTGGTGCCGGCCGGCAGGATCGACAGGGTATCGACGTTGGTACGCAGCATGACGTCGCCCATGTCGAGCTTGTCGTCGACCAGGATGTCCATCAGGCCGCGCTGGGGCGGCAGGCCGAGGGTGCGCAGGATGGACGGACGGGCGACGTCGGCGTCGACCAGCAGCACGGTGTGGTCGAGCTCCATCGCGATGCTCATCGCCAGGTTGATCGCGGTATAGGTCTTGCCTTCGCCCGGCAGCGAGCTGGTGATCATGATCAGGTTGCCCGGGTTGCCGCCCGGCGCGCGGGCGGTAAAGGCGCGCTGCAGCAGCGGACGCTTGATGATGCGGAAGTCTTCCAGCAGCGGCGTACGGCCGCTGGCCGCGGTGACCATGCCGGTCTCGCGCATGCGTGCCAGGTCCAGCTCGACCTTGCGGGTGGTGAACTTCGGCGCCGCCGGTTTTTCGTGCACGGGGGCCGGCGCGACCGGCACCGCGTGCACGGTTTCGTGGATGACGGTGTCGGCCACGGTCACGGACGGGCTGTCGGCGGCCGGATGCAGCGCGGCGCTGTCGTCGAGGCCGCCAGCGGCGACGGGGCTGGCGGGAGCGGCGCTACGCTGCCGGTCGATGCGGCTGGCTGCTTTTTCGATAATGCTCACGTGGAACTCCTTGCAAACTTTGCGGGGGCGCCGCGATTAAAGCGAGGGATGGGACAGGATCGCTGCCATCCCGGCGCCGTAGATCCCGAACAGCACCAGGACCGATACCCCGAGGGCGGCCAGGCGGCGCTTGCGGCGGACCGTCTGTTCCGCCGTCCAGTTCATGCCGATCGAGCCCAGCACCGGCACGCCGGTGACGTCGCGCAAGGTGGCCTGGCTCAGGAAGGTCGGGCGCAGCTGGCTCAACAGGAAGGCGACGGCGATGCCGGCCACCAGCGCGCCGGCGAACACCAGCGAGAACAGGCGCAGGCGGTTCGGACCGGCCGGCTGGGTCGGCACGGTCGGCGGATCGATCACGCGGAAGGTCAGCATGTCGGTGGCGGACGACAGGTCGCCGGACAGGCGCGCCGATTCGCGGCGTTCCAGCAGCTTCTGGTAGTTCTCCTTGTTGACCATGTAGTCGCGGTTCAGCTGGGCCAGCTGGGCCTCGACTTCCGGCACCGACGAGCTCTGGGCGCGCAGGCGGGCGACGCGGGCCGCATATTCGTCGACACGGATGCGCATCGATGCCACGTGGGCTTCGGCCGCCGACAGCGAGACGTTCAGCTGCTGCAGCATCGGGCTGTAGCCGGCGCCCGGATCGTTGCTGCGCTTCTTCTGCTTGGCCAGGTCCGCCTTCTGGGCCAGCAGCTGGTCCAGCAGGCGCTTGTTGGCGACGATGTCCGGGTGCTGCTCGGTGTACTGCAGGCGCAGGGTGTCCAGGTTCTTCTGGGCGGTCGCGATGCGGTTTTCCAGTTCCGGATCGGTGACGGGGACTTCTACAGCAGCCTCGCCCGGCTTGCCCGGCTTGGCCGGCTCGCCCGTGATCTGGCGGCGGATCGCGTTGCGGGCCTGCTCGGCCTCGGCCAGCTCCAGGCGCGCCTGGCTGAGCTGGTCGGTGGCCTGGATCAGCTGGCCGCTGAAGTCGCCGCCGCCTTCGCGCGGCAGCAGGCCCATGTTCTTGATCTTGAACTCTTTCAGCGAGTTCTCGGCGGCGCTCAGCTTCTCTTCATAGGACTTGATCTGGTCGTCGATGAACTGCACGGCCTTTTCCGAGTCCTGCTTCTTGCCGCTGAAGCTGCCCTCGACGAAGATGGTCAGCAGGGACTGCACGATGTCCTTGCCCAGTTTCGGGTTGTCCGAGACGTAGGTGATCGTATAGATGTCGTCGCGCTCGGTGCCGCCGATCTTGATCTTGGCGATCAGGTCGTCGACGATCTTCTCGTGCTCCTTGGCATCCTTGGCCTTGACGTCGAGGTCGACCATGCGCATCAGCTTTTCGACGTTCGGACGGCTGAGCAGGGTGCGGCGCATGAACACCACCTGCTGCTCCAGGTTGGGCAGGGTGGTCATGCCGGACAGCAAGGGCTTGAGGATGCTCTGGGTGTCGACGTAGACACGGGCCGAGGCCTCGTACTGGTTGGGCAGGCGCAGCACCACGGCCCAGCCGATGACGGCGATGGTCCAGGCGATGGCGACGGCATACCAGCGGTATTTGCCGATTGCTTTAAGGAAGTTCAGGAGGGTGGCTGTGATCTCTGCCATCGTTCATCTCACCATGAAAGATTTGGACTCATTTACTGATCCAAATCAGAGGAAAATAGAATACTCACGCATCATCGCTTGTACTCCATGCAATTGCAATTAAGCACACGAAAAATGTGAAGAGCTCAACAAGCCGTACCTCGGCTACAACACAAATTCCTTTAAGAAACACGGAGATACGCTCAGGTTTGCATTAATTTAGAGAAATTATTGCCGGGAAGTACATCGGACTTTCATGTGCGGAGCATTCATGCAGTAGACTTGCGAAATCGCAACTTTCTAAAAGATACTGCTTTATTGTAATGTCTAAATTGCAAAAAGGGGTGCACGGTTGGTGCACCAACGAAACATGCTCCGTCAGCCCTTCCGCTACCCCTCGCGCAACCCCGGGCGGGCGGTCCTGGCGGGCGCTGCTGGCCGGTTTCGCCGCCGCGTGCATGATCGTGCCGGCGCTGGGCGCCGAGCTGACGGCGGTGGTCCCGACGGTCAAGCGCTCGGTGGTCGGTGTGGGCACCTTCGAGCGCACGCGCAGCCCCTCGACCGTGTTCGTCGGTACCGGTTTCGTGGTTGGAGACGGCCTCAGCGTGATCACGAATGCCCACGTGGTGCCCGAGAAACTGGATGAGGCGCGCATGGAGCAGCTGGGCATCGTGACCAGCGACGGCGACACCGTGCGTTTCCGCCCGGCCCAGCTGGTGGCGCGCGACAACGAACACGACCTGGCCCACCTGCGCCTGAGCGGTCCGCCGCTGCCGGCGCTGAAGCTGGGGGATTCCGACAACGTCGCCGAAGGGCAGTCGCTGGCTTTCACCGGTTATCCGCTGGGCATGGTGCTGGGCCTGCATGCGGCCACCCACCGCGCCACCCTGGCCGCGATCACGCCGGTGGTCATGCCTTCGCTGAGTTCGCGCAAGCTCGACGTGCGCCAGCTGGTCCAGCTGCAGCGCACCTCCTACGACATCTTCCAGCTCGACGGCACGGCCTATCCCGGCAACAGCGGGAGTCCGGTCTACGACCCGGCCAGCGGGGAAGTCTGGGGCGTGATCAACGCCGTGTTCGTGAAGGGTTTGAAGGAAACCGCGATCAGCGCGCCGAGCGGGATCACATATGCGATTCCGGTGAAGTACGTGAAGAATCTAATGCAACAGAAATAGAGTGTTCGGGAAAGATTTCAAGCGTGCGCGGTCTTTTCCTCCAGCACTATGATATACAATACATCGCTGTTAGCGACTTATTAACATATGTGTTCGACGAAAGGGAATGACGTGGGCAAGTACAAGGCGAACCTGATGAAACACACGACAGTGGCGGCAGCCGCCGCGCTCGCATTGCTCCTGACCGGCTGTGCCACCAGGACGCCGCCGCCGCAAACCCAGGTCACCAACCCCGACTACCTGATCGGACCGGGCGACAGCGTGAGCATCATGGTGTGGCGCAACCCCGAGGTGTCGATGTCGGTGCCGGTTCGTCCGGACGGCAAGATCACCACCCCGCTGGTCGAAGACCTGCCGGCCGCCGGCAAGACCTCGACCGAACTGGCGCGCGATATCGAAAAAGCCCTCGCCAAGTTCATCCAGCAGCCGGTGGTGACGGTGATCGTCACCAACTTCGTCGGCAATTTCAGCGAACAGATCCGCGTGATCGGCCAGGCCGCCAAGCCCCAGGCCCTTGCGTACCGCCGCGACATGAGCCTGATGGACGTGCTGATCGCGGTCGGCGGTGTCACCGAGTTCGCCGCCGGCAACCGCGCCAGCGTGATCCGCACGGTCGACGGCAAGCAGCAGAAATTCAACGTCCGCCTGGACGACCTGATCAAGGAAGGCGATATCTCGGCGAACATGCCGATGCGCCCCGGCGACGTGCTGATCATCCCCGAAAGTTTCTTCTAATTGTGTCTGCCGGGACGCGTCGATAATTTTTACACTTGTCGGCGTTCCGGCATACAATAGAAATTTCCGGGTAGTACAGTAGGCATTAAGCGCCTGATTTACAATATTTTTTTCGGAACAGCCTGCTCATGGCCCGGAATTTGCTTTTTATGGGAAGTGGAGAAACGCTTCGCATGATCGCAACACATCTTTGGGGATAACGCACGTGGCTACCGAAAATCAAGAAAACAATGGAAACGCAGCGCCGTTGTCCTTGAGCGAACGCGGTGCCACCCGGCGCCGGCTGGCCAAGGCCGGCATCGGTGCGGTCGGCGTCCTGGCGACCCTCGAAAGCCGTGCGACCATGAGCCCGATGATCTGCAAATCGCCGTCGGGCGCCCTGTCCGGCGGCTTGAGCAGCCATTACGGCCCGCCGCCGGTCTGCCAGGGCCTGTCGCCGGGCTACTGGAAAAACCATACCGGCGCCTGGCCGATCCCGATCACGACCATGTTTGCCGACGTGTTCTATGTCGCCGGCGACCGGTCTACCTGCAACGAGAAGAGCAGGAGCTACCTGTGCTCGACCATGTTGAGCCTGGTCAGCCCGCAAAGGTTCGACAGGTACAACCTGGCGATGCATGCGGTCGCGACCTACCTGAACATCAAGTCCGGCAAGATCACTTTCCTGTCGACCGACACCTTGCTCGCCATGTGGGCCGACGTCCAGACCAAGGGTTATTACAGCCCGACAGCCGGCGTGCGCTGGAGCCCCGAGCAGGTCAAGAATTATCTCCAGGCTACCCACGACTGACGAGGCGGCAACGAGCATGTGGCGTGTGGTACCGGGGCAGTCGCTCGCGTTCCGGGAATGGGACGGAGAAGCGGTGCTGTACAACGACCTGTCGGGCAATACCCATTTGCTGGATGGCGCCGCCATCGAAGTGCTGCAGGCGCTGCGCCAGCGTCCCGCCGACGCCGCCACCCTGGCGGCCGGCCTGGCCTCGCGCTTCGACGCCGGCGCCGATGAACTTTCCGCCATGATCGAGGCCATGCTGGCCGGGCTTGCCGGCCTCGACCTCGTCGAGCCTTTCCCATGCTGAGTGTCGTCGCCGACCTGCCGCGGCGCGAGCTGGCAGCCCGCCTGGCCGGCCCGGGACTGGTCCTGCGCACCGGCCCCTTCGCCAACCGCATCCACAGCGACGTTCCCCAGCTGGCCGACGGCATCGCACTGCTGTACGCCGACTATCCCGTCGCCGAGGCCGGCGGTTTTGCCGATTTCCACCTGTCCCTGCACCGCGCGGGCGGCCTGCGGCGCTGGTTCCGGCCCCAGGTCCGCTTCGCGCACGACGGCATGACCCCGTTCAAACCCTTGCCGCTGGCGCAGGCCTTTCCGATGTTCGAATGGGTGATGAACTGGTGCGTGTCGCACCGCGCCCACTCCAGCCTGATCATCCATGCCGCCGTGCTGGAGCGGCATGGGCGTGCGGTGCTCTTGCCGGCCCCGCCCGGATCCGGCAAGAGCACGCTGTGCGCGGCCCTGGTGACGCGCGGCTGGCGCCTGCTGTCCGACGAGATGACCCTGGTCAGCCTGGGCAGCGGCGCCGTGCTGCCGCTGCCGCGTCCGGTCAGCCTGAAGAACGAGTCGATCGGCGTGATCCGCGCCTATGCACCCGATGCCGTGCTCAGCACGCCGGTGGAAAAGACCAACAAGGGCACCATCGCCCACCTGAAGCCGCCCGCGGAGAGCATCGCGCGCGCCGCCGATCCGGCGCGCCCGGCCTTCATCGTGTTTCCGCGCTACGAAGCCGGGGCCGCGACCAGCCTGGCGCCGCTGCCGAAGGCGCGCGCCTTCATGGGCGTGGCCGAGAACGCCTTCAACTACCAGGTGCTGGGCGCGCGCGGCTTCACGGCCCTGGCATCCCTGATCGAGGCCACCACGGCCTTCGAATTTCGGTACAGTAAACTGGACGAAGCTGTCCAGTTATTCGAACGCCTGGCAAGGGATGGGGCATGAGGGGACCAGCACTGCTGTTGGGCGTGCTGCGCGATCCCGCCGCCGCCGCCGGGCTCGACCTTGCCGGCTGGGACCTGCTGCTGCGCCAGGCGGCGAGTGCCGACATGAGCGCCATCCTGCTGGTGCTGCTCGAGGATGCCGGACTGCTGGACGGCATGCCGGCGCCGGCGCGCGCCCATCTCGAATGGGCGCGGGTGGCCGTGGACCGCCATGCCCAGGCGGTGCGCTACGAAGTACGGCAGATCGGCCAGGCCCTGTCCGATCTGGGCCTGCCGCTGATCCTGCTGAAAGGCGCGGCCTATGCGATGGCCGGCTTGGGGGCGGGGCGCGGCCGGATGTTTTCCGACATCGACATCCTGGTGCCGAAGGAGAAGCTGGGCCAGGTCGAGGCGGCCCTGATGCTGCACGGCTGGGCCAGCCTCCACCAGGATGCCTACGACCAGCGCTACTACCGCGAGTGGATGCACGAACTGCCGCCGATGGAGCACCTGCGCCGCGGCAACGTCATCGACGTCCACCATGCCATCCTGCCCGAGACCGCCGACCGCCGTCCCGATCCGGCCAGGCTGCGCGCGGCCGCGGTGCCGCTTGCCGATGCCGAGCCCGGCACGCCGCCGCTGTGCGTGCTGGCGCCGCGCGACATGGTGCTGCACAGCGCCGTGCACCTGTTCTACGAGGGCGAGTTCGAGCATGGCTTGCGCAACCTGTTCGACATCCACCGCCTGCTGCTGCAGTTCGGCGCCGAGGACGGCTTCTGGGACGGCCTGCCGGCGCGTGCCCGCGAGCTGGAGCTGGAGCGGCCGCTGTTCTACGCCTTGCGCTATTGCCGGCGCCTGCTGGGCACGCCGGTGCCCGACGCCGTTCTGCGCGCGATGGAAAGCGAGGCCCCCGGCGGTCCGCTGCTGGCGCTGATGGACCGCCTGTTCCAGCGCGCCCTCGTCCCCTTCCACCCGAGCTGCGCGGATGCCTTCACGCCGCTCGCCCACGGTATGCTGTATATCCGCGGCAATTGGCTGCGCATGCCTTTCTTCCTGCTGCTGCGCCATCTTTTCCACAAGGCCTTCCTTTCTCCTGACGCGACGCCGGCGCACTGATATTATTAAAAGATTACCGATATGTAATCACTCCTATTGCGAGGAAGACATGGGCAGCGCGGAAAACAGGTGGGTGAGACTCCAGGACCTGCAGAATTTCCTGGCCGAAGGCAGTCTGGACGAAAGCCTGCAGAACCAGGCCGCACTGACCGCGGAGCTGCTCGGTGCCGGCAGCTGTTCCATCATGTTGCTCAACAGCGGCGCTCCGGACCAGCTGCGCATGACGGTCCACGCCCGCTTCGGCAAGCTGCCGGACGCCGCCCTGACGGCCTCGGTCGGGCAGGGAGAGGGGATCTGCGGCCGGGTGCTGGCCAGCGGCGAAGCGCTGCTGATCGAAGACATCGCACATTCCGAAGTGGCGGCGCTGGCCCAGGGACGCGACGGCATCGGCGGCAGCCTGATGTCCGCCCCGCTGAGGGTCGACGGCAAGATCGTCGGCGTGATCAATGTGGCGGCCGCCGGGGAAAGCCCGGCATTCACCCAGGCCGATCTGCAATTGCTGAATATAATTGCACTGT
>Ga0308169_10002859_pt1 | contig 17389 bp, 31 predicted proteins | sample PhyBR1_2_FD_202139 | JGI IMG/M metagenome (GOLD analysis project Ga0308169, IMG submission 202139) | Phyllosphere microbial communities from UC Gill Tract Community Farm, Albany, California, United States - DLSLSB.R1 | ecosystem: Host-associated > Plants > Phyllosphere > Unclassified | place... | reverse complement strand
AGCCGTTGGGCCCGTCTGTCAGGCGCAACTTAGGCAGACCTATTCTCTCGACGCCGGTGGTATGCCATGCATCCTGCTGGTCGGCAATGTCCCGGTCCCGAGCTTACCGAGCCCGCCAACAACGCGACCTTCTCTCTCTATTGTAAATCAGCATTGCGAATGAGGTGCGGGAGACCAGCCCACCGTCTCGAGCTGTGCGAGCCAGTTCTGAGCCTGTAATAAAGCTGCCATCTTGTTTGGGGATGCACACAGGAGCAGGACGATCTACCCCCCTCGTGTTATGTATAAAGCGTACACGGCGAGCACTACCGGTGGGCTACGTATGTCAATGACTTTTGCCGGGATGATCGCCCGGCTCTCGGTAAATGGCACCTACGACGCTAGCGGGATTGGAAATCCCAGCCGTACCGGGCGGTGTTTAGATTCCCCGCGCCTGGTTGCTGGTCAGCCGTTGTTTCTCCCTCATCACCGAGTCTGCCGGTCAGTGCTCATGCGTACCAGCAGACCAAGAAAGGCGTAAGTCCCACAAGGGTTCTGTTCGGTTGCGCTCCTGAACAATGCAGATGCACCGTGTGCCGGCGGATCAAGGTGGGCGTTGTGCTGGTCTGTAAACTGATTCACAGGTGAGATGCATTCCCTTATCTTCTACGTCTGGCACAACGGATACCTGCAAACGTTGCAATAAACACGGGCTCGAGTGTTCATATGAAACGAAGCGCAAGCGGTGCGTTCATCCTGACGATCGAGCTGACGGAAAGGGTGTCCGGAACAAGAACCTCAACCTCGGCGAATGCTGCCGCCGAAGGAGCGACCCAACAGGAGGTGACACAAGGCTTGTCCGAACCCCAACCTCAAGCAGACTACGCTGTTTTGCCCTCCCCTGCAGTCTTTGGTGTGGACGATAGGTCGTCCATCCCTCCTCATACCGTGCCTTTGACTTCTGTCCCCGGACTCAGTCCACTTTCAGCCGCACCATCGTCGAAGAAGGTTGCAACCCCTTGTATCGTCACCGGTCTCGAACCTCAGCTTGCGGACGACAGTGGAAGTAGGCAAAGTGTTCTCATCCAAACGGCTACGGACAATGCACAGGACGACCGCCTGCCAACGGAGGTCGACCCGCTGCAGATGGGCTTATTCAGCGAACTGGAAGCGGCGACGTTATTCACTCAGTGAGTCCTTTCACAGACCGCCAATTCACGTCCAGTTTTATGACACATCATAACGAGCTTCTGGCATTGTTCGATCCGGCGCATCTCAAGTTCAACATCGCCAAGCAGCGCCCGATTCTCCTCGCTGCGATCGTCTTTGCATCGGCCCGCTATATACGACCCGAATTGGCGAACGTTTTGCATTCGCATGTTGAGCTTATGGTCAGCCGGCAGGTTTCTCGAGGCGCCTTTGATCTTTCGACGATTCAAGCCTTGTTGATTCTGGTGCTGTGGAAGTATCCTCGGCAGCATACCGCGTATACCAATCTTGGGATAGCCATCCGTCTGGCGTTCCAGCTACAGCTGCATACGAAACGGACAGCACCCCTTCCCGAAAACGAGGAGGAAGTCAGGACTGTCCTAGATGCCGAGAGAACATGGATCAGTACGTGAATCACTGTGGCGGCACTGATTATCAGATCTCTGCAGTACGTCCTCTGCACACCCCACATGCTGACTCAAGTTCACGATCGATCTTACAGCTACATTCTTAATCTGCCTCCAGGGATCATGTCACGCCAGCTGGCTGAATATGTTCGATCATGGGCGGAGGAGCACTCCCGCTTTGGCATAGCTGGAGATCACTGGCTCGTGTTCTGTGCCGGGTGAGGACTCACGCGCTGCTCTACCAAGCTTATGGAAGAACAACCGACGCATGGTTGGTACAGCCTACAGAGCAAATCCCGGTATCGTCCGCTATGGGTCGGCTCGATCCAAGTCGACTGTTGTGGGAAGCAAAAGCGCTGGAACAACGTCTACAGTTCGAGTTACAGGAATCGCTCCCATACCTCACTGCCGCACATAAGTTGCTTGCTCGCATTTCCAGCAGCATCATGACCCTTCAACTTCGACAAAAACAGTACTTTGGGGCCGTCCAGGCTAATGGAGACGGTGCAATGTTGTCCCGCGTCCGCTCCACCCTCTTCGCGACGGCAAAAGAAGCGATCGACCTTATCATTCGCTTAGGTCAGGCCGGCCTCCTGCCATTCTACACGGATCTTTTGAGCATCTCCTTCTCCAAGCCTGGCGTTTTCGTGTCCCTGGTGAGCATGTCATGGCGAAGAAGGGCAAGAAGGGCTTATTCAGATCTTACCTACCGCCTCGGACGACGAAAAGATCCATATTCGATCCATGATCAGCGCCTTGCTTGACATGATGACGACCTTGACGGCGACCGACAGGAGCAGCGATTCGCCAATGACTTATGTTGAGCGTTTCTATCGTCATCTGCTCGCGTCGATCAACGCAGACCACCCAGTCAGCAATGCCATGATAGGTGCGACTCTTTGCTGAATCGCAGTATACTAGACCAGCATCAAGTGTCGCGCCGTGGGATGGCGTTTCCGGTTTCGACCTCACAGACGTGGACATCTGGAACTTTCTATCACAGCTACCCTAGCGTAGAGGGCGTTTCAGACCAGACTCCAGGTCCGGCTCTCTTGTTTTCCGCACGCGAAGAAAGTTTCTCTATGCACATGTGCATCGGTGTCATGATGTGCCATGGGTCATGGAAAGGCACTATATGTATTACTGTGAGAATCTATTGTACATCGTAGCATTCAGTGAGCCACCACGCGTTGCCAACCCATGCGTGTTTGGCTCCCTGGGCAAACCGTTGTATATATCGGCACTCTGGCTCACCGGATTCCGCAGATAGCAATTAGAGAAGAGGACCTTCGCACGTGTGCTTCTCACATGGCTTCCGGCCTTACACAATACGTCTATACAGCACATATCTAGCCCAGCAGGCACTGTTCACGTCGTACAAGTCCGTCCTGAATCACGTCCGCTAGGAAGGTGTCGGAAGTCTTTCTCGCGGAGGGGAATGCGAAGGAGACCGAGACGACAACCGCCGATTACTGGCCCGAGACTCTGCATGCTTTGATACCATCTGCAGCACATCATGCGGTGTACACCCTCACCCGTCCCACACGGGTCAACGCCGGGATCAAGATGTGTATGATGAAGTCACCGTGATCAGGGTTGGCACTGGGCATGACCACGAGATTACCAGATCTCGTCTCGTCCCCGTTGAAGTGGCGTCCTTCCCGCCATTTCCCGGTGCTCTCGTCTACGATCTCCAATTCCGTGAAATCGAGGATTCCCGTCACCGCTGGCGATCCCTCGGGCCCGACGAAAATCGCCTGGAAGCCCTCTCCTACGAGAAGGAATGTGTCTACCGATGTGTTGATGATGAGGCCGTAACCGGGCTCTGGGTGACCAAAGACATGTGCACGCATTATCACCACGTCCCAATCTCCCATCTTGACTTTTTCCATCGGTTTGGATGGGTCTTTATCCCCTTTGGCGAAGCGTTCGAAGAAGAAACCATGAATGGGCCAACCCTGATTCCTGGCTTCGACGATGAAGGGTGTTACTTTGCGCAGGAGCTCATAGTGCTGGATAAAAGGACTGGTCGCGGGGTCTACCGAGTCGATCCCGAACGGCGCTGTCCCGATTGCCTGGTAAGCGCCGATGGATTGCCAGATCGTCAACGCCCCGTATTCATCCCTTCGCTGTTCGGGAATGAACAGAGGCTGTTTTCGGTGTCGATAATGTCCACAAATGTCCGCATGATTCGCGAAATATATGTCGGGTGAGACGAAGTCCAGGGAGGGCGCAAAGATCTGGTATACATCGAGGACGGTTTCCACTGGACCTCCAGATGGATAGTCGCCCGGATTGACTCCACCGCCCACCATGACAGGCTGGTCGTTCTCGTCGATATTGCGAAGCCAAGCATTGGTGAACATAGGAAGCGGCAAGATAGCTTTTCCCGCCGAGGCGACCGTTTCGACATACTTGGCGTAGTGGTATGCCATGAAGAGCTCGTCCGTCTTGACGCCCTGGCCAAAGACTTCGGTCCACGTTCCTTCTGGTGCCGGCGCCTCCAAGCGGTCCTCCGGCAAACCGTTGGGGAACGGTTTGGAGAGTGTATCGCGCAAAATCGAATTGAGAGAGCCCCAATGCGCGGATAAACCCTGCAACAAGTCGGGGGGAACGTTCGAGCGGAATGCTTGTTCTGCCTGGAGACTTCGGTCGCGCGAATCGCCTAACAATCCGATCTCGTTTTCCACCTGAACCATAATGACCGTACGAGCCGGATCATTGTCGCGGAGAAATTGCAGCAGCGCGGCGAAAGCGCGGGCGTCGGCACGGACTGCTTCGGGACTGAACAGAGACAAGACCTCCACAACGCCTTTAGACGTGGTCTTCGCGCGGGGAAATCGGTCGACGTTGGTCTTCACCCAGGCTGGAGCATAACATGATTGGCCTGTGCTGTTCAGCGACGCCGCTTATTATACAGTCAAGATTGCGAGACGACCGGCAGTATGGCTCACCGTTCTTATAGGCTCCGAACCACAGAAAGACCAGCTTGAGTTGATGCTCCTGGGCCCCATGGATGATCTTCTGCACATCGCTGAAATCGAATTGCCCCTCCACAGGCTCGATCCTGTCCCAGCAGATCGCTCCAAGTACGGTGTTGATATGCATCGCCGCCAGCCGGGGCCACACAGTACTCATGTACGCTGGCGAAGACGAGGACGAGTTGTGAAGCTCGGCAGCTCGCAGGATGAAGGGTGCCCCGTCAACGATGAGATGATGAGCCTCACCGTCCCGGATGGACTTGATGTACGGTAAATCGCTCAGCATGGCGAATTGGCTAGGGTTGGGATATCGAACAAATGCTCCATATGAACGAGAAAGCTGTCCGGAAATCACCTGAGGGATCAGCCTCTTGCGGTGAGATGCAAAGCCGGGATGCAGTCGCTGGTGCTGACAGCTCAACGTCCGGAATGGCTCTCCGGTCGGCTCAGGGCGAAGGATGAGGCGACTAGCCTCGGTAGTCGGTTCTCGGTCGGTTACACAATAGGCTGAGCGGATGAATGTCACGTGTCAATGTCAGAGCTCGGGGAGAGAACATCCGGTCAGCCGGCATCAAAAAACCCACCACCGGCTGGATCCTCGCAAATCAAATACCGATCACCACATATCGGCACCTGATGCAGGTAAAAACGATTCAAATGGGCAATCGGGGATTGGCAGAGCATCTGTACGGTGGATCCGCAGTGTGAAATGGTCTGGATGAGATGGCGTACGCCTGGGAGGTCATGCAATACTCAGGCGTCTATGCAGGTCGAGGATCGGACTTGAAAGAGGCGATGTGCGAGCTGTGGATAACAGCAATGCCCATGTTTCCCACCTAAAGTACCGTGTCTCCAATGGAGCGACCCCGATCACGGTATGAAGCCCAGCCTACGCCATCGTCCCCGCCGAACCATGGCAAAGAGTGCTTTGGTTGTCCTCGGTGTTCTCTGTGATGCATGATATAGCCAGAAAGATTCATCTTTATTGAGTGACATGGTCATCAAGGGGCCTTTGACTGGTGCGCCTGAGGCGAACGGCGTTTCATCCTATTTGCGGCGCAACCGATCTTAGCTCACCTTACTTCACGGTATCAGCCTACGCCACGTTTCATCCTCGATAGACCGGAGGTTCAGCTCGTCCGTTCCAACTGCCGTCGCATCCTCGTCGCCATCTTCGTTAGTCATCGGCGGATCGTCGATCGACCGCTCGAGCCTTGTTAAAACCGACAAGTCGTATTCTTCATGCTCGCGCCGTCCCGGCTCGACCTGCACGACATGTTTTGGCCCTCTGTGGACCGACGAGCGGCAACCCGGTGTTGGACTGGAAATCCGCGAGGTCGTACTCGAAAACACCGGTCAGCTGTGGACGAGGTCGTGATGAGCTCGAACGAGCGGTGTTGGGACACGATATCGGCCGACCGTCACTGGCCGAGATGTTGTCTGCTGGAGCGGCTCGCGGAAGCCATGGAGTATGGAACCCCTAGAGGTCATGGCGAAGCGGTCGTGGAAGCGCATGGGCTCGCTCGACTGAGCCGGTGGGTAATCGATTCCCATGTTCGGGGAAGACTCACTCGACCACTGAGGTGACATGAAGCGCTGGTCCGGCGTACTGCGGAAGCGGACTGAGTGAGCAGCCGATGCTGCACTAGCGGCGGTCATTGAGGGAAGCGAGGGGTAAAACGGCTCGATGAATGAGTTTTTGAGGATACCTCGGCGGAAAGGTAAGACGTGTTTGTTTCGGTCCTGCCCCGTGCGCGTGCCGCGGGTTGCCGGCATTGGGGGCCCAGGGCAGACCGGAGGTGAAGGCGTGTATGGCGGGATTTGGGAGATAGGGGTCGATGTGGAGTCTGGCTGAAATCGAGTCTCGTGCAGGGGCGGAGGTGGATGATACCCGCCTTGAACGTCCATGAGACTGGTGAGCGGGCACGGTTGGTGGTGGGTCAAGTAAGTTTGATGAGATGGCTGTGCGTTGTGATTGTGCGCAAATTGTGCAGGCTCGATTTGTGGGTCGCCATGCGCGCGAGGAGGATGACCCCGCTGTGGAAGGGACTCTGTCGTGGCTCTCCGCGGCCTGATCCTTCCCGCCAAAAGGTCATCCAGTCGTTGTAGCCCGTTGTGCCTCGCACGCTGGCATGAGCTGCTGGATTTCCGTCGTCAACAGACCAGCGCACAGTCGAGGCGGACGTTGGCATTCTTCTTTCCACGAAGTTTTGGTCTTCATCTTCAACTTCTTGCTCATCCAGCCCGCACCCAGGGGTACGAAATCCCTCCTTGACGCGATGGCTGCCTGTGCCTCTCCCTGTGTATTCGATTGGAAGGGAGAGCCGCTTTTGGTCGTATTTGGCGTTCAGCGATCCACCGCCCGAAGGCCGGTGCGGCGCGCCGGCTTGCAGATCAGATAGCCGCTTGTTGACCGGGTGACGTAGGCGTGTACGCCTGCATTCAACATCAATCACTAATGAGCGGCGCTCAGAGGGGCGCAGCAGGCCAGAAGTGAGAAGAAGGGGATGAGTGACGGGAGCGAGGTGAAGCTGAAGGCAGCTGTAGGAGTCTACCGTGTCTTCCGAGAGACACTCACAGGGTCCGAACTGGCGGCATTCCTACAGAAGAGCCTTCTGAAAGGTGAGAGAAGAACGACCGGGACGTGTCATGGAGGAGGAACGCAATATGACATGCCGAGGAGGACATGAGCGTGGTGCTTCAACATCAACATACACGCCGGGGTGAGGTAATCTCCCCCGATCCGGCGATCGCCGCCTCCAACTTCGAACCGGGGTCACCCAGAGATACTTGCTGTTGACATTCAACCTTCCTTCACTTTTCCATTTGGCAGTAGCCAGTAGCATCTCCAACCATGTCGGGCGCCCCTCCAAGACCACCAGCAAGTGGTCAGGCTCGACCTCCGGCTGCCGGGACGGCTGGTGCACCGGGTTCAGCGGCAAGCACCCCGTCGGCCCCTCCTCATCCGGCCGCGCAGGTGATCACCAACATGCACAACCTGATCGCTATGGACAAAGAGGGCAAGCTGAAGCCGGCACAGATCCTTCAGGTGAGTTCATATCGAAATACTCAGCCCAAAGACGGCTCACGAGGGACTCGCAACGGTTGCAAGAATGGACTCGATGCCGGACAGGGCTGACCACAGTGCCGTAATCTCATAGTGTCGCATACGCGCTCAATCGTCCTCAAGAACACGCTGGAAAGGAAGACGAATCCGCTTCTACATCTGACGCCGAATCTGAACGTGCTTCTGCCGTTCAACGGCTCGCCAGCGTTGATCTCGAAAGAGGCCTTCGAGAAGAACATAGCGATGGCGGCGCAAGAGGGGCAGCGGATCCGGGGACTGGTGATTCCGCTAGAAGAGCTCAAGGCGATGCTGGCTCTGCCCGCAGAAGAGAGGAACGCGAAGATCGCAAGAGTGAGTGATAATGCCGGCATTGTCGTCATGCGGCCACCCATCACTTCACGTCTCAGCCCTCAATCCTGTGCACGCACGCAGCGAGCCTCGAGGTTAGCCTAAATAGCGGCGATACTAACATGCAGGACCCCCAACTCAAGGAGCGGTTCGCAACATCCGTTACGTGGTATACCAAGGGCGGAGCAGACGGGTTCTTGCCCCTGCTTACACCGGCAAATCGACCGCTAGGCGCAGCCGGGGGTGCCAACACGCCCAGACCTCCTCCCGGCTCACGGCCAGGTACGCCACAACAGGCGCCCGTCACTGCTGCTGCCGTTGCTAGCTCGAGTACGACTGCCGCTTCCGCCCCTCCCGCTGCTGCAGCCGTACCTCCATCTCGCCCAACTTCCAGCTCTGACTTCAAGGAGGAGCCAGATGAGCCGGCCACCTCGACTTCGGGGGTAACGGTGAAGACAGAACCGACGGATCCGGCATCAGCTGTAGGCACGAGTGGGTCGGGGCCACCCAGGGCCGAGTCATCATCAGCAGCAAATGGGGCGGCAGCACGTCCTCCACCCACGGCTGCCCCTACTGCTCCTCCACAGCCACCTCCGCCTCCACCAGCCCCTCCCGTACCTGCGGAACCGGAAGAAGTCAGGCGGAAACGGAAGCTGGAAGAGCTGTTGGCTGAGATTGCCCCGGGAACTCAGTTCGAGCTGGGCGTGACGGATGTGAGTATAGCTGGCTGTAAGAGCAAAACATTCGCTCACGTTAGGTCTTCAGCGAGGTGCTCAGCTGCTTCGTGGATGAGGCTGCCCGGGGTTCTGCGAAGTTGGCGAAGCATCGGAAGAGCGATAAAGTCGGGACGAAGGATATGGCGTACTTCCTCGGTCAGTCGGCTAATCGACGGTGGTCAGCTGGACTTTGCTGACGTGAAGACAAAACGTATGGCATCTCAGTACCCGGTTTCAACGTTCAAGTACCGCAGAAAGTGCATACAGGACCGGAGAATCGCGAGAACAAGCTGGACGGTCGACTGGAAGTGCGTGCAGAGAGCAAGGAGGGCAAGGAGATTAAAGAAGGCAAGGAGGGCAGGCGTAAGATGGTTGCTCCGCGGGCCGCCAAGTACAAGGCGGTGGAGGGACAGTTGCAGGAGCAGTGAGCGGCCTCGTTCTAATCTCATGCGATAATCGGCTCTGTGAGAGAGCGAGGCATGTCAGGATGGCGGTGAGCGAAGGGATTTGCAAATCTATCGGGATAGAACATTTGCCGACTTTTCGTCGAACCCCTATTGATCGCGAGTGCGTGGGGTGTCTGGCTCTTCACGGATATAACGGCAAGTGTCTTGGTCATGCATGACCAGGGAGGGACATTGATGGCAGATGGAACGTATCACGACTTATGACACATGTATATGCATCGCTTTATCAAACGGCACGTCTTGTTTCCCCGGCGGTGCGTGATGCATCAGCCCGAGCCAGCGTTGCACCCTCATCAGCTGGCGAAACGCAAGCAAGAGAAGGTTCGCGCCACGCGACTGGTATTCGGTCCCGCCGGCACGTCAGGTACCTCGGTCCCGAGACCAAGGCGCTTCCGGCACCCCGATTTTCCCTTGCGGCGGCGCCTTCCGTCCATCACGGACGCTGATGTTGCCCATCCATCAGACGGAAAGGAACACCCGGGGGAGTAACCCAACAGCAGGTCCCTTCCAACCCGACGGACATGGGACGAGTGCCTGCCGAGATCGGCAGCTGTTAAAGGGCGTTGGTCCGTCGCTGCATCCTTCCAACGCGGACGCACTCCTGCAAGGTCAGTCCATGCTGGCGCTATTTCAAGCCTGTTTGTAAAACATGACGATAGGCCGTGTGCGATACATGATCTGCAAGGCACCGCAGCCTGGTCCGTGTGACAGGCGAGGTCCCGAGTCCGGGTTCCCAGGAATCAGGGCAAAGATTGTCCCTCTGACAAGGAGCGTTTGGAGGTGATTGATGCTTTTGTTTTTCGTGCTAATTCCAGCGACAGCGTACGTGATGGTGCGCTGCGCTGCGCGGGCATCAGACGCCTGCGAAGGTATAAGACGGCCGTCTGTCAGTGGACGGCCGGAAAATCCTTTCGTTCTCGTGTACGGTCATTCATCAACTAGCCGTTCATCGCCGGAAGACCGCTGGGCCGAGCACCGTCTGCCTTCCTTTCTTGCCGAAATCGACCAACGCTCACCGGACCTCAAGGCTGACCCGACATACCCGCCAAGACTCCGATCATGCCCCACCAGGACCCCCGATCCCCTATATCTAGCTCCGGCTCCATAAGCAAGGCGCCCTCGATGCTATCCGGAAAGATGTCCTTTCATTCGGGCAGCGATCTCGTCAACACCCCCGAGCTCTGTGACAAGGAGACGAGCAGTACTGGGCGTGCATTTGGCTCGACTACCGCCGGTACTGCAGGAAAGAGGAAGTGGTTGTTGCTGCTCATCTTCTCCGTGTCTCAGGTGAGTGCCCTCCTGACCCTCTCTTTCCGCTGCCGACCGGCGATGTCCGCGCATCAGCTGACGATAGTTTCTCGACCTGTGTAGTCGGGCTTCTGCCGTGGTGTTCATCGGTGGCATCTCCCGAGACCTCGGTATCGACTACGAGACGTCGACATGGGTTCTAGTGAGTGAGAAGGATCTGACAGGATGAAAGAGTCCATCCTGGTCGTGTGGCGTAGTGATTATGGGTCGCATGCTGATACCAGAACTCGTACGGTGTGACCTTTGGCTCCTTCCTCCTGCTCTGGGGCCGCGTATCCGACCTGTACTCGGCCAAGATGGTCTTCTCGCTGGGCTTCCTATTCTGCGGCTTGTTCAGCTTGATCGTCAGCTTCATGACCAACGAGTATGCCTTTTATGTCTTCCGTGCACTGTACGGCATTGCCGCCGCCGCGACTGTGAGTCCACATCGGCGGTCATTGCGATCCCATCGGCTCGTCTGAGACGGGCGCTGAGGACCAGATCCCGTCTGCGTTCCAGCTCATCCTCGCGGTCTTTGATCCGAGCGAGGTGCAAATCGCTTTGGCCTTATTTGGCCTGAGTGGCGCCGTCGCCAACGCCATGGGTCTGCTGATCGGGGGCGCATTTGGCGAGATCTCCGGCACTGGCCAGAGCGCCGATTGGCGTTGGTTCTTCAGATTCATCTGCTTCGTCTCGTGAGTGTCGCGCTCAATCGAACGGACCTTGCAGTCCTCGGAAGCCGGGAGAACCGCCATGAGAATACCTTGCCACGTAGTCGATCTCACCGCCAGGATTCCCTTTGCGCTCATCTCGTGGCTTCTCATCCCCCGCATTCCATCCAAGCTCCACGCGAACCGCACCGCCAAGTGGAAGCTCCTCGACGTCCCGGGCTCACTTCTCATCCTCGCGGCGCTCATGCTCCTCAACGTGGGACTCACTCTGGGCGCCTCGCGAGGATGGGTGAACGCCCGTTTCCTCGTCCCCACCATCCTGTCTCTCCCCCTCGCCATCGCGTTCTTCGTGTGGGAATATCGAGTGGGCGAGGAGAAGGCACTCATACCCGTCAGCCTATGGAAGATCAATAACGTCTCACTCATGAGCTGGGTCGCCCTGGGCTTATTCCCGTACATGGCCGTGAGTCACCCTCCGGGCCGCTTTCGGACCACCTGACTCACTCTAGTGTATCCAGCTGCCCTTGGTGGAGCGATATCAGACGATCGACGGCGAGTCGAGCATCAAAGCCTCGCTTAGGATGTTGCCCCAAGGCCTGGCCATGTGCATCGTCGTCATCCTTGCCTCGTGAGTTCTACCGGGATTTCCAGTAACGGCGACCTCTGACACCCCAGGGGTATCTTAAAGAAGATTGTCAACATGCGCTGGGCGATCGGCTTTGGCCTTGTCATCGCCGCATCGATGTACGTGCCCCTCATCTTCGGTGACGGCTCGACGACCGGGAAGTACTGGTCCCACTACGTGCCGCCCTTCATCATCGGTTCCGCCGCTTTCGCCATCGCGTTCTTGGGCGTCAAGTGGGTATCATCTAGTGGACGAGGCTGGTGTGCGCTGACGGCAGCATCACCATGATGACGGCCGCTTCGGCGTCCATGGCGGGAGTAGTGGGCGCGCTCTTCCAAGTCTGCTTGCAGGTGAGTTGGCGTGTACAACTCACGAGAGCACTGCGCCGTCAGGCTGACGGCAGACCGGAGTCACCACGGGCATAAGCATCCAGTCCGGCCTGTTGACAGTCCATGAGGGGTCCATCGGGAATTGGAAGAACATCCAGACCTCATGGTGGTTCCAGTTTGGCTGGTGCTTGGTCATCGCCTGGTCGGTTCTCGCGTTCTACCAGCCTCGAGTCATCGCGAGCCAGGTGGAAAAGCAAGCTGCTGAGGTGATGGAGTTGGAAGACACTCGAGAGGGTGCTTAAGGGGCATGAGCAAGAGATGAGCAGACGAAAAGTGTTGTATGTCCGAGGAAGTTTCAGATCTCGAAGGAGAGCGAGTCGATGTCACGATGGAGCAAAGAGAGAAGGAGCACAGGACAGAGTAAGGGTAGGCGGAAGTACCCAGTCGTCCACCATAGAGCACCCACCACCATCTCGTCTTCACATCTGTAACAGTCCTTAGCCGAATATGTGTCGGTACTGTCCATCCATGCAAGCCTGCGTTTAGAGCAACACCCGCTAGAAACCCTCTCCGCCTAGCGTGCCGCACGCTGACGCCTTGCGGGGGGGGGGGGGCGCGCCCCCCCCCCCCCCCCCCCCCCCCCGACATTGAAGCACGCCTCTAGAGTTTGTCCCTACGGGCCCAGCCACAAATCAGGGTATATGCATTTTGACAGAGATTATCCAGGTATACTACTATTGGCAAGATAGCAGGTAGTAAGATCAGAATCATTGCTCCTCGTAAGATTGCTCCTGTCCCTCCTCGACGTATTCCTCCTGCGCGTACTCATCAAACTCGTCGTCGATGTCGGCGTTGGCGTCTGGCGTCAGCGGAGTCCACTCAATGATCCCAACTTCTGAGACACTCACATTGATCGTACTCGTTGCACAGGTCCGCCAAGTTTGACTCGGCCTCGGTGAATTCCATCTCGTCCCTGTGCGTTAGCGGTGTTCATCAACACAGGTGCAAGGCCTTACATTCCCTCGCCGATGTACCTGTCCATCAGCTTTGGAACCCGCCTTGCGATACTGAACGTACCAATGCGTATAAGCGCGTCGCTTGAACAGCGCTCGGAATTGCCCGTGACTTCGCTTGAACACCTCTGCCTGTCAGCCTTGCGCATGGACCTGACGATCGCCGTACCGGAGATGGCCGTCGTATTGGCAACGAGAGTGGCCGCAGAGACCTGTCCGACGGGCGGGACCGTACACAACGTCGTCAACGACGAGTTGGGGATCTGGCATCAGAATCATTCCGTAGCCTCATTGACAGCGCTGACCCATGGCACGAAATTTGCCGAGTTCTGCTTGTCAGCAAAAGTCCCACTGCGTATCGTCCCGACTGACCTTGTTCTGGAACTCGTACACCGCGTTCTCAACTGCAAAATTAGCCTCCTATCGCATCGAAAGGCTTCGCGCTCACGGTCCCGCATGCTCAGCTTGCCGCGGTACGCGACGGACACAGTCAGGTACTTGCCCAGCGCGGGGTCGATAGCCGCCAGCAAGCTCTTCTTTTGGAAGATCGCGGCGGTGAGGTCGTTTACGTTGGTACCCTTCGAGTGAGCTGAGGGGCCTCGAACTTGAGCCAGCTCACCGTGTACGACTTGGACGCGGTCGAAACGAGCGGGGCGTATCCGGCAGTGAAGAAGTGTAGACGAGGGAACGGGACTGATGATCAGCGCCAGGCCAGAGGCGTGTTTTGGCAAAACCCGACCCACTCATATTGACCGCAAGCTTCCTGAGATCCGAGTTCAGAACACCCGGGCTAGACATCAGGACGCGATCACCTTGGTGGTATCAGCTTACAATCGGAGCGTCGCTGCTGTCAGCTATTGCATACTCGAGACAAGAGGTGCAGCTTACTGGTGAATCCAGCCATGACCTTGGCAATGAGCCTGTTCAAGTCCTTGTACTCTGGCGTTTTCTGCTTCAACTCGGTCACGCAGATCTGGTACAGCGCTTCGTTCTGCCGGTTAGCTAGACATCGGTCCGTCATCTCGGTGGATAATCACATCGATGCAACAGGTGATGTCCGAGTTATCGACCAGGTTATGCGTCGACAGCACGGCGTTGTAAGGCTCTACAACCGTCTCGGAGACCTTGGGCGAGGGAAAGACCGAGAAGGTAGCGAGCATTCGGTCCGGGTACTCCTCTCGGATCTTGCCGAGTAAGAGCGCGCCCATCCCAGATCCCGTTCCTCCTCCCAGAGCTGCAGGTCAGCCAGTTTGGCTCCAACGTTCCGCCGAAGAGCGCTCACAGTGCAACACCTGGAAACCTTGCAGGGAGTCTGCACTCTCCGCTTGCTGTCGGATGACATCCAAAACAGGGTCGGCAAGCTCGGCACCTGCTCGTCAGCACTCACGCACTCGGAATACAGCGCAACCCACCCTCGGTATAGTACCCCTTGGCCCAGTTGTTTCCCGCTCCGCTCTGACCATGCACAAACGTATCTGGCCTAAAGAGGTTGGCGAGGGGTCCACTGCGGACTAGGTCGACGACTCCGGGCTCGAGATCAACCTGAATGGATCGGGGCACATATTTTTGGTTGTTCGCCTCGGAAAAGTACACGCCGACTGTAATTCAGCGTTGCAGCACGCAATGGTGTTGGGCGATTTCTCACCTTTGTCAAGTTGTTGCTGATCATTGCCAACATACTTTCCGGAGTCTGCGAGTTAGCGCTACGCCGAGTAGGGCTTGAAGCACTGACTGTCGAGGCCGTGTTCCTGTCCAATCAGCCAGACGACAGTGGCCTGAGTAGATGTCACGCACCTGGAGAATGTTCTCCCAGAACGCTGTTCCGATCTGATTTCCGGCTGAGCCATGTCAGCATATGTCACGAAGATCTGGATCGTTTCTCTACGTCTTCCGGACGTCCTTGATGAGCCGCCCGACAGAGAGCCCTCAAGCTCGATATGACATTAATGTCGCTTGAGGGCTTGGAAGGGAATGGCCTCCTTGACCCAAGGGCGACTGACCGGCCGAGCGGCCCCTGCTAGCATGTTCCCGGCACTCCCGGCACGCCCGACTGCCATGCTTCAAGCCTTTCCTCCGCAGCATACTCGAGGAATCGGGAGCAGACGGGGAAATTTTCAGACATACCCTGTCCAACTGTTATGATTCAGCCTGGGACCAGGGGGTTGAAGCATTTGCGCGAGATCACTTACCGGACACGCTGATGATTTCTCTTCCCATACTAGAGCTGCTGTCGTGAGACACGGGGTGTGCAGCCGAATGCCAGCCAGATCGATCAGGTAGCGAACGAGGCTAATAGGATGAAAGCGGTGGATGAGGTTGAATGCACTGGCGGCACCGACCTCATGATCCCGGTCAATAGTTGGTTCGGTCTGTCGGTCAACACGATGTGGACGCGCGCGTGGGTGGAGGTCTTGTCCATCTCCGATGTCCATGACGCATGCAACATGATATCAATCCTCCCGCTTAAAGCTTGCTCGCCACCCCCCCAACTCAACGCCACCATCCCTTGGGACGCGGGATGGAGCGAGTGGTTGCTCATAGATCAGCCAAGGGCGAGCCAAGACTTGTCGCCCGCACCCCGCCTTGTCGACGCGTTCAAACAAACTCAAAAAGCGCTCCATGCATCGTGTTACCATCTCACTCCCCTCGGCCAAACGTCCGTGTGCATTCATCAAATATCGCTCGTCACTGTAGAACGCGACGTGCCGCGAGACATCTGAAACGCACAACGCACATTCGGTTTGTATCCGGCGTGGGTCCTTCCTTTCGGCGCAAGACGACGTCGACATACAAATTCCCATTGGCGTCATCGGCCGAGCCGTTTCTGCCGCCATCGATCCGCGCGTACATAGATAACATAGACCATCTTTTCTCAGCCCCATCGATAGTCGAAGACGAGCGCATATACCCTGGAGCACAGAAAGGGAGAGAGAGCGCACTGTTGACAGTGATTGACGTAGTGCGGCATTGCTCGACGGCCGACCGGACATAGCGCCCGGAGATTGTTCCCAGACCGACTTCCCGGGCGATCCCCCGACTTCGGTCCTTTCACGGACGGCCCCTACGGAGAATTGGCCTCGATCACTCTTGGCGCCCCCCCTGTCGACGACCCCTTGCGGCGTCGGTGCCGTGTCACGAATCGCTGATCAACCCACTTCGCATCTCCACACTTCAATATAGTAATAGCACGGCACGCCATGCGAGTCGCCGCGATCACTGCCCTGCTGCTAGTCGGCAGCGTACGCGCCATCGAGCTCTCCGACGGACGCTACGAAAAGGTCGTCGAGGTACTGCAGAACATCGCCCGGTTCTCGTGGGAGAACGGAACGAAGGCGCAAGCGCTCCTGGAGGCGGATTACCCATCACTTTCGGTCTTCTCGCCGACACCGCCGTTCCCATTGCCGAATCCTTTGCCCAGCGGGGATATCTCTGGGATCATCGACATTGCACGGACAACGCTGCAGAACAGGCCGGATGACGCGGTGACGGTCAACGGCGGGGCGACGCTGCTGGAAGATGGAGCTGCGGGGGACCCGCCGAGCTTGGGCGTGGCGGTGTTGCTGGCCAACGCGAGCACGAACAACGAGCAGGTGAACGGGATCGGCTACGGCGATGCCGCCACGGAGCAGCTCAATTACTTGCTGTACGATGTGCCCAGGGTGAGCTTCGATTGCTTCACCTGAGCGGTCGAGCAAGGCTGAAAATCAGACGAATTCAGGCGCAATCAGTCACAGGAGAGATCAGGCGCAACTCTGGGCCGACAACGTCTACATGGTATATCCACAGCGCCTCGACTTGCACCGTCGCGGGGTTTCGTGCTAATGTGCAGGTCCCGCCGTTCCTGGCGTACTACGCAGTCCTACACGACAACATCACCCTCGCGCGAGAAGCCCATCGCCAAATACAATTGTATCGCGACGTCCTACGCACCGATACCGGTCTCTGGGCGCACATCCTTCTCGGTAATGTAACCCACGATCCCGGACTGTGGGCGACGGGCAACGCATGGGCCGCAGCGGGCATGCTGCGGGTGCTCGCTACGCTGAAGTGGAGCCAATTCGACGCCGCGATGCAGAGCGAGCAGAATGATTTGAGGAGCTGGGCCGAAGAGATCTTGCGTGCCACCAACGGATCGCTAGTGAGTCGGTGGCCGAGCGTCGGGCAGTGGCTGACGTCGAGACGAATGACGGTATGCTTCACAACTATATGAACGACACGGGCACATTCGAGGAATCATCCGCAACGGCGCTGCTTGGTGCTGCTGCCTTGTGAGCGGTCAGAATATGCATC
>Ga0308169_10002857_pt1 | contig 17392 bp, 20 predicted proteins | sample PhyBR1_2_FD_202139 | JGI IMG/M metagenome (GOLD analysis project Ga0308169, IMG submission 202139) | Phyllosphere microbial communities from UC Gill Tract Community Farm, Albany, California, United States - DLSLSB.R1 | ecosystem: Host-associated > Plants > Phyllosphere > Unclassified | place... | reverse complement strand
CGAGGTGAGCCGGCTCTCCTCTCCCCGCCTCGCTCGTCCAAGTAGTGGGCTCTGGGTGGATGCAGCGTGGAGGCACTGGACGAAGCTGACTCTCTGAACTCGCAGCGCGGCACCTCAAGGACTCGGCGCGTCGACGGCCGCACCTGCAGCAGGCGCCATCAGCAAGACGACCAAGTTCAACGACCTGCCCGACGCCGCGCGCAACGTCGTCGAGGAGATCGAGTGCGTCCCTCTCTTCTTCGCTCACGGTCTCGAGCCTCGCGATGGAGCGCGAGCTGACGAACGGCCGACCTCGTGCAGCAAGTTCATCCGGCAACAGTGCTCGCTCGCCGACGAGCTCAAGGCCAAGGACCTCGGCAGCGACATCGCCTCGACGCAGCGCATGTACGAGCAGTACTCTGCTGTGCGTCTGCGCTCCCCCTCTCGCCGCATCCAGCTGCTCGAGCGCTGACTCGAGGCCTGCGTCCACAGGAAGCCGCCACCGTCTCGTCCCTCCTCCAGACCGACTCTCGCCTCCTGTCGGCCCTGCGCGCCGAGCTCGAGCAGTCGCTCACCGACCTCACCAAGACGACGCTCCTCATCGAGGGCTTCAAGGCGCCCCAGTCGCCCAAAGCGCACGAGGCCAAGCAGGTCGCGACGTTCCCGTACGAGTTCTTCCGCCGCAAGACGGACGAGATGAAGGACCGGGTCGGGCGGTACAAGGCGACCATGGACGTGCGTTCGATAGCTCTCTGTCTACATGCTCGGCTCGCTCTCGCACTGCTCGTCGTCGCTCTTCTCCCCCTCGCCCTCGCACTGACCCCTTCTCTCCCTCCTCCCTCGTCGCGCTCGCAGCAAATTTCCGCCCTCCTCTCGTCTCCCTCGCACGCCCTCTCACCCTCGTCCATCATCCCGACCCTCAAAGCGCAGCACGCGTCGCTCGTCAGCCTCGCGAGCGCCGTCTCGGCGCTCGACCTCGACCTCAAGCAGCTCAAGGACGCGTACCGCACCATCTATCGCGACAAGACGGGCCGACTCGCCGACCCGTTCAGGGTCAATGGGAGCGGGGCGGGGCTCGGCGGCGTCGAGAGGGGCGTCGGCGGGATGGCGATCCGGTAGCTCTCGGTCGAGCGCGTGCTCGAGGAAGGGGACCGAGCGAGTCCAATGTCGAGCGGGTCGTGAACTGACAGCTTCATTGCGATACTGCTGAAAGAGAGAGAGAAAGAGAGTGCCCAGGAAAGAGAGCCTGCTACTGCTGCGCCGCCGTCCACCGCCGCGCTCAGGCCAGCGCCGAGAGCGCTCTCCTCCACTTGCTCTTGCCGACCGACACGGGCGTCTCGTCGTTGCTGCATCGTCGTCTCATCGTCAGCTTCATCGTCTCGAGAGTGAGGAGAGGGAGAGAGAGAGGGAGAGGGAGAGGTGGACGCACTCGCGCGAGCCGCTGAAGAAGTCGATCTCGAGGAGGTCGAGCGTCTCGCACTTCTGCCACCATCGGGCGCCGAAGTAGATGAGCGGGAAGAGGACGACCATGAGGTACCGTGTGATGAAGTCGGACGTGTTCCAGTGCCCGGGGAGGAGGAGGTGGAAGCCTTGGACGAGGAGGATGATCGAGAAGCCCTGCGACGACCGGTGCTGGAGATCAGCGTCGACGGTCGCGAGAGAAGAAGTTGCAGACGAGGGACGTACGACGAGGGCGACGTAGGCTGCGTAGGGCTGGAGAGGAGCGCGGTAGGGGAAGAAGTTCCTCGAGATGTCCTGCGCCTTGGCCGCGTGGAAGAAGCCTGCGAGCGATCGACGTCGTCGGCTCGACGCCTCGAAGCCTGGATGAGCGAGAGAGAGAGAGAGGACGCACGGATGTAGCAGAAGCAGATGCACGCCCAGCTGAGGAGCCCACCGACCGCGCAAAAACTTGCTAGCCAACCGAAAACAACGGCGGCGTCGTGAGTCCCAGCCTGCAGAGCGACGCTACGTGAGCTCGAAGAATGAGGTAGAGGGAAGGAAGAGGAGAGGCGACGCACCGACATGAAGGCGAGCGAGCCAAAGGCGATGCCGGTCGAGACGGCCACGTAAGGAAGCCCGTACCGATTGAGCCGCGCAAAGACCCTCGGCGCGTTGTCGTTGAGCGCGAGGCCGTACAGGCACCTCGAGGCGGTGTACAAGCCGGACGAGGCGGCCGAGGTCGCCGCGGTGAGGAAGGCGGCGTTGACGACGCTCGGGAGGGTCTGTGCGCAGGACGGAAGACGAGAGTCAGCGAGGGCGACGAGGCGAAGAGAGGTGGGCGAGCGTACATGTATCTGAGCGCGCTCGATGGCGACGACGAACGGGCTCGACAGGGCGGTGCCGTCGTTGCGGGCGAGCGCCGGGTCGGACGAGCTCACGACGAGGCCGATCGCGAAGGTGCCGAGGACTGTAGGAGCGCCGAGCGTCAGTTCTGAGCGCACGAGCCGAACGAGAGCAGTAGTAGGACGCACTGTAGAAGAGCCCGATGCGGAACGAGATCCTGCGGATGGCACGAGGGATCGAGCGAGACGGGTTTCGAGCCTCTGTGAGCGCAAGAATTAGGTGAGGCGTCGAGCCGCGGCGCGAAAAGGATGCGCACCTCCTGCAGCTACGCTCACAATCTCCGAGCCGACGTAAGCGAAGGCGGCCTTGGGCAGGACCGCGACGAAACCGGCGAAGCGACCCGCTGCGCCCCGGATGCCGAGGAACTGGACGAACGGGCCGGGCACGGACCAGAACGAGAAACCGATCGGCCTGCAGGAGGAGGGAGACATCAGTACGACGAGCTGAGAGAAGGTGAGGCAGTGCAAGCCGACGAACGAGCCCGGGCAGCTGGATGAAGAAGCGGACGCACTCGGTTCCGGGCACGCCGCCCGCACTGATGATGACCGACAGAATGAGCAGGCCGACGATCGTGATGATCTTGATGCTCGAGAACCAGAACTCGAGCTCGCCGAACGCCCTCGTGCCGCCCAGGTTGATGAGGGCGACGACGACCCAGAGCGCGGCGACGTATCCTGCAGGGCTGCGGGACGGTAAGAGTCAGGCCTTCGTTTGCGTGAGAGACGCTCGTGGAGAGACGCTTGAGCAAGAATGGAGACGAGAAGGAGCGAGGAGCAGGAAGGAGACGTACTTTGCGTCGCTCCAGAACGAGACGAGGGTCGCCGCCGCCGCGAGCTCGGCGGGGAGAACGAGCAACCAGTTGGCGGCGTACGTCCAGCCGACGGCGAGGCCGAACGCCGGGTTGACGAGTCGCGTAGCAAGCGTGATGTGGCCGCCGGGGAGAGGAAGGTGCGCAACCATTTCGCCAAGGGAGGTCATGACGCACCACACGAGCGCGCCGACGAGGCTGAAGGCGAGCAGCATGCCGAGAGGACCGGCCATCGTCACTGCGATAGCTCGAAGTCAGCGAAGACGCTCGAGGCTCGAGAAAGAGCGCAACGCGAGGCTTGAGAAAGAGCGCGACGCGAGGGAGAGCTCGAGCCGACTCACAGCTTTGCGCCGTCCCGAGGAAGAGTCCAGTACCGATGACGCCGCCCTGTTCATGTGCGAGAGTCAGCTCTGTCGCTCGGGCAAAGAGGGAGGAGAGAGAACTGGACGCACCATCGAGATAAGGGCGATGTGGCGCGGCTGGAGCTGGCGGCGCAGCCCTTGATCCTTGCCCTCCCTCTCGCCCCACTGGACGAGCGGCTCCTTGCCCTTCGACTCGCTCGAGTAGCCCGTGAAGCTCGTGCGCGCCTCGGAGGCGACGCCGGGCGAGCGCGACTCGAGCGACATGGGCGAGAGGTGCGCGAACGGCGGGTAGGTGGGCGTGTCGGGCGTCGACATCGTGCTGCTGGCGAATCGACCGGGAGCTAGGCGGCCGTAGAGGGTGTCGAGTGTCGAGAGTCGAGGGATGAAGGGCGACGGCGAGGGAGAAAGGCGTGGGGGCCCAGATCGTGGCGCACGGACGGACGGAGAGGATGAGGAGGCGACGCGAGGAGGAGTGTGCGCGGACAGGAGAGTTCCCCGCTGTCTCGCCGTGGGCCTCGAGAGTCCGCAGTCGCCGCAGTCGCTGAAGGACGTGCCTGACGAGCGAAAGTCGCGCAAAGAGCCGGCTGCCGAGGCGGGAGGAAGTGGTCGGGCGGGGAGGAGGAGGAGCAGGTGCTCCTCAGCAGAGCAAACGGGTTTCTCGCCGCGCACTTCACTCTGCCAGGCCTGGAGAAAGTACGAGCGAGCGTAGCCGTACCCGCAGCGTGCCCGTGCGACGCGGGCGAGCGGGAGGTTGAGGGAGAGCCGGACGAGGAGGCGGCCTCGTCGCGGCTGCTTGCCATGGGCGCATAGGTGGAGCACGCCCAGTAGCAAGTACCTGGCACCCTGCACGTCGAGAGCATAGCGCTGCAGCGGGTGTGTGCCGAGAGAAAGAGGCGAGCGAGCGGCTCATCTCCTCGTGCGCCGTCCTCCTCCAGCCCACCTCGCTCGGCACCGCTAGCCCGCTCGTTTCAGCCACCATGGACATCGACGACATCTTCAAGGTGCGCACCATCTGCCCCCTCCTCCTCACGAGCTGTCCTGACCTCTCCCCACCCCACCTCGCAACAGCGCCCGCCTCTGCCCAAGTCCGGCCACGCAGGCACCAAGCGCAAGCTCGAGGCCCCGACACTCGACCCAGAGTCGTACAAGTCGGCCCGTCTCGACTCGGGCACCGGCGCAACCCCGTCAGCAGGCGCCGACTCCAAGGGCAAGGGCCGCGCCGTCACCATCCAGGACGGCTCAGACGACGACGACGACGACGACAACGACGAGCGAGCCGAGTTCGCACCGGGACAAGACGCCGACTACTTCGCCGAGGAGGACGAGGACGGCCGCTTCTTGTGCGTCCTGCTCTCCCTCCCCTCCCTCCCCCTGCACCTCTCGCCTTGGCTGGACGCTGACCCAGGCCGCACCCCTGCAGTGGAGGAGGGCTCAGCAACGTCCAGAAGCAGGTGCTCAACATCATGGAAGGCTCGGGCAACGACGAGCAGCTCCCGGGCGAGGACCTGACGCCGCAGAGCGTCCGCAAGTCGCTCCTGTCGCTCGAAAAGGCCGTCAACAAGAACCGCGACCTGCGTACAAAGTACCCGACCGATCCAGAAAAGTGCGTTCGCGTCCCTCCTGCCGATCGCGCACCCCTCTACGAGCGCCGCCGCTGACGGTGCCGCTGCGTCCCCTCGCAGGTTCGTCGACTCCGAGTTCAACCTCCTCGAGTCGCTGCGGTCCCTCTTCCTCCTGTCGACCAACCCGGCCATGACGTACCCGATCCTCCTCGAGAACTCGACGCCCAACACGCTCGCCGACCTCCTGTCACACGAGAACCTCGACGTGCCCATCGCCGTGGTCGAGGTGCTCGAGGAGCTGCTCGACCCGGAGGACCTCGAGGACGACGGCGACGAGGACGAGGACGAGGCGGCGTCCGAGGCCAAGCGCGCGGCGATGAAGGCTCTCCTCGACGGGCTCGTCGAGGCGGGCGTCGTCGACCTCGTCGTCGCGCAGCTGCAGCGGCTCCACGAGGAGGACGAGAGCGAGCGTAACGGCGTCTTCCACACCCTCAGTGCGTCCACCTCTCGCTTCCTCTTCCCTCTCGACGCCGATACTGACTCGCGCGCCCTGCAGGCCTCATCGAGAACCTCATCACCCTGACGCCCCAACTCGCGTCCCCCTTCCTGTCGCCCAAATCCTCCTTCCTTTCGTTCCTCGTCAAGCGCCTCGGGCAGGACAAGAAGCCCGTCGAGTACGACCAGAACCGGTACTACGCCGCCGAAATGCTCGCCCTCGTCCTGAGCTTGCCGGCCGAGGTCGTCGAGGGCGAGAACGAGGCGAGGCAGCGCGTCGGAACCGAAGGCTGGGTCGACTCTCTCCTCAAGGCGCTCTCGGTGCGTCCTCCTTTTCACTCGCTCTTGATGAGATGGAGCCGTTGAGCTGACTCTTCATCCTTGTGCCGCCCGCAGGTGTACCGCAAGCGGGAACCCGCCTCGAGCGACGAGGTCGAGTTCATGGAGAACTGCTTCGACGCTCTGTGCTCGGCCCTCTCGTCGCCGACACCGACACCTTTCTCGGCCGACGCGCCCGCCGTGCACCCGGTCAAGTCGGCCTTCCTCGACGGCGAGGGCGTCGAGCTCCTCGTCCTCATGCTCAAGGCCAAGAACCTGTCGCGCACGAGGGCCATCAAGGCGCTCGACCATGCGCTGCAGGGCCGCGAGGGCGCGCCGTTGTGCGAGCGGTTCGTCGAGGCGCTCGGGCTCAAGACGCTGTTCGCTGCGTTCATGGGTCGGGTGCGTTGGCCGTCCTCCTCCTTCCCTTTCTCGCCTCGTCCACCTATCTCGCCTCTTCCCGCTCACCCGAACTAACACTGACTCATCCTTCCCCTCGCTCGCAGAGCGAAGGCGGCAAGAAGAAGAAGAGCGCGCAGCTCGCCCCGACGCACGAGGACACCGAGCACATCCTGTCGCTCCTCTCGTCCCTCTTCACCTCGCTCTCGTCCGACACGCCGCTGCGCACGCGCCTCCTCGCCAAGTTCGTCGAGTCGGACTACGAGAAGGTCGACCGCCTATGCGAGGTGCGCGAAGAGCTCGAGCGCAGGATCGACAAGGGCGTCGACCCGGCAATGGCGGCCGACATGGACGACGACGAGCTGTACCTCGACAAGCTCGACAACGGCCTGTTCGCGCTGCAGCTCGCCGACTACGTCGCGGCGTGGGTGTGCATGGAGGACGACGGCGTGCGTCCCTTTTCCCCTTCTCCCTCTTCCTCCTCCTCACCGCCGAGCCCTCGACTGACCGTCTCGCCCGCCTCCGTCCCTCTTTGCAGGCGCGCGACCACCTCAAGATGCTCCTCTCTCGCCGCGACAAGTCGCTGCGCGACGTCGTCGCCGTCCTCGACGAGTACCGCGACAACATCGGCGTCGACGACGACCTGTCCGAGGACGCGCCGCCGAGCGAGGGTGAGGAGCGCAGGGCCATCCTCGACCAGCTCGCGCGGTACCTCGAGAGCGTCGCGTAGCGTCTTGTACCGTGCAACGCGCTCGCTGCGACCAGTCTTACTCTTCTCGAGCGCTGAGCGAGCGAGAGAGAAAGGAGAGCCAGCTTGGTTGAGCGCAGCAGGGCGGCCTGGGCAGGCTTCCTCGAGCGTGTGCCGCGAGCCTCTCTAAGCGAGCTACACTGTACAAGGCGCGAGGAAGAGCGTGTCTTGCGATTATCCGGTCGCGTCGGCGAACGGCCGAGTGGGGGAGGAGAAGGGCAAGAGTCGGGGCCGCGTCGTCGCTCTCCTTCGCTCCTCAGCGCGCTCAGCTGCGGATCGGTGCACTCGCCGCAGCTACAGCTCACCAGCGCCCTCGACCACCAGCTCCCTTACGCCGCCGACGAGCTCGCCCCGCACCGCCACCTCCGCCGAGTTCGTCCCGCCCTCGCTCGCCACCCACCACCTCGCCAAACATGCCCTGGGCCTACGCCGTGCCCCTGGGCGTCGGCCTCATCGCCGTCGCAGCCGTCGCCGTCATCCTCATCGAGGTCGTCCCCGCCGTCCTCGAGGAGCGCTCGCGCGAGAGGCACAGGAGGAGGCGCTTGGCGAGGCCCGTCCGGCACCGTGCCGACACGCCGCCGCCGGCCTACCACGACACGGTCGACGAGAGCGCGAGGACGAGCGGCGTCGAGCTGCCCGAGGGCGGGTGGAAGTACGAGGTGCGCAGGAGGAAGCGCTCGACGGCGATGACGAGCACGGCAGCTCGCAGCGAGGATCCGCAGCAGGTGCGTCCGTTCTCGAGCTCCACATCCACTACAGGGACCACGCGCTAAGTCCTCGACCTTCCTGCAGAGCCGCTACCGCCTCGAACCTCTCGTCCACGAGCCGCAACACGTCCTCGGCGGCGACTCGACCGCCGCAGAGTCCGACTTTGCGCTCGGCACGCACGATGACAGCGACGACGAGACGCCTGCTCCGTCGTGCGACAATAACGCCGCCGCAGCGCGCGCCTCGCGCTCGCGCACAGCGTCCAACTCGCCGTCCGAGCCGAGCACGGCGCCGTTCCTCTCGCCGCCGCTTTCGACCTCGTCCCGCCTCGACGTCGGTGTCGAGCTCGTCACGACGTCAACGCCACCGTCGGCAGCGCCGCCTGTGCCGGCCGAGGAGAGCCCTTTCGCCGACCTCACGAGCTCGACCGCACCCCTCCCCACGACCTCCTCCCCGCTGGACACCGCCTCTCCCGCCCTCTCGTGCGCCTCCTTTGCGCCCATCTCACCCAGCACCGCCTCTCCGACTGCGCTCGCCCCCGCCGCGGCGCCGTCCAAGCCCAACTGGCCCGCGAGCGCCGACGACTGGGTCCTCCCGAGCCCGGCGCCGTCCGCTCCAGCGAGCCTGAGCGGCGACGCCGCGGCGGCGAGCACCGACGACGAGGACGGCTGGTCCCGCCTCAGCGACGAGGAGGACGAGTGGCGCGAGGTGAGGGTGCGAGCGAGCGAGGCGGGCGGGCTGCGTCTCGAGGGGGCGGGAGAGGCCCGTGCGCACTGAGGCGGCGAGACGCTCAGGGTCCGGGCGAGGGCGAGTCGTAGCTTTGTCACCACTATGCAGTGCTTTCTCTCTCTCCAGCTTGCTCTCGACGACAGGAACCGCGAGCGAGCGAGAGAAACCGAAAGTCGATAGTCCGTGGCCTCGTCTGCCCGCTCCTCCTTCTTACTACTCGAGGACGATTTGCTCTACAGCCCAAGCCGGTTTGCCATCCTCCTCCCGACCGGCGCACCATGCTCGCCGAAACGCTTGGCGCTCCCGCTCGCAATGCCCTGCTGCCTCAGCCTCCCTTTCTCCCTCCTCTCGCGCTCGCGCTCACGGTCGCGCTCGTCACGCTCAAACTCGGCGTCCTCGACCTCGCGCTCGTGCCCGCGCGCATCGAAGCCCGTGAAGCCCGAGGGCCCCTCGCGCGAGAGGAGCTGCGATGGCTGCGGGCGGTGGTAGGCGGCGGGCGAAGGCGGCGATGTGTGCGACAGGTGAGGGCGGAAAGGCGCCGAGTAGGGCGACGAGGGACCGTCGCGAGGGTCGTAGTCGCCGTAGGGCAAGCGAAGATCGTCGCGCGGCGAGTAGGGCTGCTGCTGCGGGCGGAAAGGGCCCGAAATGGGCGACGCCGCGGCGGCCGACGAGACGGTGGTCCTGCCCGTCGAGCGCGACGGCGCCGAGCCGGTCGACGGCGACGACACCATGGTCCTCCTGCCGTTGCCCGAGGCAGGAGGAGCCCGGAGAGGCTGCGTCTCGGCTGCGCGAGGCGGCGCAGCGGACGAGACGCGCGTGCGAGAGCTCTGCCCGCCGGCCGAGGTCGGCCCGTACCTTGACGACGCGCCGCCGTCGCGGTCTTGGTCATCCGACGACGACGCAGAGAGGTCGTCGGACGACTCGTCGCCCGAGAACGGGTACGAGCCGCCCGTCCGTGAGAAGGAGTGGCGCTTGTTGACCGTCAACGGCTTGGGCGGCGGCGGCGAGGGCGAACGAGACGGCGAGAGGGACGGCGAGAGGGACGGCGAGAGGGACGGCGACCGGTCGTACCGCCGACGGGCGTGCTCGTTCGCCCTCGACGTGGGCGCCTCGCGCTCCGAGTCGGTCGCGTCGTGCCCGTACTCGGGCTCGAAGGCGCCCGGCCGACCATCGTCCACCTCGGACCCGGACGCCGTCAGGTACCCGCTCCTCGTGCGCCTGATCCCGCTCGCGGGGCGCGACAGGTCGCCCTCGTCGGAGCTGCCGACGCTCGACGGCGGCGGGACGCGCTTCTGATGCGCCGGCGCCGCGGCGTACGACGACGGCTTGACCGGCTCGGGCCGGATGGGCAGCGCCGAGCGGTCGTAGGCGCACGAGATGGCGGGCCCATCGGGCGAGAGGGGCGAAGGGATGGGCGGAACCGACGGGTGCGGCGGGCCGAGGGGAACGTGCACGGCCGGGCGACGAGAGCCGGCCGTGGAAGGCTGCGGCGCGGCCCGAGTGAGGTCCTCGAACGAGTCGAGCGAGTCGCTGTGCCGAAGCGCGCGCCGGTCGTCGGCGGCACGTTGCTGACGGCGACCGTGCGAGAGCTTGTGCGAAGGAAAGTCGGCGACGACCTCGTGCTCGAACCGCTCGACGTCGTCCTTGAGCTCGTGGAGAAGGCGTCGTCCACGAGCGGGCGGGCGACCATGGTCATGCCGGGGCGGGCGGTCCCGAGGGCGGGAAGGCGACGACGAGCGAGGTCCGTGAGCCGCAGCCGGGCGGTTGAGGTCGGCGTCGAGGCGAGCCGAGCGGGGCGGCTGAACGGGCTCGGGCGGTACGGCGTTGACTGCGAGATGTGCTGTCAGCAAAGGAGCACAAGCCGAGTAGGAGGGACAGGGAGATAAAGTGGACGCACGAGCAGCATTGAGCTTGGCAAGACGATGGCGCGGCTCGTCGCCCTCCGACTCGCTGCGGACCGTGAGGCGGGACGACGGCCTCGACGGCAGGTCGGACGCGGCCGAGTCGCTGTCGACGTGAGGCGCAGGCGCGTCGTCGTGCGCATCGCGAGCTCGGCGGCGAGGCGGACCCTCGGAATCGAGCGGGCGAGACGGCGGCGCGCGCTGGCGCTCGGGCCACGGCTGCGCGACAGGCGCTGCGACCGGCTCGTCCCGTCTGGCCGCCCGACGCCTGTCGCCGCCGGTCATAACGGCGCTCGAGGGGCGACGAGAGCGAACCGAGCGCTCCTGCTCGACCTGGCCGTCGTGCTCGTCGTCGCTGCCCGGCTCGACTAGGCGGGGCCGCGTGTCGTGCTTGGACCTGAGCGACGCCTGGTCGTGGTGGTGCAGCTTGGCGTCGGTCGCGTGCTCGACGTCGTGAGCGCCCGAGACCATCTTGGTGACCGAGTCGCGCAAGCCGCGCAGGCCCGACTCGACCGTCGCCGAAACCGACATGGCGCGCTGACGAGGGGTCGGACGAGGCGGCTCGGGCGCGTCGTCGAGCTCGGAGGGTGACTCGACGAGGGACGAGCCGCGGTGGCGGTGGCGGGACGAGCGGACCTGGGCGCGGTCAGGCTCGACAGGCTCGCCGCGATGGGGACGAGCGGGCGGCGCAGCCTCGCTGTCGGAAGCGGAGCGAGAAGGGGACCGACGCCGAGATGAGGCGCGAGGACGACGGGCGCTCGAGTGCGGGTCGCGGCCGGTGGCCTTCCTAAGTGGACCCTCGGCGGTGGCTCGCGCCTTCTCGTCGGGCTCGTGCGCCTTGCGCTCATCGGCCGCCTGCTCGACCGCCTTGCGCTGCGTGCGAGCACGACTCGCCTCGGCGGCGTCGAGCTGCGCGTCGGTGTCGGCCCGCGCCGCCCGCCTCGCCGCTCGAGCCGCTCGGCGCTTCATGCGCTCCTCCTTGCGCAGGAGACGCGCCTCCTCCGTCTCCTCCTCGACCTCGTGCACCTTCTCCTTGACCTCGCCCGCGACGAGCTCGCCCTCGGTCTTGACGAGCGCGACGACGCTCTTGACCCAGCCGCCGAGGAGCGCGCCGGCCGTCTGCTTGGCCGGCGCGGGCGGCGGCTGAGCGACGACGGCCGGGTCGAACCCTTGGTCGCGAGCTCGAGGACGACGCGCTGACCGGTCCTTCGACGCCGAGCGCCGCTTGGCCTCGAGGAGCGAGACCTCGCCGCCGGCGGGAACGTCGAGCTCGGGGTCGTCCATGTTGCCGCGCACGAGCGTGTCGTCGTCCGAGTCCTCGCGGCGCTGACGATTGCGAGAGACGGAGCGCCAAGTTGGGGTGCGGTCAAGAGGTGGAGGCGACGGCGTCGGTGCCGGTGCGGGACGTGCCGAGGAGCGGCCCGAGCGCTCGTGCTTGGACGAAGGCTCGTCGAGCCCGTCGTGCGCCTCGCGCTCAAAGCGCCCGTCTTGCGCGTGACGCTTACGCTGCGGCGACGAGCGCGAGCGGCGAGAGGTGCGAGAGGGCGGAGAGGGCGAACGAGACGTCGAACGAGTGCGACGAGAGGCCTCCTGAACAGCGCTCTCGTCGGCCTTGGCGCGCTCTCGGCGGGTCGAGCGGGAGGCCTGCGGCGAGGGCGACCGTGCGGGCGACGGCGAACGAGTCGGGGACCGCCCGCGGCGCGAGCTCTGGTCGTGCGCCTGCCCTGCGCCGCCCGAGCCCGGCAGGGCGACCGCGCCGCGGGAAGGGCGAGGAGGCGGAGAGGCCGAGACGCTGCGGCGGTCGGCGTGGGAGGCCGGCTCAGGCGACGCCGCTCGCGGCTTGCGGCTCGAGCGGGACCCGGCCGGCCTGCTTGGCGGCGGCGGCGGCGGCGACGGCGAGCGCGACGACGCCTCGTCCTTGTCCGGCCGCCGGCGACGACTCCTTTGCCGCTCGCGGTCTTCAGCCGGCGGCTCGGGTCGTCGCGACGAGCGAGGCGCCGGGACCGGCGAGGGCGACCGGCTCGGCGACGGCGAGACGGCAGGCTGCTCCCGCTCGGCGAGGTTGGGCGACGGCGTGCGCGCGCGACGAGCCGAGCGAGACGATCTCCTCGGCGGCGGCGGGGACGGCGAGCGAGAAGGGGAGGCCTGGTGCGGGCGCGACGACGGTCGTCCGAGCGGCTTCGACTTGAGGATCGGGTAGGCCGGTTTCGACAGGTCGACCTCGGGCTCGGCCGGCTCGCTCTCGTCGTCGAGCGAGGGCTGACGACGCCGGCTCGAGCGCGAGCTGCGCTGCCGAGCGTGCGCCGAGCCGGTGAGTCGCTCGGCGTCCTCGTCGAGCTTGTCGCTGCGCTCGCGCGCCGAGCGCGACGTAGGCTGCTCCTCGTCCGTCTCGCTGCCCGACCCGACCGGCTCGGGCTTCTTGGACCGCTTGAACCGAGCCGACGCGGTGGCCGTCGGACGAGGGCTGAGGAGCTCGGCGGGCTGGAACGGCTCTTCGACGCCGTCCTCGTCCGAGTCGGGAGCGGCGGCCGGGCGGTCGAAGCGCGGGCGGTCGTCGTCGTTGGGCGGCGGCATCGGCGACGGTGCGCGAGACGCTGCGGCAGCGAGCGCGTCGGGAGTGCTGTACGGGTCGGCGCCGTCGGGCGGCGGGTCGGCCTCGTCGCCCTCGCGCGAGTACGAGATGCTGCGGTCGGTGTAGGCGTGCTGCAGCGAAGAGTCAGTACGTGGACGTCGAGACAAACGTCGAGACGAGCGGCGAGAGGGTTGGACTCACCCAGGTGGCGCAGTGCGAGTCCTCCTGGTAGACGTAGAGCGACAAGTGGAGCTTCTGCGAGCGACAGGTAGGACGTCAGGACTCGCTACTTGCGGAACGGAGAGATCTCGAGCGGTACACGAGCGAGGGGGAGAGGGAGACGCACAGGGTCACCGACCGACCTCGCCCAGTTCCTCGTGCACAGGATGTACATGCCGGGGTCTTGCTCGCGCTCGTGGACGACGTCGTGCACGTAGCTGCCCGCCGGGAAGTTCTGCTGGATCCAGCGAGCGACGCTCTCGCGCTGGACGTCCGACTGGAGGGCGTCGTGCAGCGCGTCGCGAGCCGGGTCGAGCTCGTGGGCCCACGGGACGTTGGCGGCGACCGGTGGCGGGCGACCGCTCGCGAACTTGAGGTGGAGGAAGCTGCTCATGCGGGCTGAGGCGTCGCCCGAGGGCGTGGCGGAACGGGCGAAGAGCGAGGAGAGGCGCTTCTTTGAGGAGGAGCGCACGCGCGAGGACACTGCACGGCGGGAGCGTCAGCTAGTGCGGCGCGCAGCGATCGTACACTGCTAGAAGAACTTGGACGCACTGCGCGAGGCCTGTCCTTGACGATGAGCTAGTTGTCGAGGAGGACAAGGGCGGCGAGGAGCGACAGGAGAGCCCGGGCTCGGCCTCGGCTGGTCCGCGGACCGTCCGTGCACGGACAGGAGCTTGCGGCGAGGGGTGCGAGCCCGAGGAGGCGCGAGAAGCCGTGCTGGCCGACGACCGAAGACGATCGACGAGGGGACCGTGCGTCGTGCGACGCTTCTCGAGGGCGACGAGGGGAGCTCTGCTGAGGAGTAATGCGGTGCGATACAGGTGCTGCTGTCGTAAAGATCTATGATGCTGACTAGTTGATGCGGTCGGGGTCGTGCTGTCGGACGAGACGGTCGAGCTCCTTGAGGTACTGGTCCTCCGAGTGCGGGTCGAGCTCGCGGACGGCAGCGGCGAGGTTGTAGACGTACTCCTGCAGGTCGTTGTCGGCGTCAGCGATACGAACATCATGAGGGAGGTCGGGCAAAATCGTAGCAGGCGCAGAGAACGAGGGCGCACCTTGTTCGGGCCCGACGGTCCGGCCGTCCTTGCGATATGCGCCGCGAGCTGATCCATGGGCTCGCCGCCGCCGAAGGACGGGTTGTCGGTCTCGCCGACGTAGACCTTGACCTGCAGATCACGGCGTCAGCTCAAGAGAGCAAGGCAGACGAGGGCGAGAAGGAGAGAGAGTGGGACGCACGCCCGACTCGATGACCGTCTCGTTGCCGTGCTCGTCGACGCTGTAGACGTCGACCGAGCGGAGCGTGTAGCCGTCCTTCTCGCGGTGGTCGAGGTAGGCCCAGATCTCGTCGCTGAGCTGCGCCGGCTCGGAGGGGATGCGGTAGACGCGGCCCCAGACGTGGTGCGAGCCGAGCGGGTCGTCCTTGCGGTGCTCGGCCCAGTCGGCCTCGCTCACGAGCGTCACGACTGCGGGCGAGGTGCATGAAGTCAGCACGCGGCCTCGGCGACGAGCGAGCGGGACGAGAGAGGAGGACGCACCTCGACCAGGGTTCTCGGGCGTCCCCCGGTGGTCGTGCGACTTCTGCGCGAAGCGGCGGACGAAGCCCTTGATGTAACCGGGCTTGCTCTCGAGGTTGAACGGCGGGCCCTTGAAGATGAGGCTGCCGTAGCCGAACAGGGACATGCTGCGCTGCGAGGGGAAGGGAGGGAGGGGGAGGGGCGTCAGCAGGCTGCTCGGGGGCTCAGAAGCTGATAGTTCTGTGAAGCAACGTCTGTGCTGTGACGCCGTTGAAGCGGTCGCGCTGGTCTCGCTCGGCTGAGAGGCCGCACAGCAACCTCATCAGTCCGCGAGTACCCGCTCCCTCCTGGTCCGGGATCCGCGCGGGAAGAGGATGAGCAGGGGACGCACCTGGGTGGTCTAGATGCTCTCGCCGCCCTGCCTTGCACCTAGTTGGCGTGCGCTTGTGCGGAAGGCGAGTCGAGCGGGTCCGGGTCGGGAGGAGGAGGAGGAGCGGCGGAGCCGAGTTGTCGTCGACGGCAGCAGAGCTTGCGCGGAATAGTGTGCTCGTTCTGGTGAGCTCAGGCGAGCCCGCTGGACAGCAGCTGTGCGGCCGAGCGATGTGGGAACAGAGAGCCGCTCGCCGCCGACCTCCTCTCGACTCGAGGGGCCCGCCTTCCTGGCTCCGCCAACCGCCGCTTCCCCGCTGAGGCGAGCTCTCCGCCAGCTCATTCCGCGACGAGTTCACCTGGGCACCGTCTCGTGCCCTTCGCGCGACCTGCAGCGCCCCCCTCGTGGACGAGCGAGTCGGCCGAGGCTCGCTGATTCTCCTCGGCGGCAGCACTCGCTCGCCATTTCGCAAGGGTCTGCTGTGCACCGGCTCCGCTCGGTCCGGGTGCAGGCTGCTGCAGCGTGGGAGCAGGCCTCGGACTGGGGCTGTGCGCAGCGAGCGCGATCGGCGACTCGCCTTTCGGCTGCGGCATGCTGAGGCCGGCGAGCCCCGCCGGCAGGCCTTGTTGTGGCGGGAGGAGCTGACGAAGACTCTGAGTAGGTGTGCGAGCAGCAGCGGTTCGGCGCTGCAGGCGACGGCGAGGCGGCCGGCCTTACGAGCTCGGCAGCTTCAAGCTGCCGCCGCCCTTGCCGTCCTCAGCTCCCCCAGACCCTGCATCCGCGCGCGACTCGATCGCTTCGCTGTCTCAGCCGTCGTCTTCTCTCGGCAGCGCCGGCGGCGGGGTATCAGATGGGCCTGTGCCGTCCGCCTCGCGAGCACTCGGGCGCGAGCTTTTTTCGCACCCCTCGCTCGGCATCCGCTTTTTGCTCCCTTCTCTCTTGCTCCTCCCATCTCATCTGCGCTCCAGCATGTCGGTTCCCTTTGCCGGGCCTGTCGCGGCGCAGTTGAGCGCCAACGCTTTCGACGAGTCGGACGACAAGCGCTCTCTGAGCAACGCCGTACCCGAGGTTGCCGAGGTCAAGCAGTCGCTGGGCGTCAGGCGCATCGAGATCATCAACTCGCAGCTCACGCCGTTCTGGCGAGCCTGGCTCTGGATCGGTGCGTCCCTCTTGCCCTCCTCGTCCCCGACCCGAGTGCTGAGCTGACGACCTCGACTCCCCGCAGCCGTCTTCCTCACCGCCTACTGCTACTCGCTCGATGCCACCGTACGAGGCACGCTGCAGTCATACGCGACGTCGTCTTTCTCGCACCACTCGCTCCTCTCGACCGTCAACGTCCTCAAGAGGTGCGCCGCCTTCCCCTCCTCGCTGCGTTCATCATCCGCCCACAGCTGACGCCCCTCGCCCAGCATCATCGCCGCAGCAGCATACCCGCCCTACGCCAAGCTCGCCGACACGTTTGGGCGCGTTGAGATGGTCCTGTTCAGCGTCGTCATGGTGCGCTCGAGCCCCCTCTTCCTCTCCTTCTCCTCCTCGTGTCACTGATGGCTCTCCTCTGCAGTATGTCGTCGGCACCATCGTCGAGGCCTGTGCGACCAACATGGAGAGCTTCTGCGGCGGCGCCGTCCTCTTTCAGTTCGGTTACTCGGCCGCCATCCTCGTCCTCGAGGTCATCATCTCCGACCTCACCTCGCTCCAGAGTCGCCTTCTCTTCTCCTACATTCCGGCTGGCCCGTTCCTGATCAATTGTTTCGTGCGTAGCTACACGCTCCTGCCGCCGAGGAGGAGTTGCGCTCGTCGCTGACTCGAACCTCCTCCACCTGCAGCTCTCGGCAAACGTCGTCGACGCGATCACGGCCAACACGACCTGGCAGGTCGGCATCGGCATATGGGCCGCCGTCTACCCCTTCTGTGCCCTCCTCGTCATCGTCCCCTTTGTCGTCGCGACCCGCAAAGCCAGGCGCGCCGGCCTCCTCGACAACTACTCGAGCCCGTACAAGAAGCTCGGCTTCAAGGGCCTGTGCCAGCACCTCTTCTGGGAGATCGACGTCGTCGGCGTGATCCTGGTGCGTCTCTGCTTCTCGCTGCCGCCGCCTCGATCCCGCTCGTCCTCCACCTCGTCCCTCCCCGCCTCGCCTTCCCCTAGTTCCTTACTCACCCTCCCCCGCCTTCCCTACTCGCCCTCCTCCTCTCTACCTCCTGCTCGACCTTCCATCTCTTGCGTGAGCTCTAAAGCTGACTCTCTCCCTCGGACAGACGATCGCCGTCCTCTCCCTCATCCTCCTGCCATTCACCCTCGCCGGCGGCGTCTCTCGGTCGTGGAAGGCGGCGCACAACATCGCCATGCTCGTCGTCGGCGTTGTCG
>Ga0308169_10002854_pt1 | contig 17406 bp, 14 predicted proteins | sample PhyBR1_2_FD_202139 | JGI IMG/M metagenome (GOLD analysis project Ga0308169, IMG submission 202139) | Phyllosphere microbial communities from UC Gill Tract Community Farm, Albany, California, United States - DLSLSB.R1 | ecosystem: Host-associated > Plants > Phyllosphere > Unclassified | place... | reverse complement strand
CGAGATCGAGCAGGAAGCGGCCCTCACGCGCGCCCAGATGGAACAGGCGGCGGGCACGTACATCCATGCGAAGTCCGTCATCGCCGTCTACGGCATGGGCCTCACGCAGCACCGCAACGGCGTGGAAAACGTGCAGATGCTCGTCAATCTGCTCCTGCTGCGGGGGAACATCGGGAAGCCGGGCGCCGGCATCTGCCCGGTGCGCGGGCACTCCAACGTGCAGGGACAGCGCACGGTCGGCATCACGGAAAAGCCGGAGCTGGCGCCGCTGGACAAGCTGAAGGAACTGTACGGCTTCGAACCGCCGCGCGACAAGGGCATGAACACGGTCGAGGCATGCGAAGCGATCCGCGACGGCAAGGTCCAGGCATTGATCAGCCTCGGCGGCAACCTCGTGCGCGCCGTGCCGGAGCACGGCCTGATGGACGCCGCCTGGCGCGCCATTCCGCTGACCGTGCAGATTTCCACCAAGCTGAACCGCAGCCACCTCGTGCACGGCAGGACGGCGTACATCCTGCCGTGCCTGGGCCGCATCGAGATCGACCGCCAGGCCGGCGGCGAGCAATCCGTGTCGATGGAAGATTCGACCGGCTGCATGCATGGTTCGCGCGGCCGCGCCGAGCCGGCGGCGGACACGCTGCTGTCGGAACCGGCCATCGTGGCCGGCATCGCGAAGGCGGCGCTCGACCCGAATCCGAAGGTCGACTGGGATGGCTGGGTGGCGGACTACGGCAAGGTGCGCGACGCGATCGCCGCCACGTACCCCGAGATCTTCCACGAGTTCAACGAGCGGATGTGGACGCCAGGCGGCTTCCGCAAGCCCGTCGCCGCCGCGAAGCGCGAATGGAAGACGCCCACCGGGAAGGCGAATTTCACGGTGCCGGACACCCTGTCGGCCGATCCCGACATGCCCGTCCCCGCGGACGCCCTGCGCCTGTTCACGGTGCGCAGCGACGGCCAGTTCAACACGACGATCTACAGCCTGGAAGACCGCTTCCGCGGCGTGCAGGACCGCAAGATCCTGTTCATGGCCGGTGCCGACATGGCCCGGCTCGGCCTCGCGGACGGTGACATTGTCACGGCCAGCACGGCCGTGGACGACGGCGTCGAGCGCCGGGTCGAGGGCTTGCGCGTGGTGGAGTACAGCGTGCCGGCCGGCTGCGTGGCGGGCTACTACCCGGAGTGTAATCCGTTGATTCCCCTCTGGCACTACGCGAAAGACAGCAAGGTACCGGCGGCGAAATCCATCGCGATCCGCGTCGAACGCACGGGAGGAACGGGACGGCCGCTGCACTGAAGTTGTGGTTTTGCTGTTATTTCGTAAATATTGCTGTCATAGATTGTGATTATTTGATAGATTCCTAGCTGCATCAGAAGGAATTTATTCAACAACATGATCTGGCAGCCATGACATCGCCCCACCGCCCGCCTTCGCCGGAACCCGGTTTCGACGCCGCCGCTTATTGCAATACCCGGCAGGCGGCCGCCATGCTGGGCGTGTCGCACCGCACGGTGCAGTTATGGGTGGAAAGCGGCACCCTCGAAGCGTGGAAGACGGCCGGCGGCCACCGGCGCATCGCGCTGGCGTCGATCGAACGCCACGTCGAGCGCCGCCGCCAGGCGATGTTCGAACGGACGGCGCCCGCGCGCTACCGGATGCTGCTGGTGGAAGACGACGCCGCGACGCTGGCGCTGTACGAGGAGGCGATGTCCGGCTGGGACCTGCCGCTGGACGTCGTCCGGGCCGGTAACGGCTTCGAAGCCTTGATCCGCATCGGCGAGACCCGGCCGCACCTGCTCGTCGGGGACCTCAGCATGCCGGGCGTGGACGGCCTGCGCATGATCCGCACCCTGCGTGCGAGCGCGGCGTACGGCGCCATGGCGATCGTCGTCACCAGCGGGCTGGATCCGGCCACGATCCGGGCGATGGGCCTGCCGGACGACATCCCCGTGCTGTCGAAACCGGTGGCACCCGAAGCGCTGCGCGCGGCCATCGAAGACGTGCTGCACACGGAGGCTGCTCTCGAACGGTGACATAAGCCCTTGATCTGGCTATAATTTCCGCCTTCGTCAGCCAGGATCACCGCCATGTCACTGCTCGCCCACCAGCTCGAACTGCTGTCCCCCGCCAAAACCGCCGAGATCGGCCGCGAAGCCATCCTGCACGGCGCGGACGCGGTCTACATCGGCGGGCCCGCGTTCGGCGCACGCCACAACGCCAGCAATACGCTGGAAGACATCGCAGCCCTCGTGGAATTCGCGCACCGCTACCGCGCGCGCATCTTCGTCACGATGAACACGATCCTGCACGACGCCGAGCTGGAGACGGCCGAGAAGCAGATCCGCCAGCTGTACGACGCCGGCGTCGACGCGCTGATCGTCCAGGACATGGCGATGTTCGAAATGGACCTGCCGCCGATCCAGCTGCACGCCAGTACCCAGTGCGACATCCGCACGGTGGAAAAGGCGAAGTTCCTGTCGCAGGTCGGGTTTTCGCAACTGGTGCTGGCGCGCGAACTGACCATCGAACAGATCCGCGCCATCCGCGCCGAGGTCGACACGCCTCTCGAATACTTCATCCACGGCGCGCTGTGCGTCGCGTTCTCCGGCCAGTGCTACATCTCGCACGCGGACACGGGCCGCAGCGCCAACCGCGGCGACTGCTCGCAGGCGTGCCGCCTGCCGTACACGCTGTCGGACGGCCAGGGCCGCGTCGTCGCCTACGAAAAACACCTGCTGTCGATGAAGGACAATGACCAGAGCCGCAACCTGGAAGCGCTCGTCGACGCCGGGATCCGCTCCTTCAAGATCGAAGGCCGCTACAAGGACATGGGCTATGTGAAGAACATCACCGCTCACTACCGCCTGCTGCTGGACGAGATCCTGGAACGCCGTCCGGAACTGGCGCGCGCGTCGAGCGGCCGTACGCAAGTGATGTTCACGCCGGACGTCGACAAGAACTTCCACCGCGGCCACACGGATTATTTCGCCCAGGGCCGCCAGCAGACCATCGGTGCGTTCGATTCGCCGAAGTACGTGGGCGTGGAGCTGGGCACCGTCGCGCGCATCGGCGGCGACAATTTCGATCTCGTCACGAATTCGCCGATGGCCAATGGCGACGGCCTGAACTACATGCACAAGCGCGAGACGGTCGGCATCCAGGCGAACACCGTGCAAAAACTGTCGGAGGACGAAGACGGCCAGCGCTGGCGCGTGTTCCCGAACGAGGGCCTGGCCACCTTGCCGGGCCTGAAGGTCGGCACCGTCATCCACCGCAACCGCGACCACCAGTGGGAAGCGGCCCTCAACAAGAAATCGTCCGACCGCAAGGTGCGCGCGGACCTGCGGCTGGAAGACACGGCCGAAGGCCTGCGCCTGACCGTCACCGACGAGGACGGCATCACGACGACGACCGCGGCCAGCCTCGCGCTGCAGCCGGCCCAGCAGGCCGACCAGGCGCTGGCGGGCCTGCGCACGAGCCTCGCCAAGCTGGGCAACACGATGTTCGAGGCAGGCACGATAGCCGTCAGCCTGTCGCAGCCGTGGTTCGTGCCGGCGAGCGCCATCAACGGCCTGCGCCGCGATGCCATCGCCGCCCAGGAAGCGGCGCGCCTCGCGGCGTGGCAGCGTCCCGAGCGCGCGCAGCCGGTCGAACCGCCGGCCGCGTATCCGGACACGCAGCTCAGCTACCTGGCCAATGTCTACAACGAGAAGGCGCGCGCGTTCTACCGCAAGCACGGCGTGCAGCTGATCGCGGCCGCGTACGAATCGCACGAGGAACCGGGCGAAGTGTCGCTGATGATCACCAAGCACTGCCTGCGCTTCTCGTTCAACCTGTGCCCCAAGCAGGCCAAGGGTGTGCAGGGCGTGCAGGGCCAGGTGCGGGCGGAGCCGATGACGCTCGTGTCCGGCGACGAAACCTACACGCTGAAATTCGATTGCAAGCCGTGCGAGATGCACGTGATGGGCGCGATGAAACCAGGCATCCTGAATTCGCCGCCGCCGTCCGCCATTCCGTACAGCCCGCTCGTCTTCCACCGCCAGCGTCCGCGCGCATGAGGCCCTTGATGATCCTGCGCACTTCTCTACTGCTGGCCCTGCTGGGCGCGACGGGCGTGGCCCTGGCCGACGATGCCGCCATCCTGGCATGCCGCAAGCTGGCCGACGGCGCCGCGCGCCTGGGCTGCTATGACGCGATTCCCGCCGCAGCGCGTCCGGCGGCCGCGGCCGCGCAAGCCTTCGGCCTCGAGCAAAAGACGCCCGAGGAACCGGCTCGCTCGATCGAGAGCACGATCGTCGGCACGGTCGCCGGCTGGGGCCCGGCCACGCTGTTCACCCTCGCCAACGGCCAGGTGTGGAAAGTGGTCGACGGCAGCTCGGCGGACCTTGCGCCGGTGAGCAATCCGCCGGTCAAGATCGTGCGCAATATGTTCGGCACTCTGTTCCTGGAGATCGAAGGCACCAACGCCTCGCCCAAGGTCCGGCGCGTCCGCTGACGCTTTTCTCCATTTTTTTTCTCCATTCGTCCAGCGCGCTCGTGCCTTCGCACGAGCCTGTCGCTTCCAGGCCGCGCCTGCCTGCGGTGTGCGCGCCTGTCCCGTTAAGATGGCCGTAACGGCGCCTTGACAAGCCGTACCAGGAGGCAGGGCCGCACGGTGTCCGTGCGCACGCAACTCGCGGCCGTCCCGCCGTGATCGGCCATGGCGCGGACCGGCCATGCTCCTGGAGGTGGACCATGCGCAAGCGCCTGCTCTGCATCGCTCCCGACGACGCGCACACCGCCGCGCTCATGACCGGTCCCATCCACGACTGGGACACCTGTTGCGTGGACAACCTGGCCGATGCGGACCGCGTGCTGCGCGCGGACGGCTATCCCGTCGGCCTGCTGCTGCGCACACGCGCGCTGCTGCGGTCCTTCGATCTCGACGGTTTCCTGCGGCGCCACCGCGACACGGCGTGGATCGGCGTGTTCCGCCCGCACGACGTCGACCACGCGGCCTGCCGCGACCTCATCGTCGAACACCTGGCCGACTACCACACGGAGCCCGTCGACCCGCGCCGGCTGGCCTGGACGCTCGGCCATGCCCACGGGTGGGCGCAGCTGCGGCGACCATCCGCGCCGCAGGACGACGCCGGCCTGCTGGTCGGCCGGGCCGATGCGATGGTCCGCCTGCGCGCGCAGGTGGCGCGCGTGGCCCGCGTCGACGCCCCGGTGCTGATCTGGGGCGAAAGCGGCAGCGGCAAGGAGCTGACGGCGCAGGCGATCCATGCGCAGTCGGCGCGTGACCGCGGGCCGTTCGTGCCGGTCAATTGCGGCGCCATGCCGCCGAACCTGATCCAGTCCGAACTGTTCGGCTACGAACGAGGGGCGTTCACCGGGGCGGCGCGCGCCAGGGCCGGGCTGATCGAATCGGCCCACGGCGGCACCCTGTTCCTCGACGAAATCGGCGACCTGCCGAAGGATCTGCAGGCGAACCTGCTGCGCTTCCTGCAGGAGAAGACGATCTGCCGGCTGGGCAGCACACGCGCGCTCCGCGTGGACGTGCGCGTGATCGCCGCGTCGCACGTGCAGCTGCAGCGTGCCGTCGCCGGGGGAGATTTCCGCGAAGACTTGTACTACCGGCTCGCGGTGCTGCCCGTCACCGTGCCGGCGCTGCGCGAACGGCGCGAGGACGTCGTCACGCTGGCCGAACATTTTTTCCGCCTGTATGCCGACGAGCGGTCGCCGCGGCTGACGGGATTTTCCAGCCGCGCCGTCGCGGCGCTGCTGGACCACGCGTGGCCGGGCAATGTCCGCGAGCTCATCAACCGGGTCCGGCGCGCCCTCGTGATGGCGGACGGCCGCCTCGTCATGCCGCAGGACCTGGGGCTGGAATCCGCGCGCGTGACGACGAGCGCGCTGGACGACGTCCGTGCCCGCACCGAGCGGCTCGCCCTGCGCGAATGCCTGCAGCGCAGCGGCCGCAACGTCAGCCGCGCCGCGCGTGAGCTGGGCGTGTCGCGCACGACGCTGTACCGGCTCCTGAGCAAGCACGGCATCCAGCCGTGACCCCCGGCGCCCGTGGCGCTGCCGGGCACTGTCCAGACAAGCTCGTGCGTTGGCTGGCGCTGCGCGACGCACCTGTACCGCCGCGTTGACACCCTGTCGGCAAGCGGCGCCAGCGGATCTCGCCGGCATTCCGACGAGCCCTTCGGAAGCGTCCGACGAGGTCAACAGAAATCAACGACTTGGCGCGAGCAGCCGCGAGGTGGCACCGATCCTGCGAATGGATGAGGGCCGGTGCGCACGCGCCGGCACGTCACAGACCCACATCAGAGAGGAAAACCGAATGAAGAAGACCTTGCTCGTCACCGCGCTGGCGCTTGCCTATTCGATCAGCGCCCACGCCGGTACCGCCACGAACACCAGCACGACGTACGACCACGCGACGACAAACGTCACGCAGAACGACTACAGCCTCCATAACGCGACATCGACGACCTCCAGCACATCGACAGCCAACGCCACCACGACACTGACCGGCAGCGTGGGCGGCAACACGATCGGCGGCATCGGCAACACGGCAGTGAACAACGGCGGCGCCAACGGTGCCGGCGCGGCCGGCGGCGCGGGCGGCGCGGGCACGGGCGGCGCGCTCACCGCCACGGGCGGCTTCGGCGGCACCGCGACGGGCGCCAGCGGCGCGGCCGGCGCGGCGGGCGGCACGGCGACCAACGGCAGTGCGGTCAACGGTCCCGCGACCGGCGGCACGGCCTTCGCCGGTCCCGGCGGCGCAGGTGGCGCGGCCGGCGCCGCCGCGAGCGGCGCGGGCGGTGCGGGGGCCGCCGGCGGCGCAGGCGGCGCGAGCGGCAGCCTGGCCGGTGGCGGCATCGGCGGGACGGGCGGCGCTGGCGCCGGCGGCAGTGGCGGCGCGAGCCTCCCGGTCGGATCGAATGGCGGCCCCAGCGGCAGCGCGTTCGGCGGTACGGGCGGCGCTGGCGCCAGCGGTGCGGCGGCCGGCGGCGCCGGCGGCAGCGGCGGCGGCGGCCTGTTCGGCAGCGGCGGCAGTGGCGCCGCCGGAGGCACAGCGGCGACGGGCGCCGGCTATGGCGGGGCCGGCGGTGCAGCGGCGGGCGGCCGCGGCGGCGACGGCGGTGCGACCACCAGTACCGCCGGCAATGGCGCTGCAGGCACGGGCGGCGCCGGCGGCGGGGCCGGCGGCGGCAGCGCGACGGCGGGTGCCGGCGGCCATGGCGGCGCCGGCGGCGCGGGCGGCGCGAGCGGCTATGCCACCACCACGGGCGGCGCCGGCGCATATGGCGGCGACGCGACGGGCGGCGCGGCAGCGAACGGCCCGGCCACCGTGGGCAATACCTACGGCGGCGCGGGCGGCCACGGTGGTGCCGGCGGCACGAACACCGGCGGCGCCGGCGCATATGGCGGCGACGCGACGGGCGGCGCGGCAGCGAACGGCCCGGCCACCGTGGGCAATACCTACGGCGGCGCGGGCGGCCACGGTGGTGCCGGCGGCACGAACACCGGCGGCGCCTGCGGTGCGCTGGACTCGATCACGGCCGGCTACGGCGTCGGCGGCGCGGGCGGCGGCGCGAGCGGCGGCAACGGCGGCACGAACAGCGTGAGCGCCGGCACGTTCGACCTGTCGAACAAGATGACCGGCACCGGCCAGTCGGCCGCAGGCGTGCTCGTGATCAGCCAGAACTCCGGCCTTTCGTCGCTCGTCCAGCAGAGCGTGAACGTCCAGAGCAACCTGGCGCTGGGCCACTGACGCGCCGTGCGACTGCCGTGCCCGCGGGCACGGCAGTTTTCCATCATCGGAGTCGAGTATGCATCGAATGATTCAAACCTTGATCGTGGGCGTGTGCAGCATCGCCTTGCTTGCGCCGGCCGCCTGGGCCGGTACGGACACGGCCCCCGCCGCCCGCGCCGCGGCCCGCGCGCTGTTCCGGCCCGGGAACGCGATCGCCGCGCAGGCCAACCGGCAAGACGGGCTGCTGGCCCGCCAGCGCGGCGGCACGGACACCCGCAACGACGCGCGCATCGACGGCGCCGTCGCCGCGAACACGGCCGTCAACGTCGTTTCCGGCGCCAACAGCATCGATGCCGGGTCGTTCGCCAACATGGCCGGCATCCCCGTCGTCATCCAGAACAGCGGTGCGAACGTGCTGATCCAGAACGCCACCATCATCAACCTGCAATTCAAATGAGACGGCTGCTCGTTTCCCTGCTGGCCGCGGGTGCCGTCCACGCGGCCGAGCTGCCGGTCGCAGGCGGCGCTTTCCACGTGCCCGTACGCAGCATGCAGGCGCTGCGCTTCGCGTCGACCTTGCGCCAGCAGTACGACTTCAGCTGCGGCTCGGCCGCGCTCGCCACGCTGCTGACCCACCATTACGGCTTCCCGGTCAGCGAGAGCACCGTGTTCGCGGCGATGTGGGCCCAGGGCGACCAGGACAAGATCCGGCGCGAAGGCTTCTCGCTGCTCGACATGCAGCGCTATCTCGCGGCGAACGGCTTCCAGGCGGACGGCTTCCGGCTGCCGCTCGACAATCTCGTCGAGGCCGGCCTGCCGGCCATCGTCCTCATCACGGAACAGGGCTACAACCACTTCGTCGTGATCAAGGGCTACGGCGCCGGCCGCGTGCTGCTGGGCGACCCATCCAGCGGGACACGGTCGCTGCCGCGCGCCCGCTTCGAAGCCATCTGGCCGACCCGGTTGCTGTTCGTGATCCACACGGCGCCCGGCGAACCGCACTTCAACCTCGCCGACGACTGGCGCGCGGCGCCGCGTGCGCCGTTGGCCGACGCGGTGGCCCGGACGAGCCAGGGCGGCGTCGACCTGCCCAAATTCGGACCCGGCGATTTCTGAAGGAGACCTCATGCGCCCATCGATCCTCCTTGCGCTGCTGCTCGCCGTCGCGTCCGCGCGCGCGGCGCCGCCCGGGAACCCGTTCTCGACGGCCGCGGCCGTTGGCCAGGCCGAGCTCGCCGGCGCCCGCGGCGGCTTCACCACCGCGTCCGGCATCGCCGTCTCGCTCGGCATCGAGCGCATCGTGACCGTCGACGGCCAGGTCGTCGCGCGCAGCGAACTGCGGCTCGGCGACCTCGGCCGGCTCATTGCCGGCCAGGCGGTGCCACGCGCAGACAGTCTGGCCACCGTCGTGCAGAACAGCCAGAACGACCGGGCGATCGGCACGGCCACCATCATCCACGCGAGCGTCGCCACGCAAGGCCTGCTGCAGACCATGCACTTCCAGTCGACGCTGGCGAATGCCATCAACGCGGCCGCCGCCGGCAGGTAGCGGCCCCAGTGCGGAGCCCATCACCATGCGAATGTTTCCCGCGCTACCAGGCGCGCTCGGCCTCGGCCTCATCATGACCTGCACGCCCGCCGCGGCCCAGCAGGCGCAACTCATCGACCAGCTACGGGCCATGCGACAACAACTCGACCAGCAGCGCGCCCGCATCGACGCGCTCGAACGGCAGCTCGGCGCGTCCCGGCTGGACGACGTCCGCGGCAAAGGCACGGCGGCCGATGCGGCGCCGCCGCCGGGTGCGGTCGGGCCCGCGCCACAGGGATCCGCGCGGGCGCCCGAGGTCGCCCCCATCTTCGAGAGCCCGGGCGTGCTGACGCCGCGTGGGCGCGTCGTGGTCGAGCCGTCGATCCAGTACGGCTATTCGTCCAGCAACCGCGTGGCGCTGGTCGGCTACACGGTGATCCCGGCGCTGCTGATCGGCCTGCTGGACGTGCGCGAAGTGAAGCGCAACACGACGACGGCGGCGGTCACTCTCCGCTACGGGCTCGGGAACCGCGTCGAACTGGAAGCGAAGATCCCGTATGTCTACCGCACCGACTCGACCGTCAGCCGCGAGATCTTCACGGGCACGGCGGCGGAGCGTGCGTTCGACGCGAGCGGCAAGGCCCTCGGCGACGTCGAGGCGGCGGCGCGCGTCCAGCTGAATGCGGGCGGACCCGACCGTGCCTACTTCATCGGCGGCCTGCGCTACAAAGCGCGCACCGGCCGCGATCCGTTCGCCGTCGTGACGGATTGCCAAACGCGCTGCGTCGGCGCGAACGTCACCGGCACGGGGCTCCCGCTGACGCTGCCCACCGGGTCAGGATTCCGCTCGCTGCAGCCGAGCCTGACATGGCTGCTGCCGTCCGATCCGGCCGTGTTCTTCGGCAGCATCAGCTATACCCGCAATTTCCAGCGCCGCAACGTGTACCGCACGGTCCTCGCCGGCCAGCGCGAACCGCTGGGCGACATCAAGGCGGGCGACGTGCTCGGATTCAATCTTGGCATGGGCCTTGCCCTGAACGACAAGGCGTCGCTGAGCCTAGGCTACGACCACAGCGCCGTGGACCGCACGCGCCAGAACGGCCAGGTGATCCCCGGTTCCGTCCGCATCCAGCTGGGCACGCTGCTGCTCGGCGCGTCGTACCGCCTCGATGCGCACCGCACCGTGAACGTGTCCGTGGGCGCAGGTCTCACGCGCGACACGCCGGACGTGACCCTCACGGTCCGCATGCCGTTCGGTTTTTGAACCGTCCCTGCCGCCACCTCCCCCCAGCGATGGGGGGTTCCCCTTCCGCAATCGGGAAAAAGCCACACGGCGGCAGTTATTTCCTTGACCACGACGAGGATCGGTTACACGATTGTGACTAATTGTAACCACCGGTCGATATCTATCGTCCGCCACGAATATTTCACGAGCGGCATAATATTAAACAAAGATCAACTGATAATAAGAAATTGCTAACAGGCTACAGAACAGCAGTCTCGGTTACACCCAGTTACACTTGTCAAGAAATTATGCCGGCTCTCCCATTCGTCTGCCGCCGTTGCGAGGACCGGCCGATTACCCGATGGAGGATGGATGACCCGAAAGCGCCTGCTGTGCATTGCCCCGGATGACAAGGGTGCGCGCGCCCTGCTCAATGAGGCAATGCTCGACTGGGAGATCCGCAGTGTCAGCAACCTCGGCGAAGCCGGGCGCGAACTGCGTAACGACCGTTACCTGGTCGGCCTGCTCGTGCACGACCGCGAGCAGCACCGGCCGGCCGAAGTGGACACCTTTCTGCGCCGCTACAGCCATATGCAGTGGGTCGGCGTATTCAGCCCGCGCGATCTCGAATCCGCGCCCTGCCGCGACCTCGTCGTGGAGCACCTGTGCGATTACCACACGGCCCCCGTCGATCCGGTCCGGCTGGCCCACACGCTGGGCCATGCGCACGGCTGGGCGATGCTGCGCCGGCGGCCCAGCGCCAACGACGGGCACGACGATCCCGCATCGCCGCTGGTCGGCGGCTGCGACGCGATCGCACGGCTGCGCGCGCAGGTGTCGCGCGTCGCCAAGGTCGCGGCGCCCGTGCTGATCTGGGGAGAAAGCGGCAGCGGCAAGGAGTTGACGGCCCAGGCGATCCACGCGCAGTCGGACCGGGCCGCGGGACCGTTCGTCCCCATCAACTGCGGCGCCATCGCGCCGAGCCTGATCCACTCCGAGCTGTTCGGCTACGAGCGCGGGGCGTTCACGGGCGCGACGCGGGGCAAGGCCGGCCTGATCGAGTCGGCGGACGGCGGCACGCTGTTCCTCGACGAGATCGGCGACCTGCCGAAGGACCTGCAGGCCAACCTGCTGCGCTTCCTGCAGGAGAAGACGATCTGCCGCCTGGGCAGTACCCGCAACATCCGCGTCGACGTTCGGGTGATCGCCGCGTCGCACGTCCAGCTGCAGCAGGCCGTCGCGAGCGGCGCATTCCGCGAGGACTTGTACTACCGCCTCGCCGTGCTGCCGGTGACGGTACCGCCGTTGCGCGAACGGCGCGACGACCTGGTCACGCTGGCCGAGTACTTCTTCCACATGTACGCGAGCGAAAAATCGCCGCGCCTGAAGGGCTTTTCCAACCGGGCGATCGAGGCGATCCTCGACCACGACTGGCCAGGCAATGTGCGCGAACTGATCAACCGGGTGCGGCGCGCACTGGTCATGTCGGACGGCCGCCTGATCATGCCGGAAGACCTGGGGCTGACGCGCGGGATCATGGCGCCGACGCCCGCCGCGCTGGACGACACCCGCATGCGTTCCGAGCGGCGCGCCCTGCGCGAATGCCTGGACCGCAGCGGCCACAACGTGAGCCGCGCGGCGCGCGACCTGGGTGTATCGCGCACGACGATGTACCGTTTGCTGAGCAAGCACGGCATGCGCGAGTGACGCGTGTGCGGCATGTGGCACAAGTGGACAAGGTGTCCACTTTTTTTTGGGTGTTGCAGCGTGTATGTGGACAGAGTTGTGCCGGAAGTGAAACAGTTTTTCGATATTTTCGATAAATCGTACCGGATTTTCTCTGACAGTCGTGTAGGAAGATCCGTACAAAGTCAACAAAAACAACGGGTTAGCGAGCTCTGCAGTGAGGCTGGCACTGAAACTGCAAAGGGATGGAGGTCGGCGCTACAGCCGACCCATCACCAACCATCAAACCCAGAGGGGAACTCGAATGAACAAGACTTTGCTCGTGACTGCCATTTCGCTGGCATTCTCGCTGACCGCACAAGCCCAGGATGGCGTCAATGCGAACGGCGGCGGCGCCACCGTCACGCAGACGACGACCCGCACGTCGGACAGCAGCGACAACAGCACCCGTAACTCGAACAATACCTCGGACAGCAGCAACAACAGCACCAACACCTCGGACAGCAGCAACAACAGCACGAACACGAGCACGGCGACCGCGAACTCGGACCAGAACAACAACAAGAGCACCAACACGACGACGACGACCACGTCGACCGACAACAGCAACCGCAGCACCAACACGGCCGACAACAGCGACCGCAGCGACAACAGCAACCGCAGCAGGACGACCACGACGACCGACAACAGCAACCGCAGCACCAACACGGCCGACAACAGCAACCGCAGCGACAACAGCAACCGCAGCACGAACACCGACAACAGCAACCGCAGCGTCACCACCACGACGACCAACCGGTCGACGGACAACAGCGACAACAGCACCCGTAACTCGAACAACACGTCGGACAGCAGCAACAACAGCACCAACAACACCTCGACCAACCGCACGGTCTCGAACTCGACGACCACCACGACCAACCGCGACAACGACAACAGCACGGGCAAGAACAACAGCTCGGGCGACTCGACCGCGTCCGCGACCGGCTCCGTGGCCGTGAACAACGGCGGCACCGCGACGTCGAACTTCTCGAACAGCTTCAACACCTCGTCGTCCAACAACACGGCCAACCTGACGGGCCGCGTGTCGGGCAACACCATCTCGAACATCGGCAACGTCGCCACCAACACCGGTAACGCCAACGGCGCCGCCGGCACGGCGGGCAACGGCGCAGCCGGCACCGGCGGCGGCATCTCGGCGACCGCCGGCGCGGGCGGCAGCGCGGGCAGCGCGAACGGCGCAGCCGGTTCGGCCGGCGGCCTGGCCACCAACGGCGGCGCCAGCGCAGGCGGCGCCACCATCGGCGGCGCGACCGCGGGTGCGGGCGGCGCAGGCGGCATGGCGACTGGCGCGACCAGCGGCAATGGCGGCCGCGGCGCGGCGGGCGGTGCCGGCGGCAGCTCCGGCATGGTCTCCGCCACCGGCGGCGCAGGTGCGGCCAGCGGCGCAGCCACGGGCACCGGCGGTGCGGGTGCGGCAGGCGGCATGGCCGGCAACGCGATGGGCGGCAATGGCGGCGCGTCCGGCGACCTGTCGGGCGGTAACGGCGGCGCCAGCGGTGCCACGACGGCTGGCCTGGGCGGCGCCGGCGGCAGGACCGGTGCGGCCACGGGCGGTGCCGGCGGCGCCGGTGCGGCAGGCGGCGCGGGCGGCGCAGGTGCGGCGGGCGGCATGGGCGGCATGGGCGGTGCAGGCGGCGCGGCAGGTTCGGCAGGCAATGCCGGCTCGACCGCATCGAACGCAGCCACGGGCGGCATGACCCGCGCCGGCGGCAGCTGGGCAACGTCGGGCGCCGGCGGTTCCTCGTCGGCCGACGGCGGCACGGGCGGCGCCAGCGGCACCGCCACCTCGGGTTCGCCCGTCTCGACCGGCGGCGCCACCACCAGCGGTGCGTCGACCTCGACGGCAGGCACCACGACCGGCGGCGCGGGCGGTGCAGGCGCAGCGGGTGCGGCCGGCGGCGCCGGCGGTGCGGGTGCGGCAGGTGCGGCAGGCGGTGCTGGCGCCGCAGGTGCTGCCGGCTCGAACATGGCAGGTAACGGCGCCGCAGGCGGCGCAGCGACCGGCGCGGCAGGCGGCGCAGGCGCAGCCCTGACCTCGACGGCCGGCAACGCTGCCGGCAACACGGGCGGCGCCGGCGGCGCGGGCGGTGCCGGTGCGGCAGGTTCGGCGACCTCGGGCGCAGGCGGCGCAGGTGCTGCCGGCACGGCAACCTCGGGCGCGGGTGGTGCGGGCGCAGCAGGCGGTGCGGGTGCCGCCAGCGGCATGGCCTCGAACACGGCCGGCGCAGGTGCCGCCGGCGGTTCGGCCACGACCGGCAGCGCCACGACCGGTTCGGCAACCGTGGGTGATTCGACCGCCGGCAACGGCGGCGCAGGCGGCGCGGGCGGCTCGACCACCGGCGGCGCAGGCGGCGCACTGGCCAACATCACGGCCGGCGTGGGCACGGGCGGCCTGGGCGGTGCGGGCACCGGCGGCAACGGCGGTTCGAACACGGTCAATGCCGGGTCCTTCGACATGTCCAACAACATGAGCGGTGTCGGCCAGTCGGCTGCGGGCGTGATGGTGATCAGCCAGAACAACGGCTTCTCCTCGCTGGTCCAGCAGAGTGTCAACGTCCAGAGCAACCTGGCTGTCGGCAAGTAATGCCAAGGACCGCCGTGCCCGCGGGCACGGCGGTTTTTCGATGCAACCGGGGGTAGAGAATGCAGTCATCACTCAAGAGTAGCGTCAGCAACCGCGTGTGCAGCTTCGCTGTGCTCGCGGTCTGCGCATCCGCGGCCTGGGCAGGACCGGAACTCGCGGTTCCCGCCCGGGATAGCGCGCCGGCCGCCCAGCCGGCCACGGGTGCCGACAACGGTGCCGGCAAGTCAGCCCAGGCGCAAGACTCGCTCGGGTTCGGCCCCGCCGCCGACCTGGGCAAGCTGGAGCATTCGCGCGGTGGGACGGACACGTTCAACACCAGCAACAACGCGAATCTCGGCGGGGTCGTGAGCGGCAACAGCGCGGTGAACGTCATCACGGGGTCGAACACGATCGATGCCGGCGCGTTCGCCAATATGTCGGGCATACCGGTGGTCATCCAGAACAGCGGCGCTAACGTCCTGATCCAGAACGCCACCATCGTCAACCTGCAGTTCAAATGAAGTACGGCGCCCTGCCCCTGCTGCTGTGCGCACTGGCGGGCGCTGCCCGCGTGGATGCGGCCGACCTGCCGATCGCGGGCGGCGCCCGGTTCGACGTACCGGTCAAGAGCATGCGCGAACTGCGCTTCACCTCGACGACCCGCCAGCAATACGACTTCAGCTGCGGCTCGGCCGCCCTGGCCACGCTGCTGACCTATCACTACGGCTATCCGATCAGCGAAACGACCGCCTTCAAGGCGATGTGGGAGATCGGTGACCAGGCCAAGATCCGGCGCGAAGGCTTCTCGCTGCTGGACATGCAGCGCTATCTCGCAAAGATCGGCTACAAGGCGGACGGCTTCCAGGTGCCGTTGCAGAAACTGTTCGACAGCAAACTGCCCGCCATCGTGCTGATCTCCGAGAAGGGCTACAACCACTTCGTCGTGATCAAGGGCGCGGACGACGGGCGCATCCTGCTGGGCGATCCGTCCAGCGGCACGCGCTCCGTGACGCGCGAGCACTTCGAATCCATCTGGCCGACCCGGCTGCTGTTCGTGATCCACGACGCGCCCGGCAAGCCTTCGTTCAACGCCGACCTCGACTGGCGCGCCGCGCCGCGCGCACCGCTGGCCGAGGGAGTGACCCGGACCGCGATCGACATGACGACGCTGCCGAAATTCGGTCCCGGCGACTTTTGACAGGAGACCCCATGCGCATCCCCGTCCAGATCGGCCTCGTGCTGGCCAGCGCCGCGATCGCGACGCAGGGCTATGCCGGCGGCCCGGACAATCCGTTCACCAGCGACAACGCCGTGGCGGCCGACTCGCTGGACGACTACCGCGGCGGTTTCATCACCGACAACGGCCTGGCGGTGTCGCTCGGCATCGAGCGCATCGTCACGATCAACGGCAACGTGGCCGAACGCAGCCAGCTGGAACTCGGCGACCTCGGGAAGCTGACGAGCGGCCACAGTACGCTGACCGCCGACATGGCGAACCAGGTGCGGCTGATCCAGAACGGCGGCGGCACGTTCAACGTCCAGATGGGCGACACGACGCTGGGCGGCACCGTCATCCAGAACAGTCTGAACAACCAGTTGATCAACAACCAGACCATCATCAATGCAAGCGTGAACGCACGCGGACTGTTGCAGTCCATGAACTTCCAGTCCAGCCTCGCGAACGCGCTCAATACCGCCGCCACCGGCAGGTGACGGATTTTTACCTGGAGAACACCTATGCATAAAATTCCAGCGCTGTACGGCGTGATTGGTGTCAGCGTGGCCCTGGCGGCCATCCCGGCCGGTGCCCAGTCCGGTCCTGACCTCCTCGAGCAGCTCAAGATCATGCGACAACAGCTGGAAGAGCAGCGTGCGCGCGTCGACGAACTGGAACGCCAGTTGCGCGCGAGCGGCGTGGCGCCGCCCGCGAACACCGCGACGGCGGCGGCCCCGTCGCAGCTCGAGCGGATGCGCGGCACCGGCAACCTGCCGGCGCCCCAGCCCGACGCGCCCGTGCAGGTGCAGGCCGGCCCGCTCGACGCGCCGCCCAGGCTCGCCGTGCCGTTCGCGGATCCGGTCTATCCGGGCCGCCTGGCGCCGCTGCGCGGCACGGGCGGTGGCGGCCAGGCCCAGGCGGGCAACGATGCCGTCGGCCGCCCGCCCGCGCCCAAGACACCGGAAGTGGCGCCGATCTTCGAGACCCCGGGCGTGCTCACGCCGCGGGGTAAAGTCGTGTTCGAGCCGTCCGTGCAGTACGGCTATTCGTCCAGCAACCGCGTCGCCCTCGTCGGCTACACGGTGATCCCGGCCTTGCTGATCGGCCTGCTGGACGTGCGCGAAGTGAAGCGCAACACGACGACGGCCACCGCCACGTTCCGCTACGGCTTCGACAATCGCCTGGAATTCGAAGCGAAGATCCCGTACGTCTACCGCAGCGATTCGACCGTCAGCCGGGAACTGTTCACGGGCACGGCGGCCGAGCGCGCGTTCGAGACGAGCGGCAAGGGCATCGGCGACATCGAGCTGGGCTGGCGCTACCAGCTGAACGACGGCGGCGTCGACACGCCGTACTACATCGCCGGCCTGCGCTTCA
>Ga0308169_10002852_pt1 | contig 17411 bp, 23 predicted proteins | sample PhyBR1_2_FD_202139 | JGI IMG/M metagenome (GOLD analysis project Ga0308169, IMG submission 202139) | Phyllosphere microbial communities from UC Gill Tract Community Farm, Albany, California, United States - DLSLSB.R1 | ecosystem: Host-associated > Plants > Phyllosphere > Unclassified | place... | reverse complement strand
GCCGTCATTACTCGAGGTGCGGGTCCAAAAGGTTTCTTACCTTCAATCTCGACCTACATGCTCTCATCAGGTGCTACTTTCGCTTTCTTCATGTCTAGTACGTTGAACTCATTACTCTCTACATCTTCTGCGTCAAGCTGATATAGACGATGCTTGTCGTTGCAGTTGGATCAGTAATTCGAACCGATGGATTAACTATGAACGAATGGGCTCAACAACAAATTCAACAAGGAAAAGCTATTGGTGTAGCTACTGCACCTGTAGTCGGTCAATCTCAAATCATGAAGGAGTGGGCAGAGCGAAGACGGAGGGCAGTCGAGTAAATCATGGCAAAGGTTGAAGCGGAATGGTAGAGGAAGAGTAAGAGGGAAGGAGGGAAAAAGTAGTAAATATTCTTGACAAATATGAAGCGCTCATTACAAAGTCTCAACCTCGATACTATGCATATCGAGAGAGAAGGGAGAAGGGAGAGAAAAGGACAACAAAACATAATTTCAAGTATTGATATGGCAACAGCAGCGTACGCTCAAACGCAATCCCCCAAACATCCCGAATCCAGCACTACACCATTCTCTCATCCTCTTCCTTCTCCTCCTTCTCCTTCCCTTTCTCCCCCTCGGGTTCTCCCTCCCAGTAACCCATTTCTCCCTTCCTACTTTTCTCCACCCACTCACTAATCAACCTAGCCGATTCTCTCCCCAATTCATACACTCCATCTGACTTGTCAAACATATCGACATGAGCCGTGATCTCGTCTGACGCTCTCGTGTTCGTCGAGGGAGAGAATTGTGGAGAATGAAGTGGATTCGTTGGGAGGATGAGGAAGGTTCGAGCCGGAGTCGTAGAAGAGGGTGGGAGGAGCGTATAGAAGCTGTCGAAAAGGGCTCAGGCATAGATCAGCCTGCTGTGCGACAAGAGTGAGAATGAGAGCAAAATAATCACCAATGAAACCCAATTCCTTTCTCTTTCGCATCGAACGCAACCCCTTCCAATCTTTCCTCCATCTCACTCACTTTCCATAATTCACCAACAAATGATAAATGACTCGTTGCCCACCCCCACTGCTCAACTAATTTATCTCGATTATACCATCCAGCTCCTACTACCGCCGCTGCAGTACCCGCAATCGCCGCACTCGCGAGGTATCCAACTGATCCCCAGCCTGATCCGGGAGTGTTCGAAGTGGAGGCTGCTGGAGGGGGTACTGAAACTTCTTTCGATTTCCCTTTCTCCTTCGAACTCTTGCTTGAGCTAGTCGTCGGTTCTTTCGCTTTCGTATCGTTCTTTGTTCCTGTTGCGCTCTTGAAGAACCCATACCCTGCTCCCAAAGCAGCAAACGCTGCTTGTCCTTTCGAAGTGAGATCCATCGCTTTATCAAAAGTCGATTTGAAGACTTGTGGATTCAAGCCGAGGAGCGGGGAGTCGTACGCTATCAGACCGAGGATGGGAAGGGAGGAAGTCGATATCGTGGAGAGGAGTACATCGGAAATCACTAGTCCTCCCATACTGTCTTCGGCGGAATTGAGTCGAATCAAGTCAAGTTTAGAGGGGGTGGAAGGTAAAGAAGCGTGGAGTTCAGCAGTCAGTACTCTGAGCGTAACAGAGGATTGGATAGAGAGGGTGAGGGAGCTCACGAATGACCCAACAAGATGATTCTAACAGGACCTTTCCCACCTCTCCCTCTATACTCTGCTTTCTTTTCCGCCACAAGTTTCGTCAACCAAGTGATATGATTATCAACTTTTACACCCTCTCCCTTTATCAGCTATCTCTTCCTACAAGTTCAGAGAGATCAAGTGTTGTCATTTTACCTGCAACCCTCAATTCACCTCTCGTATCAAACGCGGGATAAACAACAGGTTCAAATTCAATCCCACATGGTGCAAGGATAGCTCGTAATCGTTCAGGGAAATCAGAGAACCTGTTGATTGAATTAGATCTCATCATTTTAGCAGAATGACGGGGAACTTTTAGGATGGAGAGAGAGGGATGAAGGACGTACGTGTCTGATCCACCTTTGAAACCATGTACAAAGATTGCTAGGACTAGCTCGGGTGCTGTGGAAGCCGTTAACATGTTTTTGAAAAGTGAATGGTAGAAGTTGCAATTTCGCTGAGTTGGAATTTTCGCAAACTCGGATGTAGACTACTCGCAAACCTCACCTCGTTTGCTCGACTCTCAGCGCTGAACAATATCGTCGATATTTCAAAGACAGTCGCCGTCGGACTCCGGTGTGTACAAACCAAGGAAAGAAGGGAGAAGTAAAGAACGTCCCGTTTCCCGCCGACGAAATTCCTGCAGTTTGATCGATTTCGACGGCTTTCTGGTGGTGTACAGTAAGCGAAGAACTCTTGGAAAAGAAGGCTATTAGTGGGGGGTTATCGAAAATCCACTAGTACTTTTTTTTTTGTGGACTCCCTCGTAAAAAAGTTGAAGGGCTCCAGTTTGTTGCCCCATTGATCCCTCCACTTCCTTCCTCTCCCTTCCTTCCTTCCTTTCCTTCCTGACCGTTCTCTCTCACACTCGTCCGTTCTCCCTTCGCTCTTCCTTCCCTCGTCAATTTCCCTATAACCGATAAAACCTTCGCAACCTTTCGGCCCGTTTCCTCTCAATCCACACCGCGGCTCAACTTCCAACCCTCCCTCTCTCTCTCCTCAAAGATGTCGAACCTCGATACTAAGGACATCAAAGAACAAGAAGCTTTCGAGCAACACCAAAACGAGAATGGAATCTCACAAGCGGAAGATGGAGGAATCGTCGACCGCGCAAAAATGGAAAAGAGATTGTTGTGGAAGCTCGACGCTAGGTTCTCAATGTAAGCTTCTACTTTCGCTCTCTCTCCCTCGATCGTCGGCGTTGTCAGTTAGAGGAAGGAGACGTTTGAGGCGTCGGAGCTTTTTTCGCCAATTCTCCCGTTTTCTCGCACGAGACGATTCGCTGACTCATCACTCGTTCTCCTTTCGTCGTTACAGCTTGATCATCATCTATATCTTGAACTAGTAAGCTCGAAGTGATGATCGTTGTCGACGTTAGAGCTTTTGAGCTGACTCCGAGTTTTTGGCTCGTAGCATCGATAGGAACAACTTGAGTGCTTCCAAGGACCATGGTGTCGTCGAAGACCTCAAGCTCAAGGGTACAGAGTACTCGACATTGCTTTCCGTACGTTTCCACGCTGTTTCTTGACGAAATCTCGTCATTTACTTCTCCTATCGACTCCTATCGACCTCTGACTGACCTAACTTTGCTTTGGGACGATAGCTGTTGTATGTGGGTTACATCTTAATGCAGTTGCCCTCAAACATGCTCGTTCAATACACTGGACGTCCCTCGATCTTCCTTCCCACCTGTATCGTCATCTGGGGAGCCATCTCCGTCGCGACTGGCTTCACTCACAACTTCAAGGAAGCTCTAGTAACCCGTTCGTCCTCTTTCACGGTCTTCTCCTTCGCTGTTTCTTTCGTTCTTCTTCCTCTTTTGAACTTCCCTGACGTCCCCTATCTTCATTTCTCGTCCAGGTTTCTTCCTAGGCTTTGTGGAAGCTTCATTTTTCCCTGGCGCCATCCTCTTGCTCTCGAACTGGTATCGACGAAACGAGCTCGGTTTACGAATCACCATCCTCTACTGTGGTTCCCTCATCTCTAACGCCTTCGGTCCTCTCATCGCTTATGTAAGTATCTCATACTTTCTCTGTAGGGCAGGCGTGAAACGCCTGCCACGCTGAACAGCGTTACACGCGGATCGAAGTTGACGAGACGAATTTCATTGTTTCGCAGGGTATTCTGGAAACGATGGAAGGCAAGGGAGGACTCCGCGCCTGGCAATGGTTATTCACAATCGAAGGTTGCCTAACCATTCTCGTCGGCCTTCTCGCGGTCGTGGTCTTGCCCGATTTCCCCAAGAACTCTCGAGGTTTCACCGCTCAAGAAAAGCATCTTGCCGAAACTCGAATGACTGAGGACACCGGTATGAAGGACGAGACGAAGGTATCGACCTGGGCTGCCTTAAAAATGGCACTCAGCGACTACAAGCGTGAGCCTTTTCCGCTTTTCTTCCTTTTTTCTTTCTGGCTTTCTGACTCGCTCTGCACGTCTCCGTAGTGTGGGTCATGGCCCTGAGTCTAACGAGCATGACTATTGGTCTTTCGTTCAACCAATTCTTCCCTCAACTCACCGCTTCCCTCGGCTACGCAAGACAATACTCTCTCCTCCTCTGCGCTCCTCCCTTCGCCTTCGCCGCTATCTGCGCTTTCTTCGTATCCCGTCACTCCGACAAGACCAACGAGAGGTATTGGCACATCGTCATCCCAGCTTCGATCGGTATTATTGGATTCATTATCGCGATGTCGACCCAAAACTGTGAGCTCGGATTGCTCTCTTGCCTGGTTTGCCTCGCTCTCAGTCGTTGACGTCTCGAGATCTTTATCGCAGTCGGAGCTCGATACTTTGCCCTCTTCCTCCAAGCTCAATCATACTCCGGCTTCGTCTGCTTCCTCGCCTGGGTTTCGGGAACGTGAGTTTATCCCCTTTTTTATCGCTTCTCGTCTGAGCGAGAGACTGATACGCTCCCTTCGTCCCGGATCCTTGTGATATAGCTTCGCTCGACCTGCCATGAAGCGTGCCATCTCGATCGCCTTCGTCAACGCCTTCTCGCAACTCGGTAACGTCGCTGGAGCTTACTGTTTCTCGAGCGATTGGGCCCCTACCTACGCCAAATCCTACGCGATTTGTATCGCAACCTTCGTCTTCGCCATCGCCGGCTGCACCTTCCACCGCTGGACTCTCGCGAAACTCAACCGGGAACTCGAAGCTCGCGACGAGGCGGCGACAGAAGGTACTGAGCACAAGGGATTGAACTCTCTCGATTTCCCTGCTGGTTACCGTTACACTCTCTAGGTTGCCTTGATCGAAGAGGAGGGCGTCAGTTCAAGGATGTCTGGGAATTTCGGGTCAGAATAGATTCTCTTTCGTAGAATATATAGGTTTGGTATAGGTTCCGTTTATTTTTGAGTCTTCTGTGTCATATATCAATCATTCAGTTTGCTTTCGCTTCTTTCGAGCAAGCCACGGCGAGGAAGAGCAAGTCAGATCGAAAAATACCAATCTCTCTCGTTGAGCCCCGTCGACTTCTTGACTATTCAGCCCTCACTCTGTGCCGGCTCCTTAGGCTCCCCTGCGATGATGAGCTGGAGTGATGTCGACGAAAGAGAGGCAGAAGAATGCTCAAGATACTAGAGAATCTACGTCGGGTACAGAACGCAATATTCGACGACGAGAACTTCTATGTTTCTTTCGCACAAACGCTTCCTTCGATTTGAGCCGCAGGTTATAGTGTATAGCAAAAAATCGCTTCGACTGCCCCCTTTGGCGGGTTCAATTGTTCTTCGTTGTATCGGTCCAGAGTCATTTGGGCTGCTCAGACACTGCTCGTTCGAATCTCCCATTCACGTGATGAAACTAGTCTTTTACTGCCTTGCTCGGAGAGCCAGAGCTAGACGAGCTGGTCTGATCGGAGGGGTTCAGGCCCAAAGAGTCATATCACTCGTTTCCTGTTTCTCGGAGACACGAAGCACATCCAAATACAGCTTACCAGGGGAGCGTAGCTTCTAGTCGACTGCAAAGGGCTACATCATCATGCAAATTGTGCGTTCATAACGTCCCTCATCGTGGTAAACGTCGACTGAACTGATTCTCGTTTTCGTTTCTAGCCTTCAAACATGCTCGTTCAATACACTGGACGTCCCTCGATCTTCCTTCCTACCTGTATCGTCATCTGGGGAGCAATCTCCGTCGCGACTGGCTTCACGCACAACTTCAAGGAAGCTCTAGTAACCCGTTCGTCCTCTTTCACGGTCTTCTCCTTCGTCGTTTCTTCGTTCTTCTTCCTCTTTTGAACTTCCCTGACGTCCCCTATCTTCATTTCTCGTCCAGGTTTCTTCCTAGGCTTTGTGGAAGCGGCAGCTACATCGTTAAACTCCTGTCCCATGCGTTCCAGCTAGAATAAGGGCCGCAGACTCCCGAAAGCCAGTTGCGAAAGGAGGCGAATTCGACGATCTCGGAAGCGTGACTTTTCGTTCGTACGCCTCGTCTCGTTCGATCTCACAGTCTCGCATGACCTTCGATCCCCATTCCGTCACCTCCCTAAGCACAACGTTAGAAATAGACATATCAAGCGAGTATGAACTTCCAGTTCTTCGTTTCGATTCAATTCGTACAAGGATGTCAAGCGTTTCCTTCCTTTCACTTCTCCCAGTACTTCCATTGTCCACAGCCGCCCTTCTTCTACATGGTTGGAACAGAATCTGAAGAGACCATTTGAGAGTGTCGCTGAAGTAGAGGAGTGATCAAGTTCCACGCAAGATATTTCGCCATCTCCTGATCAATCGGCTTGATGACTTCTCGACAATACTTCATCGTCTCATCGTAAGCGTGTTGGCGATACGCTTCCATCCTCATGTACTCGACGCTGCCTAATCCACGCTGCCAGCACAAACAGATGAACGAGAGAAGAATCGTAAGATGATGCTGAAGATCGCTCCACAACGAGAGATTGTTGGAGAGTTCGTCGGGATTGAATGAGAGATCTCCTACCTGCCTCAATTCGAAATGTGCGAGGAAGTTGAAAGGTTGTCGAACGAGCATTGCGAGCATTTCTTCGAATTCAGGTTCGTTGTCGAAATACTTGCCAGACGTGCCACTGACGAGCCAAGCTTTCGATCTCAAGTCTACGAGCATCGATGATTCCGTCGAAGCGAGCGGCGATCCATCTGAGGGTTCGAGTTTCGTTCCGAGAATGGACTGTTCAGCTTCTCACTCGACTTGTCAATAACTCGGGGCAATCGACCTGACGACTAGGAGCTCGGAGAGCTTACCTTGAACATTGAGTCGAGCATTCCAGGCTTGTAGTCGACCATCATCGACGGAAACATCTCCTTGATTCCATCTGCGAGCCATTCCTGGCAATTCGAAGTCGCTCCGTCTGGTCCTTTCACAGGTCGAGTACTGAGGTGGAGCATCTCAGTCATTTCCTTCTTCGTGAGCAGAGGCCAGGACCAAGGAGTTGACCTCTTTCCACAAACTCGTTTGTGAAGAGGCCAAATCTGAACAATTCCAATGCGAAGAGATCAGCTTCAACTCGTCGCGCCTCCCTCAAGTAACAGCGGAGAGCACTCACGAGCATCTGGTGATCTTTCCCACAGAAGTACATCCATTGAGTCCCATTTGAAGCACAAGCAGAACAACGAGAACTTGTTGACTTCCCACAGACGACGCAGCGCCCTGAGAGCGTGGGGATCGATGATGAGCCTGATGTAGTGCTGTTACCATCCTCGTAGTAGCTGTAAGGCGAGCGTTTCGGTTCTGCTTTCATGAGCTTGTTGTAATAATCTTCAATCATTTGTTGCTCCTTGAGATCTTTGCAGTTCGCTGGGTCGGTAGCGGCTTTCATGATGGCTGTGAACATGGGATCGTACGACATCTTGAAGCGAGAGCGAGAAAGAGAGTGAGAGGAAAGAGAAAGAAGAAAGAAGTTCGAAGAGCGCTTTCGCAACTCGCCAGTCTCCTCGATCGTGCTCGATCTCTCTCGTTGAGCTGACTAGGAGAGCCTAGAAGAACGACGCGTGATATGAAACCTTTTTACAAGACGAAAAGCACTATGCGCTCAGAGTAAACCTATAATAACCCAAGAAGAAACGACGAAGGAACGGAAAAGGGAAATCTATTGGAAGTTGGAAGGATAGTTGACTTCGGTAGGGGCGACGAAAGTCTCCTTGATACTCCTCGCTTGAACGAATCGGTAGAAGATGGAAGCGGATCCAGCCTTGTCGTTGGTTCCTGATCCTCGAGCTCCTCCGAAAGGTTGTTGTCCGACGACGGCACCGGTCGACTTGTCGTTGTGGTACATCATGCCGGAAGCGTGTCGGAGGAGGTTGGAAGCCTTGAGGAGAGCATATCGGTCGGTGGAGAAACTGTACGGATGGACGCTCTCGATCAGCGTTGTGCAAAGATGAGATCGAGAGAGAATTTGAAGACGTACATGCAACCAGTCAAAGCGTAGGTAGTGGTAGAATCGATGAGCTTGCAAGTCTCCTCGTATTGATCGTCCTCGTAAACGAAAACGGTCAAAACGGGACCGAAGATCTCTTCAACCATGGTGACAGACTTGGGGTCCTTGGTGAGGATGACGGTAGGCTTGACGTAGAAACCGGTAGAGTCGTCTCCAGATCCACCGAAAACGATCTCTCCTCCGGCTTCCTTCGCTTTTGAGACGTATGACATGCACTTGTCGTAAGAAGCTTGAGTGCTGTAGACGAGAACCGCTGAATCGTCAGCGATCGAAGCAAACGGTATAGAGCGATGCTGGGCTTACATAACGGGACCCATGAAGTGCTTGAATTCGTCAACGGGACCGAGAGTGATCTTCTCGAGTTCCTCAACGAGAGTCTCCTTGAAGAGACCCTTACCCTCCCAAAGCTTCTTGGGAACGTAGAGACGGGAGAGAGCAGAGCATTTTTGTCCTATGAGAGCGGAAAGATGAGTTCGCAATTCGACAGAGGCAGAGAAGTAAAGCTTTCGACTCACCTTGGTATTCGAAAGCACCTCGGATAGCACCAATTACGGAAGCACGAACATCAGCAGATTCGTGAACGAGTTGGAAGTTCTTTCCACCAGTCTCTCCAACGAGGCGAGGGTAAGAAAGGTAGTTGTCCATTTTCGAGGCGATCTGCTTCCAGAGGTGCTTGAAGACGTGAGTTGAACCGGTGAAGTGGAGACCGGCGAACATTCGGTGAGAGATGACTTTGTCGACGAGGGAAATGGTAGCGTCTCCGTTGGGGCAGGGAAGGAATTGGATGACATTCTTGGGAAGACCAGCTTCGAGGAGAATTTGGAAGACAACCCAGGAAGCGTAGGTGGCCATAGGAGAAGGCTTCCAGACGAGAACGTTTCCGACGAGAGCGGGAGCTCCAACAAGGTTACCTCCAATTGCGGTGAAGCTGTAGTGTATACGGGGTCGATCAGTTCGTGCGCTTCGAGCAGAGACTCGTCGCACAAGTCTACTCACTTGAAGGGAGTGACGGCGAAAACGAAACCTTCGAGAGGTCGGTATTCGACCTTGTTCCAAACACCAGCAGAGTTCTCTGGGGGTTGTTGACCGTAAAGGTGCTCGACTTGGGAAGCACCGAATCGGAAGAAATCAGCGAGCTGTACGTTGCCAAGCCATCGAGTCAGCATTGCGTTCGGGAAACAGCTGAACGAAGAAGGAAAACGAACCTCTGCGGCAGCGTCGATTTCAGCTTGCCATACGTTCTTTCCTTGTCCGAGCATAGTAGCAGCGCAGATCTTGGCACGGTATTTGCCAGAGATCAAATCAGCAGCCTGCGAGTAGTGAGAGTAGACTCGTAAGTCGCATAAACCAAAAAACGAGGAGGAAAGGGGAAGAAAGGTTTGCTCACTTTGAGGAAGACAGCGGCACGTTCAGCGAAAGGAAGAGCTTCCCATTGTGATTGAGCAGCGAGAGCGTGTTCGATAGCCTCTCCAGCGAGTTCAGGAGTGGAAGTAGGGAAAGTGCAGAGATTCTTCTTGTGGTTGTGGGGCATGGGTTGAGGGGTTCTCTCGGATCCAGGTCGAACCTAAGTGAAGGATGAGTTGGTAACCATCAGCTAGCGCTCGAAATGTATCCAAGACTGCCTCGACTTACCTCCTTTCCGCCTACAAACGCTGGCACGTCGAAAGGTGCGGCAGCTTCCATTCGCTTGAGTTCAGCTTGGAGAGCCTCTCGCTCAGGGGTACCAGGAGCATAACTCTTGTTGACCTCGTTGGTAACCTTGGGGAGACGGAAGTTGGCGTTGGTGTTGACAGACATTTTGGTAGAGATGGAACTGAGAGCTGAGGTTGAGTGACTAGTGGTGGGTGTTGAGATTGGGTCTGTGGAGACTGTAAAGGTGTGCTTGAAAGGAAAAGTGAAGGGAAAGGGAGGAAGGAAGAGGCATCCGAACTTCTTTCTCCTCTCTCCTCGCTCCCTCTCGGTACTTTTCGGCTCCTTTGAATTTTCCCCTTATCTCGTTTGCGCGGTTACGACTCGCGCTTTAGCGTAGTTCGTCAATGATAGCATCGACTTTGACTCGAGCGATACTTGACCGTCGTTGATGTGGTAGCGAAATTAGAGCAAATTTTCGTTTTCGCAACTTTGATCCGGCGCATGCGGGTCGAAAACCGATCCTGTTGAGCTGTAGAGCGACTGAACGTCAAATATCGACGATCAGAGTATATCGGGACTGAGCCGAAGGGCTCTATCCGATCAGTCGGTATAGAGGGAACGCTCAAGCAATTCTTTCACGCTCGGTCGCTGCTGTCGACACCGTCTCGCATCCTTACTTGTTACGTCGATATACGCCTCATGGAGAGATCGTCACTTGAGAGGGTACATCCAGAATCCGGGTCGTCATGTCTTACGAAAGAGCTTTCCGAGAAGTCAAACCAAGTTGATGCTCTGAGCCTCTGACCCATTCGCAACCTTTTCGGTTACTGTCCCGCTGTAAGGGAGACACATCGTGACACAGTAGTCCATTCAAAGGATTCTGACCAGGATGTAGCCCCGTCGCTGCCTATTTTTGACTTCAAGGTCCTTCGAACTTGGAGAGAACGGGAAAAACGAAGTGAGCATGCTGAGCTTGTGCGCTCTTCGTATCGAACGAAGACTCTTCTCTCTCTTGCGAAGCAAAGTACTGCTTTGAGCTTGAATCCAGGCCACATCCGAATAGCGTTGAGCTACTGATACGAGCAGCTAGCTCACGGAGATGCAAATTTCCGAAATCTTTCGTTCAGGGTCAAAGCGAAGCCCTCTTTCTTCACTCACTGCTTATTCGATCAACTCTATCGTCACGTATTCCACTCCCGGCTTCGATCAGCCTGTTCTATCCCGTTTTATCGTAGTTTCCAAGCGAAAAAGGAGAAATTTTGGGTCGGTTTCGTCGATCACTTCACTCTTTCCTTGCTTTCGGCCTCGCATCGACTCTACTACTGCTGCAACCAATCGACTATCATAAAAATATTGACACCGCTTGGAAAACTTCCTCGCAGCAATTTTTCGAAAAACTGCAGTCCGGCGTAAAGTTGCATTTTTTCTTCCCGACTTCTCACTCGACCAACTAGCAATCTCTCTTCACGCTCCTCACAAGCCACCTCGAACGCTCGACGACCCGTTTTATCGCTTCCTCAACTCTTGTCGATCCCTTTCCTTCTTTCAATCAACCTCTAACACAGCCTCCCTCCACCTTCAACTCATCGACAGAGTCAAATGCTAGGATTCCATCACTTCGTAAGCTTCACCCGCTCATATAGATCAATGAACAGCGCAAGAGAGGGAAAACAGACTGAGGTCGGCCTCGAGAAAGATGAGAAATGAGGTCACGGGCAAACAAACAGCGGGAACCTCGTACGCTTCTAGATGGGACACGACACGATGAAGAGGAGCTCGGAGTGTGCAACAAACTGCATTGATCGGCGCAAAGAGCCACTTCGAAATGTTCACTGACTCCTCGCTTTTTCCTCTTTTCGCAGGGAACTTTCCTCCTATTCGCGGCGTTCGCTTTACTTCTGGTGTCATGCCTGACTTCACCACTCTTCGGGCCTGATCATGATTTCGCAATCGCAAAGGTGAGTCGTTGCTGAATTCGACGATCCTTCGTTTTCCCTCGAATGCTGATCGTCCAGTTCTCCGAACTTACAGGCAACCGTTTCCGCGCGAGTACTCTCAGTAGCCACACTGACGAGTGACATAAAACTTGGAGTATTCGGATACTGTTACAACATTCTAAACGGAGTGGACCAATGTTCTTCGACTCAACTAGGCTACGAACTCCCTCCCATCATTCAAGAGATCGCCTCGATCACGGGAGCAATCGATCAAAGTACTCAAGACACGATTCGATCCGTCACTAAAGCTTTCGTCCTACATCCTATTGCGACGGGATTCGCTTTTCTAGGATTCTTGATCGCGGCTTGTTCCGATAGGATTGGATTCCTTTGCGCTTCCCTCTTTACCCTCTTCACCTTCGTTCTCACGGCGGCGTGTGTAGTGCTGGATATCGTATTCTTCTACGTCGTGCGTCGTTATGTTGAGGATAACTGTACGTCAAGAAACGAATTCATCCATTTCACAGCTTGAAACTGATGTTCTTGTTTGATGGCCTCACAGACGATGTCAACGTCGATATTAACTACTCTGCCGGTACCTGGGTGACGGTTGCCGCCCTCGCATGCGAATTCTTTGGATTCTTCTTTACTTGTTGCGCCTGCTTGTCGGCGAGGAGGAAACGTCGCAACAAGTGGTAAGCGGGGGACACGGAGACGGAAAGGAAGCTCTAGACAAAGATAGGAGGGAACGAGAAGGAGCTATTCATGTACTGCATTCGATTTTACGATACTTTTTGCGATATTTCCACTTGTATTTTGTTTGTTACACTATTTTCAATTCGCTGGTCGATTCCCTCCTTCCTCACTACAGACACTTTTTCAGCTATACTGTAACACGGACTTGCATGCTTTACATTTTTCAGAATTGCGAAACTTAAGTGAGAAATTGGATTTCTCCAAGTCGGGAGGTTGACAACAAACCAACCTCTCACTTTTTCAACGCGCAACGCTAGAAGAGCTACAGAGAGCTCTATAGAATCCAGCACACCTACTCAAACCCTCTATCTCCTTGTCCAGTCTCTAACCAGTGATCAACTCGTTTCATCAGTCAGTCTCATCTCCCTCTCCTCCCACCCACGTGCTACCGCTCCCCAACATCACTACACTACTCTAGCAACTATTGACATTCCTCTTGAACGATACACAGTGGCTCGTAATGAAGAGAAAGCGCAATCAATGTTGTACCGTTTTCGGGAAGCCCAAGCAGCCGAAATGGGTTTGGCACAAAAGACGGATCGAAGACCTCGAGTAGCTGCGAGTTGTAAAGATCTGAGAGGGTGCGAGAGGTGGAGGGGTGAGATCTTGAGGGAAGTTTCGAGGAAAGTTAGTAAGATTCAAGACGGTACGCTTTCTCTTTCCTGATCATCTGTACTCAACATGAGAGAGACTGATGTAGTGGACGGGAGCGTGCAGCGGGTTTGACGGATTACGAGATTCGGGATTTGAACGATCAGATTAATAAACTATTGAGGGAGAAGTATCATTGGGAGAATCAGATCATTGCGTTGGGCGGTGCGAATTACAAGAGGGCTGCTGGAAAGAGTACGGATGCGGATGGGAGAGAAGTACCGGGTCAAAGGGGTTACAAGCAAGTTCTCAATCTCGTTTTCGCTCTCCGAAACTCTCTTCCCCCTTCTCGCGCTCCCTCCCGACTCTACATTTCGCATTTGAACAAGGTAGTACTGGTTACTGATGGTACGACCCCTTTACAGGTACTTTGGACGAGCGAAAGAATTACCGGGAGTACGAGAACTCTTCTCGACTTCAGCAGCGAACGAAGCCGAACTCGAATCTTACAAAGCGATCAAAGTCTCATTATTCGACAATGCTGGCCCCGAATACTATGGAGATTTCGCAGAGAAGGGAGAAGAGGGAAAGAAACTGTTGGATGAAGAAGCAGAGGCCGAGAAATCAGGTACGCCTTGGAGCGTTCGATTATTAAGCTCGTTGATCTCGGTGCTGATGATCCCTGGCACCTTTCCGTAGCTTGGGAAGAAGCGTTAGAGAACCTCGAAGGAGAATTCGAAGAACTCCCTTCGATCCCTCTACCAACTCGATCAATCATTTCCCTCACTGCCTCCACCTCGACACCAATGGAAACGGACGAAGAAGATCCCGCGGCTGAACCTGAGAAGGGCGGAAAACGAAAAGCTCCAACAGGGAAAGGTCAAACGAAGAAGACGAAATTATCAGATGGAACTGCTGCTTCAAAGTCGGAGGAAGTCAAGGATGGATTCGAGAGTATCTTCGCGCCGGAGATGTTGAAGCAACCGAAATTGTTGAGTATGGAAGAGATGGAGAAGGCGTTGGTGGAGAGACAGAAGAAGATATTGTTAGAGGAGTACGGAGCTTGATCGTCGGATCGTGCTAGTACAGCAGTCGTTCTACTTGTTGTAAGAATTCCTTCGAAGCTCTGCGACAGCGAGGATACCAACGAGAGAGATAGAGCGAAGCAAGACGCTGTTTCAGTGATTCTTCTTGCTTGACAGTCGTCTCTCGCCCTCTCTCTCCACGGGTCGCGATTCTAGAGTAGCGTGCGAGCCGCCCTCGATCTCAGCTCGCGTCAGTCAGACGAGAACAGTGAAAAGGTAAAGCTAATTTCAAGCGTTTCACAGACATTCCTCGATTTCGTTCCGTCCGTTCTCGATTCTTCATCGACTCGCACCCCAGTTCTTTTCATCGTTCGAGACTCAAGCGACGTACACTACCCAGTTCAACGGCTTACCTGTACAAGATTGAAAGCGAGACAAAAGATCTACAAGTCGCGATTGATTACCGTTAGTCTTGTTCTACAGAGAAGAGAAGGGGAAAGTTGCTCACTCATAGAAAGATCAAAACAAAGCTAGCCTAATCCCTCTCTTATCGCACTCCTCCTGGATCTCTGACAAATCTGCCCACGTTGAGCGACTCTCCAGGGTTTTGAGTCCCGTCGACGGAGGGAGACTTTGCACAACCTCTAGAAGCAGTGCGGTGTCAACACTGCGGTCGAGTGATAGAGTGACGACCGAGGGAGGGATCGAGGCGATGAATCCAAGCTTGCGAAGAAGATCGACACAGACACCGCCAGCTTCTGACAACACGATCTTTTTGAGCGTTTTGAGATGCTGGAGCTCTACGAGGATGGCTTCGTAGCGATTCGGTGGTCCCGTGAACGGTGGAGTAGATTTTCGGGCGGGAAGGTGGTCCGAGTAGAATTCGAGGTGTCGAAGGTTTGTGAATGCGGCAAGTGTTAGATCCGTGTCGAAGAAGCGACCACATATGACTTTGAGCGAAGTGATGCCAGCCGAGATAGGAGTGAATGGGGACTTGAGAGTGAGGCGGTTGGATTCGATTTCGAGACTCTTGTACGCAGCAGTAAGAGGAGAGGTGACGCGAGGATACCAGTGCTTGACGTGTACCGTGAGAGCTGACGCTTCGGCGCATTGCAGCTTAGCGATAGTTGTATCGAAGCCGTCGAGCTCAAGCGTGTCGACGAGGAAGAGTGTTTTGAGTTCGGGAAAACCTTTCAATACTTTTTGAAGGTTGAAACTCCAGGAGGGATCCTCTGACCCAGCCGTTGATGCGATCGTCGAGATTTGGACGGTGTGGACCAAGGCAGCGAGGGACGGGTTCTCCTGCATCGCTCGAAGCGTTTCGCGCGTTTCGCCGAACATCCTTGGCTTCAAACCCTGCTTGCTTGAGGCGGGTAGCCTTGGTGTACCCTTGACCACAATCTCGACTTTGTAATAAAGGAGAGGTCGAGAGATATTGAGGATGATCTTCGAAGCTAGGCAGCAGTTGGTGAGCGACATCCTGTCATCGAGAGCTTCGAGAACGATTCGAAGGACGTCCAACGGGAGGGTGGGAATCATGTTAGTCGTCGAAAGCGTGCAACGAGGGTGTGTGGAGTATTCGAACGGAAGATCTGGAGGAAGCGAGGAAAAGAGTCAGTTCGAAACTCCTTTCATTTTCGAGCAATCAGAGTTAGAGACGTACGTGCGATAGCTACGGAGAGCTGTTTATCCTTCGAGCTGATCTTGATGGTTCTGGAGAGTCGTGGGATCAAGGGGGAAGGCTCGAAAGATGAAGATTTCGAGGTGGGAAGGAAGAGCGAGGGAGGATAGGGAGAAGAGCTGGGGTAGTTGTGGTTCTGTATTCGATTGATCTGGAGCTACTTGCAGGTCGATTCGAGTGATATGAGAGAATCAGAGTGAACGGAAGGAGGACAAGCGAGAAATCGAGAGCAAGCGTCCGCTTGTCTCCTCTCGAGCGATATATTGAGATAGCTGAAGATCGTCTAGCTATCGATCTCTGGTAACGGGTGCAGCTGGGATCAAATTGTTGCGCTTGGTCTCAAAAATAATCGATTCTCATGCCTCGAATCGCTTCGCAAGTAGTGATGTTTCGGCGGCCGTAGCGTACCGTAAAGACTCGATTTACTACGTACGGGCTACGCTACGGGTGCTTTACGTAACCGTAGTGATCCGTCTCCGTAACGGTCCGTAGGCGTAGAGAACGTAAACCGTAAAGATTTTTTACGGCGGGCAGAGGCCGCTACGAGCCAAACAGCGCACAAAATGATTGAACTCGTTGCGGAATATGATCCTGAACACGAGAAGGCAGCTACGAGAGAATACAGAATGAAGAAGCATATGGTCTTCGCGAGAAAACGATTGAAGAAAACGGAAAGTTGACGAAAATCGGGTTTCACTGGACTTCAGCGACCGCGACCGCTTCATTTGAAGCTTACTAGTACCAACCGCTACCCGAAATTGACGTGATAGCAAGTAGAGGTCGAAAACTCGAAGTTTCACTGACTCTCTCGACCAATTCTCAACTTGCGAAACGCGAAAACTCCTTTAGTTCGCCCTCTTGCGTTCCGGCTCATCTACCAATGACGGATTCCATCCTATAACTGTTCCACAATCGAGACTACTGAGCGATCACTGTGCTCCCTCGCTCAAAGCCGTAAAATCCGGCCGTAAGTTCAAAAATTACTACGTACGGCGACGTCTACGGGGCCGATTACGGGCGTATTAAAACCCTACCCGTACCGTATGAGACCCGTATAATTACGCCCGCGAGCCGTACCGTAGCCTTCCGTTAAGGTTGCGGGCGTAAAATTTAACATCACTACTCGCTTTCCCTTCTCTCATTCACTTCCCAACTTGAGCAATGTCCTCAGAGCAGCCCACTCAACTCTCCTCTACCTTGAAATCAGTTCAAGGTCAAGTCTATCAAGTACCTCTCTTCCCTTCTTCTTCCCTTCTCCCCACTCCCTTCCGAGGAGAGAAAGCTGACTCAATGACTACGATCAGGCAGTAGGATCAGTTTCTAGTGATCCTACTTGGAAGGAACAGGGGGAGGAAATGGTTAAAGAAGCCGAGAGGGAAAGTGAAGAAGCGAGGGCGAGAGCTAAAGGAGAAGCGATGGCTGATAGAGTGACGGGTAAAGCTCAATCGTACGTTATTCAATCACTCTACTACCTAGAGGTAGAGCGAGAGAACGAGAACTGGAAATAGTAGATTTCTCGAGTGTCGTGCGAAAGACAACTACAGTAACTGATTTGAGATTGGTTTTTGGATGAGAAATATAGTGCATACGGAATGATCACGGGAGATCAAGAACAACAAACTCAGGGGAACCTGAAAGCTGAAAAGGGAGAATTCAAATCGTCGCTCGCAGATGGGCAACTTCCGATTCCCAGTAAAGAAAGGTTGGCTGGAAAAGTAGAGAGTGCGG
>Ga0308169_10002851_pt1 | contig 17417 bp, 8 predicted proteins | sample PhyBR1_2_FD_202139 | JGI IMG/M metagenome (GOLD analysis project Ga0308169, IMG submission 202139) | Phyllosphere microbial communities from UC Gill Tract Community Farm, Albany, California, United States - DLSLSB.R1 | ecosystem: Host-associated > Plants > Phyllosphere > Unclassified | place... | reverse complement strand
ACTGTCACGCTGACTGCCCCAAGTGTCGTTAATGAAGGTGGCCAGATCACCTACACCGCGACCTTGAGCAACAAGGCCGGTACTGACGTCACGTTGAAGCTGGATAACGGTTCAAGCATTACCATCAAAGCGGGCGACACCGTCGGCACTGTGACCGTCCCTGCACCTACCGATGACGTGTTCATCGATAAGAGCTCCCAGACCGTCAAGATCACTGACGCTTCTGGCGGCAACTTCGAAAAACTGGAAGTTGCAGGCAACGGTGCGACCACCACCATCAACGACACCATCGATAAGGTAGATGTTGTACTGACCGCCACGACTACCGTGGGCGAAGGCGGCAATATCGTTTACACCGCCAGCCTTGTGGATAAGAACGGCGCGCCGGTGACCAACATCACCAACCCATTGATCGTCACCCTCGATAACGGCAAGACCATCACCATCGGTGTAAACCAATCGAGCGGTAGCGTTTCGGTTATTGCTCCTGATGATGTGTACAAGGGCGATCAGACCGTCACCACCGCTATCAAAGGCGTGACAGGTGGCGAGCACTTCGAAAACCTGGTCCCTGGCACGACGGCGGTGAACACCACCGTTACGGACACACCGGGTACTGATAACACCACCACCGTTACGCTGACAGCGCCAAGTGCCGTTAACGAAGGTGGCCAGATCACCTACACCGCTACCTTGAGCAACAAGGCCGGTACTGACGTCACGCTGAAACTCGACAACGGCTCAAGCATTACCATCAAGGCTGGCGACACCGTCGGCACCGTGACCGTCCCTGCGCCTACCGATGACGTGTTCATCGATAAGAGCACCCAGACTGTCAAGATCACTGACGCTTCTGGCGGCAACTTCGAAAAACTGGAAGTTGCGGGCAACGGCGCAACCACCACGATCAACGACACCATCGACAAGGTCGATGTGGTCCTGACCGCCACCACCACCGTCGGTGAAGGCGGCAACATCGTCTATACCGCCAGCCTTGTGGATAAAAACGGCGCACCAGTAACCAACATCACCAATCCGCTCACCGTTACCCTCGATAACGGCAAGACCATCACCATCGGCGTGAATCAGTCGAGCGGCTCCATTACCACCGTAGCGCCTAACGACGTCTACAAAGGCGACCAGACCGTCACAACCGCCATCAAAGGCGTGACCGGCGGCGAGCATTTCGAAAACCTGGTCCCTGGCACTACCGCAGTAAATACCACCGTCACCGACACCCCGGGCACCACCGACCTGACCACCGTCACCCTGACCGCCCCGACGGCTGTCAACGAAGGCGGCCAGATCACTTACACCGCTACCTTGAACAACAAGGCCGGCAGCGACATGGTGGTCCAGCTCGATAACGGTTCGAGCATCACCATCAAGCAAGGCGCGACCGTGGGCACGGTGACCGTCCCTGCGCCGACTGATGATGTGTTCATCGACAAGAGCACCCAGACCGTCAACATCACCGGCACTACCGGCGGCAATTTCGAGGGTGTGAGCATCACACCGGGCGGCGCCACGACTACCATCAACGACACCATCGACGACGTGACTGTGGTGCTCAAAGCCACTGGTTCTGTCAGCGAAGGCGGGCAGATCGTGTACACCGCGTCCCTGGTCGACAAGAACGGCGTGGCGGTGAACAACGTTGGCTCAGACCTGGTCGTCAAGCTGGATAACGGCTCGACCATTACCATCGGCAATGGCAAGTCCACCAGCTTCACCACCGCCACCGCACCTAACGATGCGTATGTCGGCGCCAATGACGTCACCACCAAAATCACGGATGTGGTCAGCGGTGGCGACAAGTACGAACACTTGATCGTCGACGGCAGCACTGTGGTCACCAAAGTGACGGATGTTGTCAGCACTACCACCATCAGCATTACCGGCGATGCGTCGGTGACTGAAGGCGGTACGGCACACTACACGCTGACCCTGAGCAACCCGCCGCAAACCGACGTGACCGTGACGCTCAAGTACAGCGGCACCGCCACCGACGGTTCGGACTTCAATGGCGTGTACACCGTGAAGATCCCGGCAGGCTCCAGCAGCGTACCGTTTGATATCCGCACGCTCGACGACAAAATCACCGAGCCGACGGAAAATATCGTCATCACCATCGACAAGACCACTGGCGGCAACTTCGAAAACCTGGTGGTCGGCAATGGCAGTGTTACCACCAACATCATCGACAATGATGCGCCGCCGGTCATCGACCTGGATGCCAACAACTCCAGCGGCGCCAGCGGTGCGGACTTCAAGACCACCTTCACCGAAGGCGGCACCGGTGTGTCAATTGCTGACACTGACATCAAGATCACCGACCCGGACAGCACCCAACTGACCGGCGCCACCGTGGTATTGACCAACAGCCAGCCAGGCGACTCGCTGAACTTCAGCGGCGTGACAGGCATCAACGTGACCCCGACCACCGACCCTGTGACCGGTAAAATCACCTTGACCCTGACCGGCACGGCGTCGCTGGCCGACTACATGCAGCAGATCAAGAACATCACGTTCACCAACAACAGCCACGACCCAAGCACCACGCCACGCACCATTACCGTGAGCGTGACCGATGGCGGCAACTACTCCAACGTTGCCACCACCACCGTCAACGTGGTGGCGGTCAATGATGCGCCGGTGGCGACTGGCGGTGCCGTAACCGGGACTGAAGACACCGCGCTGGCCCTGACCTGGGCCAACTTCGGCGTGACCGATGTGGACTCGCCACAAGCCAGCCTGGGGGTGAAAATCACCGAGCTGCCAGTCGCCGGCAAATTGCAATTCCTGGCAGCGGATGGCAGTACCTGGACCAACGTGACCAACGGCCAGACCTTCACCAAGGCCCAGATCGACGGCGGCCAGTTGCGCTTTATGCCTAACGCCAACGAATCCGGCGCCGATGGTTACGGCGGCACCGGTGTGGGCAACAAGCAAGCGGACTACGCACAGTTCAAGTTCCAGCCAACCGATGGCAAGGACCTGGGCACCAGCGCCACGGTGAAAGTCGATATCACGCCGGTAGCCGACGCGCCGACCCTGAGCGTGGCAGACAACAACGTTGCCTCCACCGGCCTGGTCAAACAGGGCTGGAACAGCATTGCCGGCCTCGGCAACAACGGCAACGGCGCTGCACCGGACGTGCTGAAAAAAGCCATCGATAACGCGGGCACGCCGAACAACACCTCGGTGGTGACCAACGTCGAGTCTGTCGACAACGTCACCGCCGGCTCTGGCTCAAAAATCTCCGGCCTGATCTACATGGAAGCGGGCAAGAGCTACACCTTCAGCGGCATCGCCGATGACAGCGTGGTGGTCAACGTCGGCGGTAAAGACGTGGCCAGCGGCTTGTGGGGCACCAACAGCGGCAAGTTCAGCGGCTCGTTCACGCCAACCACCACCGGTTACTACAGCCTTGAGATCTACCAGGCCAACCAAGCGGGGCCTGGCAGCTTTGACGTCAACCTGTCGGTCAACGGCGGGGCGGTGCAGAACTTGAGCACCAGCACCGTGCCGTTGTACACCGGCCTTACCGACCTGACCAACGCCGGCGTAACCCTGTCCGACCTGCATGGCAGCAACGGTGACGGTTACTACGTGGGCTACAAGCTCAACGAAGGCCAGGAAAACGGCACGGTCAAACTGTCCAAAGTCACCACCGCACTGACCGATACCGACGGCTCGGAAACCTTGAGCGTGAAGGTCAGTGGCATTCCGGCAGGTTCGGTACTCACCGACGCGTCGGGCCACACCTTTACCGCAAGTAAGACCGTGGGTGAAGTCAACGTCACCGGCTGGGACCTGAACACGCTGAGCATCAAGCCGCCGACCTACTACAGCGGCCAGTTCAACCTGACGGTCACCTCGACCTCCACCGAAAGCATTGGTGGTTCGGCAACTACCACCGCGCAATTGCCAGTCACGGTGCACCCGGCAACCTATAACCCGGTAACCGGCACTTCGGGCAGCGACACCATCAATGGCAGCGATGGCAACGACATCGTCGTGGCCGACGTCGCCGGCCTGAACGTGGTGCAGGGCAAGAACTACAACATCGCGTTCATGATCGATACGTCGGGCAGTATGGGCGCGAACTCGATAGCGGCGGCGAAAGCCTCGCTGACCACCACGTTCAACTCGCTGAAAAACAGTATCGGCTCCAGCACCTCTGGCACGGTGAACATCTTCCTGGCTGACTTCAGTGACCAGGTCAATCGCACGGTCACAGTCAACCTGAAAGACCCAGGTGCGTTGGATTCGCTGCAGAAAGTCCTGGATTCCATGGTATCTAGCGGCGGGACTAACTACGAAGACGTGTTCAAGGCCGCGTCCAACTTCTTCAAAAGTGCCCAGGCGACTGGCAACACAGACGCGATCAACACAACGTACTTCATCACCGATGGTCAGCCGACGTTTTACCAGGCGGCCGAGCAGACCAACCCGTACTTGTACGGCAACGTCAGGCTTGATGATGTCGTCACCATGAACAACTACACCATAGGTACCGCCACCCGGATCAACATCGACTCGAGTCACTTAATTGATATCGACTCTAGCGGTAAGGTGACCCTGTGGACCAACAACTGGTGGGGCTGGACGCAGTCCAACCCGGGAACAATCCATGCCCAAGGGGATGGCACCTATGAAATATCGGTACAAGGCGGCCTCGGGTACGATACCGACTACTCCACCACCCTCAACTCCAACAGCGCGTTCGCACTGCTCAAAGGCCTGTCCACAGGTGGCGTAGAAGCCATCGGCCTCAACAGCGGGGTCAGCTTGAACCAGCTGGCTCCGTACGACAGCGATGGCAAGCCGCAAGCCAACATCGATCCGAAGGACCTGGCCAACGCGATCCTCGGCCACACCGAGGCGACGTTGCCTGGCGCAGACACCGTCATCGGGGGCGATGGCAACGACATCCTGTTCGGCGACCTGGTGAGCTTCAGCGGGATCAACGGTGAGGGCTACAACGCACTGCAGGCATTTGTGGCGCAGAAGACCGGCGTGACCGTCTCTTCGGTGACCGCCTCTAACGTTCACCAGTACGTTACCGAGCATTACGTGGACTTCGACGTCTCCGGCGCCAAGGATGCCAACGACACGCTGCTGGGCGGCGCGGGCGATGACATCCTGTTCGGCCAGGGCGGCAATGACCTGCTGGACGGCGGCAAAGGCAATGACATCCTGTTGGGCGGCACCGGCAACGACACGCTGATCGGCGGCCAGGGCAACGACATCCTGATTGGTGGTTCGGGTGCCGACACCTTTGTGTGGAAGGCCGGTGACATCGGCAACGATGTGATCAAGGACTTCAAGGCCTCGGAAGGCGACCGCATTGATCTGCGTGACTTGTTGAAAGGTGAGACCGACAGCACCATCGACAATTACCTGAAGATCACTACGGTAGATGGCGTGTCGACCCTGCAAGTCAGCAGTGAAGGCAAGCTCAACGCTGCCGGTGGCCTGGCCAATGCCGATGTGACCATCAAGCTGGAAGGCAATGATTGGTCCCATGTCAGCATCAACTCGCTGATCACTGGCGCCGACCCTACCATCAAGATCGACCATAGCTAAGCTGCAATGGATCGGCCGCCTTCCCGGGCGGCCGATTTTTTTGCCTTATGGGCCGCTGGCCCTGGCGGGCGGTGCGTCGCATACTCACGCCCATACACGCAGCGTTGACCTATGCTGTTGAACGCATGTGGCTCATATTCGAGGGGTTCTTATGTTTTACGTGCAACGTGATGCACTGGGCGCGCTGATTCGCGTAGAGGCGGCCGCCTTTACCGAATCCACCGAAACCCTGCCGGCCGATCACCATGAGATCCAGGCCTGGTACGCCAACGAAGTGGTGGAAACCAGCCTGGCCCAACTCAAGCAGAGCGACCTGGAGATGATCCGCAAAGGCGTCATCAGCGTGACCGACCTGCCGCCGGCAGCCCAGGCCAAGTTGATGGACCGTAACCACGCGCGGGAAGCGTTGGGTGGGTTGAGCCAGTTGATTGATGATGACGAGAAAGGGCTGATTTGAGCCCACCGCTCCTACGCATTGCAGGAGCGAGCTTGCTCGCGAAAAAACCGAAAGCGCCACGGTGTGTCAGGTTTTGCGCGTTATCGTTGGCGATCTTCGCGAGCAAGCTCGCTCCTACAGGTAAATTACTTCCAGGGCGCGGGCTCGCCAAACAGTTGGCCCTGCACTCCGAAAATCCCCATCTCACGAATGACCTTCAGCTCGCCCTCGGTCTCCACACGTTCGGCAATCAACGGCAGATCGATGCTGTGGGCTGCGCGCTGGATGGCTTCGATAAACAGACGCTTGTCACTTTCCTGGTCGATGTCGCGAATGTAGCTGCCATCGATTTTCAGGTAGGCCAGGCCCAGGCGTGCCAGGTTGCCGATCATGCTGAACCGCCCACCAAAACGCTGCAGGCTGAGGGAAAAACCCAGCTCGCGCAGGCGGTGGGTCATCTGTTCCAGCACCGGTTGCTCGGGGAGTTGCTCTTCACCAATCTCCAGGGTGAGGCGTGAGCCCAGGTTGCTGTGCTGGCGCAGCAGGTCATAAATCCGATTCAGGGCCTGGGTATCCTGGAACGTTGCGGCCGAGAGGTTCAGCGCCAGGTTATGGTTGTGGCTGGCCATCTGCTTGAGGACTTGTTCCAGCATCAAACGGTCCAGGCGGGCCGACCAGCCGAAGCGCTCGAGCCACGGCAGGAAGCGTCCGGCCGGTATCGTGTGGCCTTCCTCGTCCTGCAGGCGCGACAGTACTTTGTAATGCAAGACCAATTGTGGGTCCTGGCTGGCGACGACCGGCTGGAAGTACAGCTGGAAGTGCTGCTGGGTCAGGGCCCGGTCCAACAACGTGTGCCAGGCATGGTGATCGTCACCGACGCTGGCGGCGGCGCTGCTGTCCAGGCACACCCAACTGCTGTCGCCCTGCGCTTCGGCCTGGGCCAGCGCCTGATCGGCGAGGGTCAGCAGTGCTTGGGGCGCATCGCCATGGCTGAACGGCGCCAGGCCGATATAGGCCACCGGCATCACATCACTGGCGCCGGTCGCCTGCAAGCTGAGCAAGGTGCTTTCCAGGTTCTGCGCCAATTGCAGCGCTTCTTCACGCATCAATCCCGGTGCCAGCACAGCGAACTCGCCGCCGCGGATACGGGTAACGAGGTTATGGGTTTCCGGGTACGGCTGGCACTGACGCAGCAGTTGTTGGCCGACCGCTTGCAGCAATTGGTCGGTGCGCTGGCCGCCCAGGCGTTGGTTGAGGCCGGCAAGGTCCTTGACCCGCAGCAGCAGCAAGTAACCGGAGTTCGTGTCTTCCGGGTTACTGACACGGGCGTTGAGCTGCATTTCGAAATAACGCCGGTTAGCGAGGCCGGTGAGGTTGTCCTGATAGGACTCGGTGCGCAGTTTTTCGCTGCGTTCGGCCTGTTCCTGGAACAACGCCTTGAGCTTTTCCACCATCTGGTTCATGGCTTGCACCACTCGCCGCAGTTCCGGCGTGCGAGGCAGGTCGGGCAGGCTGAGGAATTCTCGGCGGGCAATCGCGTGGGACTGTTTGACCATATAGTCCAACGGCTTCAATTGCCGGCGCAGTAGCAGCCCACCGAGCACCACACTGACCGCACCGCAGAGCAGCAACCAGCCCAGGCTGCCCAAGGCGCTTTGCCAGAGCTTGGCCAGGGCGAACATTGGATGGCTGACCACTTCGACCCGCGCCGCCTGCTCCCAGCCACGGCTAACCAGCGCATCGCCACCTGCCGGCTCCAGGCCGATCAACTTTACGAACCAGTTGGGCACGCCGTTGTTATCAGGAATGCCGCTGCGCTCGACGATGGTTTTATCCGTCGCCAGGTCCACCACACGGATGCTGGCGTAGTAGCCGCTGTCGAAGATCGAGCTGACCAGCAGCTCCACCATGGCCGGGTCGTCGATATTGGGGGTCAACGACAGCGCCAACGCCGTCGCGGCATCCTGGGCATGGGAGCGCAGCTGGTTGACGTATTGGGTGCGAAGCCTTCCGCACGCATTTTTCTCAACACATCCTGCCAGCGCGACAAGCGTTTGGTATCACCGACTTTCTTGTTGCCCTTGGCGCCGGGCAAGTACAAGCCCTCGGCGTTGAATGAATACACCGGGACCAAATCGGTGCGGCGGGTAGCCGGCAGGATTTCGTCCATCAGGCTGTCGAGCACCAGCGGGATAGCGTCAGGCGTCGAATAATAGGTCAGAACCATGTGCGCGCGATTCTGACGCAATGCCTTGACGTAGGTAATGCGCAATTTGTCGCTGGACACACCCAGATGACGCAAACTGAAATACTTTGCGATCGCGTAGTCTTCACAGTCACCGGCCCCCTTCCAAAGGGCCTCGACGGGCGTCTCCCAATAATCGACAGCGTGCCAGAGGTCGATGTCTTCCACGTAGGTCATTTGCTTGTTGAAGAACAAATTCACGACCTTGAGCTGCTCCGGCTCGCTGACCTGTTTTTGGCTCGCCAATAGCCGCTGCCAGGCGTCAATACGCTGCTGCCCTTCGCCGAGCGGCCCGTACACGGCGGTAGCCTTGCGGCTGATCTGAGAGAAATCCCAATCGGCACGCAGCCCGCCAAGCATCAAGCCGGCCAACAGAATTGCTGATAACAGCCAGCAAAGAACTCGATAGGGAATAAAACTTACCGCCAAGGCGTTCTGTCCATGAAAGAGACGCAATTTCGAGGAATGGTGAAGCCTGGCCCTACAAAAAACAATGGCACAGTGCAATCATTCAGAGGAGGACCGAGTTTATAACCGCCCCTTGTGGGAGACACAAAGTATGCTGTGTAAGCCCTTACAAACGGAAACTTTGGCTGTTTGACAAGCGCTTGAGCCGTCTTTAGTGTGCATTGGATCCAATTGACCACACTATTATTCAAGAAAGGAGGATAGCGTAACCGTGACGCAGAAGCCGAACCCTTTAAGCAGCATCAAAATAAGCGGGCCTATTCCCGCCCATCTTGCTCGCGCCGTCATTGAAGAAACGTTGCGCAACGCCATCCTCGATGGGCGATTACCTTGTGGCACCGCGATGCGCCAGCAAGAACTGGCGAGTCTGTTCGGCGTCAGCCGTATGCCCGTGCGCGAAGCCTTGCGCCAACTGGAGGCGCAATCCCTGCTGCATGTGGTGACCCACAAGGGGGCCGTGGTGGCGCCGTTGATCGAGGACAATTCGGCTGAGACCTATGCACTGCGCATGTTGCTCGAATCTGAAGCCCTGCGCTTGTCGATCCCGTTGCTCAGTGACGCCGATCTTGCCGAGGCCGAGGCCTGTATCAATGCGCTGGAATGTGAGAAAGACTACAGAGAGATTGGCCGCCTCAATCGCCTGTTTCACATGGTCTTGTACGGCAAGGCCCCCAATCAGCGACTGCTCGATCTGGTGGAGCACGGGCTGAATGAAGAGGAACGCTTTCTGCGCTTCAATCTTGAAGCGATGGGATTGGGCGAAACGTCCCAGGAGGATCACCGTGAACTGTTGAGCCTGGTGGCGCAGAAGAAGATCGACGAGAGCATTCTGACGCTGCGTAATCACTTGATGCGCGGTATGGAAGTGATCGCTAACTACCTCAAGGGTCTCGAAAGCGCCGACAAAAAAGTCGCGCAATAGGGCCTTCGTTATTCGCTGACCATTACACTATGCGGGGTAACTTTCCATCAGGAAAGTTACCATAATGACAGCCAGTAAAACTTACAAAACTACTAACACCGAGGAACTCTCCCACACTTCAACAACCCGTTGCTCCTGCAACGGCTTGCGGACAAAACATCTAATACTTTTATAATCCTACCCTAACGTTTAATCAGCTTATTATCTTCGCCCGACCAACCGCACCCCTTCAATCCGCTGGGCACAACTCCATCCAGGTTGCGCTATCTGCGCGGCCTTGACTAAACGCTACATCTCCAACACAACTAAAAAAATCCCAACACTGCTTTTAGAGCACTTGCAACAACTTATAGGCGTCAACCATGCATCAACATTTTATCGAACAAAGAAAACAAAAACTTTTCGACCATCCGTTATTTATAGAAATAACCTCACTCGCCAAGTTACGACACTTTATGGAACACCATGTGTTCGCCGTTTGGGACTTCATGACTCTGACCAAGCGCCTGCAACAAGACCTGACGTGCACTCAGATCCCCTGGCTCCCTCCCGCAGACCCCCACGCTGCCCGCCTGATCAATGAAATTGTGCTGGGCGAGGAATCGGATGAGCATCCAACACGCGGCCATTGCAGTCACTTCGAGCTTTACCTGGACGCCATGACAGAGGTAGGCGCCAACACCGCCGTCATCACACGCCTCATTGATCTGCAGCATCAGGGCGTGGAGGTCAGCGCGGCTTTGCAGATGATCGATGCGCCCCGTGGCGTGGTGCAATTTGTCGACAGCACATTGCAAATCGCGCTCAGTGCGCCCACCCACTGTGTGGCGGCGGCCTTCCTGCATGGACGCGAGAGTGTCATTCCCTCGATGTTTGAAGGCTTGATGCACAGCAACGCGTTCATTGAGCGTGAAACGCCTACCTTCTTCCACTACCTCAACCGCCATATCGAAGTGGACAGCCACGACCATGGGCCAGCGGCAGAACAGTTGCTCCAGCGCTTGATCGGCACAGATCCGCTTCGCCAGAAACAAGCCGATAGCACCGCCCTTGGCGCCGTGGAGCGCCGTATTATGTTCTGGGACAGTGTACTGGCCTCGCTGCAAGAGGTTCGCCCATGAACGCCGTCAATTACCAATCCTTTGCCGATGATTGGGAGCGTCGCGCTACCATCCGCACACGCCCGCGACGCGTACTGGAAAACGACGGCAAACTCATCTTTCCCCTGTGCCGGCAACCCCTGGTACTGAGTGCAACTTTCATTGAGCACTGCCCGCAGTGGCGCGACTTCGTGCTGACGCAGAGCTTCTATAAATTCGTCAATGATGTGGTGATCTTCGAAACCGAAATCGTCGACAAGACCGCCCGCAGCATCGCGAAAAACCGCTTCTCCCTGCCCTTCCCGCTCGCTTGCCGCTACGACGCGATGACGGTCGTTGTGGACGAGGATTACCACGCGTTGGTCGCGCTGGATTTTCTTCAGCAAGCCGTGGAAATGACCGGTATCGAACCGCTCAATCTACCCGGGCAAATTGAATTGAGCCGCGCGCTACCGGCAGCGCAGGCAAAGGTGCCGGAGCACTTGCACGATGCCGTTGAATTAATCGCCGTGGCCATTGCTGAAAACACCGTTACCCATGATGTGGCGGCGTTCTCAAAAGACGCCAGCGTCAAATCGTCTGTGCGCGGCCTGATGGCCGATCACCTGTTCGATGAGGGCCGTCATGCGCGGTTCTGGGCTCAGTTGGTGCGTATTTACTGGCAGTCGGCAACTCCGCAAGATCGCGACAGCATCGCTCAAGCGCTGCCTGTTTTCCTGGCGCGCTACCTGACCAACGATCTACAACAAAACTTCGACCTGCAACTGATCGAACACCTGGACATCAGTGCCGATACTCGTCTTGCCCTACGCCAAGAAATCCATGCACTGGATTTTCCCATCACCCACCAACATCCACTGGTGGCCAATATCATGGGGTTGCTGCGCCACAGCGGTGTACTGCAAACGCCCAGCGTCGCCCAGGCACTGAGCGCCTACCTGCCGGTACCAGGGAGGTTGGCATGCGGCGTTTAAAGATCGCGTGGAGTGCCTCCAGCAAAGCCATGGACGCGCTCAAGCAAGTGCTGGAGCAATACGGGCATATCGCAGGAGCAGGGTCTGTCGACCTGATAATTGAAGATGGGGGACAGCCGCTGCCGCCATTGCCAACCGATGCGCCATGGATAAGCCTGCGCGTAGGTATCGGCCCGTTATCCGAGCACGGGCTGCCCTCGCTGCAGTTGCGCTGCTATGACCGCGAGCGCCGCCTGCTGGCTGTGCAGGGCGTCGCCGAGGAACCCAGCGGCAACGGCCAGCGATTACACCAGCAGGCAACGAACGCATTGGTGGAGTGGGCGGCTTGGTTGGTCTGCGGCTTTTCAAGGGATCCAGGTTATTTCTCTATCGCTGCCACCGCTAACGACTGGCCCGAACAGGGCCTGCAAGGGCTGGAAGCAGTGGCATTTATGCATCGGTTCAACCGCACGACAGACCCGGCGTTACTACGGGCAGCCCAAGTGCCCATGATTGAAGCGCTGCAGGCCAGTCTTGAGACCTTCGCGAATCGAACAGCGTTGAATATCGCGGGGGACATGCTGACTTATCAGCAACTTCATCGCCATGCCATAGCGATTCAGCAACGTCTGCTTCCTTTGCTGGGAGGCGTGCAAGCACCACGGGTGATCGGCGTGTGCCTGGAAAAATCCACCGAGCTGTATGCAAGTATTCTTGCGGTGTTGGGTTGCGGCTGTGTGTATTTGCCGTTGGCTCCGGATCATCCGGTGCAGCGTCAGCACAGCATGTTGGAAAGCCTCCAGGCCTGTGTGCTGCTGGATAACGGCCAGCATCCTTTGCGAGATGACTTCGCGTCCATTGATGTCAGCCAAATCGCTGTGCACGACGTCGACGCGACACAACCGCTGATGCGCCATTGCCCCCTTGCAGACGAGCCTTGCATGGCCTTGTTCACGTCAGGGACCACCGGTCAGCCCAAGGGTGTACTCCTGAGCCAGTACAATCTGGCGCATTTCAGCGCGTGGCTCACAACCTGCGTGGGGTTGGATCAACACAGTCGCGTCCTGCAGTTTTCGCCGCTGGGCTTCGACTCGTCATTGATCGATATTTTCCCGGCCTTGATCGCCGGTGCTGAATTGATTGTCCCCAGCGCAGATCAACGTCACGACCCTCACCAACTGGTAGAGCTGATTCGCCAGCAACGCATCAGCCATGGATTTCTGCCACCGGCGCTGCTCAGCATTCTGCCGCTGGATAAGCCACTGGGCCTTACTCACTTGCTGACCGGCGGCGATTTCTGCGAGCCCTATGTGATCGAACAACTGGCGGGGCAATGTCAGTTGCATAACCTTTATGGGCCCACCGAGACCACGGTGTTGGCAACACACCGGGTATTCCAACAAGGTGATAGCCATCGCAACATCGGCTACCCCATCGCCAACAGTCAGGTATTAATCCTCGACGAAAACCTGCAACCGGTGGATGAACAGGTCACGGGCGATTTGTACATTGCCGGTCCAGGCGTCAGCCTCGGTTATTGGAATGCACCGCCGCAACCCGACAGTCCATTCGTTGCGCTGAGACTGCCGAATGGACAGGTTCTCAAGGCTTACCGCAGCGGCGATTTGGCGAAATGGACGCAAGATGGCATCGAGCTCGAAGGGCGTCGAGACGATCAAGTCAAGATCCGAGGCTTTAGAGTCGAGCCTCAGGAGATCGAGCAGTGCCTGCGCAACAGTCGATTGTTTCGCCAAGTGGCAGTGGTGGTCGATCCGACGCACAGAGTCATAGGTTTTGCCGCCCAGCCCGAACCCGGCGCTACGCTGCAGAGCCTGAAGGAACATGCCCGGCAGTGGTTGCCTGTACATATGCAGCCGGTCGCCTGGAGCGAGTTGGCCTGTCTGCCCGGTACGAATAACGGCAAGGTCGACCGGAAGGCATTATTGGCCCTGCCAATATCCACGCTCGCCGGGGCGACTCGCAGCCCTGTACAAACACCTCTGCAGGCACAGTTGGTGGACTTATGGGCAGAATTGTTGGACTTGTCCGCAGGCGAAGTTTCGATCGATGACAGCTTCTTCAACCTCGGCGGCCACTCCATCCTGTTGTCGAGCCTATTATTGCGCCTGCGTGAGCAGTTTGGCCGTAGTTTCTGCCTGAGCCCCTTTTTCGAGACACCGACCATCCGCACGTTGGCCGCACTGATGGACGGCGGGGCGCTGCCTGATACCCCTACCCACCGGATGGAAAAAGATGCAGCAAGAATGCTGGGGATCGAGGTGCTGCCTGATACCCGCATGGGTGACCCACGCAAAGCGATCGTCACCGGGGCGAACAGTTTTGTCGGGGTACATATCGTCCAAGCGCTACTGGCCGGCGGGGCGCTGGAAGTAGCGTGTCTGGTGCGGGAACTGCCCGGGCATTCAGCGGCGGCGCGATTCACCCAGGCACTGCGGGAATACCGCCTGGAACATTTGGACCTGAGCCGAGTGCGGGTGTATGCCGCTGACATGCGCGAACCCCGCCTGGGCTTGGCCGGCAATGTGTATGACTATCTTGCCCGTCATTATGGTGTGCTGGTGCATAACGCCGCACAGGTCAATCATGTACTGGATTATGCGTCACTCGCCAGGGACAACGTCGAGCCGGTGTTTGAGTGCCTGCGCCTCTGCGAGACCCACTGTAAGAAGGTCCTTAACTTCATCTCGACGCTGTCGGCCTGCAGCAGCGTGGACGCCGATGGGCACGTCCTTGAATCGCCCGCCGGGCGCGCGCAGCCGCTGTATGTGAAAAATGGCTACAACCTCTCGAAATGGGTAGCTGAGCGATTGTTGGGAAGGGCCGTCGAACAAGGGGCCTGGGTCAATATTCATCGGCCGGGAAATATCAGTTTCAACAGTCAGAGCGGCGTCTGCCAACCGCAGAAGAACCGCCTGATGCTGATGCTCAAGGGGTCTCTGCAATTGGGGCTGGTCCCCCGGTTGGAGGTGAACTTCGATCTGATGCCGGTGGATTTCCTGGCCGGCTTCATAGCCTTCCACAGCGCCCAATTTGCCTTTGGGCGAAACGTGTTCAACCTGCACAACCCACAGCCCTTGAGCTGGGATAAGTACCTCGACGCATTCAGCCAGGCCGGGCACGCCTTCGACCGGGTAAGCGTTGAAGACTGGCAGCAGGCGCTGCGAACGGTTGGCCGTGATAACGCGTTGTTCGGTGTGCTGGGTTTCTACCTGGACGAACTGGACGAAGACATCGGCGATACGTCGATGATCCGTTACGACAATGCCCGATGGGGTCTGGAAAGAATGGGTATGGACTATCCGTCAAAGAGCCCGGCGCTGTTACGCAAAGGCTGTGATTACCTCAGGGCCATCAGCTTCCTCTGAACAGCTTCAGAAATTGCCGACGACACTACTGCGCCAATCAGCATTCGGAGCGAGAGGCCTCGCTCCAATGCAAACAGGATCAGATCTTGAAGCTATCAACCAATTGCTTCAATCGACTGGCCTGCTGGGACAGTGCATCGCAGTCTTTGAGCGTCTCGTTGAGGTTGGCCACACCCTGCTGGTTCAACAGGTTGATCTGGTTGATGTCGACGTTGAGGGTTTCAACGACAGCGGTCTGCTCTTCGGTGGCAGCTGCAACCGACTGGTTCATTCCATCAATCTCAACGATACGCTGCGTCACGCTGATCAGGCGCTCACCCGCCTGGTTGGCCACTTCAACGCTTTCTTCGCTGGAAGTCTGGCTGGCATTCATGGTGGTCACCGCTTCGCGCGAGCCCACCTGCAACGAAGTGATCATCTTGTGGATCTCCTCTGCCGACTCTTGAGTACGGTGTGCCAGGTTGCGCACTTCATCTGCCACTACGGCGAACCCACGCCCGGCTTCGCCAGCACGGGCGGCTTCAATTGCCGCATTGAGGGCGAGCAAGTTGGTCTGCTGGGAAATGCCTTTGATCACATCCAGAATATGCCCGATGTTGTCGGTACTGGCGTTAAGGGTTTCGATCTGAGTGCAGGACAGACTGATCTTCTGCGACAGCTCCGACATAGCCAGGATGGTTTGCTCAACCACCTTGCGGCCATCGTCAGCCTGTTCGCTGGCACCGCTGGCGTGCTGCGAAGCATCTGCGGCATTGCGGGCGATTTCCTGGGTGGCGGCGCCCAGTTCGTTGATGGCCGCCGCTACGCTATTGGTACGCGCACTCTGTTCGTCGGAACCGATGATCGAAGCATTGGACGATGCCATTACGCGCTGGGACAAATCATGCACCTGACGCGTTGCCGAAGACACCTCGGAAATCGAGGCGTGGATACGCTCGACGAATTGATTGAATGCACTGCCGACTTCGCCGAATTCGTCTTTGCTGGTCACTGCGAGTCGTCGGGTCAAATCGCCTTCGCCTTGGGCGATGTCCTGCATGGCGACGCCCATGGTGGTCAAAGGACGCAGCAACACTTGAATCAACAGGCTCAAGAGCACGGCAATGGCCACAACGGCGATCAACATTGCAATCAAAGCCGAGGTACGGAACTTGCCCAGCGGGGCGTAGGCTTTTTCTTTATCAATGGACAGACCTATGTACCAGTCGGCGCCGGGCAAACCGCTGATAGGCGTGAACGAAAGAATACGATCCTGGCCATTGAGAACAACGTCCTGGTTGAGCTTCTCGATGCGCACGTTGGTGCCAGGGTAGATGTCCTTGAGATTTTTCATCACCTGGTCCTGGTCAGGGCTCACGATGACCTGACCATCGCCACTGACCAGAAACGCATGGCCAATGCCGCCGAAGTCTACCGAGTTGATGATCTTCACCAGGGTTTGCAGGCTAAGGTCACCCCCAACAACACCCAACAGTTCGCCGTTCTTCTTCACCGGCATGGCAATTGTCACGATCTGACCGCCTACAGCCGCCATGTAAGGCGGGGTAAGCATTGTTTTGTCCGCTGCTACTGCCTGCTTGTACCAAGGGCGCTGACGAGGGTCATAGTCGTCAGGCATCTTCGCGTCAGGGCGCTGCGTGAATACCCCATTGGTTTGGCCCACGTAGGTGAACTGGAAGTTGGAGGTAAACGCTGGCTGATCTACCAACCCGGGAAGATCGACGGCACTGCCTTGATGGGCAACGTTCTGCGCCAGGTTCTCGAGGACCAGGATGCGACCACTGAGCCAGTTCTGCACACTGCTGGCGGTAAGCTCGCCGGATTGCTGGATAGACGAGGCCAGGTTTTGCCTGATCGTGCTGCGTTGCAGGTAGTCGTTGTAGAGGGTGAATAACGCGAAGGCTAAAACCACGACGCCTGACGCGGCCAACAGAATTTTATGACTGAACTTGAGATTCATTTCATCGACTTCTTTTTGCCAAAGGGGGGTGAGCGTGCCGAGTGGAACATTCCATGTAACGGGATAGGCGGACTCTGCGGTCGCTCTATTTCGGTGCACGCATGGCTCGTCAGGCTTTCGGCCAAACATCGGCAAAGCTTAGAAATTTGTGTGAAGCATCTTCTTTTTGCGTAGGAAACCGACAGGCGGTAGGTGAAGGCGGCAGGGTGTGACGTGGAGCCTTAAACGACAAAACCCCTGTCTGCGTTAGCAGACAGGGGTTTCGGAATTCAATCTTGACGATGACCTACTCTCACATGGGGAAACCCCACACTACCATCGGCGATGCATCGTTTCACTGCTGAGTTCGGGATGG
>Ga0308169_10002850_pt1 | contig 17424 bp, 28 predicted proteins | sample PhyBR1_2_FD_202139 | JGI IMG/M metagenome (GOLD analysis project Ga0308169, IMG submission 202139) | Phyllosphere microbial communities from UC Gill Tract Community Farm, Albany, California, United States - DLSLSB.R1 | ecosystem: Host-associated > Plants > Phyllosphere > Unclassified | place... | reverse complement strand
ATCAGCGGGTGGCGAGAAGTCGACGCCGGGTGGGAGGGGACCTGAAGGGCGGGAGCGACGCGAGGGAGAGGGCTTGAACAGCGATTTCAAGAAGCTGGGCATCGAATCGTTGGCACGAGATTAGAGAATGAAACCAGAGAGCGACAAGTAGTTCACCCCGGTGTGGGGAGAAAGGACACTGGCCAGGGCTTGACAACAAAGGATCAGGGGGCGCCACCGCAAAAACGGCTTGTGGGCAAGGTGGCTCGTTTAAACGGAGGGGAGAGCGTTCTCTGGATACGCCACGACTCTTGGAGGGAGGCCCGGTGGAATCGTCATTGGAGCCCGTCTACCAGCATCAATATGGTGGGTCTTCCAGTAGTGCTACGGGGGAATGCGCCTGCAGGTCCCACCAAAAAGCCCCCAAAACGCCCAGGTGGAACGGTTCTATCACTGGTGGATCGCAGCGACGATGTGGTCAAGCGCATTTCCAGCGGATCTTGACCTGCAATTCCTCGTACTAAGAAGACGCACTGTCTGTCATTGACCGGCTTTGGGCGCCACGCGAAGGTATGCAGGTTGCACAAGCGTTTGGTCGACAGTCCTTCGCTTTGACGTCGCTCCATGTATACTCACCTTGTGCCAGGCCTCATCGACCCTTCCGTTCATCAGCTTCACTTCAACTCCACACCTTTCAGTCAGGCCGAGTATGACGTAGCCAGCCTGGACCATAGCGACCGCAGCTGCTGCCCGGCGTCCTCGATAACAGCCGCGCGCAGCACCATTCGCCCCCAACACATCTGAATGACCAGATCCCAACTTCCTCTGCCAGATTTTGAAGGCAGCAATAGACCTTCACATACTTGCCAAGTCTTCGACGACTGTGAGTCAGCAGGTGTCGCGTGAGGACGAGTGATGCTCTACAGAATGAGGCGCATACAGGCACAGTCTCGTTGAGCGCTGCGAGCAGATCGCGAACAATCTGAGGTCGGGTGTCTAGGTGCTAGTGTCTGCGGAAGGCGGTCAACACTGTCGCCGCCCAGAACGGACAAGGACAACACACCCTGAGCGCCCGCAGGGCGAACTGTTCATGATCGAAAATTGAGTTGATGTGGGATCGGACCTCGGTTAGGCGCTACGAAGGGACGTGCTTTAGGAATATGTAGGGAACGACTCGTCACACTCCACTTCGCCCCCCCTATAGTCACCACCCGAGGATCATCTGTTGCAGTACGGCTCCCGGGTAATCCTGGACGCCGTGCCGAGAGCCGGATGTGTTCTTTGCCACTCTCAGCTCACGGTAATCGCCATGTGTTATAACTGACTGGACAAGAACACGTGGTCACAGTGGGGGTGCACGGACTCCTCGGCTCGAAGGAGGCGGATGAAGAGAAACACGTGGCGTGTGAGCATCGCCTTCTTTGAGGGACCCTCTGGGCGAAGAAGCGGGCGAGACGAATGCCGCTCTTTTCAACCACGCTCCACCGAACGGCGCTCCACCTTGCAAAGTGTCTGCTGTGTGGCGCGTTGCACCTTCAGCTCCTTCGAAACCCGATCTCAAGCGAGGTGGCTTATCTAGGCCCATCGAGGCTCCTTACCGACCCCTCTTTGACCTCTTTCCTGATCTCATCGGCTTTAACATCACCTTTAAACGTGATTATCATGTGGAACTCTGAACAAGTCCGCGAAGAAGACGATGGCTACCTCGCGGATGTTTCCGATCTCGACGGAGGTGGACCTTGTGTTACCCCAAGCACAACTTCGCTGGGCACTGAAGGCAGAGTGACTGAGCCGAGCATGACGAGGTCGACCGCGAATGAGGCCTCCAATTGCAGCGACGCTATCACAGACGCCGCAAGACAGCCAGCTCCGGAGGCGGCTTCATCTCAGGCCACTACCGGTCGCGCAGGCACTGCCTTCAGCTCGCTCACGGCAAGCGAAGCGCCCAAAGTCAAGACGCATCGATCTTCGACTCCGGGCTCCCGTGGTGGCAAAGCTGCAAGCCCCAAAGGAAGGCCTCGGACGCTGTTTTCCCCATATAGCAAGGAGCAGTGATGAGTGATGAGTGAGCTCATTTTTGTCGTGAGCCTTTGTAGGCCACTGGCAAGCTCCTGCGCATTGTGAGGGTTTACGCCCAAGACAATGGAAGTAACCAGGGACGACCTTCTGGGTTGACAGTGACTCGTGGGTGGGATGCATCGTGGGTGTGATGAGATTGTGTCTCCGAGTTGGAAAGTGCCAGACTTGCTCGGAGAAATACGTCTCTGAGGACCAGTACCAGATACACCTGAGCTGCTCAATCGCCGACGTTGTATTGTCGAGCAAGCGATTGCCAAGGCGCGATACTCACGTCCAAAGGTGCCATCCTCGACGTGTCTCGAGACCGTTCTTCCATGCCACTCACGCCGCCGAGCGGGTGAGTTGCAAGGAACCGAAGCACACTACGAGGAGGGGTCGCCCCTAGCCGTGCGCGACGAGAAGCCACAGCTTCGCTGAACCAGAAGCCCGCCGAAAGGAGGCTGTGGGGCGAAGGATTGATCCATCATGCATCCCCCGTTCCACTACGTGCCTTCACAACCGCGAGACTTTGCTGGGCATGGTAGCTCGGCATGAGTTCCACATTCGGTCCTACAGCTCGAGGTATACGAAATTCGTCCGAGCGTGCCGACTCTTACAATGAACAGCTCCACCTCCATTGCTTCGCAGGACACTCGAGACCGGACTGCTCACTCTTCGCCATGCCTGACGACGCCACCAAAAACTCGCGAGATTCCAACATCAAACGAGGGAGGACACCGTCTCGCAAGATGCTGCCGCCAGCAAGGACCCAGAGAAGGTATACCAGTACCATATCGACACGTACGGACGCATTTGGCTTCCGCTTGAGCCCCCGTCAACCAGGGCTGCAGACACCAAGGCTAACGACGGTTCTTCTGCCCGGCAAGACTCGGAGGCATCCAAGGCTTCGAACGTGTGAGCGACCTGAGCGTCACGCCTTGATCTACGAGGGGGCTTTGAGTGGGCAATGATGACTGATGAGTGAATGCATGTCTATGATACAAATACACGCCCCAATTGGCCATCTCTTACCAGAGACTGCTGTACCTGAGACCCGAACGTTTACTGCTTCGCTCCGAGGTCCCACTTGCGTAATATGCTCCTCACGTCCCCCAGGCCCTCCACATTCTTCCCGATACCCACAATCGTCGGCTCGCCCGACCCGATCCCCGCATTCAGCGGCGTCTTCCTCGAGTCCGGTCTGAACAGACGCGTCGCCACGCGGTGGACGTCCGCTTTTGTCACGTCGTCGACCTTGGAGCACATGAGCGCCGCAGATTCTTTGAAGCCCTGCGTGAGGAACTGCCGTCCGAGGTCTGCGGTCAGTGGCGCCCCCCACAGATTCAAAGCGATCCGAATGCGAATGGCGAAGTAGATGGGAACGTTACTCACCCTCCGCAGCGATCATCCGCGCCTCGGTGCCCATGACCAAGAAGCTCTTCAACATGTTCTTCGCGCGCGTGAGCTGCTCCTGCGTGATGCCAGCCATCATGTCCCCCGTCAACGCGTGCAGTTGTCCGCACATGATCGTCGCGGCCCGGCCGGCCTGCTGCGGCTCCACCGCCATGCGGATGCCGAACAGACCCGAGTCGTTGAAGACGTCGTGGAAGGACTGACAGAGGTCGACCCAGTGATGTCGATTGAGGACGTTTTGGTTCAACCGGGAGTACATCCCCTTTCCGGGTCCGCCTTGAGAGAAGGACGAGCCGCCGAGGAGGAGTTGCTGCATGACTGCCGTGACGTACTGCCGTGAGCGCCGCTCTAAATGATCATGGGGGGTAGGGCATGAGAATCTGGGTCTTTGTCCAGCAGGGTCGGAAGGATGCGGCAGGAAGGAGGGGTGGTAGGAGGAGCGAGGATAACACTCACAACGTCGGGGTCGGACACCTTTGGCGCCTCGAATGCGATCGCCAGATGCGTGAACTGCTCGTCCGGCTTCTCGATAAACTGCTCGCCGCCCGTATACCGCGCGACCGCGCCGCTCAACGCCTCATATTCCGAATGAATCGACTCATCGCCATCCAACCCCACATTCGACACCGTCGCATACGTCTTCCTTTCCGGTACAGCCCCTCCTGATCCCCTCTCCGACGCACCCGCCGTGTGTGCCGCAGTGCCCGAGATCGGTCCCAGGGCCTCGAAATGTTCCGCAACCAGATCGACCAGCTCCTCATGCGGCATCCCCAGGCCCGTAACGACCATCCGCTCCGGCCTGAACCAGTCCTTCAAGTACCCCCTCAATTCACGCTCCCCCAGCACCTGCGCCTGCTCTTCTGACAACGCAGTAGGCATGCCTAGCGTGTTGCCCTTGTACGCCGTTTGCAGCACCACCTCGGGAAGGACCTGCTTTGCGCTGGACCACATCAACTGCGTCTCGTACAGCGCCGCGTCCTTTGCCCCCTCTATCTCCTCGGGTAGCAGGAGGGGGTGTAGAACGTTGGACGAGAGGAGCGATATGGCGAGAGGGAGCTGGGAAGGGAAGGTGGATGCGCCGTAGAAGAACGAGTCGCGGGCGCCGATGTTATACAAGCTGTTTCCGAGTTGGGCGGTGTTGAGGGCCATCTCGTCGGCTGTGTAGCGAGAGTTGCTCTACTGGTTAGATCACGGTCATATGGACGACCAGGGGCAAATGGGAGGAGATAGTGGTGTTATATGCGGGAGCTGAACACGCACCTGCCATGCGAGCTTGTCCAGCAAATGGGTCGTCCCGCTCGTACGGGCGCTTTCGAAGCGCGAGCCGGCATCAATGCTCAATGCGACGGTGTGTATGTGGCCGGGGGCAGGCTCCGTGATGACTCGGATCTTGTTCGGCAAGGTGGTTACCTGCGGTTCGATGCTTGATGGAAGGTCGACGACAGGTGCTGTGCTTTTCAAGCGTCGAAGCGGGGCCGTGACCGCTGGAAGACGCGATGGGCCGGAAAGCGCATTCCGGAGAGGGGCGGACGGTATGCGCATGACGTGGAAGCTAGAGAGCGACCGAGGTACAGTGATGGTGGAAGATGAAGACGGCACTCGCAATCGTAGCGGCAAAAGCCAAGTGTGTCGTCGAGGAAATGAATCAGTTGGTCATCGCCATCACGTAACGTGGCCGAAATATCCATCTACCTCACCTGCACTTCAGCTTTCCTCTTGCTTAACTCTCACTTACTCTCACCATGCCTCCCAGAATACCGCTCAGAGCGCTAGAATCGGCCACGAGAGGTGCTGGTCCCAGCTTCGTCCGCCTCCGACCGGCCGTTCACATCCCGCGCCGGCTGAACAGCACGGAGGCGTCGTCGTCCAGAGCAACAACAAAAGTCGAGGTCAAACCGGATCCCGAGCTGACATCGACACCAAACATCGTCATCCCGCCTCTGTCCCGCCCGTTGGGTATAGATGTCCCTCCCAAGTCGGGGCCGAAAACGTATGAGAAGAAAAGCGAGAAACTGTTTGATACGGAGCGGACAAAAGCCGAGCGCAAGGTCTTGTACGTTCAACGGAGCTGGACAACTCACGGGATTCATCTAAAGCTGAATCTAGGCTGGAAGAAGCGAGTCGGGGCTACTTCCACGACTACAATCGGACGAGTAGGACGGGAGGGAAGCAGTGGATCGCGCCGAAGGTGCTCATCCGGGAAGATGTGCGTAATATTTCAAGAGTTCAGCAGAGCTCAGCCTGTCCCGAGGGCTAGCGCGAGTCAAGGAGACTGCCAGCTGACCCTGCAGAAAGCACTGTACTTCCCGAACATAGCTGGGAAGTCGTTGGCGGGGAACAAGGCGTGTACGACGGATCTGTTGCAGGACAGAGTCAGCTTGGTCTCGATATCGAGCACGAGGCTGTCCGAGGTGAGCTCAGCTGCTCACTTACTCGGATTCGCGGTACCTGACGGTCCAGGAGCACATCGAGAGCTTTGTGCGGGCGACGCTGGACGACCAGGAAGAAGCGGAAAACCCGTTGTTCCAGCATGTGCAGGTATGTCTACCCACCAACACCGACCAGTCCCGGGGTCGATGCTACGCGGCCGCTGACGCGCAGATCAACCACCAAGAGAACCAGCTCAAAGCGTCCATGATTTCTTTCTTCACGTCTGGCCTGAAGCGGCATATCCCCCAGGCGCAGTGGAGCAAATATATCCTGGCCAAGGGGCGGTGGTCCGAGCTGGACGTGAGTGGCGCGTGCTGCGCATGCTTGACAGCAATGCAGGAATGTGTGGCTGACATAGAAGGTGAACCAGCCCATGGGGATCGATAACAAGATCGTGGGGTACGTGTACCTCGTGGACCAGAACTGCAAGGTCCGGTGGGCGGGATGCGGGACGGCGACGGATGAGGAGGTGCAGACTTTGCGAACGGCGACGGCGGTGTTGCTAAGTCGGAGCGAGAAGCGTCAATGAGACTCGGGCGTGGGGGTTGTCGCTCCTCAAGATACTTGGTCAGGTCATATGCATGGTCTGACAAGTCGAACAAAAGTACATGGGACAGAAGAAGAGGGACGTCAAGGGCTCGCAGAGAGGCGCGTGAGATCAGGCAAGCCTAGATATTCAAGTGGCGGGAAGTCGCGTGGCGCCGGCGACGAGCGGCCAGACCGGGTCCATACCAGCGATCATGCCATTGCGCGTATCATCAGCATCGCTACCATCTAGCCTCCATCCCTCGCACCATGTCCACCCGACAAGGCAAGCTCGCGTCACTGTCCTATATCCTCGTAAGCTGATCTTCAGATAAGGCTACAACAGATAGACACGCACGGATACTGCGTGAGCTGGTCAAGCAGCCTGATAACAAGTCGTGTGCGGACTGCCGCAAGAACGGTGCGCCGATGCCCTCGCACGATGCTCGTCAGCTGACAGGCAGATGCACGATGGGCTTCCTGGAACCTGTGAGCCGAAACATAATTTCCGTGATCAGCGCTGAGACCAGGGGAGTGTTCTTGTGCATCCGGTGCTCGGGCATCCACCGGTCCATGGGCACGCATATCAGCAAGGGTTCGTCCGCTCGCCGACAGTGCTACGTGCGTCAGGGGGCCAAGGCTGATCTGCAGTGAAGAGTATCGACCTGGACATGTGGACGCCTGAACAGATGGAGGTGTGTGCGCGAGGGTGTCGTGGTCGTAGCCGCTGACGATACAGTCCATTCAGAAATGGGGAAACACGAGGGCGAACCTGTACTGGGAGAAGCACCTCAAGGCGGGGCATGTACCGCCCGATCAGTGAGTCCGATTGGACTCGGACCCCAAGCAGACCGTCGCTGACTCGAAGCAAAATCGAATCGTTCATACGATCCAAGTACGAGAGCAAGCGGTGGGCGATGGACGGTCCTCCGCCGAGTGATCCGTCGGTCTTGGAACAGGGAGGCGGTAGCCAGGCCCAAGCGGTGAGCTTCTGCACGATCTGCACAGAAAATCCTGGCTGATGCGTAGGCGCCAGCAGCTGCTCCCACAAGACCCGCCCCTACCTCATCCGCTCCCGCCCCAACCCCAGCCGCTCGAGCGACCCACCCCCTCTTATCTCGTCAAACCGCCGCTGCCAAGGCGTCTCCGTCCCCCGCGCCGCTCTTCGACCTCATAGGCGGCGACGATCCATCTTCGGCGCCCCCTCCCGCTCCTACCGCCGCGCCCACCGCGACGACATCGACACCTGCAGCAGCCCCGCAAGCGACAGCAGGAGCCGCCCCGCCCGCTCCGACCGCGACCGCAACCGCTGCGCCCTCATCCAACATCTTCGACCTGGACTTCCGGGCTCCTACTCCGCAGACCTCCAAGCCCCAGACCGCGAAGTCGGACATCATGTCCCTGTTCTCCTCGCCCTCGCCATCGGCACCGCCCGTTAACGCGACCGCTCCGGCGCAACATAGCTTCTTCACGCCCCCACCGGCCCAGAACAACTTTGGATCGTGGGGAGGCGGCATTACGAGTTCCGCGCCGCCCGTGCAACAGTCCAATCAGGCGTACATCGGAGGTGCGGCCCCCAGCGCGGGTGCAGCTGCTGGAGGGTGGGGCGGGATGCAGATGGAGCAGAATGCGTGGGGTGCGCCGAGTCAACCGCAACAGCATGTGCAGTCGCAACCGGCGCAATCGCAGTACCACCAGCCATCTCATCCGCAACAACCGCAGCCCGCATCGACGGGAGCGGGTCTGTGGGGGGCGGCGCCCACGAACGACCCGTGGGCCTCGGCGGGAAACAGCTCTGCCTCGGCCGGGGGGTTCGGAGGATTTGGGGCTGCGGTGCCGCAGCAGAAGAGGGAGGAGGTCGATCCATTTGCGAACATCTGGAAGTAGATCGTGCCGGGATGTCCTGGGGGTAGAGGCGTGCCGGGCGGGTAGAGGTGGCGAGGCAGCGGCGAAAAGCGGACGTTGTGTACGTGGGCATGCCTGAGTTAGGGGAATATAGACCGAGCGGGGACGGTAGACGTGATATGGACGTGCTCGTATCACTTGCATGCACTACAATAGTTGTTTGATGGCGGAAATTATAGGTTATGGCCAGCTCGAAGATGCGAGCCGGCGATGAGGGCGGTCTAGTAGCCGGTGCGAGCCGACACATCGGGGGTCACCTTACATCGATCAATGATCTACGTCGATTTGGGATGCTTGGCTCCTGCTGGCTCATAGGCGCTCATCTGTCAGAGATCGTGCAGGGAGGCGGGTGGCCTGCAAATATGCCGCTCGGCGAGCCGGGATGTCCAGTCACCCTCTGATGGCTCCGGGGGCCCCTGGACTGCGGTAGCCAGATTGACTATTTATACCTCCCTGCGCAACCACTCGCCCTCCTGTGTCGTGTCGCGTGCTTTTGTGCTGGTTTGCTGTCACCTCTGCAGCAGGCTCACATCGCTCAGAACCTTTGGCAAGACAGTCTCAAACGGCGTGCAGTGCGCCAGCAGCGTCGCAAAATGGCCAAAGCACCAAAAGCAAAAGCCGGGACGCCGAGTTCAACGTCCACCAAATCCAAGGTGACTGACCATCGCCCATTTGAGCCGGTCAGGGCTGATACTAGGCGCCATCATCCAGTAACAATGGACCCGGATTCATGCGCTCTGTGCGTACTGTAGTCGCCGTGGCAGCCCTAGCGGCTCTTGCTTGGTACGCAAAAAATGTACGCCCCAAGCTCGTTTCCCAAAAAGGAGGGCTGATCGCAGCTCGCCTACAAGCTGTACGGCTCCCCAGCAACGGTTCCAGCACGACCAGTCCGCATCACGGGCACACGGTGGGGTGCGCTCCGACCGGAAGACCTACCTGCCAAGCGGGGCAGGCTCGTTGCGGACGTAGCGAAGCGGGACGAGGTGAAAGAGGCCTTCCAGTGGAGCTGGGCGGCGTACGAACGCGATTCGTGGGGCAGCGATGAGGTGTGTCAGAGATGGCGAAAGAGGGATGCAGCTGATGCTAGTACAACCCCCTCTCACGGACGGGGACGAATCTGTCAGACGTGGGCGGCATGGGGTACATGATTGTGGACTCCCTGGATTCTCTGCTTGTGCTTGGATTCGAGGAGGAGTACTTCCGCGCGAGGGACTGGGTACGGGACGAGCTGGACTTTGATCGGGATGCAGAATACAACACCTTTGAGGTGAGTCAGCGGCTGCTCGAGCTCTGCTGGACGGTCGATGCCAAGCGAGAGAGTCAACGAGTCGTACTGATCCCAGACGACCATTCGCGTCCTGGGCGGACTGCTCTCGGCACACTACCTCGCCTCGACACATTCCAACCCCATCATTCGGGCTGATGCCCCGCTCTACTTAGACAAAGCGATCGATCTAGGCGACAGGCTTCTTGCAGCGTTCGATACCCCTTCGGGCATCCCTTTGTCGAGTATCAACCTCGCGCAACGTGTCGGCGTACCGGACAGAGCGAACCACGGCGTGGCGAGCACGGCCGAGGCTGCGACGGTCCAGCTTGAGATGAAGTACCTGAGCCATTTGACGGGTGACTGGGGGTACTGGAAGAAGGCGGAACGGGTCAGTGAGGTCGTCAGAGCTCAGGCGGTACATGATGGGGTGGTGCCGATCTTCATCTCGTGAGTGTTGCATGGATGAGGGCGGCAAAGGGAGCAGCGCTGAGGCCAGACCGCAAAATGGGCAATTTGTCATGAGTGAGATTCGGCTTGGGTCCAGGGGTGATTCGTATTACGAGTATTTGCTGAAGTGAGCTGCATGGTCCGGTATCGACGAATTAGCTGACGGGCAGGCAGTACCTGCAGACGGTGAGCTAAACATGCGGCATGCAGAGACGTGACTGACATCAAGGGCGGGTATGAGCCGGTCTATCGACAGGTAGGTGCAGACACTCCCGATGCGGATAAGTCTGATATGTGCAGATGTACGACGAAGCCATGGGCGGGATAAAGAAACACCTGATCGACAAGACGCGCAAGTCGGGCTTGATCTTCACACAGGAGCTGCATCCTGCTCAACACCCACAGACGGGTCAGCAGTGGGTCGGTCAGGTTGTGACGCGGGGGAGGCTAATGCGTAGAACGTGGCAGATCGTGCCGAAGCAGGATCACCTGGTGTGCTTCCTCGGCGGGTCGTTCTTGCTCGGTATCACGGAGGGCGGGCGCCGCCAGATCGACTGGAATAACCTGAGCGAGAGGGACCAAGAAGACTTGATCGTGGGCAAAGGGATCGTTGAGAGCTGCTTGCGGACGCACGATACCGCCGCGTGAGTGAAGGGAACCGTCGACCGGCGCGGGCTACTAGGCTGAGGGGGCTCACGCCAGTGGCTTAGCACCGGAGATTGCGATGTTCGTGCAATGGTCGGACGAGCAGCGGGTCAAGGAGATGGACTGGTACATCAAACCGTCTCGGTAAGTCTGTGCTGCCTGAGCTCTGCATGGAATAGCTCGCTAATGTGCAGCGGTGGGGCACTGATTGATGCGCGATACATCCTCCGCCCCGAGACCGTGGAGTCTTTGTTCCTCGCGTACCGGATTACAGGCGACGAGAAGTACCGCGGATGGGGGTGGGATATCTTCCAGGCCATCCAGAGGCACTGTCGGGTGCCCACGGGCGGGTACGCGGGGGTGGAAGATGTCCAGGCCCAGCCGAGCAAGCAGCTCGACCGGATGGAGACGTTCTGGCTGAGCGAGACGTTGAGTAAGCTGCGGTGCCGCACGGCACTCTCGCTCGGGAAGGGTCTGGTCTGATCTGCAGAATACCTGTACCTGCTGTTCGACGACGAGGATCACATCCCCCTAGACACGCATGTGTTCAATACCGAGGTGAGTCGCGGCGGCTGCCTTGGCGATCGCGAGCACGCCGACGTCACCACGTCACCCACGGGGCGACGTGCGGGCACGCTGGGCCACCTGGCCCAGATGTCGCCCACGACTGGTGGTCCGCTTGCATATCTGCGTCTGGTCCCTGTCCCCAACGAAGCGATTTCGCCAAACGTCTCGCATTGATTCGCTTAGGAGGGCGGGATCAGGGAGGATCAGGAATTGATTTCGATCTCGAACCTTGTGGCGAAAAGGGCTCTGGCTGAGCTACAGGCACACATATTCCCAGTGTTCAAGCCGGCCTTCATCTCTGCTTTTGCGGCGTCGTGAGGGCGAGTCGATGTCGCGGTGCAGAAGTGGGTGTATCTAGACTGCATAGATGACATGGATTGCATGGGCTGTGTGGTTTGAATGAGCAGTGAAGATGGCCCAGTGCCACGGCGGGAATGCGAGATTGCGGTTGCGTCAGGGGCGTCAGGGTAAAAGCCAGGTGTCTTTACGGTGAGAAAAGCCGGAACGGTATCCGTCGTCTTTCGTCATACGACAGCTTGCATTCCAGAGGAAAACCAAGAAAACACAGTGTCCGCATAGTCGTCTCTTTCTACTCTACCCCCTCCTCCTCAACTCCTTGCTCCTTGTCGTAGCCGCCGCCGTCGTCGCGCATACCCCCTGTCCAAAGGCAGGCTCAGACACGGCCAATTCCGTTTGATACCGGCGCGACTCCTTCCCCTGCCTTCCTGAACCGGCCACTCTCCCCTCACACGGTCACCTCTACGCACAATGTCGACCGCTAAGAAGCTCCAGTCCAAGCTGTTCGGCGCGCAAGCTGGGTCCGGTGAGTTGACCGATTGGCTCGAGCTCGGAGCCCGTCCCGTCGTTGAGGTCGGAAGGGGAACCAGCGCTGATTACAGAAGAGGTGTCCCCCGCTGGAAGCGGAACAGGCACACCCAATGCCGAGAACCTCAAGATCAACATCCCTCCTCCGGCGGGCCAGGCTAGCGAGAAGAGGGAGAAGGAGAAGTGAGTTGCGCCCTCGTCGACGAAGAAGCCAGGTCTCCCTTCATCCTCCTCTTCCCGATGGCGTGTCATGTGATCGTCTGCAAGAAATTCGCTGATGCCAGCTTGCCCAAGCGACCCTCCCTTGCTCAGGGTGACCAGCCTCAAGCCCCCGAGACTGCTTCGCGTCAGTGAACAATGGTGTTGCGCGAAACGGTACTAATTGTCAGCCAACCCGGACACTGTTGGGGCTAGTAGCGACACCGACACGCCGCGCAACCTGCGGGACCGCAGCGGACCCGTGAGTAGTTGGCTGCTGTCCATCTCCACCAGCCTGAGCGGAAACCCCTTCCAGGCTGCCGTCTGACGGTGTCCGTGTCGCTGATGTGCAGGATCTCAGGGAGCGGTTGATGAAGCAGCTGGGACCGCGATACCGTTCCGTCGAGGAGCACAGGTGAGCTCGGTCGCGCTGGAAGCTTCGAGAGCTTGACTGACGTTCAGGCTCGACCAGTCCGACCGGTACGAGGTACACTGGAAGCGATGGGGACCTTACGTGTCCGAGCGACAATGGGTCAGTCGGGGATCTCGTCACATGGGCCAAGGCTGATGAGCAGGGTACCGTACGAGAGGACTATTCCGCGAACGGCGACGCCTGGAACTCGTTCCCGTTCGAGATGGCCAAGAGCCGGGCGTACCGATGGGGCGAGGATGGTATCGCCGGTATCTCGTACGTTCGTCTCTTACCTTGCCCGACATTGACTTACCCGCAGGGACAACCACCAGCGTATCTGCTTCACCCTCGCGCTTTGGAACGGAAAAGACCACATGCTCAAGGAACGTCTGTACGGCCTCAACGGATCGCAGGGTGAGTCCATAGCCAAGGGTCGTAATATACGTGTCAGCTGACGGCAGGAAACCACGGCGAAGACGTCAAGGAGATCTACTACTACCTCGACTCGACGCCCACGCACTCGTACATGAAGTTCCTGTACAAGTACCCGCAGGGCGAGTATCCGTACGACCAGCTCAAGGAGGAGAACCAAAACCGAAGTCGGGACGTGACCGAGTTTGAGCTCATGGACACGGAGCTGTTCGATGAGGACCGATACTGGGACATCTTTGTCGAGGTGTGCACCGAACCGATCTGCGATGACTCGTGCTGACGGCAGTACGCCAAGGACGAAGACAATGCGGACGCGATGTCCATTCGAATCACGGCGTACAACAGAGGTCCCGACCCGGCCGATCTGCACATCATCCCCCAGCTGTTCTTCCGAAACACGTGGTCGTGGCCCAAGGAGCTGCCCAAGAACATGCCTGAGATGCACGAGGTCTCTGAGGGTATCATCGAGGCGCATGAGGAGAAGCTGGGAACGACGAGGCTGTACTGTACCCCTTCACCTGCGCCTGCTGCGCCGGCGAAGGGCGGTATCGTCCTGGTTGATGGCCCGGGCGTCGCTCCCGAGTTGATGTTCTGTGACAACGAGACCAACTATGAGGTGAGTGCGGTGAGAACTCAGCTGGAGTGGTACTGACGGTAGCGCTTGTACAATGGCAAGAACCGAACCCCCTACGTCAAGGATGCTTTCCACGACCACATTATCCCCTCGCACCGACCGGCGGAGCCCGAGCCGGAACGCCGCCCGTCAGCTCTGCCCATGAAGAAGTCGAGCGCCCCGGGCTCGCCAGTCACTTTGACAAAATCGCCCAAGCTCCCTGGAGCGTCCGTGGCTGAGGACGAGGGCGACGATGAGCCCGAGGCAAACGACGCAGCCAACGGCAACGATAATGAGCGCGAGCACGTTGTGACGCCGCCACCTCGGCCGACCAGCTCCCGTGGTGGTCGACAATTCGTCAACCCCGAGAAGACCGGTACCAAGGCGGGCGCGCACTATTCATTCAAGGATGTGCCGGGCAAGGGAGGTTGCGTCGTCGTCCGACTCAAGTTGACGCCGAGCACCGTCGAGGAGGACCCGGCGATCCTCGACGAAGAGCTCTTTGACGATATAATCGAGGAGCGACGGGTGGATGCCGACGAGTTCTACGGTCACATTGCCCGAGGGGCGCTCTCGGATGATCTGAGGAACATCATGAGGCAGGCGCTGAGTGGTATGATGTGGAACAAGCAGTATTACCAGTACATCCAGAAAGAGTGGATGGATGGTGATCCCGGTCAGCCGCCTCCTCCGCCCGAGAGGAAGTGGGTCAGGAACAGGGTGAGTCGAGTCGGGCGTGTATCAGAGAAGCATGGCTGACGGCAGGAATGGAAACACATGTACATCAACGACATTCTGTCCATGCCGGACAAGTGGGAGTACCCTTGGTTTGCGACGTGAGTGGAACGAAAGTTGTCTCGTATCGAGCTGACCCCAGATGGGACACGGCGTTCCACTGCATCCCGCTCGCGATGATCGACCCATCCTTCGCCAAGAAGCAGCTCGATCTCATGACGCGAGAGTGGTACATGAAGCCAGACGGCGCCTTGCCCGCGTACGAGTGGAACTTCTCCGACGTCAACCCGCCCGTCCACGCCTGGTCGACCTTCCGTGTGTTCAAGATTGAGCGAAAGTTCTTCGGCCGCGAGGACCTCGACTTCCTGGAGCGGGTGTTCCAGAAGCTGCTGCTCAACTTCACGTGGTGGGTCAACCGTAAAGACGCGGAGGGGAACAATGTTTTCGAGGGTGGTTTCCTGGGAATGGACAACATCGGTCCGTTCAACCGATCCGAAGCGCTGCCGACGGGTGGAAGCCTGCGACAGGCGGACGGGACGTCGTGGATGGCCTTCTTTTGTCTGAACATGTGAGTCGCGCAAACCATGGTGACACAAGTTTAGGCGGGGCGCTGACATTAGGCTGAGCATCGCGCTCGAGCTGGCGAAGCATAACCCCACCTACGAGGACATCGCCTCCAAGTTCTTCGAGCACTTCCTGTTCATCTCGGATGCGATGACTTACCCGGCGGGCAACGACGAGATGCTCTCGCTATGGAACGAAGAGGACGGTTTCTACTACGATGCGATCCGATGGGGCTTCGGCCATGCGCAGCAGGTGCCCGTGAGGAGCATGGTGGGCCTCATGCCGCTCTATGCCACGCTGGTGCTTGAGCCGGGAGTCATCAAGCAGTTCCCGGGGTTCAAGAAGAGGATGGATTGGTTCATTGAGAACCGGACGGATATCTCGGGCCGGAACATTGCCAACATCAAGGGTGGGTGGCGTTGCATGACTATGCGGAACTACCGGCTGACGGGCAGAGAAGGGACGAGGCGACCGAAAGTTGCTCGCAATGGCGAGCAAGGAGCGCCTGGTCAAGATCCTCGAGAAGATGCTGGATGAGTCGGAGTTCCTGTCCGATTTCGGTATCCGGTCGTGAGTGCGACGTAAACGGACGGACTGGGTCTGACGCCAGGCTGTCGCTGTACCATAACGAGCACCCCTTCTCAATGAACGTCAACGGCGAGGACTTTGGCGTCGGATACTGGCCTGGAGACTCCAAGTCGGGCATGTTTGGCGGAAACTCGAATTGGCGAGGACCGATCTGGCTCGCCGTCAACTTCTTGTTGATCGAGAGGTGAGCGGTGGCCGTGGCCTCTCCTGCTGCGTTGATAGCGGAGCTCACACCCAGTCTGCAAAGGTTCCACCAGTACTACGGCGATACTCTCCAGGTCGAGTGCCCCACCGGATCCGGCGACGTGAGTGCATGAGACTAGGCATGCGATGTGCGGCGTTGATTGCAGTACATGAACCTCGCGGCTGTTGCGGAGGAGATTCAGCACCGAGTGATCCATATTTTCAGCCGAGACGAGGCCGGTCGACGGGCCGTCAACGGCGGGAACCCCAAGCTCAACCGCGACCCGCACTTCCGGGACTACATCCACTTCTACGAGGTGAGCCGGGAAGCCCAGGTCGAGCGCAGGGCTGACGCTGATGGCAGTTCTTCCACGGTAACGATGGACGTGGACTGGGCGCTTCGCACCAGTGTGGATGGACGGGACTGGTCGCGTGGAGTATCATGCAGACGGGAGAGTTCTGCCGTCTGCCCAAGACGCCCAAGAGTGAGTCCATAGGCGAGAAACTGGTGTGGGAAGCGAACGTGGGCTAATTGACAGCGCCACGATCCGTTGCCAAACACTACTTCGACGAGCACATCAACACGCCGAGCGAGTATGCCGAGGACGGCTCGCTGTACTCTGCTTACAGCGTGGGCTCGCAATGGGACCCGGAGCCGGATGAGCTCTAAGCGGGGCGAGGATGGGAGGACGGCGGGGAGGCGGACCAAACCCGGACGAGTCATACGGCATAAGGTTCAGTCGGGACGGAGGGTAGAGTGAATGGGAACCGATGCTCAAAGAAGCGGCATGTGCATTGCAATCGCGAAAGATGTGTGGATACAAAAGCAACAAAACAGTCTGGTTGTGGATTTCCCCCTTCACTCTCATTTCCTGCACTTTTGATACGATGGCTCGGCGATAATATGAATGGTTGGATGGCATCTGATGGGACGAGCTGGGCCTCGGGTTACTCGGCTGAGCGGGGGTGTAGTATATCCGGGGAATATCACTATCGTTACGCGTCGCTTCCAGATCGTTTGGAGCCGAGGTGAGTCGGCCTGCAGATTGACCATCACTGCGCCAGCGGGCTCTCAATCAGACCAGTACAACACTCACACATCTACCTGCATCGACTTCAGAATGACGACTCGTGAATATCTGAAAGAGTTCACGATCGTCCCGGCGAGCCATGAGCAAATGATCGCTCACTCGCGAGCTGCTTTCGCGATCTGGCACAGGGGCCAGGACTTCCCGGTAAGCTGGCGGACGTCGCGGTAGGGAGCGAAAGGGCTGATGGGTAGTCGTTCCTGAAGAGCACGCAGAGGGAGTATGAGGACGGCGAGTGGGGCAAAGATGGGGGCTTGCAGGCGTGGTACGTCAAAACGGAGCTTGCTGTGCTTTTGGCTGATCGTAGGGTGCTGGTCAAGAGGGACGACCTGTCTGGGGAGATCTACGCGGGCTGCGAGGCGTGAGTCGTCTCCGCCGCGAATACCGCCCTGTACCGGCAGAGGTTGGTGGTTGTGATGCTGAGGGTAGGTACCGCCGAACTGCGTTGATCAAGCGCAAGGGCCAGAGCGACATCTCTGAGGGACACATGTACGCCATCGCCTCGGTCGTCACGCCGATTCCGCATCTCAGTACGTGACTCGATCGACCA
>Ga0308169_10002849_pt1 | contig 17427 bp, 19 predicted proteins | sample PhyBR1_2_FD_202139 | JGI IMG/M metagenome (GOLD analysis project Ga0308169, IMG submission 202139) | Phyllosphere microbial communities from UC Gill Tract Community Farm, Albany, California, United States - DLSLSB.R1 | ecosystem: Host-associated > Plants > Phyllosphere > Unclassified | place... | reverse complement strand
TCCCACAATTGCCTTTTCTCTTTCGTAAGAATACATTTGCTCGGTATAGATCTCAACATTCACTTTCATACTGGTTTTTCCAACGTGTGAAACTTTTCCGATTAATTCCACAATCGTTCCTGCTGGAATTGGTTTTTTAAAATCAATTTTATCGCTGCTTACGGTTACCACTCGTTTTCTGGCAAATCTTGTTGCGGTAATAAAGGCAACTTCATCCATCAATTGCATGGCGGTTCCTCCAAAAAGGGTATCGTAATGATTGGTAGTATTGGGGAAAACGGCTTTGAAAATTCTGGTTTCCGATGATTGAATTCTTTCTTCTGTAGTCATATTTCATTATAAATTAAAGCGAAAATGAAATAATATTGAAACCAACAGAATTATTCAGGAATATGAAATTCCCGAAAAAGCTATGAGATCAATAAACTTCAAATCGCGAAAGTTTTTGTCTAAAGAAATAGGCAGGTCTCCTGACTTGTAACATCTTTATTCCTTCCCATGCTTTGCACAGTGGCTTTTTATAAAGACTTCGGTTACTTACAGTTGCGCGACAGTTCGTGATTTTCACACGATTCCCTTTTAATCTGCGGTTAAACAGAACCAGTTTCTCGAAAAATATCAGCATAAAGCGATACGCCAAAAGCTAAAGACTTTTCGGTTGCAAAAATAAGAATAATAAAAAGAATATTTGTAAAGAATTATTCAGGGTTGCTATAAATAATCTGGCTGATCGCTTTTCCTTCCTTAATAGTCCAGAAAGTCGTGTATCTGTGCTCTCCAGAACCATTAATCATATAAAGAAAAATATGATCATCATCGATTGATGTAACACCCATATTATCAAAATCCATCGTTGGATTAAACATGTTTTTAATCGCTTCTCTCACGAAAACAGAGCCTCTTCCGGGCTGCTGTACACGAATTGATTTTATTTCCTTTAAATCTTCAGGAAGTTCCTTTCCGAGCCCCCAGGTTTTTTGTTTGTCTATTTTAACGATATTACCTTCCGCATCCTTTTCCTGTTTTTTGAATTTTGCGCTTGAAGGATAAATATCAATCACCACTTTCGTTCGCTGAGCGGTTGGTATTTTCTGATTATTGTTGTCTGTAAAAGTGATCGATCTTCCGTTTTTGGATAATACCGGAGTGAACTTGGGAAGCTGATCGATAAATGCAATACGGCTTTTGTTCACCATTCCTTCTTTATTAAGACTGTCGTATCGTACGAAAGGCTTTGGAAGCTCTTCTTTTTCAGGATATTTTATCCATATCCATTCAGTTTCTCCGGGAGCGGGTTTTACATACACAAAAACGTCTCCTTTTTTCATTCTGATTTTATCAACAATTTTACGGTAATCTTCTTTGTGTACACGCACCATTGCATAGCCTTCCTCGGCTTTTACCACGCCAAAAGGAACTTTATTCTGAGCATTAACCAAACTAAAAGAGAAAATACAAAATACCGATAAATAGATTGCTTTGTGGATGAAAGTCATGATGAAAAGAATATTTATAGTTCAAAGATATAAATTAAATAGTTGTAGGAAGATAATTAAACCTTTTCAATTCTGTTAAATCTTTGATTGGCTTTAAATGAGTATCCGAAAGAAGAGAAATATTGTCTGAAATATCTAAAACGTCATGATATTGATGATCTGAAACGATAAAGCCTTTGTCAGTTTGTTGTTTGATAATTGTTTTTATTTCGGTTACTGTTTTTGGCGAAAGGCTGTGAAACGGCTCATCCAGTAAAATGAACTCAGCTTTGGAATAAACAATCAACAAAACTTCAACAATTCTAAGCTCTCCTCCGGAAAGTGTATTTGGGGTTTCATTTAAAAATGGTTGAATGAATTTTGATTGAGAAATTTTCGTACTATTTTCTTTAGCACAAAACAAATCAATAAGGTTTTTGATCTTTATATTCTTCGGTAGAAATGAATGTTGAGGTAAATAAGCAATTCTATTTTTCCTGTCGGACTGATTTTTTTAAAATTATATCGTTGAGTTTTATATATTGAGTATCACCTTTTATCGTTCCAAAGATAATTTGAAACAAAGTTGATTTCCCAGAACCATTTCTTCCCAAAAGACCACAAATATTTCCGGTTTCACAGCTTAAATAAATATCTTTTAAAATATCTTTTTTACCAAAAGATTTTGTAATACTGTCGATGTGAAGCTTGCTCATAGAATAACAGAAATAAGTTTTAAAATAATACTAAAAGCAACTGTTATCATCCAAAGTGATATTCTTGAAAACCCAAAATTAGCATAGAAATGATATTCATTTTTAAGTCTCAATTCATAAATAAAATAATGCATCAACGGGAAAATAAATAAAAATCCAAAGCTGAAGGTTTCAAAATTTATTCCCGCAGGAATGGATGTTAATAAAGAAAACAAAACTGCCGGAATAAGAAGTTTCCTGTAAAAAATCCATAATATTTTAAGAGTTACAAGCATCTTTCAAAAATAGAAATAAAAAAAGAGAGCGATATCTAGTTGCTCTCTTTTAGTTTAATTATTTAAAAGCTTTGCTTTTACATTACTTTTTTTAATCATGTTCGTCAGTTCTGAAATCTGGCTGTCGGAAAAGTATTTTTTCGGAACCATATTCATCGTTGTTTTACTTTGATAGATCAAAAGCCAATCCTTGGTTTCTTTAATCTTGTAGACTGTATTCCAGGCGAAATCGCCTTCGAAAGTTTCGCCCTTTGTCTGAACTTTTTCATCAGTGAAAGTATAAACAATCTCTTCCTGAATTTTCTTGTTAGAAAAAAATGCATTCTTCAAACGGAAATAAGAACGGATGATGATAAAAACAAAAACAGCAGCAAACCAAATCGATGCAGATTGTAAGATATTCTGCGTATCGTTTTCAGTATTGTAAAGATTCAAAACCAAAAATATCAGGATAATGAAAGAGAAAATAATAATTCTCGGCAATGAACTTTTAATATTAAAATTCAAAAATTCCTTAAATGTAATATGAGTTTTTACAGTCATTTAAAAGTAATAATCAATAAAATAATTTATAAATCACCTGCATATTCAAGCTTAAGCGACTTGTTCGCAACTCTTTGCTTCTTAAAATGATAATCTTTGGTTGAAAATTAATTCAAATTAAATCCTTTCCAATTCGTCTGCATCAATCATCGTCTTAAAAGTTCCGTAATTTACCGTCACTTTATTTCTCGATATTTTCTCAATCGTTCCCACACTCGTACTTCCCGTAATTCTCACGCGTTGCCCTTCTTTCATCCAGACAGCTCGGTCAGATTTACGTTTTTCCTCAATTTTTTCGTTGGTTTCCGTAATTTTTTCGATCACATCTTCCTTCTTCAATTGTTGTGTAATTTTTCTTTTTACGACCTGAAGACGCTTAGATTCATCTTTATCAGCTCCAATTTTTCTGAATTTTTCCTGCTCCAAGATCTTTACAAAATCTTTCACCACATCTTTTCTCGATTTTCCTTTCACATAACTGTCGATAAAGGCTTCTATTTTGCTTCCAAACTGAAGTTTTCGGTGTTCATCTTCATATAATTTCTGAAAATTGAATAACTTTTGCTGCAACTGCTCATTTAGTTTTTGCAAATTATCACGTTTGTCTTCCACCGATTCTTTTCTTTCTGCAAGATCAGTTTTCAGTTTTTCAACTTCGTATTTTTCCTGCTGAAGCTTTACGATCGTTTTATCTAAATTCACAATATCATGTTCCACTTTTTTCTTCGCAGAATGAATGATAAAACGTGGGATTTTATTCTTTTCGGCAACTTCAAACGTAAACGAACTTCCGGCTTGCCCGACTTCCAGTTTATACATCGGTTCCAAAGTTTCTTCATTAAATAGCATCGCTGCATTTTCTGCATTGGGAAGTTGTTCTACAACAAGTTTGATATTAGTATAATGCGTTGTAATAATCGCAAAACTTTTCTTGTCATAGAAAAACTCTAAGAAACTTTCTGCCAAAGCGCCACCCAGCTCAGGATCAGAACCTGTTCCGAATTCGTCGATCAGTAAAAGCGTTTCGCCATCAGCTTCACGGATGATTCCACCCATTTTCTTTAATCTTGATGAATAGGTCGAAAGATGATTTTCAATAGATTGATTGTCACCAATATCGGTCATTATCTTATCGAAGAAAAACATCTCAGATTTCGGATGTGTAGGAACTAAAATTCCGCTCTGAATCATTAGTTGAAGTAGCCCAACAGTTTTCAGTGTAATCGATTTTCCACCGGCATTGGGTCCGGAAATACAGATAATTCTGTTGTGCTCCGTTAAAGCTAATGTTTGTGGGAAAATAGTTTTGTTTTCTGCTTTATTTCTTAAAAACAATAAAGGATGAAAAGCATCTTTTAATCGTAAGGTTTTGTGACGGTTTATTTTAGGTAAAATTCCGTTAATTTGCTCGGCAAACTTCGATTTGGCTCTCGTTAAATCAAGGTCGAAAATATACATCTGATATCTCCAAAGCTGAGGTTGAAATTCGGCCAACTCTGCCGTTAATTTTCTCAGAATTTTGTCGATTTCCTTTTTTTCCTCTTCCTGACTTTCCTTAAGTTTAAAATGATGTTTTACCACAGAATCCGGCTGCATATAAGTGATAGAACCTGTTTTTGAAAGTCCTAAAACTCTTCCTGCAACTCTTTTTTTGTATGCTGATTTTACGGCTAAAACTCTTTGGTCATCAATAATTGTTTCTCGAATATCATCCAGAAATTCACTCTGTCCGTAATTGAACAAAGCTCGGTTGAAATTTTCTGTAATTGCTTTTTTAGCATGCTGAATTTCAGTTCTCAACTCTTTTAAAATCGGGGAAGCTTCACTTTTCACTTCGCCAAAACGGTTGAAAACTTTATCAATTTTATCAATGATTTCCTTTTTATATTCAAGTGTAGAAACATCCTGAATCAAATTGGGAAAAGTTTCGGGCATCGTCGGAAAAAATTTCTGCAGTTTTCCGATTTGTTCCGTAAGCGTTTTTATTTTGATAAAAGCTACATTTTCCAATCGATAATTCTCGATTAGCATCAACTTTAGTTCATTTTCAATATCTTCATATTCATCAAACGGAACCGCATTCGAACTTTCAAAACTTGATAGATATTCGGAAGTTTTTTTCAATGAAACTTCAGCTTCGTCAATGTTCATCGGACGAAGTTCAAGAATTTTATCTCTCGTTTTTGGAGAATATGCAAAAGGAGCAATTTCCGCGAGCAATTGCGGAAACTCTAATTCGTCTAAATCTTCTTTATTTATATACACAATGCAAAGATAATTAATTTGAAAATGAATTAATTTGAGAATTTGAAAATTAGTTTAACTTCAAATACGTTTTTACTACATTTGAAATATGAGAATAGAAACCGAAAGATTAATTCTGAAAGAAATCAATGAAAATCACGCAGAGGATATTCTGAAAATTCGGAGCAATGAAGAAATCAATAGATTTTTAGAGAGAAATCCACCACAAACGAATTATGAAGCGCTGAGCTTTATTTTAACAATAAAACAACGAACTGCAAACAAGGAAACATTTTATTGGGGAATCTCTTTAAAAAATCAAATAAATCTTATCGGAACAATATGTTTATACCGATTTTCTGAAGACCGTAAAGAAGCCGAAGTCGGGTATGAACTGTTGCCCGATTATCACAGAAAAGGAATCATGTCTGAAGCTTTGAAAGCTGTTTTGAATTTTGGTTTTAATGAATTACATTTAGATGAGATTTTAGCTTTCACCAATAAATTCAATGAAAATTCAAAGTCACTTCTTTTAAAACATCAATTTATTTTGGAAGAGGGTAAAAAAGATGAAGGCTTTCCTGAGAATTTGGTATTTAGCCTAACGAAAAATATGTGATTTGTCATTCTGACAAAGGAAGAATCTCACTTCTAATCATTAATTTTGCTAATATATTCTTTATTACGCTTTGCTTCATTCAAAAATCCAAAATTGAACGAAATCATTGACAGTTTAGCATAAAAATTGAATTTTCAAATTAACCCGTTCTCAAATTTTAAATTGAAATCATGACCTGGACAGAAATTTTAGCCCCAATAAAAAGCACCGAATATTTTACCCAACTTTGGGAGAAAGTAAAACAGGAATACGCAACTACAAAAGTATTTCCTCCAAAAAATCAGATTTTTAGAGCGTTGGAATTAACGGCTTTTGAAGATGTGGAAGTGGTGATTATTGGTCAGGATCCTTATCATAACGATTTTCAGGCAAATGGTTTGTGTTTTTCAGTTTCAGAACAGGTAACGGCACCGCCTTCGCTTAAAAATATTTTCACCGAATTAAAAGATGATATTGGTGTAGAGCGAACTTCAAAAGAATTAGACGATTGGGCTAAACAGGGAGTTTTGTTGTTGAATGCAACGTTAACCGTTCGTGCTCATTCTCCGAACTCTCACAAAGATTTAGGTTGGGAAAAGTTTACCGATTTTATCATTAAAGAAATTTCAGATAAGAAGGAAAATGTAGTTTTTGTTTTATGGGGAGCTTTTGCACAGAAAAAAGCCGAATTGATCAATCCGGCTAAACATTTTATTTTAAAATCTGCGCATCCTTCGCCTTTCTCTGTGTACAGAGGTTTTTATGGAAGTAAACCTTTTTCGAAAATCAACGAATATCTGGCATCAAAAGGTAAGAAACCGATCTCTTGGTAAGGTTATTTTAATTATTTTCTTTACTGATCTCAATTCCTATTCTGTATTTTCCGGAAAGCGATTTTGCACTGTTTTCTGACGTCGGATGAGGTGTAATTTCTTTTAAAGAAATGGTATATCCGTTGAATGATTGCGTCTTGTGATAGTCTTTTCCCTTCACTTCTGTAGTCGAAAATTGAAAGGTCATTGGTCTGCTTGTGGTGCTCATCAATTCTACATTAGCAACGGCAACTCCCGCCCAGACACATTGTGTGCCTTGAGGACAACGGCTGTCTTCTGCAATATTTTTGAACGTTACATTCATTTGAAACTCTGGCAAGAATTTATTTTCTCCCTCGTTGAAGTAAATAATTTTGCCTTCGTTCTTGGTAGGAATAGTATTCACAACGGGTGTTTGATTGTTTGCAGCTTGTTTTTTCGCTTCTTTCTGTGCATTGCAATTCATTAAGCTAATAAAACTTAGGCCGACTATTATACTTTTATACATTTCTATTTATATTACATTAACGATGTCTAAAATTACAACTAAAAACATTGCAATTCCAACGACTAAACTAAATCCTGTTCCGTAGATAAAGCCAATGAAAGCTCCTTTTGTTGATTTTAAAGCTTTATTCATGTCTTTACTGTCGTGTAAAAGTTCACCGATAAAAACTCCGGCAAACATTCCTACCAAAAATCCTAAAGGAATTGGAAGAAATATTCCGACAATGGTTCCGATAACCGAGCCGATGCTTCCCCAGCGTGTTCCGCCATATTTTCTATTGGTTTTTGCGGGAATTACATAATTTAAAACTGCCGAAGCAAGCGTCAGAATAACGAATGCCCAAATATAGATCATCGAAAGATCAGAATCTGTTCCGTATTTATAAATTAATAATCCGGCAAGACTTAAGACTAGCCCTGGTAAAATCGGTAAAAAAGTTCCTAAGATTCCCAGAATAAGCAAGACAATACTTAAAAACGTAATGATTGAATGATCCATATTTATTTTAATAAAAAAAGTGACTTAAAAGCCACTTTTTATGTATCAATTTTTAAGCCGATTTATAGATTAAGAATAACGTACTGTAGAATTACTCCTGCGTTACCAATGTTTCCTGAAGCATGGTTGTGAAAACTTGTGTAATAAATGTAGCCACTGTTTGTAGATCCCGAACAAGGCCCTACAGTTGCCCCTAAAGCCACCAGATAAGGAACTGTAATGGTAGGGACAGAAATACTGATCTGAATATTTCCCGGAAGTGTAATACAAACGGTTGTAAATGTAGAATTGGGAGCATTACCAATTGGAGTTGCCGGAATTCCTGTTGCCGTAAAATGATTGGTTCTGATCATTAAAGCATTATTGGATGAGGTTTCTTTTACTAAAACTTCCCAATACGCAGGATCATAATTTGTGATTTTTTGCCATGAACTTAAATCAAAATCAATATTAACAGTATTAAATCCTAAAGCGGTGGATAATCCTGCATTGTTTACGGTTGCTGCAACTATTCCTGAAGTTCCTGTATTTTTTGAACATAACTTTGTGTCCGGAACAAATCCTCCGGCAAGCGAACAGTTGCTGGTATTGTCTGTTCCGCCAACCAAATAAGAAACATCCCAGTCTGAAGCGTAGATACTTCCGCCGTTGGCAACAAAAACAGCTAAATTGGCATCTATTGCAGGATAAAGTGATTGATTCACACTGTAATTTCGTGAACCGCAGTTCAGAAAAATAATATCATACTGAGCAATTGTATTGATGTTGGCAAGGTCTGCATTGGTGATCTCGGTAGCGTTATACCCTAAAGTCTGGATAATGTCTTCAATTTTATCATAGGTTCCTTTTACATAAGCTATTTTTGCAACCTGATTTAGTTTAGTTTGGTCTGCATTCAGATTTACAGTTTCATTATTTTTTACGGTAGCTGCAATTTGAGTACGGAAATTACTACCGTCACCGGTTTGAATATGAATCGTTTGATTTCCGGCTGGAGCTTCTAAGGTAAAATTGCCGTCTGCATCAGAAGTGGTGTAATAAATTTTGTATTTTTCATCAAAAGTAAAAACTGATGCTCCGCCGATGGGTTTGGTACCATTTTGGGACATCACTTTTCCAGTAAGTTTGCCGGTTTTGATAGTGTTATCAATTGTTATTTCGGCAGGTGTTTCAGAATCTGATCGGCATGATCCAAATGATAAAAGAATGATGAAGATCAATAGTACGTTGAAGTTTTTCATAAGATTATAGTTTTGTGGTTTAGAATACTAAATTAATGAATTTATTGTTAATTTGATTTTATTATTAAATGTATTTTATGTAATTGCTATTCATATTTGTGTAATGTTATCAAAAATTCTTATTTGATTGGGGTTGCAGTAACTCTTAATTTTATTAAATTTGTTGTCAATGAAAGACGAAATAAAAGATACCAAGAGTTTTTTTCAGGAAATGAGTGAGCAGCTTTACATTTACATCAGTAAGGTTTCTCCCATGGGACTAGATTGGGTCTTTCACATCATTGTGAAACTGAGCTTGTTGGTGGCAATTTTTTTGTTTCTGGATTTTATTTTTAAAATCATCATCAATTATGTATTTCGACTTTTCCGAAATGAAAACCGATTTCCTATCTTAAAATCTATTTATCAATCTAAAATAACCAATTCAGTAGCTCATTTTACAGCTTTGGCGATTGTAGGTTCTATGCACGAGGCTATTTTTGTAGGAGCTTTAAAACAGACAACAATTTTCATTATCAGATCTGTAAATTTAGGGTTGGTTATGATTCTTGCTGGAATGTTGTACCGCTCATTAACGGCATTCAGAAACTATTTTACAATACAGCAGGATTATTACAAGGTAATGGCAATCAATGCGATTTCCGAAACTGTAAAGATTCTGGGAATATTCTTATTTAGCATTGTGAGTATCTGCGTGGTTTTCGGGATCAAAGGAACTACAATTGTAGGGAGTTTAGGGGCGATTACGGCGGTTTTGGTATTGGTTTTCAGAGACACTATTTTGGGTTTTGTAACGGGTATTCACGTAGCAACTTCTAAAAGTTTAAAAGTAGGTGACTGGATAGGCATTCCTAAATACAGTATCGAGGGAAATATTTTGGATATCAGCTTGTTAACTACCAAAATTGCTAATTTCGATAAAACAATTTCATCAATTCCAACGTATGATTTGCTGACGACCGAGATTAAAAATCTCCAGGTGATGTCTGAATCGAATACCCGAAGAATTAAAAAATCTATTTTCTTTAATATCAATTCGTTTAAATTTTTAAATCCTGAAGAGATTGAACGATTAAAAGAAATTAATCTAATATCTGATTACCTGATCGAAAAAACTTCTGAAATCAATCATGAAAAAGAATCGATTGGCCATAGAGATAAAGTAATCAACGGAAGACAGCTTACTAATATTGGCGTTTTCAGGTACTACGCTCAGAAATATCTTGAAAATGATCGTGAAATAAATAAAGAAAATCCAATCATGGTACGTCAGCTAGAAATTACTACGCAAGGGCTTCCAATGGAAGTGTATTGTTTTACAAATGATTCAAATTGGCAACGTTTTGAGGAAATTCAGGCAGATATTTTTGATCACTTATTGGTTGCTTCAAAAGAATTTGATCTTCAAATTATGCAAATAGGATTTCCAAAATAAATATTTTTTATTACTTTAGCAAGATGACAAAAATAGAATGGGTAGATTGTCACCGAATACCTTCGCGATCTTTTTTTTATAAAAAGAAACAATTTCCTGTGTGCGCAAGATGCACAGGTATATATTTGGGCTTTTTTATAATGATTCCTTTGCTTTGGTTTTATCAGATAGGAATGATTATAAGTATAATTCTTATTCTTCCCACATTGATTGATGGGCTTACGCAGGCCTATTTAAATAGAGAAAGTACAAATTTTTTACGTTTCTCTACCGGAATTTTAGCTGGAATAGGAATGAGCGGATTTAGCGAGCGAATAACGTATCATACCTATAAATTTATCGAATTACTATTATCATAAAATATAAACTATGTCAGAATTTAAAGAAAACTTACCACAGAAGTCCAACGAAGATTTACATATCGGACTTAAGGTTTTATCATTTTGTATTCCACTTGCCGGAGCAATTATTTACTTTGTTAAAAAGGAAAATGAGCCTGTTGCAGCAAAATCAGCTTGTAATTTAGCATTGATTGGGCTTGCAGTAAACGTCGTTCTCACGGTAGTGAGACTTGCGCTCACAGGAAGTTAAAAAACTTTTATAAAGCCACTTTCGAGTGGTTTTTTTATTTTTGTACTTTAATTAATGAGGGTAAGAGATTTTAAGTTTAAGTTTATCATACTTAAAATTCTGATTTTTAGCCTTAAACTTGAATAATACAATGACAAAACTAAGTGTAAACATTAATAAAATTGCAACGCTGAGAAATGCAAGAGGAGGCGAAACGCCAAGTGTGACCGAAGCAGCAATAAAAATTCAGGAATTTGGTGCGCACGGAATCACCATCCATCCAAGACCTGATGAAAGACACATTACAAGAAAAGATGTGTATGACCTGAAACCTTTGGTAACTACCGAATATAATATCGAAGGAAATCCTCATCGAGAGTTTATCGACATGGTTTTGGAAATAAAACCGGAACAGGTAACATTGGTTCCTGATGCTGATGATGCAATCACTTCAAACGCAGGTTGGGATACCAAAAAACACTTTGATTTTTTAAAAGAAATTATCGCTGAATTTAAAAATGCAGGAATTCGTACGTCTATCTTCCTTGATCCTGATCCTCAATTGGTAGAGTATGCTGCTAAAACCGGAGCCGACAGAATTGAACTGTATACAGAAGCGTACGCAAAAAATTATACAACAAATAAAGAAGAAGCTATTAAACCATATTATGAAACTGCTGTAAAAGCTGCTGAATTTGGTTTAGGAATCAATGCGGGTCACGATTTAAGTTTAGAAAATTTAAAGTATTTCGCAGACAATATTCCCAATCTTTTGGAAGTTTCCATTGGTCATGCTTTGGTTTCAGAAGCTTTATATATGGGAATGGAAAATACGGTTCAGGCGTATTTGAAAAGGCTGGCAAAATGGGCATAAAGCTGGAAGCTGGATGTTCGAAGCTGGAAGTTTGATTATACACTTTTAATAACTTCCAGCCTCCATCATCCAAATTCCTCCTTAAAAAATTTTATATATGGAAATTTTACATTCAAAAATATTTGGCGAAAATATATCGTCAACACCGCTTTTGGTATTTCACGGTTTGTTTGGAATGCTTGATAATTGGGGAAGTTTCGGAAAAGAATTGGGCGAGTTTTTGCCTGTTCATTTGATAGATTTAAGAAATCACGGCAGAAGTTTTCACTCTGAAAATATGTCGCATGATGATCTGGCGGATGATATTGCCAATTATATGACGCATTACGGAATAGAGAAAGCCCACGTTTTAGGACATTCTTTGGGTGGAAAAGCAGTAATGCAGTTCGCAATCAATTATCCTGAAAAAGTAGATAAATTAATTGTTGTAGATATTTCTCCAAAAGCTTATCCGCCGCATCACCAGGGAATTATCAAAGCGTTGGAAACAGTAGATTTTAATACGGTTGCTTCCAGAAATGAAGTTGAAGCAGTTTTAACGCAATATATTCCGGAGAAACCGACGATTCAGTTTTTAGCTAAAAATCTGTATTGGGAAGAATCCGGTGATAGTAAAAAACTCAACTGGAGATTTAATCTAAAAACACTTTCTGAGAAATACAACGAATTTGTTTCTAATGCGATTAAATACGGAGTTTTTCAGGGTGAAACTTTATTTATTGCCGGCGAAAGATCTAATTACATCTTGCCACAGGATGAGTTTTCGATCAAACAGCAGTTTCCAAAAGCTCAGTTTGTGAAAATTAAAAATGCAGCGCATTGGGTTCAGGCAGATAATCCTGTTGATTTTTCAATCGCAGTAAAAGACTTTTTACAAATTAAATAACTAAACAGTCATTTTAAGTACTGTTAAATTTTTCCTAAATATTTTATTTTTAAATATTGTGAATTATTTTATTGTACCTTAGTTTTGTCAAGTTGATAAATATATTGGTTTATGTTAGGTTATTTGAAAAATAATTTCGTTTTATAGATGAATGTTTGGGTTATTAACTTGAATTTAGTGAATAATTCATACTTAGCAAATTTATATAAGAAAGGAAACTTAGCACGTAGGTTTCCTTTTTTTATGAACCTATTTAATCTTAATAATTATAAAAATCTAATGAATTTTGGCTGAAAAAGTTGCAAATTTGCATAAATCGTTTTTAAGCTGAATTACGCTTAAATTATTTTTTAAAAAATTTAAAATCGACTACTTTAGCAGGTCATCAATTAGAAGTAAATTCATGGTTTTTGTAACAGGAGCAACAGGAATTTTAGGCAGAGTCATTGTTTTGGAACTTTTGAAAAAAGGTAGAAAAGTACGTGCTGCAAAAAGACCTTCAAGCAACATCAACGAAGTAAAACATTCTTATCAGTTTTATACCGAAAAGCCTGATGATTTTTTCAATAAAATCGAATGGATTGATGTTGATTTTGATGATATTAATTCTGTTGAATCTGCCTTAAAAGATATTACCGAAGTTTATCACTGTGCTGCAAAAGTAAGTTTTCATCCGAAAGATGAGAAAGAAATGTATCATACGAATATCAAGGCTACTGAAAATCTTCTTTTTGCCTGTGAAAATTCGACAGTAGAAAAATTTCTTCACGTAAGTTCTATTGCTGTGTTGGATTCATTTAATGAAAAAGGTGAGCTCGACGAAAGTTCAGATTTTAATCCTAAAGAAGAACATTCTGCTTATGCTATTTCAAAGCATCTTTCTGAAATGGAGATCTGGAGAGCTTCTGCAGAAGGCTTAAACACGATTATCATCAATCCCGGAATGATCATCGGAACCGGAAACTGGGGGAAAAGCAGCGGAGATATTTTCCCGACCTTTGAGAATAATAGTTTTACTTTCTCTGGCGGAACAAGTTATGTTGACGTAAGAGATGTGGCTGAAATTTCAATTCAGTTAATGGAAAATAATGTTTTCGGTGAACGTTTTATCCTCGTATCAGAAAGTAAAAAATACGCTGATCTTGGAAAACAGATCAGAACAAAATTAGGCTTGAAAGATGCTAAAATTCTTTCTAAAAGCACTTTGAAAATCGGTAGAATTGCCAATTTACTTTTCGGATGGATTTTTCCTCAACTGAAAATGGCTACAAAATCAAACATTGATGCCGTTTCTTCTCTCAATGTGATTTCTAATCAGAAGATTAAGGATAAATTAAATTTTCAATTTATTCCGGTAGAAGAAAGTATTGATTTTCATCTCAACAATTATATTAACGACAAAAAGCTGAACAAAAAATAATGAATCTCGCAGAGGCAATTATTAAAAAAAATATAGAAAAGCATCCTTTAAAATCGGCAGTTGGTTTCAAAAAAAAGGAAGGCTGGAAAGAATTGAGCTGGAAAAAGTTTGGCGAAATTGTTTTTAAAACTGCCAATGCGCTGAAAGATTCAGGTGTTGAGGAAAATGATAAAGTAGCAATCTATGCCGAGAATTCTGCAGAATGGATGATTTTCGATCTGGCAGCCATGTCAATTGGTGCCATTACAGTTCCTATTTATTCCACTAATAATGCAGAACAGGCAGAATTTATACTAAAAGATTCGGGTGCAAAAATTGTTTTGGTTGGAGATCAGGTACAATATGACGGATGCCTTGAAATTTTGAAAAAAGAAGATGCCGACAATTATCTTACAACAATTATTGTTTCTAAAAAATCGGTCTGGATCAAGAAAGAATTCAGTAGTTTTTACCTCGAAGATTTTATTGCCAAATCTTCTCCGGAGCTTGAAATTATTTCTAAAAATGATGATGATCTAGCGACCATTATTTATACTTCCGGAACCACAGGAACCCCAAAAGGAGTGATGCTAACGCATGGAAATTTCACTAAAGCATTTGATGCTCATTTTGAATTTTTTAAATTTAAAAACTTTGAAGAAGAACTTTCTTTAGCATTTTTACCGTTGACCCATGTTTTCGAAAGAAGCTGGAGCTTGCTTTGCCTGTATGGCGGAGCGAGAGTCTATTTTTTAGAAGATCCGAAAAGTATAGCGAAAGCTTTGGAAGAGGTAAAGCCAACGATGATGTGCGCTGTTCCGAGATTTTTTCAGAAGGTATATGCCGGGGTTTTAGAAAAAGCAGAAGGAGGTTCGTCATTAAAAAAGAAAATCTTCAATTGGGCTTTAGAAACAGGTAAACAAACCGGAGAATTGAGAAGAACTGAAAAAAAAATTCCGTTCGGTTTAAAAATAAAAGAAACATTTGCCGAATTGCTGGTTTACAGTAAAATTAAAGAAAAAATGGGTGGCAGACTTTGGTTTATGCCTTGTGGAGGTGCTTCTTTGTCGCCGGAAGTTACCCAGTTTTTTGAGTCGGTGAATATTCATTTGACGGTTGGTTACGGTCTTACGGAAACTACTGCGACTTTAACAGCTTTTCCATTCACAAATTTTGAGCACGGAAGTTGTGGAAAACCTTTGCCAGGCGTTGAAATTCGTATTGGAGAACAGGACGAAATTCAGGCAAAAGGAAATGGAATTATGAAAGGTTATTACAACAAACCTGAAGAAACCGAAAAAGTTTTTACTCAGGATGGCTGGTTCAAAACCGGTGATGCCGGAAAGTTTGATGAAAAAGGAAATCTGTTTATTACCGACAGAATCAAAGATCTGATGAAAACATCCAATGGAAAATATATTGCTCCGCAAATGATTGAAAATTTGTTGACCAATAACAATTTTATTCAGCAGATTGTTTTGATCGCAGAAGGAAAACAATTTGTTTCAGCCCTAATTGTACCAAATTTTGAGTTTTTAGAAAGTTATCTTAAGAAAAATAATATCCCGTTTACCAATTGGGAAGAAATTGTAAATAAGAAAGAAATACAGGATTTTTACAAAGAAAAAGTAAACGAATTTCAAAAGCATCTTTCTGACTTTGAAAAGGTGAAGAAATTTACCTTAATGCCTTCTGAATTTGAAATTGGCTCAGGCGAAATCACCCCGACTTTAAAAGTAAAAAGAAATATCGTGCTGAAAAAATATGCGGATATTATTGAGAAAATGTATTAATTGATGTTGAGATTAAGGTTGATACAAAAAATATAAAATTAAAAGTTTAGTAATTAAACGATGACAACACAGGAATTTTTAGGAAAAAAAGAGTTTAATATACATACACAAACAGTTTCAGAAAGCTGTCCGTCAAATATTGCTTTGATTAAATATTGGGGGAAATATAAGGATCAGATTCCTGCAAATCCTAGTATCAGTTTTACATTGAATCACTGCAAAACAAATACTGAGATGGAGTTTGTAGCAAATGAACCATTTTCTGTGCAAACTTTTCTCTCAGGAAACGAAGAAGTGAAATTTGCCGAAAAAATTGAGAAATATTTTAAAAATATAGAACAATATCTGCCTTGGATTCTACAAGGAAAATATATCATTAAAACAGAAAACACATTTCCTCACAGTTCAGGAATTGCGAGTTCAGCGTCAGGTTTTGGAGCGATTGCAAAATGTCTGATGAAGTTGGATGAAAGTTTTTCCGGGAAAAAATCTGACGAAGAATCTTTAATAAAAGCTTCTTTTTTAGCAAGATTAGGAAGCGGGAGTGCGTGCAGAAGCCTTTACAACGGACTGGTTGTTTGGGGCGAAACTGATGAGGTTGAAGGAAGCTCAGATTTGTTTGCCGTACAATATCCGGATTCTGAAATTCATGATATTTTCAAAGATTTTAATGATTGGGTTTTACTGATTCATGAAGGAGTAAAAAGTGTTTCTTCTACAGTTGGTCATGGTTTGATGAATACGAATCCTTATGCAGAAAGAAGATTTCAGGAGGCAAGAGAAAATTTTGTTCCGATGAAAGAAATCTTTAAAAGTGGAGATATGCAGGGTTTTATCAAATTGGTAGAACATGAAGCATTGACGCTTCATGCGATGATGATGACGAGTGATCCTGCATTTATCTTAATGAAAACAGGGACTTTAGAAGTGATCAATAAAATTTGGGATTTCAGAAGAGAAACCGATTTGCCGCTATTCTTCACTTTAGATGCCGGTGCAAATGTTCACTTACTGTTTCCAAATGATGGTTCAGAAGAAAAAATAAAAACTTTTATTGAAGCTGAATTGCTACAACATACTCAGAAAAACGGAGTAGTGAAGGATGTGATGAAGTTTTAAAATGAGTTTTATGAAAATGAATGCAAAAGCCCAGTTTATAGATTATATATTGATAGTTATTGCAAGTTTAGCTTTTGCATTGATTTTTATTTTTGGATATTACAGGTTAGAATGGTTCGGTGTCATTCCGGGATATGCACCTTATAATTTTGCATTTAATGTAGGATTAATTCTTCCACTTACGTTTGTACCTTTTGTTTTTTCTGTATTTGTTTTTTCGAGAGCTTTACTGAATTGGAAGAAAAGGTCAAATAAATTAGATAATTCCTCTTTGATTTTTTTCTCTTTGCCAAGTATTATTTTAGTTATTAGGATTTTTATCTTTCTTGTATCTGATATTTTTACTTCCGATTACTAACTTTGAAGGTTTCTCGTTAAGAAATTAATTTCTGTTAATCATCTTTCTCAATTTAAAATAGTAAATAATCCACACCAAAAAGT
>Ga0308169_10002848_pt1 | contig 17429 bp, 12 predicted proteins | sample PhyBR1_2_FD_202139 | JGI IMG/M metagenome (GOLD analysis project Ga0308169, IMG submission 202139) | Phyllosphere microbial communities from UC Gill Tract Community Farm, Albany, California, United States - DLSLSB.R1 | ecosystem: Host-associated > Plants > Phyllosphere > Unclassified | place... | reverse complement strand
GACTTCTGATCCAACGAACGAAGGCTTGACTTTTTGAGTCGATTCACCGAGTTTGATCGGGGAGGAAGAAGTGGGAAGGGATCCGAAATGGTTCTTGGCGAGGTCGACGAGGGAAGCGTGTTCGATTCCTCCGGTACCGACGAGTACCATGCGGTCGGCGGTGTAGTTGGTTTTGATGTAGTTGGAAAGGTCGTCGCGCGAGATGGAAAGAATGTTCTCCTTGGGTCCGAGAATAGTTCGTCCAAGAGGTTGTCCTGGAAGTTGTAGATCGATGGCAAAGGTCGAGAGCGAAGATATAGCATCGGAAGGAGGAGAAGGAGGAAGAGCGTAGAGGAGTTTTCGGAGGTGCGAGGCGAAAGATGTCAAGAAAGTGCGAAGTGGATCGAGAGCTGTCAGTACCAGCACTTCCCTCGCAAAAATGAAAGAGAGACAGGGTGAAACTCACCTTGGAAAGCGATAGCGTGAAGGTGATCGAAAACGACTTCCTCAATCTGCTTGTCAACTTCTTGTTGTTCCCTCAAGATGACATCTCGTTCCCTCTCGATCGCACCATTCTCCAACTTGCTTCCGGTCAAGATATCCGAGATGATCTCTACTGATTTTCCGACGTCCTGCGAGAAGGATTTCGCGTAGTAGACGGTTTGTTCCCGAGAAGTGTAGGCGTTGAGGTGAGCTCCGAGGTTCTCAACTTCGAGTTCTAATTGATGTTGAGATCGTTTTCCGGTACCTTTGAAGGCCATGTGTTCGAGGAAGTGAGCGGTTCCCGAAGTCTTGTCAGTCTCTGCTCGAGAACCGGCATCGATCCAAACTCCAACGGTGGCGGTCGAGGCGGAAGGGGAGGATTCAGTCGCTACGGTGAGACCGTTGGGGAGGGTAGAGATTTGGGTGAGAGGAGAAGCGACATGGGTAGCGAGAGTTCGGTTGAAGGAGGGAGCCTGAGAGATGGAATCCAGAGAGTAGAGCAAGTAGTCAGTTAACGGTAAAACAGCGAGAATAGTGATTGGCGATCCAGTTCCACCTGACATATCCTTTCCTAGTCCTGGTAATCCAATCTAGCCATCAATTGAGCAACTCGAGGGAGGATAGCGAGTCGATTTGTTGGACTGATGAGAAACAAGTTCGAGTGGACAATCTCGATCACTACTCCCTCCCGATGCGCTGTGATTCCGCTCATAAGTAATCTAGTGTTCCTATCATGATTCCAAGACGATCCATGTATCTCCCATTGAAGTTGTCGAGATTCAAGTTGTATTGTACTTTGAGTGGATTGGCTGAATCTGAACCAATTCAACGACGGCGAAAGAACTAGAGAAAGTGCTGACCTGTCGGCGAGTAGTACGGAGAAGGGATCTAGCTGCGAACATGACTAGTTCTTTTGGAGGGAAGAAAGGAGAGTAGCGGACAGAAACAGCGAGAACTCTCTCCAAAATCGTCGACGGTTTACTACTCTCCTCCACTTTACCCGCTTCGGATTACTCGCTCATCATGAAGTAGGCTACATTCAAAGAGCAGCTCGATTGAATCAAGGCTAATCCCCGCTTGGTTGTTTCTCTCTAGTTTCTTGACCAAGGAAGCCGAAACTGATCCCCTCAACCTCGATACCGTACGCATCGCATTCGCTCCCTATGCCAAGGTGTAGAGCTGACAATACATCCTTCACCAGATCCGGAGAACTCTAATCCGACTGGAAGATACAATCATTTTCCGTTCGTTTTCTCACTTTTGACTCGAAGTTTCGCTGCCTGCTAACCTGCTCAATTATCCGGACAGTCTTGATCGAGAGAGCTCAATTCGCACACAACCCGAAAATGTACACGAAAGAAGGATTCGCAGAGGTGTTACATCGAGATGGATTCAAAGGAAGTTGGCTGGAATGGTTATTGAAGGAGACAGAGGTATCTCACGGTACGTCGTCAATATCTCGTCATTGTCTGACACCTTGTATGCCGACTAATAACGAGAACCTTGACGCGTACAGCCAAGATTCGTCGTTATGATAGGTAAAAATTTCTCTCTCGCTTCTTTCGCAATCTTCTCAGAGTAGTAAACCTCATATCATCGTATAGTCCCGACGAACACCCTTTCACACCACGCTCTGAACTACCCGCACCTATTCTCCCTCCTCTCGAATACCCACCGCTTCTCTACGACCCAACTTCGATCAATGTCAACCCTACGATCCTTTCTTTCTATACCCAATCCATCGTTCCCTCAATCACGACATCCTCGAAAAAGGATGATGGGAACTACGGATCTGCTGGCACTCGCGACCTAGAATGTCTCCAAGCTATTTCTCGTCGAATCCATTGTGGTACGTCTTTTCACTTTGCCCCCCCTCTCTCTCTCTCCCGCTGATCCGGTTGAGCTGATTCGAGTGATGCGAATAGGAATGTTTGTATCTGAATCTAAATTCCTCGAGAAACCTAGCGATTTCATTCCTCATATCTTGAATCCAAACCCGGAGAAACTCGAGGGATTGATCACGAAACCTGCGGTTGAAGCTGCTTTACTCGTCAGGCTGGCGAAGAAAGCGAGATGGTACGGAGCTGAGTTGGGGAGTGATGGGGAACCTATCAAGTTTAGTGAGAAGGAATCGAGGGTAGATGTAGAGGAAGTTGTGAGGTTGTATAGGGAATACATCATTCCTTTGACAAAGGAAGTAGAGGTCAGTTTACACTTCTCAGCTATCTCTTCTGCCTTACTTGGAGTAGCGCTGATAGGTCGAAGCGTCTGGTTATAGGTTGAATACCTCTTACATCGTCTCGATGGATTGTCAAAGGAGGAGATCGAGGAACTTTCAAACAGCAAATGATGGGGAAGATGATGAGCTGAAGAAGCGGGTAAGCTGGACATGACAGTAGACGGTTAGAGCCGGACGAGGAGAAGTGTAGATAATTTAGGGAGTATCACAATCAGTTCTCATCGTAGTGTCCTTACCCAAGGCTTTCTTGCATTCATGAACCCGCACGAGATAATATGAATAGCTCCTTGTCAAGCGCGATCTGGCCGTAGCGACGGTGCTCGAGAGATGAGCGCGAAGCGTCGACGCGAAACCTCCTCAACTCGAATCAGACGATTTTGACGAAGCTCTCATTTGACAGAGAAAGACTCGAAAGAAAGAATGCAATTGACACAGAAGAAACATAGAAGAAAGAGAGAGACAGGCGTGAAAGCAACGAAAGAAAACGGGTACAGATTCTAACTTGCGAAGGAGAATCACTTCCGGTAGATAGCACGCTTGCGTAGACTCAGGAAACGCGAGGAAGGACTGTCAGAAAGATCTCGAAGACGAGGATGTATAGTAGTGGAAGACTGGTCGAGGAAGAGTCAGAGCTGTTCGAAAGGGAAGAGACAAAGTAGAAACGAGACTCACAGAGCTGGCAGTAGCTGCAGCGGGAGGAGGAGGAGGTCGAGTTGAAGGACGTCGAGGTGGACCTCTCCAGGGAACGTATCGATCACCGACTTTTTCTATGCGAAGGAAAAAGAAAGCTGTGTGCCCGACTTTGTCTCCGTTTCGGAACATGTCGTGGCGTAGCAGAGCGACGAAAGGTGAAGAGGGGGATCCATCTCGACGATCATCAGGGCTGACTCTGGCCTTGAAAACATGGTTGCGCTCTGTTGTATACAGCGGATCATCTGGCGCGACATCGATCTTTTCCTGAGTCCACACCTCTGTATACTTTTGCAAGTCTGAGTAGCTTTGTCAAACGTCAGTGGGTACATCGGGCAGTATTAAGGGCGTCAGCATTCATACCTATATAGTATTCAAACTCGAGCCTGAAACTCGAATCTCGCAACCATAGCTCCATCTCATCACTCTTGGATTGGCCACGCTTTGTAGTGGTGGGAGGAGGCGACGACTGAAGTGGTAGACACTGTGGGAAGACTACGTGCGTAGGTAAATGCTGAGTAAAGCCATAGATTGGATTCGCTTGAGCAGTTTCCCATCTCTTCCAATTTTTCGACTTCTCCTCCTCGAGATTCTGATCCTTACGGAATGCATCTCGACGTCCAAAGACCTTGAGGGGAGTGTTGATGTAGATGATGTTCGAGTCCTGCGGTTTCGGCTGGCCTCGGTAGAAGATGCGAACCGGGAGACCAGAGGCATCGTAGTAAGATGCTTTATGATCATATTCCTGACCCAGGCCTACGTACGCAACGGCATTGATGAGCCACTATATACGACTCCTGAATGATGAGATCTTACGATGTTCGACCTCATGACGGGCGAGGCGGTCCAAATGTAGTTCCCAGTCATTCTGCGATTCGAGGTGGACTTTTGAATTATCACGTAGGTCTGCAAGCAGTTTCTGAATAGCACGAGCGTCGTGGGCATCTGCTGGAGATCGTGCAATCTACAGAAACACGCTTAGCAATCCGCCTAAGATACCGAGAAGGAACGAAGAACGAGACTCACGTAGGGATACTCCTCGGGACGGTAGGGCGGCGAATCGACGGTCGGCAACTCAATATTACCAAACATTGCGCTTCAGTGGACATGTGGAGAGGAGAGAGAAAGAGACCGATGATCTCGATGATCAAGAAATTCTGTAACCGGATTCCGCGGATTCAGTTAGCGAGAGCGGCGTAAGCTTGTCTTCCACGACTTCGAGTTGATGCTGACTGAGCATCAAGCATCAAGGATTCAAGAAGGAAAATGAGCTTCGTGCCAGAAGAAAGATCGGAGATCTGTTTCGAGCGCATTCGTCAGTTCAAGCCTGCTTCGACGAGGCTAAATGTGCTTACCCCTCAGCTTCACCTCCCCCTGTCGGGGCAGTAACCGCGTAAGCATGAGATGTAGAAGAAGTCTCGAAACCCTACCCCTTCGCTCTTTCGACTTCTCCTCTTCTCCTCTCCCTTCATTTATATTTTTGACAGATCCCAAATACGAACCCTGTCCTTTACCAAAGCAAGTTTGACATCGAAGCACGGAGTCGAGAGTAATCAAGTAGCCCCTCGACCTGTCCAACGGCAGCCACGGCGATGTCTGAAAATCACGAGAGAGAGATGCGAAGAATTCGTCAGTAAACGCTCCAATAAAACGAATGAAGTTGAGGCCAAGTCGAATGGCGACGAAGGAAGGCCGAGCATGAGAGTAGAGTGGAGCTTACCTCGATCGCTGATGTACTTCTGTCCACATCGCTTGATATCGTCTACGGTAAAAGCAACGATGGCGGCCTCGATCTCTCCTGAAGTCGGTTATCCCGAGCCCGCTCTCGTCTCGACATAATACTGTTGTGGAAAGAGAATTACGAATGTAGTAGATTCCGAGATGAAGAAGAATTGAGCAAGTCGAGAAAACGAAAACTGGTAAAAAATTGTCTGTCCTCCTCTCCTCTCCGTTTCTGTTGAGGAGAGAAGGCGTTCGAGGAATAGAGTGACGTAGTGCTACAGGCTGAGGAAAGGGGAAGGAAAGACTGAATGAAACTGAATGAAGATTGTGAAATGGGAGAAAGGAAAGGGGAGAAATGTTCGTGAGGTCGTGTCGGAGGACGGGGTTGGGAGTAGGGCGGTCGAGAGGGAGGGATAGCTTCATGATGAGATGTAGTATGTAGGCGGTGCGAATCGAAATAAGGCGAGAAACTGCTTAGAAAAGCATATCGAGGCAGCAACTGTTTGAGGAAAAGGTCTGAGTTAGTTACGACTCCTCCAGGATCATGATACAGCGGTTCTGCCACTTTCCAACAAGCACAAGCTGCCTATTTAAGCCCGTTCAATGCATTAGTGAAGGTACGAAGTCGAAAGGAGTGCGAGAAGGCAGAGAAAGAGCGAAATCGGACGAACCAAGATACCAGCGCAACATCCTCCACCACCTCCTCCACCCTGAGGTTTCTGCTGAACGTAGACTTGCTGTGGCTGTTCCATCCACACATTCGAGAGATCAGTTCACTCGCAATCGGAGGTAAACAAAGGAGTTCGAAACTCACTTGACCGTAACCCATTTGAGGTTGTTGACCGTACATTGGCTGCTGACCATACTGGGGTTGTTGACCGTATCCTCCTCCACCGTACGCTCCTCCTTGTTGTTGAGGGTAACCGTACTGTTGGAATCCCTTCTCACCATCTTGTCCCGGTTGAGGTCCGTAGTAACCTGCAGCTTCTCCTCCAGTTTGCTGCGGGTATTGTTGGTAAGATTGAGGAGGTTGCTGGGGATCTACAGTAGGGAGCAGGGGTGGCAATGAATCAGTATCAGGTTGTTTGCTTGGAGAGCGACGTCAAACTCGGGCAGACCCAGAGGAAGCGAAGGGACTGAGGGAGAGGCTAGAGAGCTCACATTGTTGATTGTAAGCCATTGTAGACTGAGTTTGCGAGACGAGGAGTGAGTGGAGAAGTGAGAAAGCGGTGCTCTTGGAGAATGCGAGGAGAGAAGACTCGAGGTAGGAGCGAAGAAGTTTGGATGCTTTCGGTCGTCTGTTAGCGTTCCGGTAAGAGAGTAAAGATCGAGGTCTACAGGCGAGATCGAGCCGGAGTTTGAAGAGAGAGCGACGAAGCGAGGCTTGCGAAAGAAGTCTTCGCAGAATTTCCAACGAGTCTGGCAAGTCAGATCTTGACTCTTTCGACTCTCGATATCGCAGGTCAGCTAGTAGCAGCGGTATCTTCGGCAAACCTTGCTCGAGCGATCCGAGAGTGAGAGCGAAGGACGTCTTCAGCCGACGTCTTTGCACTCGAATCGTTTCGTCGAGACTTTCTCTTCCCTCGTCTACCTGTTCGCAATCAAGCCATGCTCCTCAGCTCGAAAAGCTCAGAGTACGAAGTCACGCAACGAGGGTATAAGCATTTCGACATTGACTCTTCCCTCCAAATCGAAACATCTTCGCATCAAAGGTATAAAACGCTACTCCAATCTTGTCTAGCAATCGAACAATGCATCAAGACAACAGCACGCAGCGCAAGCGGCACAACATCCAGTACAAATCTGTCGCCATCGAACCCACGAATCAGCGCTGTCTACAGTAAAGGAGATTCGGAAATTTCGTTGACCGACCTTGCAGCATCCTCCGCAACATCCACCGCAGCACCCGTCGTCTTTTTGTGGTGGAGGCGCTTGTTGAGGATAATACATCCCTCCTTGTGGCGGTCCATAGTAACCCTGTCGCAACGAGATTTCGTCAGTTTCGCTTTTGACGTCTGCGAAGGCGAGGGAGCGAGCCTACTTGAGGCGGTGGTGCCATCCCTTGCGGGCCGTAGTAGCCTCCTCCGTAGGCTTGAGGGGGAGCTTGAGGATCTATCGATCAGGGAGAGAGGAGGGTCAGTCTTGTCTCGATTTCAGTGTCTCTGCGAAAAAGTTGCTCGAAACAAGCTCGCTACTTCTTCGGTCTCCTCCTCAACACACTTCGATCTAAATCAGAATCCGTCTACTTCGCATCTCATAGACAGTTTCACATCCCTTCCTTCCTCCTCCCTCCTGATACCGAACTTGAGAAGAGAAGGAAACGACGAGACGTACAAGACATTTCACGAACGAGCTGAAGTTTCTAGATAGTGAAGAGGACTGATGGAGCTGATCTTGATGTAGGTGAGGTGCTTTAGATCGTAGCAAGTGAGGTGAAGGAGGAGAAGAAGCAGGAAGTTTGATCAAATTTGCGGGGTGCTGCGTAAAGAGAAGGGGGCAGTGCGGCGGCTGAGGGAGGCGAACGACGTTCGGAAGACGTAGATACGATAGGGAGGCGGTTAGGGACCAGGGTGAAGGAAAGAGGAGTCAAAAGGAGTTTTCGATTTTTGCGAAGAAATTTCGACGATTTTCGGATGCAATTTTGGCTAGAGTTCTGCGTTGACGCTTTCAGTCACTTACTACCTACTAGAAGCAATGGCTGACTCGCCGAGTTAAGCTGTTTGATGGGAAATTTCAGATCGGCAGCGAGAAAGTGGAGGAAGGTTCCTCTCTCTTCACCACTTCTCTCGATCAGCTCAGTCAACACACGAAGGCCTCAAGAGACCCTCAGATGGGCCCTTCACCGGCTCACAGCGTCTCGAAAGCGAGACAAGATTCTCCCATCTTGGAACTCGGTGAAATCGTCCCAGAGCTACCAGCCCATCACAAGAGGAGCGCCACGACCGATACAGACCAGTCGAGTGTCAGTTTCAAGCAGGACGACCTGTTACTGGAGGAAGGAGTAGGAACAGCGGCGTTAGAGAGGGAAGTTCTTGGATCGAGACGAGCGAGGAGTAGTAGTTGGATGCAGAAATGGTCAGGAACTAGAGGAGAGGGTAGTCAGACATCATCTCGAAGCTTTGGCGATGGATCGGGAAGTGTATCGCCGAATGGAACGACGAGAGGAGAGGGATCGCAAACGAGGGAAGGAGTTTTACTCGCTCCTGTTGGACCCTATCAACGCAAGTTCGACGATTGGTTACTGAGGTTGAGAGGACGTCATGAGAAGTTGGGAAAGACGTTGATCTGGATCAGAGGACCTTCACCTGCTCACATCGAAACTATCATGTCTCCCTTCCCACTTCCTTTCCTCGGCCCTCTCCTCTTCCGCATCGAACGATGGTGTACGACTCGACTCAAACCTCTCGAACGACGACGGCACTTTACCACTCCGATCTTCCTCCTCGCCTGGTTACTCGCCTTGATCTTCCTCGTTCGCGCATCTTTCTATAATTCGTCGACAAACGTCGGAGAACCGGATTGGCTCGTCTCGACTTCGACCTTCTGGACGAGAAATGATGGTTGTGGAATCAATGGATCAAGTTGTGAACCTTTCGATGATTTCAGTTACATCTTTCGATGTCCCGGTCAAACTATCGACACGAAACTACTCAACGAACGAACGATCGGAAACGAGCAAGTCATCTTTGAACCTCTCGTCGTTGGTGGAAACGATCCAGAAGGAACGTATCGAGCAGACAGTTGGGTTTGCGCCGCTGCGATTCATCAAGGGTTGTTTGGGAATCAGAGAGGAGGATGTGGAGAACTACAGTTCATTGGCGAGTATGCGAACTTCGAAGGAGGAAGGAAGAACGGAGTCGACAGTGTTGGATTCCCTTCGACGTTTCCATCGAGTTTCAGATTCGTCGATTCGGTCAAACAAGGAAGTTGCAAGGATTTGAGGAACGATATTTTGGGATTCGATGTCGCTATGAGTGTCATCTTTAGTTTCTTCATCAGGTGAGTCAGGAACCCGCTTCATCACTCTGTCAGTAGGGCGCTGACGTCGTCGATCTCTGGCTCGCAGGCCTGCTCCTCAAGCGTTCTTTTGGGGATTGTTCGTTTTCGGATTCTGGCATGTCGTGCTCGTTTCGGATCCTCGATCGATGCCTCGTACGTCTCCCACCTATCCTCCCAGCTATAAAGAGCGATACCTGATCGAGATCTGTTGACAGCGGACATTTCGACTGGATTCAAGTTCTTCTTACCTGCTCTCTTCGTCGGCGAATCCTTCTATCGACACTGCTGGAGATTCGTTGGACCTGCATTCGAGAACTCTGGCTTTATCATTGAACGGACTGTTTGGTATCTAGCTGGATTCTGGGTTGGTACGCTGAGTAACGTGAGTCTTCCTTCCGAATTCTCCGTTTACCAGCACAAGCTGAGTTAGTGCTATACAATATAGGTCTCGCTCGGATGGATCCCGATCAATCGTCTTACACCTTCCGATATCAAGAAGGAACCAGGAGGACTCGTCGCCGTGATCGTCCTCGCCGCATTCCTATTCTTTGCGATTCTGAATCAGATCCGAGTGATTCGGAGAACTGGATGGCTCTTCTTCTACCTCAAATGGTAAGCGAATCTCTTCATTCTTCCGCGCGGGCTGGGCTGATCCCTTGCGAACACGATCAGGTATGCTGTCGGAGGAATCGTGATCGCAATCTTAGCTTCTCTCCCAGGTTTCGTCTTCCGACTTCACCACTACTTCGCAGCGTACGTCCGATTCTTTCACTATCAGATCCCCGCAGTCTCTGACGAAGATCTTTGTCTTTCGCAGAATCTGTTTAATGCGTGAGTTAGCGATCCTCTGTTCTCAGATCGTTTCGAGTACTGACGAGCGATCGTCGTAATCTCAGCGGGTACCGCCTTCGTCACTCGCCCCTCCGCAATCTTTCAAGGCTTCCTCGTCGGCCTCTTCTTGCAAGGTGCCGCTCGATGGGGATTCGACTCGATCCTCGAAACGGTCGAACAACTAGTCGGCGACGGAACTTTCGGCACTTCCCTCCCAGTCTTCCTGACGAACTCGACTACTTTCGCTGCTGCCGCTACTCAAGGTGTGATCAGTTGGATGACTATTGAAGAAGCTGGCGTCACTTCGGAAGGATGGGATGGTTACAGTCTGTTAGTCGATGATGTGGTTGCTCAAACCGGATCTGCGACCAACTTCTCGATCGCTGCGCTCAATGCCACTTTACCTCACTTCTTCCGGTACGTCGCTCTCCGACTCTTGTTGGAATACAGCGGGAAATCAAGCTAATTCTTGATTCGCTTCTTTCGCCTCGCAGACTTGCTTATACTAAAGCTGGAACTTCGGGAGACTTCACCAAAGCCGCCACCGCTTTCCTGTCAAACACCACTTGGTTCGACCCTGCTGCTGGAGCTACCTGATTGTGAACGTCCAACTTTCGTTTCTTTTCCGTCTCCTCGTTCTTTTCTTGTTTCGAATTGTTCGCAATTTTGTTTATCTGTTGTTTCCATCTCGTTGCAACCTCTTGTATCTAGTATATACAATGTAGTTGGAATCGAATATCGGCGAATCTCTGCCTCGAATCTTGCGAAATCGATGACTCCTTCGTTTCACTTCTCCAATCACCTCAACGACCCTATATCTCGATGCCGTTGCCACCAAACTCTTTCTCAAACGTATCCGCACAACCTCAGCGTCAGCAAGCTGCATGGGATGATTGGGAATCGGTTAGTCTCTTGCCCTTTTTTCGCTACATCTTTCTCGGCTCACACAGCTCTTGCGCTTGGGGTAGGCTTACGAGGGAGATAAACAACCTTCAAGAGATGTAGACAAGAATGTCAGGCTTTGGCAAGAAGCGTGAGTCTCGTTCATTTGCTCTCCCAACATTACCAACTGATCACCCCCTTTGCCTCTCGTAGCAACGCTGCTAAACCCTCCTATACGATCCTACCATCCTCATCTACATCGACTGGTCGATCCGCGCCTCCTCCATCAGCAGCTCTCGATTCCGCAACCACGAATGGTCCACCAAAACTCATGATTCTCAAGCGGCCGACTGCTACAAACTCGAATCACAACGAGAGATCGGCTAGTCAAGAGGCTACGGCGAGAGGTGAGAAGACGTTGGAAGAAAGGGAGAAGGAGTATGCAGAGGCGAGGAGAAGGATTTATGGGGATGAGCCGGTCAAGCAGGAGACTAGCGTGTTGAAGAATGGGAAGGGAACGAGAGGCGGGAATGGGAACTCGAAGGAAGGTGGATCGTCGACATCAAGGAGCTCCTCGAATGGTCGCTCTAATCCAAAGCACCCTTCACCTCGAAACTCGAATCGACCGTCTCCTGCCGCTTCTCGCTCATCCACTCCTTCCGGTACATCGATCATTCGGACACCGAGAGGTCCGACAGCAGAAGGGAACGGCTTTGGGTCGAAAGGTGGAAATGGAAAAGCTGTGTGAGGGGAGGAACGGAATCGTGATTGGTGAGATGAGGAAGGCTACGGATAGGGGAGAATGCTCAGCGCTTCTCTTCTGAGCTGAGAAGTAGTCCGAAGCCGATCAGGACGAAGGGCAGTCTATCAGACGAAGGGTAGTCTGCGAAACAGCGCTCTCAGGATCGCGTCAAGTCCGTTCGTCAACGTTTCGAAAGCTTCGTCTGGCACTCTCGGCGTGAGGCTTCAATCAGGGATCGGGACATCACGCTGGGTGAGACTGACCACGAGGAGTCAAGGTCAGCTTTCGTCGAGCCGAGCTGCAGGAGATCACAGTAACTTCCCTTTTCGCTACTCTCGTTTCGTCGCTGTACTCATGCAGTTTGCTCGCAGGCTCATTTCGATCGGGCTCATTCAATCTCTCGCACTGCGTTCAACTAGCAGAGAAACAGATGGTAGTGATTTCAAGCTAGGGAACGCAATTCAAGCTACTTCTTCCTTTCGCACCTTCTCTTCACTGTGACAGGCTCTTCAGACGTTCACCAAGACTGATCGGCCACAGCCGTCAAGTACCAGTGAGGTTTCGTATCCGCCTTGGTGTTCTTTGAAACGCTAGATCCAGCGTCGTCCGAAGTACTTGCGGATTCGGAACTAGAGTTTGCGGATTCGGAGTCAGGTTCCTCGGCATGTGGAGCGTAGACAATCTCAGGTTTGGCGAGCAATGCGTTGAAACGGAAGAGGGAGAGGAAACGGATGATGCGTTGGTCGGCATCGACAGGGAGCTCGGAGAATGTTTTCGAGAACCTGAGAGTCTCATGACGAGGCCCGTACTCAGCGGAAGTGTCGGCTTTGGCCATCGCAAACGACCGGGAGCCATAGGCCTTGTCGCGTCGGCGAAGAGGAAGGCTGATCGGGGAACGGGCATCCAGGTCGTAACGAGGGTGATCCTCCTGACTGTCGGGGCCAAGGAAAGGAACAGCGAGTCCGAAGGAGCTTGCTAAGTTGATGATATCCTATGCTTCCGTGTAGGAAGTAGTCAGTCGTTCATCCGAGAGAATGAATCTAAGGAAAAACTGACTTTCGAACGATCAATGAGCATATCCTCTATTCCTCCTAACTCCCAGAATTGCTCTAGACAGCACTCGGGCTTATCAGCCTGCCACAACGATGGTATCTCGTGGTTACAACCTTCGTGCCAGTCCTCGCGCCAGAAGTAGTGTCTCAAGAGCCTCTGTTCTGCTTCGTTCAGCCCGACATCAATCGCTGCTAGTTTAATCATCTTCCAGATTTCTTCCGGTACCCTCGTAGCGCTATTGAGTGTCTGATACTGGCTTTGGAGTAACCCGTTACGCTTTCGAGCGCAAATCAAGTCGACTGCGAGAAGTGATCCTTTCGTCGCTTTGTAAGCATCGGAAGCGAGGCAGAGGTGAGCGGACTTGACGAAGACACCGTAGAAGAAGGTTGCTGCAGCTGAGCACATTGTCGAGTGTGTGAATCTGCTGGCAAGGGGACCAGAAGTAGCGCGAGGAAAAGACTAAAATCAATCAACTTGTCAGCACCGCTTGAAGTCAGAAGGATAAAGAGTTGGACTCACTGAGGATACTACGAGCTACGCTGAAGCTATTCGAGCTGAATACAGACGAGTTTGATCGAGTTGTTTGATTGATCTAAAGTGAGGAGTGGTGAATCAGCAACGATGTTCGATGGCATGGGAGCGTTTGCCGCTCACTCTTTGAATTCGAGTTGAGCCTCAGGAGTATTTCGAGTTGTCAGAACAGAGCGAGAGTGAGTGGTAGAAGCGAAGAAAAGATGCCAGATTTTCTTCGCCCTCTTACGCTTCGACGCACTCTCAGAGAAGACCTGTAGCAGTCTGTATAGCTTTAGTATGGAGCAACGGACAAAGTAGAGCAGCTTCAGAGGCCACACCCGTCGATGTCAGCTTCGAGACTCCCTTCGAGGATTGCTGGTCGTTCCAATTTCGCTCTCTCGCGATTTTATCGAATCGCTAATTCGGATAACGGAGCTTAATGTAGATTTCTATCCTCGCTAGGCACATGCTGCAGAAATCGAGAGACAATGCGAAAGGAGACGACTTGAAATCGCCAGCAAAGGAAACGAAACGGCGAGAAAAGATGGTCGAAGCGAGTAAGCCGGAATAGAGACGGAGGCATTGGACGAGTTGTGTCTGTTTCGGAAATATAGAAGCCTTTTAAAAAGAAGGGATCACGGGTCACGAGAACGACGAACAGTGTATTGAAATGAGAAAGTAGTCCTCGCTTGAATGTAGAGCTGCTCGTACAAAATACAGAAGAGCAGCTCTGTTCAAAGTGCTTCTCTCTAGACTCGAAGGCCACGGCGGCTGGAAGATTGGACGAGTGAAATGATCCCGGTTTCGACTTGAGTGAATCTGAATCTACAGTTGCTCCCTTTTCTCATCCTCCGCTCCCTCTCAATCCCCGACAGCCTTCTGTGCATTCAAACTCATCCTTCTCCTTGTCCCGTGCTCCCGTCGAAAGGGTACGTGATCCGTCTTGATTGGTGTTTGACGTGATCTGTTCGCAAATTCGAGATCAGCTACGAAACTAGAGTCAGCGGAAGGCAATTATGTAGCTCACCTACGAATGATCAATACGCTGGAGCAGCGCTCTCATGCTTCCAGAGCTCACCTCGGAAGGAGTCGCCCGACGAAGAACGTGACCATCTCATTTCCCGACTCTCGCCACGACTTCGGAAGCGAAAGTCAAGCACGGAAGTACCTCGTAGGTAGTCGAGCGTCAGGAAGAGGTAGGGATATTGTCCTCGAGCATGAGTTGAAGTAGAATTGGAACGCAAGACTTGCGAGATTCGGAGGGCTGAAAACTCGCTGAATACCTTCTGATCAAAGAATCCGCCTTCAATGTATAGATATTTGAGGTTCGGGAAGAGCTCCAGGGACGACAAGAAGTTCGGCCAGTTTTGCTAGTGAGAAACCTTGAGCCAAAAGAGCGAGTGTGCCGAGAAAAGAGCAATATTGACTTACTTTATCCTTTAGCGTTAGGTGTGACATCAGCGTTAAGGTCGTCACGGACTCGAAAGGTGACTGAGTATCGTGGAGGTTGACAGGCAGGAAGTTCTGCAAATTGAGGGATTTGAGACGCAACGATGCGAGGACCTCGAGGAAGTGTAGCCAATGCGAACCCTCCCGTTTGCCAGTAGTGATACCAAGACAAAGTGACTCTAGGGCACGAGTGGACTGATCTGCACTCGATTCGGGGAGCTAGATAAGGGCAGATTATTAGTGATCGGGAAACAAGATTGAGGTAAAGGGTTTCACGTACAGCTTTCGAGGCATCCACCAGAGACTTCCAGAAGGAACTCGTTGCTCCGAGATCCAAGATAGCTGCAGCATCATCCGGGGATACCAGGAGTGATTTGATGGACGACCAAGGGATTGAGGGGTAGTCGGGCTCCTCCGTCTGAGCTAACCACATCTTCAAGTGGATTGGTCGATAAGTGCCGTACAACAGAGTGTCCTTGATGACTGTCCTTGAATAGACCTCGAGACATTGAAGGGCACGAAGGTGCGAGAAGCGAAAAGTCTTGTCTGCGAAGCTGATCGGTCCACGACTCGCTAGCTTCAGGTGTCGAAGATTGGGCAGCTTGACGAGAGTTTGCGTGAGTGCTACTGGATACGAAAGGACGCTGTCTCCAGTCACGGTGAAGCTGGTCAACTGCTGCAGTTGTGACAGAATGGCGAAGGTGAGCCGAGGGAGGGTGTGTCGAGTATCGAATAAGACCTTCCGAAGATTCGATCTTCTCTCCTCAGACTCAACGAGCGAGGCAAGGGCCCGGTCCTGACTTCTCTGGTGGATCGCGATTCGAGTGTGAAGAAGTGGTCGACAAATGGAAAGAAGTCGTTTGTTTATGAGATAATGAGGGAGAGGGTTCTGCGGGAAGATCCGCGAGTCTATTCGGCTTTCTGCTTCGGCGTAATCGAGACGGAAGATCGCTCGGAGGAGTTCATCGGGGAGAGAGAGAAGCGAGGTTGAAGAAGTAGCTCCTCCTCCTGGTCCTGATTCGCTAGGCAAGGTAAGCACAAAGATGCAGAGTATACAAGGAGTTGAGCGTACCTCCTACAGCACCTTCTGACGCCGCATCGCTGTTATCCATCGCTAGTCTTGATTCCAAAGATGAAGTTTGAAGGGAGCTGCCAAGTCGTTGCAGCGAGTGAGCGACAGCTTCATGATTCTCTAGCGGGCCTGTGTACTCACCGTAGTGTCTTGTAGAGTAAGAGGCCGTAGCGAGGTAGTGAACGAAGAAGAAAAAGCGAAGTTCCGAAACTTGCTCTGCGCCAACTTTTTTTTTGATAGAACCGAATCCCGATCGAGTGGCTAGCTGAAGAAGCAATATTGAGGCATGGCTCTACGAGCTAATTCGCGATCGAGCCATAACGAAAGAGAAATTGATAAGTTGTTCGCAAGAAACTCTCGAAACCCTCGAAGCTCTCCAGCGGTACAAGTAGCGGTACACCTTACAGTACATACAAAGGAGAACAATGAGAGTAAGCTACAGTGCATGATCGAGTACTACAGAATTCGCCTCAGCCGAGCGCTTTCCCTGTTTCTGTTTTTGCTCAATTCCTCCTTCGTGCGAACCGGACACGCATTTCATTGTTTGAGACAGTTTCGTCTTGAGTAGTCGAACGAGAGGAGCCGATCACGAAGTTGAAAGAATCATAACGAGGCTAAACAAGCGAAATCGTTAATTCGAAAGTTCTCTGCTCGGAAAGAAAGGCTCGCAACTCACCGATTATCCCGCTCTTCGGTTCTTTCTCTTTGCCCGCGTAGCCTACTCCTTGTTCCAGCAATCCGCTTGAAATGCTTCCCCCGACCGAGATCGTCGCCATCTCATTTCCCTATTCCCGATAACACTGGAAAGTCGAACTTCGCAAACTGACGTCTCCCTCAAGTAGTCGAATAAGCTGTAGAGGTACGGGTATCGAGCTCGAGAGTCGATGATTCCAGACTGAGCCAAGTCGTCGACGGTACTTGGAAGTTGATCGTAGTCGTCCCAGAGAAGTTCGTCGGGTTGAAGATCACCTTCGTCGTCAGCTTGGAGGTATCGATTGAACCAACTTCCTCCGAAATGTAGATGCTCGAGATGGGGGAATAGTTCGAGGAAGGCGAGAAGATTGGGCCAATTTGACTGTTTGAGGGTAAATCATCAGCGAATCGGGAAGTCTGAGTGGGAATAGGAGAGTCGCTCACGCCGTGCTTGATCAGACGCACGTCAGTCGTCAGCAATAGCGTTTTGACCGTCTTGAGGGGCCTCTGCGCACCGTCCAGAGAGTTCGGAAGTAAGTCGTTGAGGGAAAGCGATTCAAGTTGGGTTTCGGAGAGCAAGTCGAGGAAATCAAGCCAATTGCGATGATCTTCAGGAGGGCATTCATAGAACCCCTTCAGGCTGATAGCCTTCAAAGGGACGTGTTGATACGATGAAGCGTTCGAAGAGTCGAGCTAAGCAGAACGAGAATGAATGAGAAACAGCATCTCAGGATATCAATGAATTGACGAGACGCTTACCTTGCCAATCGCTTCAGCAAACGACTTCCAGAATTCACTGGTCGGTCCGAGAGACAAGACCATCAGAGTGTCGGAAACCGGGAGATTGAGAGATCGAATGCTCGACCAGGGCAAAGCAGGATACGTCTTCTGGTCTTCCCGTACATTGTAGCTGTAGTCGAGGGTCAAGTCGATTGGTCGATCGGTACCGTCGACGAGGGCGTTCATCGCGCATCCGTTAACGAGATCGAGACTTTGAAGGGCGGGCAATTCTGAGAAGCGGAAAGTGGTGTCCTCAATCGGAGTGAAGGATCGAGCCGAAAGTTGAAGATGACGAAGAGTGA